>Ga0207667_10002111_pt1 | contig 24920 bp, 22 predicted proteins | sample KBSCornC52_FD_184301 | JGI IMG/M metagenome (GOLD analysis project Ga0207667, IMG submission 184301) | Corn rhizosphere microbial communities from Kellogg Biological Station, Michigan, USA - KBS Corn C5-2 (SPAdes) (version 2) | ecosystem: Host-associated > Plants > Roots > Rhizosphere > Soil ...
CTGTGTTGATTCCAAGGTTTCCAACAGCAGCGTGGTTTGCCGGCGCGGCGATCGCATTGAGTCCGAGGCCGGCCGCAATTAGCACGGCGAGGACTCCGGTGCTCAGTCGCTTCAAAGTTTCCTCCTAAGTAAGGTTGAGACCAGTGTTGCCTCGGGCGTCCGGCTCTAGACCCGACTCCCAACCAACGTACCGCCTAATGCGGTTCGGGGCTGGGGTACCCAAAAACAATCCTTTTTAATCTCTTCGGGGGCTTACTTGGCCCCCCTGCAGTATAGCCGGGGCAAAGCGCCCTGGATACGTCTTTTACGAGCCGCCCACCCGTGGGAGGGCTCCTCTACTCCCTAGGGTAGCGTCAAGCGAGCTTTTCTTCAAGTTTCGCGAGGAATTTGGTCTTTTCGATGACGTAGCGCTCGTGGGTCCCGTCCGCGACCGGCTCGCTCTCGTCGAAGACCTGGAAGGCGAAGCTGACCCGGGGGCCGTCGACCAGGACGACCTCGACCTCGGTGCGGACGATGAACCCGACCGGGACCGGCCGGTGGTGTTCGAGGTCGATATGGGTCCCGAGGGAGATCTGTCCGGGGGCGAGGGAGGGCTCGATGCAGGCCATGGCGGCGGCCTCGACCAGTTGGACCAGCTGGGGGGTCGACAGGGCCTCGACCCCGCGGTTGCCGGCCTTCTCGGCGGTCATCCATTCCTCGACCCGGCTCTGAAGGCTATGGGAGTGGCCGATCTCCAGTTTCGCGCTCATTGCCCCGAGATGTTACGGCGCATCCCAATCAGTGCCTTCACAGGTTCAGCCTGGTATAGTGACACAAATCCAAGCGAGCGCCGTACATATGGACGAACAGCGTCGCCTACGAATAGGGAGAACAATGCAGTATCAACGCTTGGCGGTCGCATGCGCGCTCGCAGCGAGCCTCGCGCTCACCGGGTGCGGCGGAGGCAAAGGCGGTCCGAAGGGTCCGCCGCCGCTCAACGTCGACGTCGCGTCGGCCAAGGCGCAGACCATCGCCACGTTCGTCACGCTCGACGGCCAGATCGCGCCGCTCGAGGAGTCCACGCTTTCGTTCCAGCAATCCGGTCCGATCGCGAACGTGACGGTCAACGTCGGCGACCGGGTCGGCGCGGGCCAACTGCTCGCCTCGATCGACGCTTCGACCTTGAGCGCCCAGCTCGCGGTCGCCGAGAACAACGCCGCCCAGGCCGCGGCGTCGGCGCGCGGCGCGCAGGTCGGCCTGCCGATCGCGCGTCAGTCGAACGCCTCGACCCTGCTGACGGCCAAGGCCGCGCTCGACAACGCCAAACTGCAGTACGACCAGAACCAGTCGCTGTTCAAGCAGGGATACGTCTCGCAGCAGCAGCTCGAAGCGGCGCGCGCCGCCTACGTGCAGGCGCAGAGCCAGTACAACAACGCGATCGCCGGTCAGGGCAACGACGCGGTGAGCACGCAGAACGTCAAGGCTTCGATGGCGTCGGCACAAGCCGCCTCGGCCCAGGCCCAGGTGCTGCGCACCCAGCTCGGCCAGACCGCGATCTACGCGCCGTTCTCCGGGGTCGTCACGGCCCGCTTCCTCGACCCCGGCGCGATGGCCGGGCCAGGAACGCCCGCGCTCAAGGTCTCGCGCGTCGATACCGTCTGGGTCAACGTCAACGTCCCCGACGAGGATCTCGCATTCGTGCACGGCGGCTCGGTGGTCACGTTCACGTCGTCGTCGCTTCCGGGACGGACCTTCTCGGGCCGGCTCGACACCGTCAACGCGGTCCCGACCGCGGGCACGTTGTCGTACCTGGCGCGCATGAAGTATCCCAATCCGGGCATGATCCTGCGGGGCGGCATGCTGGTGACGGTGACTATTCCGAAGCAGCGCCACGACAACGCCATCGTCGTGCCCCGCTCGGCGGTCGCGACCAACGATAACGGCTCGTCCGTCTTCATCGTCGGCGGCGACGACAAGGCCAAGGAGGTCCCCGTCAAGCTCGGACTGCAGACCGACACGCTGGCCGAAGTGATCTCCCCGGACGTGAAGCCCGGCACCAAGGTGATCACCACCCGGCCGGACGCCCTCCAGAACGGCAGTACCGTCGCGATCAGCGGCGCGGCGCCCAAACCGAACCCGTCGGGAGCGCCGTAACGTGAAGCCGCTCGGAGTCTCCAGGGGCGCCGCGGCGCTCGCGCTCCTCGTCGCCTTCGGCGGCGCGACGTCCGCCGGCGCGCGCGCGGCGGCGCCGGCCGACAAGCTGACGCCGCCGCCGACGCCGACGCCGGCGCCGAGCGCCGCGGCCTTGCCCTACCCCGCCTACGGCTCGCCCGCGCCCGACGTCGCGCAGCTGCATCCGGTCGCGAACGTCCCGCCGACCGTCACGCTCGAACAAGCGATCGCGATCGCTGCCGCCAAGTCTCCCGCGTTCGCGATCCAGCGCGCGCAGTACGACGCGATCCGCGCGAAGTACGGCGCCGCCAAAGGCGCGCTCTATCCCAGCGTCAGCGCGGACGGCAGCGTTTCCCGTTCGTTCGGAGCGGGCGGCACCGCCGGCACGACCGTCGGACCGAACACCGAGATCGCGCTGCAGGCCAAGATCTCGCAGCTGATCTTCGACGGCGGCCGGGTGCTGGCCGGGCTCAAACAGGCCAAGGAAGGCGATCTGGCCGGGCGGCTCGCCCTCGATCGCGATCTCCAGACGCTCGAACTCACCGTCGCGAACGCGTACTTCGGCGTCCTGCAGGCGCGGGCGTCGGTCGATGCGGCCAACCAGTCCGTGCATCAGTTCCAGGTCACTCAGGACAGCATCTCGGCCCGGATCAAGGCCGGTGCGGCGGCCCGCTCGGACATCGCGCAGGCGCAGTTCCAAGCCGCCCGCGCTCGCGGATCGCTGGTGACGGCGCAGGGCCAGGCGATCGCGGCCCAGTCGACCTTCGCCACGACGCTCGGCCTGGATGCCGACACCGAGATCGTGCCGCAAGAGCGGCCGACCACCGCGCTCCCGGCCCAGGCGCCCAGCTACGCGAAGTCGATCGAGCAGGCGTTCTTGCTGCGCAGCGACTATCTCGCGGCGCAGCACGACGTCGACGCATCGGCGGCCGGCGTTCGATTCGCCAAGCTCGGGAAGTTCCCGTCGATCAATGCGACGTACAGCGACGGCGTGTCGCGCAACGTCTCGAGCGGGCGGATCGGGCCGTTCGAGCACGGCGCCAATCTCGGAGCGACCCTGACCATCCCGATCTTCGACCAGAACCAGACCAACTATGCGGTCGCCCAGGCACAGTCCCAGTTGGACCAGGCCACCGCCGGCTTGAGGCAGACCAAGCTCGGGGTCGAGCAGCAGGTCCGGACGGCGCTCTCGGGGGTGATCTCGTCCCGGGCGTCGCTCACGCAGGCGCAGCTCGAGCTCAATGCCGCCAAGGTCGCCCTGTCGGCGGCCCAAGCCCGGTATCGGGTGGGCGCGGCCACGATCCTCGACCTGGTCACCGCCCAGGCGAACTACTCGCAGGCGCAGACCGATTACGTGAACGCGCTCTACGCCAGCCAGACGGCAGAGCAGAACTACGAGTACGCCGTCGGCACGATCGGTCTCGGGACGACCCCGTAGGGACGGGCCGAACCGCAACAAGGGGCGGGCGCGCGCGGTCACCAACCACGGCGCCATGCCCCTCTTGCATTTCTTGAAGCGGATCGGCGGCGTCGCCGTCATCGGTGCGGTCGTCTTGGCCGGCTGCAGCAAAGCCGGCGACGGCGCCGGAGCCGGCGGGAATTCGTGGACCCATCCGGGCGTCTTCACGTACTCCGAGAACCAGGACGTCAAGACGCTCAACCCGGTCCTGGGCGCGAGCGCGACGACCGGCGACCTGTCGATGTTCATCTTCTCGTACGCCGTCCGGTACGACGAGAACGCCAAGCCGGTGCCCGACGCGGTCTCCGAGATCCCGACGGTGGCCAACGGCGACGTCTCCAAAGACGGGCTGACGCTCAAGTACAAACTGCGCCACGACATCACGTTCCAAGACGGCGTCCCGCTGACGTGCAAGGACCTGAAGTTCACCTGGCAAGTGGTGATGAATCCGCACACGAACGTCGCGGCGACCGACGGCTACCGCGACATCAAGGACATCGATTGCACCGATCCGTTCGTGGCGGTGGTGCACATGAAGCGCATCTACGCGCCCTACCTGCAGCAGTTATGGGGCGTCAACGGCAACGCGCCGATCCTCCCCGAACACCTGCTCGGCAAGTATCTCAACGGTCCGGATTCGATCAACACGGCGCCGTACAACGCGATGCCGATCGGCAGCGGCCCGTTCAAGGTGGTCGAGTGGCAGCGCGGCACGCTGGTCCGCCTCGAGGCCTATCCGAAGTACTTCCGCGGCGCGCCCAAGCTCAAGGAAGTGATCTTCAAGATCATGCCCGACGAGAACACCGAGTATACGCAGCTCGCCACCCACGAGATCGACATGCTCGCGCGCGGCACGGGCGCGAACTGGCCCCGCTACCAGAAGCTGGCGGCCGATCCCAAGAACGGCCTGACGGCCATCCGGGTCGACTCGTTCCTGTTCGACCATATCGATTTCAATCTGCGCAAGCCGCTCTTCCAAGACGTCGCCATCCGGCGAGCGATCGCCTACGCGACCAACCGTCCGGAGATCATCGCCAAGCTCTATCACGGGTCGGCCGTCCTCGCCGACACCGATCAGCATCCGACCCTCTCGTGGGCCTACAACCCGAACACCGTCAAGTATCCGTACGATCCGGCCAAGGCGCGCGCGCTGCTCGATGCCGACGGTTGGAAGGTGGGCCCGGACGGCGTGCGCGTGAAGAACGGCCAACGCCTGGAGTTCGACTACTCGACCCAGACCGAGTCGACCAACGGCAGAGCGCTGCAGACGTACCTGCAGCGAGCCTGGCACGACGTCGGCATCCAGGCCGACGTGAAGAACTATCCGACCGCGACGATGTTCCAGAACGGCCCGGCCGGCGTGCTCGAAGGCGGGCACTACGACCTCGCCGGCTTCGCCTGGGTGGCGGCCGCCGATCCCGACGATTCGGCGCTGTATGCCGCCCACAACTTCGGCCCGACCGGCCAGAACACGCTCTTCTGGAACGATCCGAAGGCGGACGCGGCGATGGCCGACGCCCTCGCGACGCTCGATCAGAACCGCCGGAAGGCCGACTACTTCGTCGTCCAGGAACAGCTCGCGCTCGACGTGCCCACGATCTTCATCTCGTGGCGCAAGGAGCCGTACGTCTACAACACCGATCTCAAGGGCTACAAGCCGAGCCCGGTCATCTCTTCCTTCTGGAATCCGTGGGAGTACAGCATCTAGTGCGCGGCAAATCCATCCTCGCGATCGGCATCGCCGGCCTTATCGCGCTCTCGGCATGCAGCAAGACGGGCGGCGATAACGCGGCGAGCGCCAGAAATACGTGGACGATCCCGCACACGTTGCGTTACGCGACCGCCGAGGACATCAATTCGCTCAACCCGCATCTCACGACGCAGCTCGTCGTCAACCTGATGGCCCAGATGACGATGGCCTATCTGGTCAGGACCGACGAACACAACGGCCTGATCCCCGAACTCGCGACGGAGATACCGACGAAGAGCGACGGCGGCGTCTCCGCCGACGGACTGACGATCACCTATCACCTGCGCAAAGGGGTGACATGGTCGGACGGCGCTCCGTTCGATGCCCAGGACGTGCTGTTCTCCATCAAGACGATCCTCAACAAGGCCAACAACGAGACCAGCACGCAAGGATGGGACCTGATCGACAAGATGTCGGCCCCGGACAGATATACCGTCGTCCTGCATCTGAAGAAGAAGTACTCGCCCTTCATCGAGACGTTCTTCTCGACAGCCGGGGCCAACCCGTGCATCCTGCCGAAGCACCTGCTCGCGAAGTATCCGAACATCAACAACATCCCGTACAATTCGAAACCGGTCGGGATCGGGCCGTTCAAGTACGAGCGCTGGGATCGCGCGCAGCAGGTCGTCATGGTGGCGAATCCGACGTACTGGCGCGGCGCTCCGAAGCTGCAGAAGATCGTCTTCAAGATCATTCCGGACCGCAATACCGCGCTCGCGCAGCTGCAGTCGCACGAGATCGACCTGTGGTACCCCGTCCCGGGCGCGTACTATCCGCGCGCCAAGGCGATCCCGGGCTATACCGTGCTCAAGCAGCCGGGCTTCATCATCAACCACTGGGATTTCAACGTGAAGCATCCGCGGGTCGCCGAGCTCGCCGTTCGGCAAGCGCTGCGTCTGGCGATGGATCGCGCGACCCTGATCAAGAAGATCGGACACGGCATCGGGATCGTCCAGGACGTCCCGGCCCCCCGGACGGCCGTCTATTTCGACCCGGATATCAAGGACGTGCCGTTCGACATCCCCGCCGCCAACGCGCTGCTCGACAAGGCGGGTTGGAAGCGCGGCGCCGACGGCATCCGCACCAAGAACGGCATCGCGCTCGATCTCGACGTCGCATCGTCGACGGGGTCGACGGATGTCGACGAGCAGATCGAACTGGTCCGGTCGTGGTGGAAGCAGATCGGCGTCGCGATGAACGTGAAGCGCTACGCCTCTCCGCAGATGTTCGCTCAGGCCCAGTCCGGCGGCGTCGTCTACGGCAACGACTGGGACGTCGTCTTCCTCGCGTGGGGCCTCGATGCGATCGGCGACTACTCCTCGATCTACGGCTGTCAGTCGGTCCCGCCGAACGGGCAGAACAACCTTCGGTGGTGCGACCCGAAGGCGCAGGCCGCCATGGACGCGGTGTACGGCGATTACGAGCAATCGGAGCGGAACAGGGACGTACGCGGCCTGTTCGAAGCGTTCGTCGCGGATGCGCCGAGCATCGTGACCTCGCTTCGCGAAGACGTCTACGCCTACAACGCGGACCTCAAGGACTTCCATCCGAACGGCGTCGCGCCGTTCGACGACATGATGGACGTCGACATCTAATGCGCAAAGGAGCCGTCGTGATCGGACGCATCGTCGCCCTCGCCCTGCTCGCGGCCGTCGCGGCCTGCAGCCAGACCGGAGGCGGAACGACCTCGGGAACGGGAGGGACCGCGGCCGCCGGGGGCACGACCCACTGGCTGCGGATCGCGGACGGCGCGGGCGACATCGACTCGCTCAACCCGCATCTGTTCACCGAGACGACCCTCGGCAACATCGCCGAGCTGACGATGGCGTATCTGGTGCGGTACGACAAGACCGGCAACCCCGTGCCGGAACTGGCGACGGTCGTGCCGACCCAGGCCAACGGCGGCATCAGCAAAGACGGCAAGACCATCACCTGGCATCTGCGCCGCGGCGTGAAGTGGTCGGACGGCGTCCCGTTCGACGCCGACGACATGGTGTTCTCGACCAAGGCAGTGCTCAACCCGGCCAACAACGAGGTCGGCCGCGACGGCTGGAACCTGATCACCAAGATCGACGAACCGGACAAGTTCACGGTCGTCTATCATCTGAGCAAGCCGTACGCGGCCTTCTTGCCGTCGTTCTTCGGATCGGCCGGCGCGAACCCGTGCCTGCTGCCCAAGCATATCCTCGGCGATCTGCCGAACATCAACCAGGCGCCGTACAACTCCAAGCCGGTCGGGATCGGCCCGTTCCGGGTGACCGCGTGGAAGCGCGGCGATGCGGTCGAGATGGAGGCCAACCCGTACTACTGGCGGGGGCTGCCGAAACTCAAGCGGATCACCTACAAGCTGATCCCCGACCGCAACACCCTGCAGACGGCGATGCAGACCGGCGACGTCGACATCTGGCCGCTGGTCTCGGCCGGCTACATCACGCCGATGAAGGCGATCGGATCGCTCACGACCACCGTCCAGCCGTCGTCGTACTACTCGCACCTCGACTTCAACGTCACGCGTCCCCTGGTAAGCGACGTGCGCGTGCGACAGGCGATCCGCTACGCGCTCGACCGTACCGCGATCATGCAGAAGGTCGGCCACGGGTACGGCATCCTGGAAGAGTCGCCGACCTCCACGACCCTGCCGATCGCGCCGACCACCGCCGAGGTGCCGCTGATCCCCTACGACGTCGCCAAGGCGCAGGCGCTGCTCGACGCGGCCGGCTGGAAGCCGGGGCCGGACGGCATCCGCATGAAGGACGGCAAGCGGCTCTCGCTCGACTTCCCGTATTATACCGGCGCACCCGACACCGACGCGCTGGTCGAGTACATCCGCTCGGAGCTCAAGACGGTCGGCATCGAGATGCAGACCCGCAAGTTCGCGCCGGCGACGTTCTTCGCGCCCTTCCAGAACGGCGGGATCGTCTATGGCGGCAAGTGGGACATGACGACGTTCGCGTGGGGGACGGATCCGATCGGCGACATCTCGAACCTGTTCGAGAGCAATCAGATCCCGCCGAACGGGCAGAACGATCCGCGCTACAGCAACAAACAGGTCGACGCCTGGATGCAGGAGCTCAAGAACAGCTACGATCCGGCCGTCCACAAGAAGCTGCTGCTGCAAGAGGTCAAGCAGATCGTCGCCGACGTGCCGACCATCGTGCTCTATCTGCGCGAAGACGGTTATGCGGTGAGCAAGAAGGTGATCGGCTATACCCCGGGCGCATTCACGCCGTTCGACGATATGATGAACGTGGACATCTGACCGGTGGGCGCGACCGGCGCCAGGCGCGCCTGGGCGTCCATCCTGGCCCTCGTCGCGCTCGCGGGTTGCGCGCGCGCCGGGGACGGCCGGGCCGGCGGCGCCGGGGCCGGGACGTTCCGCTGGGCGGACGCCGAAGATGTCGATAATCTCAATCCGCTGCTCTCGACCCAGACGGTGGTCGACGATCTCTCGGCGTTCACGATGGGCTATTTCTTCGTCTTCGATGCGAAAGGCGATCCGCGGCCGTCGCTCTGCCTGACCGTCCCGACCCGCGCGAACGGATTGATCTCGGCGGACGGGAAGTCGCTGACGTTCAAGCTGCGGCACGGCGTGCTCTGGCAGGACGGCAAGCCGTTCACCGCCGCCGACGTCAAGTTCACGGTCGCGACCATCCTCGATCCCAAGACGAACGTGCTCACGCGCGAAGGTTGGGACGAGATCGCCCGGGTCGACACGCCCGATCCGTACACCGTGGTATTCCGGCTGCGCCATCCGTACGCGGCCTTTCTCAACCGGTTCTTCACGCCGGTCGGCAACCCGGCCATCCTTCCGGAACATCTGCTCAAGGGCAAAGACGTCAATCACGACCCATACGACGCGCTGCCGGTCGGGCTCGGCCCGTTCCGGTACGTGAAGTGGGCGCGCGGCGACGAGGTCGTGATGGAGGCCTTCCCGCAGTACTGGGGCGGAGCCCCGCGCCTGAAGCGGGTCGTCTATAAGGTCGTGCCCGACGTGAACACCGCGCTCACGCAGGTGCGCACGGGCGAGCTGGACGCGTTCGTGCGCGTGCCGAACGCCGAGATCGACCAGGCGCGCGGGATCTCGGGGACGCGCACGATCGACCACGACGTGAACGCCTACGGGCACCTCGATTTCAACGTGACCCGACCGGCGCTGCGCGACGTGCGCGTCCGTCGCGCGCTCGCGAGCGCGCTCGATCTGCGCGCGCTCTGGGACAAGGTGGACCGGAGATCGGGATTCTTGGCGTGCACGCCGATCTCGCACCTGAGCTGGGCCTACGATCCGCACGCCCCGTGCTACCCGTTCGACCTCGCGCGGGCGGCGGCGCTGCTCGACCAGGCCGGCTGGCGGATGGGCGCCGACGGCCTACGCCACAAGGGCGGCGAGGCGCTGGCATTGAGCTTCGCGGGGAACGTCGGCAATCCCGGACTCGACGCGCGCGTCGCGATGATCGGCGGCTGGTTCGCGAAGATCGGCGTGAAGCTCGAGTACGTCCGCTATCCGACCAACAAGCTGTTCGCGTCGTACGCCGGCGGCGGCATCGCGGCGACGCGCGATTACGATCTGATCTCGTATGCCTGGAGCCTCCCGCCCGACCCGGACATCCGCAACTTGGTCGCCTGTTCCCGCATCTCGCCGCTCGGCGAGAACTACATGGGGTACTGCGACCGCGCCGTCGATGCGGCGCTCGGCGACGCGCTCGCGACCTACGACCGGAGCAAACGCCTGGCCGACTACACGTTCGTGCAGGAGCGTCTGGCGCGCGACGTGCCGTTCGTGGTGCTGAGCCAGCGCACCGAACACGACACCGCGAGCGACCGCGTTCGCGGCTTCGACCCCGGCCCGATCATGGATTTCTGGAATCCGACGGAGCTGTCGACCGGGCCGTAGCCCAGGCGATCGCGGCGCACCCGAGCAGCGGCATCGCCCGCAGCCACGCATGCAACGCGTCGATCTCGAACATGTGCGCGGCGAGCTGTTCGGCGTGCCACGCGCCGGCGACGTCCGCGCCGGAGGGCGCCGGCAGCGGCGCGCGCATCGCGCCGGGCCAGACCGGCGCGGGATCGCCGTGCGCGAGCAGAGCGGCGCCGACGAAGGCCGCCGCCACGCATGCGACCGCGATCGCCGTGCCGCGATCCGCGACGGCGGCGCCGGCCGCGATCGCGGCGGCGACGAAGGCGCAGGCGAGCAGCAGGCTTTGGATCGCGCCGTCCGGGCGCTGCGCGAGCCCGAGCCAGTCGATCGCGCAGAGCAACGCACCGGCCGTCGCGATCGCGCGCGCGGACGGCGTCGCGGAGCGTCGCATCGCATAGAGCGCCGGGACGAGCAGCAGCGAGAAGTCGTGTTCGTGGAAGAACGGCACCGCGAACGGGAGCAGCGCGCAGGCGAGCAGGAACGACGGCAGCGCGGCCAGCCGCAGGCGCGCGGTCGCGAACCACCAGAGGCCGAGCGCGCCCACCGCGCAGAGCAACCCGGCCGCGCTCGCGAGCGCCGGGCTCGTGCCCGCGCCGAAGGCGATCGCGCTCGGCGCGTATTGGATGAGGGCGAAGCGTTCGGCGGCGTCGTGCGCGCGCAGGAGCGCGAAGTAGCGCAGCGGGGCCGCCGCCGGCGCGTAGCCCGCGAGCGCGATCCAGCCGAGTGCGAAGACCGTCGCCGCCGCGAGCAGCGTATGCAGCGCGCGCCACGAGCGGGCGAAGGCGGCCAAGGGCAGCGCCAGGGTCGGCTGCAGCGCGGCCACGAACGCGCCCGCGCCGCCGGCGAACGCCCGGTCCCGCGGGAGGCTCCAAGCCGCCAGCCCTGCGGCCGCGACCGCCAGCAAGGCCAGCTGTCCGAGGGCGAGGTCGCTCGAGACCGGTCCGAATGCGAGCGCCAGCGGAATCAGGGCGAACCACGCGCCGCGCTCCCGCAGCCCCGCGATCAGCCCGGCCGCCGCCAGGAGGGCGGCGAGCGCGAGGATCAGGAGCGTCTCCCAGACGGCGGCGGCGATCCCGAACGGCAGGCGCGCCAACGCGCCGAGCGCGGGCAAGAGCGGCGGCGGGTTCACGAACGGCAGCGGACCTTCGCGCCGCGGGTCGACGCCGGGCAGCGTCCGCTCGCGCGTCCAGATCGCGGCGCCGTACGGATCCTCGCCCGCGTTCCAGCTCGCGCCGGCGGCGTAGTACGCCTCGAAGTCGCGCAGCGGCGGGCCGGGTGTCGGATGCGGCCGGAACGCGAGCACCGCCAGCCCGTAGGCCAGGATCGCGGCGGCGAGCGCGACGCGGCGCGTCACCCGGCGTAGAGCGCGAAGCGCTCGATCTCGCCCTTGCGCGTCATCGCGTAGGCGACGCCGCCCGGGAAGCGGGCTTCGTAGGTCTCGTCGTAGGTCCCGGGCGCGCTCGGCACGCGCGCGAACGTCTCGCCGAGGGCGACGGGCGACATGCCGATGGTCAGTTCGCCGGGAACCAGCCGAAACGTCGACGCGCGCGCCGCCAGCTTCGGCGCGCGATCCGAGCGCGGGACGTACAGCTCGACCGCGAGCAGCACCTCGTCCTTGTAGAAGGCGCTCAGGAGCGGATGCTTCGGACCGCCGCCGGCATAGGTGTGCCAGCCGCGTACGGGATAGGCGAACGCGATCCCGATCGCGCGTTCGACGTCGGGCCGCCGGGTCGCGCCGATCTCGAACGACACGTCCTCGCTGAAGAGGAGCATCGGCCGGTCGATCGGCGGCGGAGGCGCATAGGCCGGGCGCTTGCCCTCGGCGATCTTCGCCAGGATCTCGACGGCCCGGACCATCGCGAAATCGGGAGGGTCGTCGCTCATGCGTGCCGCGCGATCGACCGGTGGAACTCGAAGACGATCCAGAGCAGACCCGCCGCGGTGCCGAGGTACGCGGCCGCGACGCGGAATCGCGCGGCCGCGTCGTGATGCAGGCCGCGCGGATCGCCGGCCGGCGGGAAGATCCCGCGCACGATGCGGCCGCCGTCGAACGGCACGAAGGGGATCAGGTTGAACAGGTTGAGCATGGCGCTGAAATAGGCGACCGCGACCCACAGCGGGTCGGCGGTCAGCGTCGAGATGGTGGCACACGCGGCCGCGAGCCCGAGTCCGGTCAGCGGTCCGGCCAGCGAGATATACGCATCGTGCTCGAGGTCGTCGGGAACGGCGCCCAGCGTGAACGCGCCGACGAAGGGGATGAAGTTCGGCAGACGGGCCGGCAGCCCGTACCCGCGGAACGCCGCGTAGTGCCCGAACTCGTGGGCCACCAGCACGATCGTCAGGATCAGCGCGAACCGCCACCCGAATGCGACCACGTAGAACCAGAACGAGAGGCCGAGGGTCGCGACGAAGCCGAGCAGCGGCGCGTGCGCCAACAGCAGCAACAGCCCCTTGGCCTTGCCGAGCAGGACGAGGAGCGCGGCGGCCGGCGCGAGCAGCCGTTTCCACACACGGGCCAAGCCGTGGGCGTGGTCCGGCCGGTCTTCGGCGCCGGTCTCTGTCGGTCGACGTGCGTCCACGTTGGTGAGGTTTCCGCGCGCGAGCAAGGAAGCCCGGTCGCTCGCCCAACTGTTTCCGCCAGCCTAGCGGGCGATCGACAGCGACGCGCGAGGGGGTTGCGTCTGCGCATACGCGTATCACCGGGCGTGAGCGCAAAACGGATCGTCATCCTCGGCGGCGGCTTCGCGGGCATCGCGGTCGCGCAGCGGCTGGAGCGCCGTCTGCGGCCCGACGAAGCCGAGATCGTCTTGATCAGCCGCGAGAACTTCTCGCTGTTCACGCCGATGCTCCCGGAGGTCGCCTCGGGCGCGCTCGACGTGCGTCAGGTCGCGACCCCGGTCCGTTCGCAATTGGAGCGCACCCGCTTCATCCTGGCCGAGTTCACCGCGCTCGACCTCGTCAAGCGCGAGGTCGCGTTCACCCACGTACTGAGCGGTGAAGAAGACCGGCTCACCTACGACGAACTCGTCCTGGGCCTGGGCTCGTCGATCTCGACCTTCGGCCTGCCGGGGGCGGCCGAGCACGCCTTCCCGCTCAAGACGCTCGAAGACGCCGGCACGCTGCGCAATCGCCTGATGTGGCTGCTCGAGCGCGCCGACGCGACCGCCGACGAGGCCGCGCGCAAGCGCCTGCTGACGGTCGTGGTCGTCGGCGGCGGCTTCACCGGCGTCGAGACGGCCGGCGAACTCTCCGACCTGCTCCACAGCGTCGCCCGTTTCTACCCCAACATCGCGGCCGGCGCCGCCAACATCGTCCTGGTAGAAGGCGGGGCTTCACTCTTGCCCGGCCTGCCGGAGAAGATGGGCGTCTATGCGACGCGCATCTTGCGTCGCCACGGCGTCGACATCCGCGTCGGCGTCCCGGTCACCTCGGCGAGCGACCGCGCACTCGACCTCGCCGACGGGACGAGCATCGCTACCGCCACGATCGTCTGGAGCGCCGGCGTCAAACCGTCGCCCGCGATCGCGGCCGCGGCCATCCCGCACGGCAAGGGCGGCGCGGTCATCACCGCCGGCGACATGAGCGTTCCCGGCTTCGACGGCCTGTGGGCGCTCGGCGACGCCGCCGCGATCCCGAACGAGAGCGGCGGTTTCTATCCGCCGACCGCCCAGCACGCCATCCGCGAAGGCCCGGTCCTGGCCGACAACATCGTCGCCCGGCTGCGCGGCCAGGCGACGCGTCCGTTCCGCTTTTCCTCGCTCGGCATGATGGCCTCGGTGGGCGGCCGCCGCGCGGTCGCGCAACTGCCGGGCGACTACGTGCTGACCGGCTTCCCGGCCTGGTTCCTGTGGCGCGGCTACTACCTCTCGCGCCTGCCCGGCCTCGATCGCAAACTCCGGGTCGCCTTCGAATGGGCGCTCGACCTGCTCTTCCCTCGTGATATCTCGGTCCTGAGGGTCTACCTCGATGGCTTGCGGGCGGAGCCCTAGTGGGCTCGCGAAAGACTCCCGCCGGGTCGTCCCCCACCTGCATCGTGGGGACGCTCGCTTTTTTGCATCGTGCAAAAAAGCTGCTCGCCTCGTCGTCGCTCCCGCCATCCTGGCTCCGCTCCTCCCTTCACACGCCCCTCGATACAGGTGGGGGACGACCCGGCGGGAGTCTTTCACGAGCCCACTAGCGAAAAATTAGAGCTATGGAGCTGCGTGAGCCGATTGAACGACTGATTCGGGATCCGAAGGAGTTCACGCGCAGCGTTCCGTTTCCCGATCCGTCCGAGATCCGGATCTACGACGAGACCTTGCGCGACGGCGAGCAGATGCCCGGTGTGTGTTATACGCCCGAGCAGAAGTATGAGATCGCCGAGCGATTGGCGGATATCGGCGTGCATATCATGTCGGTCGGGTTTCCGGCCGCGTCTGCCGGCGACCGGCGGACCTTGCAGTTGGTGATGGAAGGCAAGCGGCGCGGGGCGCTGGGCGACGTGGAGATCGTCGTCATGTGCCGGTCCAGCCGCAAAGATATCGACGTCACGGTGGCGACGCTGCGGGAGGCGGGGATCGAGCCGCGCGAGGTCACGTTCTTCATCTTCACGAGCGGGAGCGATCTGCACCTCAAGTACAAGATCGGCAAGACGCTGCTGCGGTTCGAAGGCAAGGACGAGAGCGAGTGGCTGGATCGGCCGCTCGAGTTCTACCGGCTGGCGAACATCGAGATGCAGTGCGACGCGATCGCGTACGCGCGCGAGTGCGGGGTCGAACGGATCGAGTTCGGCGCCGAAGACGGGAGCCGCGGCGACGTCGACTACTTCATCGCGTATTTCAAGAAGGGCCTGGCGGCCGGCGGCACGCGGCCGGCGTGGCCGGATACGGTCGGGTGCCTGACGCCCGAAGCGGCGCGCTGGTATTGTTCGCGGATCGTGGCGGCGATGCCGAAGGGCCTGCCGCTGGTCGCGCACCTGCACAACGACTACGGGCTGGGGACGGCCAATGCGATCGCGGCGTGTTCGTCCGGGTTCAAGGTCGTCTCGGTGACGGCGAACGGCTACGGCGAGCGGGCCGGCAACGTGAAGCTGCACGAGTTCGCGGTCGCGATGAAGGTGCTCTACGGCGTCGAGATCCCGGGATTCAAGTACGGCAAGCTGCGCGAGCTCGCGCGTTTCATGGAACGCATGAGCGGCATCCCGATGCAGCAGCACGAGCCGATCGTCGGCGCCAAGGTGTTCGCCCACGAGTCCGGCATCCACACCCACGCGATGCTGATCGACCATCGGATGTACGAGGCGGTCCCGGCCGATCTGGTCGGCGCGCAGACCGAGTACGTGTTCGGCAAGCATTCGGGCATCGCGTTGGTCGAACAGACGCTCGGCGAGCGGCGCGATGCGCTGCGCGCGGCCGGGGTCGAGGTGACGCCGGCACTGGCGGCGGCGGTGACCGAGGAGATCAAGCGCCTGCGCGAAGAGCGGGCCGCCTCGAGCACCAGCGCCGACGCGATCGCGGTGCACGAGGCCGCGATGCGCAGACTCTCGCTCAACGCCGACGACGTCGCGGATATCGCGATCGCGCTCGGCTCTCTGAAAGGAGCTACGGTATGATCCTCGCAGCGCTCGCCCTCGCGGCGATGTCGGGGTCGGTCGCGATGCCCGCGCCGGCCTCCGTCCCGTCGTCGTGCCCGGTCACCGCCGTCGAACGCTGGAACGATGCGACGCCGTCGCAATATCCGTTCGTGCGGCTCCGGCCCACCTTCACCGGCATCACCATGCAGATGCAGACGGCCACCATCGGCGCGCCCGGGACCCGCTACGCGCCGATGCGCGCGAGCGGCACGACGGTCGTCTGGGGCGGCGCGTCGTCGACCGTCTCGATCGCGGCCACCGAACTCGAGGGTTCGGGCGCGTTCAACGTCGTGCAGCCGGCTCTGCAGAGCGGCCGGGTCCTGTCGTTCCCCTTCGGCGGGTGCTGGAAGCTCCACGTCACGAGCGGCATCCGCACCGGCGACCTGGTGCTGTGGGTCGTCAAGTAGCGGTTTAGGCGAGGCCGCCCATGCGGAAGGCGGCGACGAACCCCTTGAAGACGGTCGGGTAGTCGTCGCGGACCAGCCGCACCTCGCGCGCGCCGGTCCGGGCGAACCCCGGGATCATCTCGATCAGATCGGCCTGCTCGACCCGGGCGAGCGTGAGGTCCATCGCGACCGGCGCTTCGAAGACGAACGGCTTGGCATTGGCGGCGTTGGTGACGGCCACCCGGGCGGCATCGCGGATGACGGCTTGGGCGGCGGCCGGCGAGACCGAATCGCTCGCGAAGTAGCCGATCGACTCTTTGACGATCGCGCCGGTCACCCACGGCATCTGCGCGCGCACGCCCTCGACGGTCGTGCGGTCGCCGGTGATCAGCAGCAGCGGCACCCCGTGATGGCCGAGATAGGCGGCGTTGAGGGTCGCCTCGCTGCAGCGCACGCCGTTGATCCGCACGTCGTAGATGACGCCGGGCGAGTACGTATGGCCGAGCACGGCGTTCGCATCGCCGATCGCGCCGTGATAGCCGGTGAAGAAGGCGCCGCCGAAGCCTCCCTCGGCGCCTTGCGCCATCGAGAACGGCTTGCGATTTCCGACGATCACGCGGACGTCGGCCGGGAGTTCGTCGAAGAGCAGGTTGCGCATCGGACCGTGCGAGTCGTTGACGGTGATGCCGGTCGCGCCGCCCTCGCGCGCGCCGTCGATGGCCGCCCGGACCTCGCGATTCATCCAGGTCCGGTAGAGCGCGTAGTCGGGATGGGGCGTGCGCGCGTCGCACTGCTCCCAGGCGCAGACGCCGGCGGTGCCTTCCATGTCGCACGAGATATAGACGTTCACGCGCGCACCAGCGCGGCGCCGGCGAGGCGGAAGGCGGCGACGAAGGCGCGATAGGCGCTCGGATAGTCCGGCGCGACGAAGCGCACCGTCCGGCCGCCGGTGCGGATGAAGTCCGGCATCAGCTCGACGAAGTCGGCGCACTCGACGCGCGCGAGCTCGATCTCCATCGCGACCGGCGGCTCGAAGACGAACGGCTTGGCCTCGGAGGCTCGCGCGACCGCATCGCGCGCGCCCGCGCGGATGGCGTCGCAGGCCGCCTGCGGCGCCAGCGAGTCGGCCGCATAATAGCCGATCGCGTCCTTGACGGCGACGCCCGCGACCCACGGCATCTGGGCGCGCACGTCGCGCACGATGGTCGCGTCGCCGCTGACCATCAACAGCGGGATGCCGTAGACGCCGGCGAAGGCGGCGTTGAGCGTCGCCTCGCTGCAGACCGTGCCGTTGATGGTGACGTTGAAGATCGAGTCCGACGTGTACGTGTGCGCGAGCGTGGCGCCGGCCTCCCCGGCCTTTCCGTGGTAGCCGGTGAAGAGCGCGCCGGCGAAGCCGGGCCCGTAGCCCTGCGACATCGAGAGCGGTTTGCGGCCGCCCGAGATCACCCGCACGTCGTCGGGCAGCTCGTCCCAGAGCAGGTTGCGCATGTCCCAATGCGAGTCGTTGATCACGAACGCGGTCGCCCCGCCCTCGCGCGCGCCGTCGATCGCGGCCCGCACCTCGCGCGACATGTAGCGCCGGTAGACCGGATACTCGGCGACGTTCGACGGGTCGCATTGCTCCCACGAACAGACGCCGGCCGTGCCTTCCATGTCGGCAGAGATGTAGATCTTCACGAGTTCTGGCTCGCCAGGCCCTTCGTCGCCTCGTCGAGTCCGGCCGACGCCGCGACGTTCTTCGGGTTGACCGCCAAGGCGCGCTTGTAGAGCGGGATCGCCTCGGCGTACTTGCCGACCGTCAGGTACATGTCGCCCAACTGCGTGAGCGAGACGTCGTCCTTGGGATGGGCGGCGATGCGCGCGCGCAGGGCTTGCACCTGGGCCATCACGGCCGGCGGCGGCCCGCCCTGCACGTTGGTGTTCGCGGGCGCCTGCTTGGCGGCGCTCTTCCCGCCCGAGCCGAGCACGGAGCCGTTATTGCCGAAGCCGATGGCGACGAAGTAGATCATGGCCGCGACGAAGGCGACGGCCAGGACCAAGAAGATCGGGACGGCGGTGCGCGCGGGCAGACCGCGGGGCGTTTGATCGGACACGAAGAGTCGTTTGGACGCCCGGCGAACAATTCATTGTGCTCCCGTCCGAAGCCGATCTCCAGCTCCTGTTCGCGCGGCTGAACTACGAACGCCTCAACGGCGAAGCGCCCGCGTGCCGGATCGCCTACAACGAACGCTTCTCGAATTCGGCCGGCCGGATCACGTACTCGGTCCGTCCGCTCTTCATCGAACTCTCGCCCAAGCACTTCCGCAAATATCCCGGGGCGCTCGAAGAGACGCTGCTCCACGAGATGGTCCACGCCTGGTGCTTCGACCGGTATCGCGATACCGGCCACGGGGCGATCTTCAAGAAGAAGATGCGCGAGGTCGGGATCACGACCATCTACCACGACCTGGGCAGCGTCCGGGCGCTCAACGAGTCGTCCAAGCGCTACATCTTCCGGTGCGAGCACTGCGGCTTCGAGCTGCTCCGCAAGCGCCTGCCCTCCAAGCCGATGTCGTGCGGGCGCTGCAACAAGACCCGGTTCGACAAGCGCTACCCGCTGGCGATCTTCGAGGTCTTGGAGACCCGGCCGCTCGGCACGACCCTGGAGCGGGCCGCCCAAAAAGGCCCGTAAGTAGCTTGCCCCGACGTACACCATGGTGTATAAATGAACCCATGGAACGCACGCAGATCTACCTCGATGCCGACCAGAAGCGGAAACTCCGGCTGATCGCCGCCGATGAGGGAACGAACGTCTCTGACCTTATCCGATCGGCAATCGATCGTTTGTTACGTGACGATGTTCGAGCGGGTAATATCGGTGATAGAATCGCTCGATGGCAAGAGGACGTACGTCGTAACGACGGCGACTTCTCCGAAGAGGACGTCGACTCGGCGCTCGCGGCGGTCCGTTCCGAAGGCGTTGCGAAGAAATGACCCGCCTGCGAGTCGTAATCGACTCTGATACGCTGGCGCCGGGTTTGGTCACCAAGGCTTCGCCGGCGGCCGGCGTCGTTCGTGCTTGGCGATTGGGCATTTTCGACTTGTTGCGAACGGGGACGTCGATCGACGAAGTCGCGCGCACGCTAAGCCGTCTCCGCATCGACGAGGTGCGGATTCAGCAGCTGGTCGACGCGCTTTGCTCGGAACCCGACTTTATCGTGGGTATTCTCCATCAGGACTTGGGCTGCACGCAAGAAAAAGACAATCACTTGTTCGAGGCCGCGATCGTCGGCTGCGCGTCGATTATCGTATCCCGCGATGCCCACGTCTTGGACCCGCCGCCTCACGTCGCGGTACTTCTTCGTCGTCATCGCGTGAGCGTGATGAATCCGGCGCAGTTCTTGGAGTATCTCGACCGCAGCGTTTTCTCGCCGCTCTTGCCCTGCGTTGTCAGGCTCGGGGACCTGGTCCCTTTGCCGGGCTACGACTGCGCCCTATGTGGTCACGAGTACCACTGGGACCTGCCATGTCGCGAGACTTGGATAGGAGCCACCGGAGATTTCCCGGATTGCCCCTGTTTCGAGGCTCCCGTAACCGCCTAATCCGACGAAAGTCCAGGCAAGTCAGGGGCATCAGGCGCGAAGATAGCCGGGCTATGACCAACCACACCAGCACGATCCCGGCCGGCGTGCCGACCCGCACGGAATCCGACTCGATGGGCGAGATCCTCGTCCCGGACGCCATGTACTACGGCGCCCAGTCCGCCCGATCGCTGATCCACTTCGATATCGGCGACGGCGAGACGCCCCGCGACGTGATGCCGCGCCAGGTCGTCCGCGCGATGGCGACCCTCAAGAAGGCCGCGGCCTTGGTCAACCACGATCTCGGGAAGCTCGATAAAGAGAAGACCGATCTGATCGTGGCCGCCGCCGACGAGGTGATCGCCGGCAAGCTGTACGGCCACTTCCCGCTGCGCGTCTGGCAGACCGGCTCCGGCACGCAGACCAACATGAACGTGAACGAGGTCATCTCGAACCGCGCGATCGAGCTCTCGGGCGGCGCGATGGGCTCCAAGAAGCCGGTCCACCCGAACGACCACGTCAACATGTCGCAGTCCTCGAACGACACGTTCCCGACCGCGATGCACATGGCCGCCGCCGAGGCGATGGTCGCGATGCTGCCGTCGGTGAAGAAGCTGCGCGACGCGCTGGATGCCAAGGCCAAGCAGTGGTCGCACATCGTCAAGGTCGGCCGCACCCATCTCCAGGACGCCACCCCGCTCACGCTCGGCCAGGAGTTCTCGGGCTACGTCAGCCAGCTCGACCGCGCGATGGTCGCCTGCACCGAGTCGCTCGACCATATCTACGATCTGGCGATCGGCGGCACGGCCGTCGGCACCGGCCTCAACGCGCATCCCGAGTTCGCCGACCGGATGGCCAAGAAGCTCGCCGAGCTGACCGGACTGCCGTTCCGCTCCCATCCGAACAAGTTCGCGGCGCTGGCCTCGCACGACGACTTCGTGTTCGCCTCGGGCGCGCTCAAGACGCTCGGCGCCGCCCTGATGAAGATCGCCAACGACATCCGCTGGCTCTCGTCGGGTCCGCGCGCCGGCATCGGCGAACTGACCCTGCCGGAGAACGAACCGGGCTCGAGCATCATGCCGGGCAAGGTCAATCCGACCCAGTCCGAAGCGATGACGATGGTGGTCGCCCAGGTCTACGGCAACGATCTGGCGATCTCGTTCGGCGCCTCGCAGGGCAACTTCGAGCTCAACGTCTTCAACCCGGTCATGATCTACAACTTCCTGCACTCGTGCAACCTGCTGCGCGACACCTGCACGATGTTCCGCGAGCACGCGGTCGAAGGCCTCGAGGCCAACGAGGGCAAGATCAAGGACTACTTGGATCAGTCGCTGATGACGGTCACGGCGCTCTCGCCGAAGATCGGCTACGACAAGGCGGCGGCGATCGCCAAACACGCGCACCATCACGGCCTCACGCTCAAGGACGCGGCCGTCGGGCTCGGCCACGTGACCGGCGACGAGTTCGACCGGTACGTCGTCCCGAAAGAGATGACGTACCCGAAGTAGCCCCGCACCGTCGCCGCGACGGGACATGCGAAGGAGCCGGCATCGCGCCGGCTCCTTTTCGCGTTCTTCCCGACGGGTGCCGCTAGTTCGGGCGGTAGAGCGCGGTGGCGTGGGTCTCGAACGCGGCCGGGACGACGGCCGCCAGAGACGGGCCCAGCGTCTCGCTGCTGTACAGATCGAAGAACCAGTCGCGGACGAACGAGGGGTCGTCGAAGGCGAAGAGGTCGAGCGTCTCGGCGCGCGCTTCGTGTTCCATGTATCCAGCTTCGGTCACGGAGTTGAAGAAATGCTGAATATGGGGCGGTCCTTATGGAAACTTTACCTCGCGGGAGGCGGCCTTCAGATCAGGTGGTGGAGGATCAGCGCGCCGGCCGCGATCACCATCGCGACGCAGACCAGCGCCAGCAAGCGAGGGCCCGACAACAGACGCGAGAGGCGCGCGCCGACCGGTCCGCCGATCAGGCCGCCCAGCACCAGCGGCACCACGTCCCCGAGCGCGATATCGTGCTGCACGGCGTGGGTCACCAGGCCGACCGGCGAGGTGAGGAAGATCGTGAAGTGCGAGGTCGCCGCGATGACGTGGGCGGGCAGGTCGGAGAGGTAGAGCAGCGACGGGATGACGATCACGCCGCCGCCGATGCCGAACAGCGACGAGACGAAACCGACGCCCAGTCCCACCGCCGGCGCCACTCGGTACGACATACCCTTGATCAGGTTCGCGCCGTCGTCGGCCACCCGGCCCGCGAGCCGGCGCTTGCGGTTGACGTAGATGTCGACCGTCACGATCACCAGCAAGGCGGCGAAGATCCAGTCGAAGGCGACCGCCGGGATGTGCGCCGCCGCGACCGCGCCCAAGATCGAGCCGGGCAGTCCGCCGGCGGCCAGCAGCAGGCCGATCCTGACGTGGACGCGCTTCTGCAAGAAGTAGGTGAAGGCGCCGCTCGCGCTGTTGGCCACGACGAGCGCGAGCGAGGTGCCCGCGGCCTCGGCCGGCGCGAGCCCGAAGAGGAGCCGGAGGATCGGCACGAGCACGAAGCCGCCCCCCAGTCCGACCATCGAACCGAAGATGCTCGACGCGAGCCCGGCCGCGAACAGCTCGAGCGGCAGCTGGTACGCGCTCAGCGCTTGGATGACGGATCGTCCCTGAGGCCGGTCACGTTGTAGACGCGGACGGGGGCGCTCTTGCCCTTGACCATCACCGGTTCCATTTCGACCGCATCCACGACGTCGCGGACCAGATCGTAGGTGGCCCGGCTGATGATGATCTCGCCGCCCTTGGCGACGTTGTAGAGGCGCGCGGCCAGATTGACGTTGTCGCCGATGACGGTGTAGTTCATGCGCGAACTCGCGCCCAGGTTGCCCATCACCACGTCGCCGGTGTTGATGCCCATCCCGACGGTGAAGGCGCGCTTGCCCTGCGCTTCCCACTTCGCCGAGAGCTGCCTGATGAGCGATTGCTGCTCGACCGCCGCGCGCACGGCCTTGGCCGGGTCGTCGGGCGTCTGGAACGGAGCGGAGAAGACCGCCATCACGCAATCCCCGATGAACTTGTCGACGTAGCCGCCGTACTTGAAGATCACGCCGCACATCGCATCGAAGTACTCGTTGAGCTGGTCGTAGATCTCCTCGGGCGTCATCGTCTCGGACATCGCCGTGAAGCCGCGGATGTCGCTGTAGAAGATGGTCGCGACGACCCGGTTGCCCTTGAGGTGCAGCGCGTGCCGCGGATCGTCGGTCTTGAGGATCTCGCCGACGATCGCCGGACTGACGTGCATCCCGAACATCTCGGTGACCATCCGCCGCTGCGAGTTCTCGGAGACGACCCGATAGAGCCCGACCAGCAGGGTGGCGAGCAGCATCGCGCCGGCCACGTGGATCAGGTCGAGCCAATACAGGCGGTAGGCATAGACGGCCACCGCGACCTCGACGTAGGCGGCGGTGCCGACGAGCGCGAGCGCGATCCCGGCGGGCGGCCGCAGCTCGGCCAGACCGAATCCGACGAGCAGCGGCAGCAGCACGATCAGCGCGATCTCGAGCCACGCCGGGGCGGTGTGGATGAAGGTGGCTCCGAGGAGCTGGTCGATCAGGCGCGCATTGGCGTAGAGGCCCGGGAAGTGGCCGTCGTCGGCGGTCGCGACGAAGTCGCCCAGGCCCTCGGCGGTCGCGCCGATCAGCACGATCCGGCCGTCGACCAGGGTGCGCAGATCCGCGACCGGCTCGGTCATGGCGCTCGCGAACGAGATCTCTTGCGCGATCGAGAGCTGTCGCGATGCCGTTCCGTCGGGAGCCTGGTGCTGGACGAGCCGGGCGGGGAGGAAGAGCAGCGTACCCGCATAGAGCGGCGGGGGCGCCAGACGCCTGCCGGTGTAGCGTTCCACCGCGGCGGCCGCGAGCGACACGAATCGCCGGCCGGCATTCGTTCCGCCGCCGCCGGTGGTGATGACCGGCGGCTGCCCGATGAAGTACCCGCCCGGGTGATCGAAGGTCGTGTAGCCGAGGGCGGCCGCGAACGGCGCGAGATCCGATGCCGTAGCGGACGTCCCGATCTGGCCGCCGCTGGCGGTCGTGAGGTCGTACGTCAGGACGGTCGGCATGACGCGCATGCCGGCGGCGAAGGCGCGATCCTGCGCGGCGTCGGTCGCGTTCTCGAGGAAGTTGATGTCGAAGACGGCGACCTTCGCGCCGGCCGCGTGGAGGCGCGTCAGGAGCCGGCCATAGACGCTCCGCGGGAACGGGAACGGCGGCAACCCGGCGGCCGGAACGCCTTTGGCCGACGGGTCGTCGATCGCGATCATCGCGAGCGCGCCGCTCGGATCGAGCCGCTCGGGGACGTCTGCCAGGCCGAATGCGCCGGCATGCTCGTACGCGTTCTGATGCACGACGTAGTCGCCGACCCGGCTGAGGAACGGAACCGCGTCGGGCGGGAGCAGGTAGAACGCGAGCCCGACGAAGCCGGCGAACGCGGAAAGCGCGAGCGCGACGACCAGCGTACGCGCGCGTGCTTTCATCGCGGAAGGCTACCCGTTCGCGCGGCCGATGTACCCGCGATCGCGCGTGTCGATGCGGATGGTGTCGCCGGATTCGATGAAGAGCGGGACCTGGACGGTGGCGCCGGTCTCGAGCTTGGCCGGCTTGAACGTGTTGGTCGCCGTGTTGCCCTTGAAGCCCGGATCGGTCTCGACGATCTTGAGCTCGACGTGGGCCGGAAGCTCGACGCCGATCGGCACGTCGCCGTGGAACTGGACGTCGACGATCATGCCGTCCTTGAGGAAGTCGGCCGGGTCGCCGATGATCTCGCGCTGGAGCGTGACGTTCTCGAACGACTCCTGGTCCATGAAGTGGAAGCCGTCGGCGTCGTTGTAGAGCATCGACATCTGGCGCTTGTCGACGGTCGCGCGCTCGAGCTTCTCGCCGGCGCGGAACGTGCGCTCGACGGTCGAGCCGGTTTTGACGTTCTTCAAACGCGTCCGCACGAACGCCGAGCCCTTACCGGGCTTGACGTGGAGGAACTCGATGACGGTCCAGAGGTTGCCCTCGATGAGGATGGTGACCCCGTTGCGGAAGTCGTTCGATGAAA
>Ga0207667_10002114_pt1 | contig 24884 bp, 16 predicted proteins | sample KBSCornC52_FD_184301 | JGI IMG/M metagenome (GOLD analysis project Ga0207667, IMG submission 184301) | Corn rhizosphere microbial communities from Kellogg Biological Station, Michigan, USA - KBS Corn C5-2 (SPAdes) (version 2) | ecosystem: Host-associated > Plants > Roots > Rhizosphere > Soil ...
CTCCGCCACTGTCTCGACGCGCGCCCCTGTCAGCGCAGCGCCCGTCCATTGCGCCAGCAGCACATCGTATTCCCTGTTGGACACTTCCACATCGTGCAAAACGGCTTTCTTTTCGCGTTCCATCTCCCAAAAACAATGCATCGCGTAGCCATCCTCCGGCGGACGCTGCTCGAGCTCGCGGCTGAAAAAACACCAGATGTGCGGCCCCACCATGCCGACCCCGACATCATCCGGCTCCAGGCCGTTGCGATTGCGCAGCACATAGCGCAGGAGCCACACAGGCCTTTCCGTGAAAGCGGGTGGCCAGCGCAGCCGGCGCGCGTCGTAGATCTCCAACTCATCCGGTGGACGCCCGAGTTCATTCGGATGCGAGAGCCACTGTACGAATTCCGCCTTCGCCGCGAAATCCGGAGCGGAAGCTTCCGCAGGGATCAAATCCGCGCGCTTCAACTCCCGTAGATATTCGCATGCCCGGATTGAGATATTCACCTCCATACACATCGCCGCCATCGATTGCAGCCCAATCTCCGCCCCCAGTTTCGCCGCCGCCCACGCACCCTCCAGACGCACCTCGGTGGAAGGATGCCGCGTCGCCTCGGCCAGCAAATCCGCCCGCCGAGAGTGCTGGATGAAAGGTAACGCAGCCACGGTGCTGATCGCGTAGCTGAAATGCTCGTTGTCCGGATCGGCGAGCCAGGCGTGCAGACACTCCACGCCTTCATCCGAGTCGAAGGGATGGCGCAATTCTCCCTCCTGAAGCAAAATGTTGTTGGCCGCATCCAGCAGCGCGACGGCGATGAAATCCGCTGGCAGCGGACTGGCCAGCGCGGAAAAGACAAAGCGTGTCTCTGGATGTGCCTCGACAAAAATTCCGAGAATGACCTGCCAAAGCCAATCGCCGGACCGAAAACCCCGGCGTGCGACCCGCACGATCAACTCCGCGCCCTCGTGCGTGCCATACATCGCCAAGATCTTCAGACAGAAAAGCGCTTCATCGGCATCCTTGTCTTTCGCGCCGGTCAGCGCACTCTCGATCGCGCGGCGCAGCAGCGGCAGACCTCGCTCCCGCAATACCTCATAGGCGCCGCAATCCGCATCCGAGACCTTCTGGAAAAGTCCCACCACCGGCCCAAGCGCGGAGTCAAAACCGTCCCCGCGCGGAATTTTGCCTTCCAAAATGGCGGCCAGCACTTCGTAGACGGCTTCTCCATCGAACCGGCTTTTGAGGACCACATCGTCGAGTTCGCGAATCTCGTCGGTCAGATTTCCATTTTCAATGCCCCGCTGGAGGGCGAGCTGCAGGGATGTCTTCCTGCGAAACCAGTCGGAGAATTTCATGATGACAATCCGGGGATGAGTTTGGAAAATAGCGGCTCCGCAAGTGAAATGGACACGAAAGCGCTGCATATACTTGCGGGCAGCGCGGGGTTTCGCTTTTGTTAATGATCATGAGCGACGCATTCAAGACCAAGCAGCAATTCGAACTGGGTTCCGGCAAACAGGGCAGCTTCTATTCGCTGCCGGCCTTGGAAAAACAAGGTGTCGGTCCGATCTCGCGCCTCCCCATTTCCATCCGGATCGTCCTCGAGTCCGTCCTCCGCAATTGCGACGGCAAGAAAGTTTCCGAGCAGGACGTCAAGACGCTCGCCAACTGGAATGCGAAGCAACCCGCCCAGGTGGAGATTCCCTTCCTCGTGGCGCGCGTCGTGTTGCAGGACTTCACCGGCGTGCCGCTGCTCGTCGACCTCGCCGCCATGCGCTCCACCGTGGAGCGGCTCGGACGCGACCCGAAAATGATCGAACCCCTCGTGCCGGTGGACCTCGTCGTCGACCACTCGGTGCAGGTTGATTTCTTCGGTTCGGCCCAGGCGCTCGAGCTCAATCTCGAATTCGAATTCAAACGCAACCGCGAGCGCTACCAGCTCCTCAAGTGGGGCCAGCAGGCTTTCAAAACCTTCGGCGTCGTGCCTCCGGGCATCGGCATCGTGCACCAGGTGAACCTCGAGTATCTCGCCAAGGGCATGCTGGAGAAGGACGGTGTCTATTATCCCGACACCCTCGTCGGCACCGATTCGCACACCACCATGATCAATGGCCTCGGCGTGGTCGGCTGGGGCGTGGGCGGCATTGAGGCGGAGGCCGGCATGCTCGGCCAGCCCGTATATTTCCTCACGCCGGAAGTCGTCGGCGTGCACCTCACCGGAGCCCTCAAGGAAGGCGTTACCGCCACCGATCTCGTGCTGCACGTCACGCAGATGCTGCGCAAGGCCAAGGTCGTCGGCAAGTTCGTCGAATTCTATGGCCCGGGTGCGAAGTCGCTCCCGGTGGTCGATCGCGCAACGATTGCCAACATGGCGCCTGAATACGGCGCGACCATGGGCTTCTTCGGCGTGGACGAAGAAACCACGCGCTACCTCACCGGCACCGGCCGCAGCGAGGAGCACGTGAAGGCGTTCGAAAACTACTACAAGGCCCAGGGTCTGTGGGGCATTCCAGAGAACAAAGGCCAGATCGATTACTCGGTCGACCTCGAGCTCGATATCTCCACCGTGGTTCCCGGCGTGGCCGGCCCGAAGCGTCCGCAGGATCGTATCGTCCTGCCCGAGCTCGGCAGCACCTTCCGCTCGCTCCTCACCAAGTCCGTGCCCGATGGCGGCTACGGCAAGAAGGAAGCCGATCTCGCGCTCGAAGTGCCGGTGCACATCAATGGTTCCAACACCAACGGGCATCACAACATGTTCTCCACCGACGCGCAGCAGGCGAAGAATCATCTGCAGGAAGGCACGCCGCAGCATGTCTCGGAGATGATCACCAATCGCCCGACGCCCGACTCCGCCGCCGACCTCGCCGCTTCGCCTTACAAGAAAGCCGACGTCAAGGTGGGCAACGGCAGCGTGCTCATCGCCGCCATCACTTCGTGCACGAATACTTCCAACCCGAGCGTAATGCTCGGCGCCGGCCTGCTCGCGAAGAAGGCCGTGGAAAAAGGCCTCACGGTGAATCCGGCGGTGAAAACTTCGCTCGGGCCGGGCTCGCGCGTGGTGACGGATTACCTCACCAAGACCGGGCTGCAGCAGTATCTCGACACGCTCGGTTTCCAGACGGTGGGTTACGGCTGCACGACCTGCATCGGCAACTCCGGCCCGCTGCATCCCGCGCTCGAGGAAGCGATCAACAAGAACGATCTCGTCGCCGCCAGCGTGCTTTCGGGCAATCGCAACTTCGAGGCCCGCGTGCACCAGAATATCAAGGCGAACTTCCTGATGTCGCCGCCCCTCGTCGTCGCCTTCGCGTTGGCTGGCACGGTGGATATCGACCTGAGCAAGGACCCGCTCGGCCAGGGCAAGGATGGCCAGGACGTTTTCCTCAAGGACATCTGGCCCAGCCTCAGCGAAATCCGCGAGGCCATGACCAGCGCGCTCAAACCCGAAGTCTTCCGCAAACTCTACACCGACTTTGCCAACCAGAACCCGAAGTGGAATGAAGTCCCTTCCTCCGTGGGCGAAGTTTACTCGTGGGACGAGAAGTCGACTTACATCCAGGAACCGCCGTTCTTCGAGGGCTTCGGCATGAAGCCGGGGCACATCACCGAGATCAAGGGTGCGCGTCCGCTCGGCATCTTCGGCGACTCCGTCACGACCGATCACATCAGCCCGGCCGGCGCGATCAAGAAGACCAGCCCCGCGGGCAAATTCCTGCTCGACAATGGCGTGTCGCAGGAAGACTTCAACAGCTACGGCTCGCGCCGCGGCAATGACCGCGTGATGACCCGCGGCACCTTCGCCAACGTGCGCATCAAGAACCTCATGGTGCCCGGCGTGGAAGGCGGCGTGACCAAGCACCAGCCCGACGGCGAGCAGATGTCGATCTATGATGCCTCGATGAAGTATCAGCAGGCCGGGACGCCGCTCGTGATCTTCGCCGGTCATGAATATGGCACCGGCAGTTCGCGTGACTGGGCGGCGAAAGGCACGCTCCTCCTCGGTGTGAAAGCCGTCATTGCGCAATCCTTCGAGCGCATCCATCGCTCGAATCTCTGCGGCATGGGCGTGGTCCCGCTGCAATTTCCCGAGGGCGTGAGCGCGCAGACGCTCCAACTCGACGGCACGGAGACCATCGACGTGCTCGGTCTGAGCGACGATATCAAGCCGATGAGCGACGTGAAGATCGTCATCCACCGCGCCAACGGAAAGAGCGAAGAGCTCACCGTGAAGAGCCGCATCGACACGGGCATCGAGGTCGACTACGTCCGCCACGGTGGCATCCTGCCGTACGTGCTGCGGCAGTTGCTGGGCGCCTAAGACGCGCAGCGGCGCAGCCCTCTTAATCCCTGAAGCGGACGAAGAGGGAGTAAGATTACGATTAGGATTAAGACCCCGAACACATGGCCTATGAAACTCCGGCTCGTTGTTGAAAAGGATTCTGTCACAGGCCGACGGGCGTCCTACTTTCCCGAGATTCCCGGTTGTGCCTCAGCCGGGGATACCGAGGAAGAGGCGCTCGCGAATGCGCACGAAGCGTTAGAGCTTTGGCTTCAAACTTCCGCATCATAGTGGGCGCTTCCCGGGTTGAAATACGCAATTAGCCAAAGACCCCAATGCCCATATTCACACATGAGAAAATCGGAGTCAGAGACGAAGATAAGATCGCTAACGCCTTTTGTGCCGAACATGCCACTCTCCCAAATGGTCTCATTTCCGATGCGCAGTTCGACGCCATCTATGACCACCTGATCGCAGTCCTGAAGAAGTTCGCGACCTTTTCTGAAGGAGGCGGAGATGGCGACTATAGTAGCTCGCGGTATGTTGATCAGGTTCCGTGGATTCGCGTTGTTGCCGAGGACGATGTCGCGCCGACCACATCGGTTCACGCGGGTCTTGAGGCTGTCCAATCATCACCAACACCATTCGCTGTCGCTTTCGACTACTATCCCCATCTCATTTTGGTTTTGCCGCCTAATCGTGTGCTTTCGACCTATGATGCTGATGCATTAGCGTGAGTTCGAAGTGCAACGTTGCACATAGGAACTCCTCCCAACGCACCCCACCCTCGCTCTCCTCGACTCGTGTCCCGCCCCATCGTTTACTGGTCCGTGGTCGTCTTCATGATGATCTTCGGCGCCTACTTTCGCTTCAAGCTCCATCGCGACCCGAATTTTCCCATCAACTTCGACGAGCAGGTTTACGTCGCCTATGTCGACCGCCTGGCAGAGCACGGGATCACTTCCTATCCCTCCGTTTTTCACGACTATGTCGAGCGGGTCAGCAAAGCCGAAATCGTCTTTCTGCCACCGAGTCGCGCGGGTTACGTCGTACCCGCATGGGCGCTCACCAAGCTGACGAAATGGAATTCCTACGAAGCGTTGCGCATGGTCTCGGCGATGGGGAGCTTTCTCTTTGCCATGGCGGGATTTTTCTTCGCCCGTCGTTGGGTGACGTCGCGCATGGCGTTGGCCGTCCTGGGACTGCTCGTCTGCGCGCCGCTGCAGATTCATCTCTCGCAATTCGCTTTTATCGACGGCGTGGCGGCATTCTGGACCCTGCTCACCGTGGCCTCGGTGTGGGAATGCTTTCAGCAGCCACGCCGCATCGGCTGGGCTCTGACCGCAGGCTTCGGCGCCTGGGGATTGCTGATCACCAAGCAGGAAATTGCGGTTTTCGTCGCGCTGTTTCTCATCGTCGCGCTGGTGCTTGGAAAACGCCTCGGTTTCTCGACCGATCGCCGCCCGGCATTTATCGCTCTCGCCAGCGGTGGAATACTCGGGGTGTTTGCGCTCGTCCTCATGGCCGGTGGCGTCTCCGTGTTTTGGGAAACCTTCCGGATCTACATCGAGCGCTCACCGCAAATCCCCTACGCCATCGCTACCGGCGATGGTCCTTGGAACCGCTATCTCATCGAGTTGTTCATCCTCAGTCCGCTGGTCATTTTACTCGCCCTTTGCGGCATCTTTCGCGGCCAACCCACCGGCTCCGTGGGAAGATACTGGCTGCTCTTCCTCGTCACGACTTATGTCGTCATGTGCAACGTGCAATACGGAATGAACCTGCGCTACACCGCGATGTGGGACTTCCCTCTGGCTCTCTTCGCCGTCATGGCGATCTCTTCGCTGACTACACGGCGGCGGCGTCCGATGATATGGGCGGCAACCCTGACCGGCGTGGTCTGCCTGGTGACCTTTCGCCAATACAACGTCATCTTCCGTGACAACGCCATTGCTCATGATCTCTACGATCCCTTGCCGGAATTCATGCTCCGCGCAGTCCGGATTTTGAAGTAGGGATCCGCACCCGGACCTCACTTCATAAACCCGTGCTCCTTCAGCCAGAAGGCGCAGTCGCGGGTCCACGGGTGAAGCTTCTCGGGATCGAACGTCTTGTAGCCAAGGCCGATGCCATGCTTGCCCTTTTGGTAGAGATGCAAGTCGAAAGGCACGCCCTTCTCGCGCATCGCGTCGGCGAAGGCGAAGGCATTGTCGACCGGGACCTTTTCGTCCTCGACCGTCTGCCAGATGAAGGCCGTCGGCGTTTCTTTGCGCACGTTGAGCCGCGGAGAGAGCAGGTTCTTCAACTCCGGCGTGGCATGCGCGCCGAGGAAGCGCGCTTCACGCTCGGGGTTCGGCTGATCGAAGAGAATGAAAGCGTAGCACAACACCGCGAGATCGGGCCGCGAACTCGCGCGCTCGACGGGGTCCGCATCGTCCGGTTTACCGTTGTCGAATTGGGTGATCAGCGTGGCCGTGAGATGGCCGCCGGCGCTGGAACCGATCATGCCGATACGCTTCGGATCGATCCCCCACTCCGCGGCATGCGAGCGCACGGTGCGCATCGCCCGCGCCGCATCGAGCAGTGTCGTCGGCACGAAATAGCCATCGGTGGTGAGACGATACTTCAGCACGAAGGCGGCGATGCCCAATGAGTTCAGCCATTTGGCAAAAGGCTCACCCTCGTGCGGCGCGAGATTGCGATAGCCACCGCCCGCGCAAACGATGAAAGCCGCGCCGCTCGCCTGGTCATCGGCTGGCCAGTACGGCGTCAGCGTCGGGATGTCCTTCGGCGCATCGCCGAGCGCGTCGGGAGCTTTCCCCGTCCAGAGGCGCATCGGTTCCGTGGGATGTTCGGCGGCGACCACCGAACCGACGACGAAGACACACAGCAGCGAGAGAGCGCGGGGAGAAATCATGCGCGGGATGCTTCCGCTTTTTCGTCTGCAGTGCAAGGGCGGCAAGCGTAAAAACCTTACGCAAGTACGTCTAAGGTTCCGGCTCTTTGAAGCATTGACAGAACATCCGCGCACCGCGCACCGTTAGCACTCTCACCATGAACGACCCCCTCATACACACGCCGACTCGGCGTCAATTCCTCAAGACCACCGCTGCTGCCTCCGCGCTCGCCGGCGTCAGCGTTCCCTTCGTCCACGGCGCCAGCGACGACACGCTGCAAGTCGCGCTCATCGGTTGCGGCGGACGCGGCACGGGTGCGGCGCACAACGCCATGTCGGTCACCGGGCCCCCGGTCAAGCTCGTGGCCATGGCCGACGTTTTTCAGGAAAGGCTCGATAAGAGCTACAAGTCGCTCAAGACCCAGCACGAAGACAAAGTGGACGTGCCGGATGATCGCAAGTTCATCGGCTTCGATGGCTACAAACACGCGATGGATTCGCTGAAGAAGGGCGACATCGCCATCTTCACCACCCCGCTCGCTTTCCGCTGGGTGCACTTCCGCTATGCCATCGACAAGGGCCTGAACGTCTTCATGGAGAAGCCGCTCATCGCCGATGGTGTGAGCGCCAAGAAAATGTATGCCATGGCCGAGGAATCGGAGAAGAAGGGCATGAAAGTCGGCGTGGGTCTCATGTCCCGCCACAGCAAGCCGATGCAAGAACTTCACAAACGCGTGCAGGACGGTGAGATCGGCGAAATCATCAACATGCGCGGCTATCGCATGTCCGGCCCGTTGGCTTCCGCGTTCTCGGAAAAGTGGCCGGGCCTGACCGACAAGTCGGCGCCGAGCGAATTGCTTTGGCAGATCAGCCGCTTCCACAGTTTCCTCTGGGCGAGCGGTGGTTGCTTCGCGGACTTCTACATCCATCACATCGATCATCTGTGCTGGATGAAGAACGCGTGGCCGATCAAGGCGCAGACCGTCGGTGGACGTCACTATCGCTACAACTACGTCGACCAGAACTTCGACAGCTACTCGGTGGAATACACCTTCGAGGACGGCAGCAAGTTCTACATGGACGGCCGCTGCATGGTCGGCGCGCTACCCCTGTACTCCAGCTATCTGCACGGGAGCAAGGGCCTGGCGATCGTCTCCAAGAATGGCGACATCGGCACGCCTTCCAGCACTTACAAGGGCCAGAACCCGAACCGCGCCAACCAGATCTGGCAGAGCACGGACACCACGAATCCTTACCAAAACGAATGGGATGCGCTGGTCACCGCCATCCGCACCGATCAACCGCACCACGAAGTGAAGCGCGGCGTCGACGCCAGCGTGGCCACGGGCATGGGCCGTATGGCCGGTCATACCGCGCAGGAGATCACCTGGGATGATTTCCTCAATTGCGACCACGCCTTCGCGGCCAACGCGGACAAGTTCACGATGGACGGCCCGCCGCCGGTCAAGTGCGACAAGGACGGCAAGTATCCCGTGCCAGAGCCGGGCATCGTCAAGAATTACGAATACCAGCCTCAGGACAAAGCCTAAGCCGCTCGATTCGCCATCGCCTCTGCTCTACCCGCGCAGAAGCCGAGAAAGATTCCGTATGGAGGGTACCTGCCGGGGGGACGCGATGTCTCCCCGGCAGTTCTATTTTTTCTAGTGGCTGTCGTGGCAGCCGCAGTCCGGTCCGCAACCGCCCTCGCCCATGACGCGCACCTCGAGATTGATGCCTTGAAAAGCGATCTGGTCACGCACTGTGCTCAGAAAGCCAACGACATCGTTCGGAGGAAAGCCCACGCAATCGAGCTGGATGCGGATCTTCTTTCCGTCGAACTGCGGAAACGACTCGGCCATTTCACCATCGAGCGCGAAGGAGAGATACGCGTTGATCTTCTCCTGGAGCTGAAAAAGGCGGAGTTCCGATCCATCCCAAGCACGCGGCTCGAGCATGATCAGGGTGACTTCGCCGGTATTCGCGTCCTCGGCAATGACGTCGATAACATGCGCAAACTCTACGCCGCGCGGAGATGGGTCGGTGGATTCAGAACTCACAGGGTGCAATGAATTGTCCAGCCCGGGCCGAATGTCAAAAGTTCCTCACCGCTTACGCGCAGCCTTCCACCCCCTCGCGAAAGAACTCAGACTTCTCTCTTCCGCAAACATCCGCTAACAGCGAACCTCCTCCGCGTTCATGAAAGCCATCCGTGTCCAGCAATTCGGCGAGCCTGCTGTCCTCCAGGTTGCCGACGTCCCCGATCTCACTCCCGCCGCCGGCCAGATCCTCGTCCAGATCGAGGCAGCCGGCATCAACCCGGTCGAGACCTACATCCGCTCCGGCAAGTATGCCAAGCTGCCTCCGCTGCCCTACACGCCGGGCACCGATGGCGCGGGCACGATCGCCGCGCTCGGCAGCGGCGTTACCGGATGGAAGGTGGGCGACCGCGTCTACCTCGCCGGTTCGCTCACCGGCACCTATGCTGGGCAGGCTCTCTGCGAACCCGTCCACCTGCATCCCCTGCCCGACAACGTCTCCTTTGCCCAAGGCGCGGCGCTCGGCGTGCCCTACACGACCGCCCACGTCGCCCTGTTCCATCGCGGGCACCTGCGCTCCGGCGAGATCATTCTCATCCACGGCGCCACCGGTGGAGTTGGTCTCGCGGCCATGCAACTCGCGCAGACCGTGGGAGCGCGTGTGTTAGCGACCGGTGGCACCGATGAAGGACGCAAGCTCCTCCTCGACCAAGGCGCTTACGCGGTATTCGACCACCACACGAAAAACTATCCGGAACGCGTCCTCGAAGCTACCGACGGTCGCGGTGTAGATTTCATCCTGGAGATGCTGGCCAACGTGAATCTGGGCAAGGACCTTCCCATGCTGGCCAATAATGGCCGGGTGGTCATCGTCGGCAGCCGCGGACCGGTGGAAATCAACCCACGCGATCTCATGGCGCGCAATGCCGACGTTCGTGGCGTGATGGTTTTCGGCACACCCGCGCCGGTGCTCACCGAGGCGCATCTGGCCATCGTCTCGGGGTTGAAAGAGGGCAAGCTCCGTCCGATCATCGCTCGCGAGTTTCCGCTCGCCGATGCCGCAGAAGCTCACAAAGCCGTGATGGCTCCGGGAGCCTCGGGGAAGATCGTGTTGGTGAATTAGCGAGCAACGGAGGGACGCGCTCCTGCGCGTTCCCCAATCGCAAACGAAACCCGTGATGTGGGAGCGCGCAGGAGCGCGTCCCTCCGATCAACCCACCTGCCCGCGCTGGCGCAGGGCGTGGTCGACGAGCACCAGCGCCGCCATGGCTTCCACCATGGGCACGGCTCGCGGGAGCACACAGGGATCGTGGCGTCCGCGCGCCTTGAGCTCGGTCGCTTCACCGCTCACCGTCACCGTCTCTTGCGCCTTGAAAATCGTCGCCGTGGGTTTGAAGGCAATGCGCAGAAAGATCGGCTCGCCATTGGTGATGCCGCCTTGAATGCCGCCGGAGAGATTGGTCCGCGTCCGCACCTTGCCATTTTCCATGACAAAGGCGTCGTTATGCTCCGAACCACGCAGCCGCGTCCCGGCGAAGCCGCTGCCGACTTCGAAGCCCTTGGTCGCCGGCAGACTCATCATCGCCTTGGCCAGATCCGCCTCCAGCTTGTCGAAGACCGGTTCGCCCCAGCCGGGCGGAGTGCCACGGATGACGCACTCGATCGTGCCGCCTACGCTATCGCCTTCGCTGCGCACTTGCTTGATGAAATCGATCATCTCCTCGGCCTTCGCCGCATCCGGACAACGAACGATATTCGCCTCGACCTCCTCGAACTTCACCGTCTCGGGATTCACCTCCGCCGTGAGTTCATGGATTGTCTTCACGTAAGCCACGATCTCCAGCCCCGGCGCCAATTGCGCCAGCGCCTTCTTCGCCACCGCTGCCGCGGCTACCCGACCGATCGTCTCCCGCGCCGAGGAGCGCCCGCCGCCCTGCCAATTGCGAATGCCATACTTCGCCTGATAGGTGTAGTCGGCGTGGGACGGACGATAGGCCGTCTCCATCTCGCGATAGGATTCCGGCCGCGCGTCCTTGTTCATCACGGCCACGCAGATCGGCGTGCCGAGGGTCTGCCCTTGGAATACTCCCGAGAGAATGCGGCACTGGTCCGCTTCATCGCGCGGGGTGACGATATCGCTCTGGCCGGGACGGCGGCGGTCGAGATCGCGCTGGATATCCGCCTCGCTCAATTCCAGGCGCGGCGGACAACCATCGATCACAACACCGACACCGCCCCCATGGGATTCACCCCAGGTGGAGATGCGAAAGGCTTGGCCAAACTGGCTGGACATAAGGTAGGATTAAGAAGTTCCAAGAGTCAGGAGCCAAGTGCCAAGTGCACCACATTCTGGTCCCGCTGTGGCGGGAGCAGGGCCACTTGGTCCCGCCATGGCGGGATTACCTGGCTCTCGGCACTGATCGCTCAGTACACGTCCTTCTTGTAACGCTTCTCCTTCTTGAGGCCCTCGACGTAGGCGGCCGCTTCCTCGGGCGATTTGCCGCCTTGGGATTCGGCGATGCGGTGCAACTCGGTATCCACGTCCTTGGCCATGCGGGCGCCGTCGCCGCACACATAGAAGTGCGCGCCTTCCTGCAGCCACTGCCACAGTTCCGCGGCGTTCTCGCGCATCTTGTCCTGCACGTAAATCTTGTTGGCCTGGTCGCGGGAAAAGGCGACCTCGAGCTTGTTCAGCACGCCGTCGGCTTGCAGCGCGGCCAGTTCCTGCTCATAAAGGAAATCCTTCGCGCGGGTCTGCTCACCGAAGAAGAGCCAGTTCTTGCCCTTCGCGCCGGTCACCTTGCGCTCCTGGATGTAAGCGCGGAAGGGCGCCACACCCGTGCCCGGACCGACCATGATGACCGGAGTATTCGTGTCTTCCGGCAGACGGAAATGCTTGGCCGTGTGGACGAACACGCCCGCCGTCTTGTCGCCGGCCCAGCGCTCGGCGAGGAAGGTCGAGGCCACGCCCTTACGCTTCCGTCCATGGCTCTCGTAACGCACCGTAGCCACCGTGAGGTGGACGGACTCGGGGTTCGCCTTGAGTGACGAGGCGATCGAGTAAAGGCGCGGCTGCAGCTTGCGCAGCGTCTTCACGAATTCTTCCACCCCCCACTTCACCGAGTGGTGGGCGACGAGGAAATCGATGAACTCAAGGCCCCAGAGATAATCCTCCAGCGCCTTCTTCTGCGCCGGGTCGTTGAAAAGGTCGCGCAGATCGGCCACCGCGGAGTCGGCCTTCTCGATGAGCGCCTTGAGGAATTCCTTGCTCGGCTGGGTGATGATGTAGTCGCCGAGCAACGCGTTCCGCAGGGACTTCGGCTGGCCGTCCGAACCCGTCACGCTCTCCTCACCCGTCGCGCCGATGGCCGTAATGATCTCCTGGACGAGTTCCGGGTCGTTCGTGGCGAAAAGGCCCAGGGAATCGCCGACTTCGTAATTCAGCCCCGAACCGGCGAGCGAAATTTCATGATGGCGCGTATCCTTGCCCGATCCTTCGCCCGACAGTTTGCGATTAACGGGATGAAGAGCGGGAAACGGATTTTTGCGCGAATAAAGCGAAGTAGGATCGGACGACATAAAACGGCGGAGAATAGGACGCATGAAACGCCCCCGCAAGTCCGTCGTGTGTCACGGGGCATCATTCTACTTCACCGCGATCTCCGCGGCGAGGAGGCAGACGTCGTCGTCGAAGCCGCGCGCGGCGTAGGATCGTACGGCGGAGACGATGCCATTGACCAACTCCGGGAGGGGTTCAGTAGCCAGGGCCCGGGTGAACTCGGCGAGGCCTTCGACACTGAGCAGCGTGCCATCGGCGCCGTCCACTTCGAATAGTCCATCGGTGTAGAAGAGGATGATGTCCCCGGCCTCCAGAGAGCGTTCGTAGTTGCCGAAAGTCACCTGCGGGAAAATGCCAAGCGCGGGGTTGAAATCGCTGCGTGGCTGATCGAGCAAACTCACGTTCCCATTTCCCCGAGTGAGATGCAGCGGCGCGGGATGGCCGGCACTGGCGTAGCTGACCGAGCGGCGTTCGGCATCGAAGACCGCGTAAGCCGCGGTGACGAACATCACCCCCGTTTCCGTGGGGATGATCTCGATGAGACCGCGGTTCACCCGCGCGAGCACTTCGGCCGGCGAGGAAACGTGACTGCAGGCTTCCTGCACGAGCACCCGCATCATGGCCGTGATCAGCGCGGAGCGGACGCCGTGGCCCATCACATCACAGATGAAGACACCGGCCCGTTGTTCACCGAGCGGAAACACGTGGAAAAGATCCCCGCTCACTGCCGCGGAGAGCAGATAGTGCTGGGCAAAGCGTAGGGTGCTGTCCTCGGTCTTCGCGCCTGGCGGAAAGGTGGGAAATTGTCGCGGCAGGAGCGTGAGTTGCATCTCGCGCGCGAGGGCAAGATCCATCTCCATCTGCTCGTTCTTGCTCGCGATTTCCCGGCGTTGAGCCTGTAATTGCTCCACGTGCGCCTCGAGCAGGGAGGTCTGCAAGCGAACCAGCATGTGGACGTGGATGAGGCCCAGGAAGAGACCCTCGCTATCCACGAGGAGGACCTCGTCGTAAAATTCCACCGCCTCTCGCGAAAATACGGCCCGCAATACGGCGTCGACACTCATGTCGACGGATACTGAGAGCGAGGTCGGCGCCATATGGGCGCGAACGGGTTTGCGGGCGAACAGGGCGTAGCCGTAGCGGCCGCCGAGCAGCATCCCAATTTCCCGCCGGGCACAAATGCCTTCCGGCCGGCGGCCATCGAGCACAGCCATGTATTCCTGCTTGTGGTCCCGGAAACGCTCAAAGGCCGTATCCGTCGGTTCGTCCCCCTGCACCGCCTCGCTGTGGCCAATCAGGTTCCGCCAATCGATCATCCCATCCGCCATTTTCGGCTCAGAGGCGGACGAGGCAGTCGAGGAGGACGGGGCGGTCACGGCACATAGAATGCCGGGAGTTTCCGCGGAATGCTTTGGCGGGATTGTTACAATTGCGTAACCAAAATCCTACTCCGCCTTGAGATAGCGGAAGAAAACCTGCGCGGTCCCCTTGGTCGCCTGCGGGTAGAGACCGGCTTTGAAATAGTTGGCGAACTTCCAATAGGAGAGATCGCGCACCAGCTTTTCCTGTCCGTCCACGGCGATGCGCAGTTGTCCGCCTTTCACGACGATCGAGACCTTCGCATAATCACCCTTGAGGTCTTTCTTGAGCAGCACCATATCGGTCTTGTCGTCGGAATTCTCAAGCTTCACCGCGGCGTAGAGGCTGCCGTGATTCACCGCGATCCGCAGCAGTGGCGGCGCGTTGTCGCCCGCCGGCGTGATGCCGTGAATCTGCAGCACCGTCAACTTGTCCGGCTGCAAATGGGAGACGACCCGCACTTCTCCGGTGAGCACGTGATTTTCCTCCACCGTCCAGTTCGGCAGATGCCGCAACTCCGAGCGGACATAGTGGGTATTCGGCGTCGTCCCCTTCTCCGCGGCGTCGAGTGAGAAGACCATCTCCTTGTTGTCGTTGAGGAAGAAGTAGCCGGAGGAGTAATTGCGCAGGTCCTTGACCTCGAGCGGCCCCGGCACCTGCAGCTTCCACGCGTGCAAATCAAACGCCTGTCCCGGCGGTAAGGTGTCCCCAGAAAAGGCGCTGACCGCGCTGTAGAAATACAGCGCGGTCAACGCGAAGAGCGATTTTTTCATGCGATGCGACCTGGATTGGCCGATGCGCAACGCTGGTTACTGCCCGATCTTTGGGCCGTCGCCGATGTCTTCCGGCGTGGGCATGTGCATCGCGCGAATCCAGATGTTGCGGTAGCGAATCGGATTGCCGTGGTCCTGCAGCTTGAGCGGGCCCTTTTCCGGGTGTGCATGATAGGTCCCCACGTGCAGGTGCGGCGTTTCGCCGATGAGCGCGGTATGATTTTGCGTGACGACGCCATTGTGCAGCACGGTCACGATCATCGCCTTCTCGAGCTTGCCGTCCTTGAAGCGCGGGCCTTCGCAGAGGATGTCGTAGGTCTGCCACACGCCGGGCGGGCGCGAGGCATTCACCTGCGGCGGCATGTAGCCGTAGATACCGGTCGCCTGGCCGTCCGGATAAGTCGGGTTGTTGTAGCTGTCGAGAACCTGGATCTCGTAGCGGCCGAAGAGGAACACACCGCTGTTGCCGCGGCCCTGGCCGTCACCGGTCGGAGGCGTCGGTTCGCGGAATTCAACGTGCAACTGGAAGTCCGGGCCGAATTCTTCCTTCGTCTCCATGTAACCGGTCTTCGGCACCACTTCAAAGTAACCGTCCTCCACCTTCCATTTCGCGTCGCTGCCGTCCTTTTCCATCTTCCACTTCGAGAGATCCTTGCCGTCGAAGAGCACCGTGGCGTCGCTCGGAGCGGTGCCGACTTTTTCCGGCGTGCTCGGTTCGCCAGGCGTGACGATCGGCGGCTGCGGGCGCTCGCCGTCATGCACGTGCCACTTGGTGCCGGGGATGATCGGCGAGTCCTGATGCCCAAGGGGCTTTTTGGCCGCAGGCGCGGCGGCCGGTTTTTCATCGGCGGCAAACGCCGGCACGGCGATGAGAAGAGCGGCGATACTGGTGAGGAGTGGGGATTTCATGATTGGGGTGATGAGTGCATTTAGATGCTCGGAATTAGGAAATAGTCGCAAGAGATTTCGATTTGGGGGAAAGGAACCGCGAATGGACACGAATGAACGCGAATCAAGATGGCGTGCCGATTTCGCTCTCTGCCCATTCGCGTCTATTCGCGTGCATTAGCGGTTTTACTCTTTTTTAGAGATGGGGCGCTGCTGGCTTGATCGGCTCCGCAAAGCTTGAGGCAGCCTTTGCCTTGACCTTGCGTTTGTAGATGCCGCCGGCGGAGGAAATATAGATGGTATCGAAGTCCGGGCCGCCGAAGACGATATTGCTCACCTTGCCGTTGGGCGTGGGGATGATGCAATTCACCCGGCCGGCCTGGTCGCACACCTGGAGGCCCATGCGCGTGGCCACATAGAGCCGCCCAGCGCTGTCCACTTCCATGCCATCAGCGCCGGAGTCGTCCGCCGTGTCGGGCATATGCAGATGGTAATAGCGCTGCTTGTCCTTCAGGGTGCCGTCGGGCTGAATCTGGTAGCTGTAAACCCAGTGCGACTTGGTATCGTCGACGTAGAGCAGCGATTGGTCCGGCGAAGCGGTGATTCCATTGGCAAACTTCAGCCCGGTATCCACTACGCTCTTCGTGCCATCGGACTTGATGAGCCACACCTTGCTACGCTCCTTGTACGTGCCGTCCCAATCGGGCTCGGTCACGTAAATGTTGCCATTGTGCAGGACGACGAGATCATTCCCGCGAAAGCCGCTGGCGATCTCCGCCGCCTCGCCTTTGCCATCCGGATAAGCGATGATCTTCTCCACTCCACCGGCGCAGGCGTAAAGATTGCCGTTCGGACCGAAGGCCTGGCCGTCGCCACGGTGCGAGTCGGCAAGGAATTCCGTAATCCTCCCGTCGAGCCCGATCTTGTAAGTCTTCGAGTTCGGCACGTCGTTGAAGAACACTTCGCCCTTCGCGTTGCTCGACATGCCCTCGGTGGCTTTGCCGCTTTCCCACACGGTTTTCCAGCCCTCGCCGGGAATGAGGATTTCCTGCAGTTGCGACGAACCTTCACCCGCCTTCACCGGTGTCGGCCAACCCTTCCAGAGATAGCGCATGATGTCCGGAAACAGCGCCGTGCCCTGCTTGCCGCTGTGCCCGCCCTCGCCCCAAACGTGATCGTGCTCGTAACCGGCAAACGTCAGCGAGCGCTCCAGCTCCTGGTTCGCCATCCACCAGTCGCCGCCGTAGATGTTGTTGTCGTGGCTGCCGTCGACCTGGAAGACACGAATCGGCTTCGGCTCATACTCGCGGACGAGCGTAGGATAGACATTCGCCCCGCGCAGGCCGACCATCGTGCAGACGCTGGTGAAGACGCGCGTGAATTGATCCGGCCGCTCCCAAGCCGCGATGAAAGCGCAGATCGCGCCGCTACTGCTGCCGCCGATGGCGTGATCGTTCCCGTTCTTGCTGAGGATGATCTTGCGTCCATCACTGGTCGTTTTCTGCTCCACCACGGGCAACAATTCATCGAGCAGGAAGCGCGCGTAGCCATCGCCCATGCCGTCGTATTCGTAGCTGCGATTGTAACGGTCGAGCGCCTTGCTGCCGTCGAGCGCCTTCACCACGCCGGGCCGGATGAAAACGCCGATCGTGACCGGCATGTCGCCCTTGGCAATGAGGTTATCGAAAACCACCGGCGCATTCCATTGCAAGCCGTCCTGGTTCACATATAGGCACGCCGGCTTGGTACCGTCGTATTGCTTCGGCACATAGATGGTCACCTCGCGGGTGGTGCCGGGAAAGACCTTCGACTCGTCGAAATTGAACTTGATGAGTTCGCCCTTGGGCACGTCGGCGTGCGGCTTGGAATCTTCGCTCTGCGGGTAATCCGGCTCGGCGGCCGGCAGCGCCGTGACGGCGAGCAGAGTGGCGATGGACAGGGCGAGTGGGAGCAGATGTTTCATGAAATCGGACGGAATGGGCGGGAATATGACCAAAGACGAAATCACCAAATTCCTGCCAGCTTAGATTGAATTCCTTTACAGAATGATGCGTCCTATGCTGCGGACTACCCACTGGCCGTTGTCGGAATGGACAACCGCCCGCGGCTCCAATTCCGAAACCTCCATTAACATATGAAGTCTCTGTTCCTTCTCAGCGTCCTCGCCGTGCCGATGCTCATGACCGGCTGCGTCGAGCACGAAGTCGTGGTCCATCGCGGACCATATTATCACCCCTACCACCCGTATCGCCGCGAGGTCGTTGTAGCCGAACCCGCGCCAGTCGGAGTCGTCTATTACACCGATCACCATGGCCGCTATTATTGGCGCCATCATCGTCGCGTCTACGTGAGAGTTTACTAGGCGACATCTTCGCGAAAACAATTCCCAGCGGGACGTGCTCCGGCGCGTCCCGCCTTTTCGATTTCGTCGCGCATCAGTTTCGGAGCATCGCAAACAGCAGCCTCGGCTGACTAAACGCAGAGGACGCAGCGCGGCGGAGCCGCAACCAAAGGATTTAAGTAAGCCCGCGAATCACGCGGATCACTCGAATGGGTCTTCTTCATTCGTGTCATTCGCGTGATTTGCGGGCTGAAAATCTACGCACGCCGCGGAAAATTTTAGAGTTAGCACTGCGGAGAACGCAGAGGGCCGCGGAGAAGAAGACAATGGGGCAATGGAATCGCGCTTCACGCTGCTTGTCTCCCTGTCTCATTGTCTCCTTCCTCCTCCCCCTCTGCGGCCCTCTGCGTTCTCCGCGCCCTCTGCGTTAAAGGATCTAAGACGCGTGGAAGCCTGCGCCGTTTTGGCAGCGGGCGCGCTTTCGCTTGCCTTGTCGGTTATCTTGCGAACGTCGTGCGCTTTTTTCTTTCGCTTCTCCTCCTGCTGGCCAGCGCCTTTCTCGCGCTGCGCGCGGACGACGCACCGCTGCCCACGCTGACGACCGCGCGCGAATTGCGCACCCTGCCGGAGGCCGAGGCGGCGCGTCACTATCCCGTCCACCTGCGGGCGGTCGTCACCCTCGTCGAACCGCAACGCACCATCTTTTTTCGCGATGACTCCGGCGCGAGTTTCATTCGCTGGGGAAAAAATGTGCCGGACCTGCAAACCGGCGATCAGATCGAACTGGAAGGTCTCACCTACCCCGGCCTGTATCTCACTGGCATCGCAGCTAACAAGGTGATCATCCTCGCCCACGGCGCAGCGCCCGAGCCGCGTCATATGGACTACGAGCAACTTGCCTCCGGCCAGTTTCACTACGACTGGGTCGAGGTCCAGGGCATCGTGCGTTCGATTACGCCGGGCGAACAATACTCGGTGCTCAAGCTTGCGTTGGGTAATGGCTCGATCGATGTCTATCCGGTGAGCGACGATCCGCCGCCCGACGAGCATCTCGTCGACGCCGTGGTGCGCGTCGCCGGCATCGCCGCGGGATACATCAACGATCGCCGCCAACTGGTCGCCCCGCATTTGCGCGTGCGCTCGCTGGCCGATGTAAAGGTCCTCGAAGCCGCGCCCGCGGAACCTTTCGCCATCGAGACGACACCCGCCTCGCAACTCCTGCGCTTCGCGCCGAATGGCCGCGCCGGACATCGCGTGAAAGTGCGCGGCGTGGTCACGCAACAGGAACCGGGCAGCGCGATTTATTTGCGCGACGGCACCCAGGGCCTGCGCGTCCGCACGACCACCACCGAAACCTTCGCACCTGCCGATGTCGTGGAAGCGCTCGGTTTCCCCACCATGGGCACGCTCAGCGCGGAACTCGACGACGCCGTGTTGCGCCGCACCGGCGAAACCGCGCCGGTCGATGCCAACGCCGCGGTGGTAAAAGATCTCGCCGCCGGAAAACTGGATGCCGATCTAGTGGAAGTGGAGGCCAAGGTCCGCGACGTCCTGCGCGAACCCGATCGCATCCGGCTAACTGTGCAAGCCGCCGACACGCCGTTTCAAGCGATTATTCCCATCATCGCGAATGCCACCGAGATTCCCTCCGCCGGAGCGCGGGTCCGTCTGCGCGGGATCTGCCGGGTCGTCGAAGCCACCCAGCCCACGCGCAGCTTCAACACCCGCGCCCGCTCCTTCGAGTTGCTCCTCTCGAACTCTCCCGGCGCGGTCACCATCCTCCGCCGCCCGCCGTGGTGGACGACGCAACGGCTCGAATTCGCCGCGGCCATCCTCCTCGGCCTGGCCATGCTCGCGCTCGCCTGGGCGGCTCTGCTGCGGCGGCAGGTGCGCCGCCAGACCACGCTCATTCGTACGCAAGTCGAAGCGGTCACGATCGCCGATGAACGCCAGCGCATCTCCCGTGAATTTCACGATACCCTCGAACAGGAACTCGTCGGCGTGAGCCTGCGGCTGGACGCCGCCTCGGCCCGCGCCGGGGATTTCAAGTTGCTCGAACTTCTGACCGGCACGCAGCGGCTTGTGCAACAACTCCAGGCCGGCGTGCGGAGCATCGTCTGGAATCTCCGCGACAGTTCGCTCGCCACCCAGCCACTCGCCGACGCCATTCGTCCCGCCATCGCCAGCGCAACCTCCGGCCGGCAGCTCGAAATTCTCACCATCGGCCAGGCGCGCCGTCTGCCCGAGGTCATCGGCCACGAACTCCTGCGCGTCGCCCAGGAAGCCACTTCCAACGCGGTGAAACACGGCAATGCCCAGCACATCGTCATCCGCCTGGATTTCAGCGCCGCGGCGCAAATGCGCCTCGTCATCGAAGACGACGGCGCCGGCTTCGACCCGAGCGCGGCGGTGCCTGCGGGGCACTTCGGCATCATCGGCATCCGGGAGCGCGTCGAGAAACTCGGCGGCCGTTTCGAACTGCGCAGCCAGTCTGGCAAAGGTACTACCGTGGAAGTGCAGGTACCGTTGCCCACAGGTTGACGATGAATGAGGGTTTCTAGTTTCTAGTTTCTAGTTTCTAGTTTCTGGTTTTCTCCTTTCGAACGTAAGAGCGGCGGCGAAACAGAGAACTAGAAACCAGAAACCAGAAACTTTTCCCGCCCATGCCCAAGCTCAAGCCCATCCGCATTCTCGTCGTGGACGATCATTACGTGGTCCGCAGTGGACTGGCCGCTTCGTTGGGTTTGGAAGATGATCTCAACGTCGTCGGCGAGGCGGGCAACGCCGAGGAAGCGGTCACCCAATTCCGCAAACATCAGCCGGACGTCGTGCTCATGGACCTGCGCTTGCCCGGCGCCAATGGCACCGCCGCCACCACCGATCTCCGCCGCGAATGGCCCGACGCACGCGTGCTCATGTTCACCACTTTCGATGGCGAGGAGGACATCTACCGCGCCATGCAAGCCGGCGCGCGTGGCTACCTGCTCAAGTCCGCGGCGCGCGAGGAACTCCTTTTCGCCATTCGCGCCGTCGCTGCCGGCGAGCGTCATTTGTCCGCCGCCCTCGCGCAACGTTTGGCCGGTCGCGTTGCCGCTCCTGACGTGAGCGAACGCGAACGCGAAGTCTTGCAGCTCATCGCCCGCGGCAAGGCAAACAAAGAGATCGCCGCCGCCCTCGGCATCTCCGAGGAAACCGTCAAGCGCCACGCCAGCAATCTCTTCGTGAAAATGGGCGTCGCCGACCGGGCGCAGGCGACTTCGGAGGGGATCCGGCGGGGGCTGATTCAGCTGGAATAGCGGGGCGCGAGTTCCTGGTTTCTGGTTTCGCGCCATCCCCCAAAAGTGTTAGCAGAAAATCCCTCACCAGAGCGCGTGTGTCGGATAGACTTTGCCGACACACTTCCTCCCGTGAACCTGCTCCTCCGCTTCCTCACCCTGGCCGCGCTCTCCACACCGGCCTTCGCCGGCAGTTACGATGACCTCATCGCCAAAGACAAACCGCTGGCCCATTGGAACTCGAATCCCGAGGCTTCCCAGCCGTTCCTCCAAGGCGGCGCGCAAATCGTCGACGGACCCCGCCCGCCGGAATTTCCGCAATTCATCGCCACCAACCATGCGCTGGACCTGCACCAACCGGGCGCCAGCCTGCGGGTGCCGGATACCGATCATCGGTTCGCTTTCAAGAAAGGCGAGACCATCAGCATCGAAGCCTGGGTGCAGTGCGATGGCCTCGGCCACGGCCAGAACTCCTACATCGTCGGCAAAGGCCGCACCGGCCGCGCCGGCGAACCGCCGCACAATCAAAACTGGGGCCTGCGCCTGCGCGAAGCCGACGGGACGGCGCGCGTCAGCTTCGTCTTCCGCGATGAACGCAACGCGACCGCCGGCGGCGAGGAATTCTGGCACCGATGGACCTCCACCACCGGCTTCCTGCCCGGCCAGGCATGGCACCACGTGGCGGTGAGCTACAAATTCGGCGAACCGGACAGCGCGAAGGGCTGGATCGACGGCGCGGCGATCAAGGGCGAATGGGACATGGGCGGCCCAACCGATCTCGGTCCGTGGTCGGATGACGATGAAGTGTGGATCGGCACCGCCATGGGCGGCAGCTCGGGCTCCAGCTTCACTGGAAAGCTGGACGAGATCGCCGTCTATCGCTCGGAACTGAAGGACGAGGCGATCAAAGCTCGCACCACGGGCCTCACCCCGAAGCCGGTGGAGATCAAAGCGCCGGTCGTGCAGCTCGACGAATTGCCGAAGGGCCTGGTGCGCGTCGAAGTTTTCGAACACGCGGTGAACGAACCCGAAGTCTCCGCGACGAAATGGACGAGCAACGATGCCGACACCGCCAAAGCCGCTCCCGCTCTCGACGTCGGATGGGCCAATGTGCCGAAGACGAAAACCGAATCGTGGAATGAGCAGGCCTTCGCCCTGGGCGAGATCATTCCGAAGTATTCACCCCGCGGCGTACGGCGTGATCGTTCCATTCCCTTCCTCGTGCAAATTGCCGGCGCCGTCACCTTGCCGCCCGGCGAGAATCGGCTACTGATGCGCGCCATGCGTGGCGGACGTCTCTCCATCGATGGCAAGATCGTCGCGACTTCCGACTTTTACCCGAAGCCCGCCGGCCCGACCCGCGCTTCGGATGCCGAGGCCATGGCCGATCAACTCGAGGTGCAACTGGTCAAGGACGTCGCCCTGCTCCCGCCGGGCCATAGCGAGGCGATGTTTACCATGAAGGGCGACGGCAAACCGCACGTCATCGTTTTCGAAACCTTCGTCGGCGGCAAAAACCTGCGGCCGGAGCTCGGCCAGCCGAGCCTGAGCATCTCGACGAATGGCTCGCCCTTCCACCTGCTGACGAACAACCAGCACAATTACGATTTCACCGATGACGGCTGGAGACATTACGTCGCCGAACAAAGCGCGCACATCGATGATCTTTCCGCGCAGCGCCGCGCGAATACCGACGAACTCGCCTACTGGAAATTCCGCCACGAACTCGCCCGCACCGAGGCCGCGAAGAAAGACGCGGTCGTCATTCCCGCCGGTAGCGGCAGCGTCATCGATCGCTTCATCGACGACAAACTGAAGCAGGCCAACATCCAGCCCGCCGCGATCACCGACGACGCCTCCTTCCTCCGCCGCGTGACCCTCGACACCATCGGCCTGCTGCCGACGTCGGAAGAGCTCACCGCCTTCCTCGCTGATACCGGCAACGACAAACGCGCCAAGGCCATCGACCGCCTGCTCGCCGACCCGCGCTGGGCCGACGAATGGATCCCCTACTGGCAGGATGTGCTCGCGGAAAATCCCGCCATCCTCAAGGCCACGCTCAATAACACCGGCCCGTTCCGCTTCTTCCTGCGCGATGCGCTGCGCGACAACTGGGGCATGGACCGCTTCGTCACCGCCCTCGCGCTCATGGAAGGCAGCGAGCGCAATGGCGGCGCCGCCGGCTTCGGCGTGGCCACGCAGAATGACCTGCCCATGGCCAACAAGGCGCAGATCGTTTCCTCCGCCTTCCTGGCCATGGAAATGAAGTGCGCCCGTTGCCACGATGCGCCCAATCATCCCTACGACCAGAGCGATCTCTTCTCGATGTCCGCGATGCTCCAGCGGTCGCCGGTGAAAGTACCCGGCTCAAGCCTCACCCAAGGCTTGAATTCGAACAGCCGCGTCGTCGTTTCGCTCAAGGCGGGACAGATGATCGATCCGCACTTCCCTTTCGCCTCGCTGAAGCAGGACCCGCTCGAGGGCGTGGTGCGCAATTCCGAGGACACCCGCGAGAGGCTGGCCAACATCATCACCGACCCGCGCAACGAGCGCTTCCCGCAAGTGGTTACGAATCGCGTTTGGAAGCGCCTCATGGGCTTCGGCCTCGTCGACCCGGTCGATGATTGGGAGGACGTGCATCCGTCGCACCGCGAACTGCTCACCTGGCTCGGTCGTGAACTCATCACGCACGACTACGACCTCAAGCATGTCACCCGGCTAATCCTCAATTCGGAGGCGTATCAGCGTGTCGTCACCGAAGCCGGCTCGAAATTTGAAAAGCCAAACGATCGCTACTTCGCCTCGCCAGCCCGCCGCCGCCTCACCGCGGAACAGATCGTCGATTCCCTCTTCCAGGTCGCCGGCAAGCCGTTCAATTGCGAAGAGCTGAACTTCGATCTCGATGGGCACCGCTCGGCGAAAGACTTCCTCAATCTCGGCAAGCCGACGCGCGCCTGGGAATTCGTGGGCCTGAGCAACGAACGCGACCGTCCCGCACTGGCCAAGCCCACAGCCTCGCCGTTCACCGATATCCTCACGCAATTCGGCTGGCGCGATTCCCGGGTCGAGCCGAAGAGCACCCGCGAAGAAACGCCCAATGTGCTCCAGCCAGCCAGCCTCGCCAATGGCACACTCGGCGCGCGCATCACGCGTCTCAGCGACGACAGTGCCTTCACCGCGCTCGCCCTGCGCGATGAACCCGTCGACGAACTTGTGACGCAACTTTTCCTCCGCGTGCTCAGTCGCCAACCGAGCGCGAAGGAACGCGCCGCCTTCGTCGCCGACCTCACGCCGGGTTACGCGGATCGTCTCATCGCTGTGCCTAGCGGCGAGACCCCGAAGCGCCCGCGCATCACCAAGTTCCCGATGTGGAGCAACCATCTCAATCCCGAGGCGACGACCGTCACCTACCAGATCGAGAAGATGGTCCGCGCCGGCGACCCGCCCACCGAACGCCTCGCTCCGGCGTGGCGCGAACGTGCGGAAGACGCCGTC
>Ga0207667_10002115_pt1 | contig 24883 bp, 21 predicted proteins | sample KBSCornC52_FD_184301 | JGI IMG/M metagenome (GOLD analysis project Ga0207667, IMG submission 184301) | Corn rhizosphere microbial communities from Kellogg Biological Station, Michigan, USA - KBS Corn C5-2 (SPAdes) (version 2) | ecosystem: Host-associated > Plants > Roots > Rhizosphere > Soil ...
CGATTTCCGGGGTCCAGTCCTTGCCCTGCCAGTCGATCAGGTGCGCCGGGGCTTCCTTGGTCATGCCTTCCCACCAGACGTCGCCATCATCGGTCAGCGCCACGTTGGTGAAGATGGTGTTGGCCGAGACCGAGGCCATGCAGTTGTAGTTGCTCTTCTCGTTGGTGCCCGGGGCCACGCCGAAGTAGCCGGCCTCCGGGTTGATCGCGTACAGGCGGCCATCGGCGCCCGGCTTGATCCAGGCGATGTCGTCGCCGATGGTGGTGACCTTCCAGCCGCCAAAAGCCTTGGGCGGGATCAGCATGGCGAAGTTGGTCTTGCCGCAGGCAGAGGGGAAGGCGGCTGCCACGTAGTGCTTCTTGCCTTCGGGCGATTCCACGCCGAGGATCAGCATGTGCTCGGCCAGCCAGCCCTGGGCGCGGCCCATGGTGGAGGCGATGCGCAGGGCGAAGCACTTCTTGCCCAGCAGTGCGTTGCCGCCATAGCCGGAACCATAGGACCAGATCTCGCGGGTTTCCGGATAGTGGACGATGTACTTGGTGGCGTTGCACGGCCAGGCCACATCCTTCTGGCCAGCGGACAGCGGTGCCCCCACGGTATGCACGCAAGGCACGAACTCGCCATCAGTGCCCAGCACGTCATAGACGGCCTTGCCCATGCGGGTCATGATGCGCATGTTGACCGCCACATAAGGCGAATCCGACAGTTCCACGCCGATGTGGGCGATGGGCGAACCCAGCGGCCCCATCGAGAACGGCACCACGTACAGGGTGCGGCCGGCCATGCAGCCGTCGAAGAGGCCGTTCAAGGTCTGGCGCATCTCGGCCGGATCGGTCCAGTTGTTGGTCGGGCCGGCGTCTTCCTTGTTCTGCGAGCAGATGAAGGTGCGGTCTTCCACACGGGCCACGTCCGACGGGTCGGAGCAGGCCAGGTAGCTGTTGGGACGCTTTTCCGGGTTCAGCTTCTTCATGGTGCCGGCGGCGACCATCTCGGCGCACAGGCGATCATATTCTTCTTGGGAACCATCGCACCAGTAAATGCGAGCCGGCTTGGTCAGCGCGGCGATTTCGGCAACCCAGTTGATCAGTTTCTGGTGTTTGACGTGGGCGGGAGCATTCACTGCGGGAATGCCTGCCATGAGGGGTTGGTTCATATGCTACCTCCAATGCCACAAGTTGATGAATTCGGTTGGCACGGCAGGATCGTCGTTGCTCGGAACCGGCGGGCAAAACACGCCACCAGCCAGCAATACGGCGGTCTTGTCGATAGCGGCGACCTCGCAGAGGCCCGACCGCCTTGCCCGTCACCGATGCTGGCGGCGGGCATTACGCACTCTTCGACAGGCGAGAGTGCAGGAAAGTGGCAGGGATTGTACCCCCATTGCCGGGAATTTACTAAAATTTGTAGCGAAAAATACCCGACTTATGTAGTAGGTAATTACAAATCAAAAAAAATCTGTTTTTTCATTACCATGGCGCATAACAGCATTTTCAGCGAAAACCGCATTGATAGTGGATCTGCGCGGGATAGCGGGGTTTTTGTCATTCACCATATGAATATCACAGACAAAAAACGAACAGAATTTTTCATCTGACCCGCTCAGCAACAAGGGTTGTCACTTTGCTGACATCGTCTGACAGCGAGCGGCGCATTCGTCGCCCTCCACTCTTCCTACAGATGCGAGTGATATGTCATTTCATGAGGCCGGCGCACCGCCGGTCCGCAATCGATTTATGATGACGCCGATGCGCCGCCGGCCTACCCGGACGGCACCCGGCCCCCTACCCGCCACGGAGACCCAGATGAAGATCGCCATCCTCGACGACTACCAGGACGCAGTGCGTCACCTCGATTGCTTCAGCCTGCTCGACGGCCACGACGTCAAGGTATTCAACAACACCATCCGCGGCGTCGGCCAGCTGGCTGCGCGCCTGTCACCCTTCGACGCCGTGGTGCTGATCCGCGAACGCACCGCCCTGACCCGTCCCTTGCTGGAAAAGCTGCCGCTGCTCAAGCTGGTGTCGCAGACCGGCAAGGTCAGCGGCCATGTCGACGTAGCCGCCTGCACCGAGCGCGGCATCGCCATCGTCGAAGGCGTGGGCGACCCGACGGCGCCGGCCGAACTGACCTGGGCGCTGATCATGGCGGCCATGCGGCGCGTGCCGCAATACTGCAGCGCCCTGCGCGCCGGCGCCTGGCAACAGGTCTCGCCCACGCCCCACCACAACCTGATCGGCACGGCGCTCAAGGGCCGTACGCTGGGCATCTGGGGCTATGGCAAGATCGGTCGGCTGGTGGCTGGCTATGGCCGGGCCTTTGGCATGCAGGTGCTGGTCTGGGGACGCGACGCCAGCCGCGAGCAAGCCATCAAGGATGGCTACCAGGCCGCCGCCAGCAAGGACGAATTCTTCTCCCAGGCCGATGTGCTGAGCCTGCATCTGCGGCTCAATGACGCCACCCGCGGCATCGTCAAGGCCAGCGACCTGGCGCGGATGAAAGCGACCGCCTGCTTCGTCAACACCAGCCGCGCCGAGCTGGTCGAGCCTGACGCCCTGGAAGCCGCACTCACCTCAGGCCGCCCCGGCCTGGCTGCGCTGGACGTCTACGAGCGCGAACCGCTGCCGGTGGAGTCGGCGCTATTGAAGATGGATAACGTGGTGGCTACCCCGCACCTGGGCTATGTGGAGAAGGATGGCTATGAGCTGTACTTCCGCGCCGCCTTCCAGAACATCGCGGCCTACGCGGCCGGCGCGCCCACCAATGTCCTCAATCCTGAGGCTCTGGGGTGATGCGGTGGATGGTGCGCACAGGCGGGTTGTAGGCCTGCTGGGGCATCGGCCCCGCGCCCTTCCACAGCTGCCGCCATCCGGGCGGCCAGGGTAGCGGCGGCCCGGCATATTCAGGCACATTGCGCCGCACCGGGATCACCGGCAGGTGCTCCGGCATGACGCCGTTGTAGTGCCAGCCCAGGCTGAAGGCATAGTCGGGCAACAGCGTGGCGCAGACCAGTTCGAACCAGTTAGCGTGCTCCTGGTCTTCGCCCAGCGCCTGCGCCAGTCCCTGCGGATCGAACTGCGCCAGCAGACGCGCCAGCTCCTGCGGCGACGAGGAAGGCACATCGCCCCAGCCCATGACCGGATTGAAGTTGTAGTCCGCGCCCGAGCCATACCAGCCCTCGCGCCACGGGCGCTCGATCCAGTTGCGCGGACCACCAAACAGATGCCAGCGCCAGTGCAGTCCGGACGGTTTGGGCCAACTGTACAGGTAAAGTTTCTGGTAACCGGCCCGGTGCAGTTCGCGCACCATCTCCATCAAGCGTGCATGCGGCATGCGGTCAGGTGGCGTGCGACGGAACAGGATAGGTGTACCGTCGGCGTGCTGGACTTCATCCGAGGACAGGTTCAGGTCCAGGGTACGCACTTCGCTACCGAAGCGCGCAGAAATCCACCCCGTCAACAAGTTGACGAGCACGATCACGCCATAGCCGCGATGGCGATGAAAGATGACGGTGCCGGGTGCCAATGGTTTCATATCCAGCCCATTATAAATGTCCTTGCGTAATCGCTCCGGCGTCCGCCTCACGCCCCCCGAAAACCGCCACCGCTGCGTGTAAGATAGCGGCTATCCCAGCGGGGAGGCTACGCGCTTGGCATCTCGGGCCGCCCGCATGTCGTGCATTTTTTACAGCATCTACAGTAGGAAGATAGGAAACCCATGAGCCTGCGCATCATCGCCACCGGCGGCACCTTCGACAAGCACTACGACGAAATCGCAGGCCAGCTTGGCTTTGGCGAGAGCCACCTGCCCGACGTCATCGCCCGCGCCCGCATCACTGCGGAGGTATCCCTGGAAATCCTGCCCCTGCTCGATTCGCTGGAAATGCAGGACGGCGACCGCCAGCGTGTGCTGGCAGCCTGCCAGGCCGCCTCACAGCAAGCCATCGTCATCGTCCACGGCACCGACACCATGCAGCAGACCGCCCAGGTGCTGGGCCAGGCGCTGAGCGGCAAGACGGTGGTACTGACCGGTGCGATGATCCCCTATGAAATCGCCAACTCGGATGCGCTGTTCAACTTCGGCTTCGCCTGCGGCGTGGCGCAGGTGTTACCTGAGGGTGTCTATGTGGCGATGAATGGCCGCATCTTTGCCTGGAACAAGGTGGCCAAGAACCGCAGCGCGGGCGTGTTCGAGCCGCTCTGACGAGCGCCTCGACGCCATCTCAACCCGGCTGCTGGCGCTGTGCCCAGGCGCGGCAAAAACCCAGCAGCGCGCCCAGGCTGGGCGAAGGGGCACGGTGGCGGCTGACCACCATGTAGAAATGCCGGCGCAAGGTCGGTAGCGGCGTATCGAGCTCGACCAGCTTGCGCGACTCGATCATGTCCTCGACCACCGCGCGCGAGAGGCAACTGATCCCCAAGCCTTCGGCTGTGGCGCGCTTGATCGCCTCGGAATTGCCGAACTCGAAGGACGAGGGCAGATGGTGCAGGTAGGGAATGAGCGCATGCTCGACCGCCTCACGCGTGCCGGAACCGGCCTCGCGCAGCAGCCACTCGGCTTCGCGCAGCCGCTTCAGGGTGATCTTGCGGCCCGACTTCACCAGCGGATGACGGGGCGCCGCCACGACGATCAGTTCATCCATCATCCACGGCTCCACCTCGACATCATCGGCGTGGCAAGGCCCCTCGATCAAACCCGCATCGACCTCGAAATTGACCACCGCATCGACGATGTCAGCCGTATTGGCCACCAGCGCGCGCACCCGCGCACCCGCGTGATCCTTGCGGTAGGCCGCGATCATGGCCGGCAGCATGTAGCTGCCGATGGTGGTGGAGGCGCCGATATGCAATTCACTGCCTGCCTCCGGATCACTGAACTGGCGCTCGATGGTCTGCGCGGCGTCGAGCATGTGGCGCGCCTGCGGCAACAGCTGGCGGCCGCTGTCATTGAGCACCAGGCGCTTGCCCACGCGATCGAACAACTGCACGCCCAGCAGATGCTCCAGCTCATTGAGCGCCGCACTGGCCGCCGACTGCGACAAGGCCACCAGGTTCGCCGCCGCGGTGGTCGAGCCGGACTGCGCCACCGCCAGGAAGATCTGCAACTGCCTCAATGTGATTTTCATGTCCTGCGCTCCGGGAAGACAACTCGATCTACCAATTCAACAGGTAGATATTAGCAAAATAACGCGTTTTTCTTTTATCGCCGCCACGCGTACAGTGCAGCCATCGACAGCACCTCATCGCGTGGAGAGCAAGATGCGCACCGCAACCCAAACATCCCCCCTGCATCCGGCCCTGGCCGGCCTGGCCCTGTCCGGCGCGGTCGCCTGGGCGGCCATGAGCCTGGGCAACATCGGCTGGCTGCAGGACCACGGCTTCTCGGCCCTGACGGTGGCCATCGTGCTGGGCATCGTCCTGGGCAATACGATCTACCCGCGCCTGGGCGCCTCCTGCGGCGAGGGCGTGCGCTTTTCCAAGCAGACCCTGCTACGCGCCGGCATCATCCTCTATGGTTTTCGCCTGACCTTCCAGGACATCGCCCACGTCGGCCTGGCGGGCGTGGTGATCGACGCGGCCATGCTGCTGTCGACCTTCGGCCTGGCCTGGCTGGTCGGCACCAAGGTCTTGAAGCTGGACCGCGATGCCGCCCTGCTGATCGGGGCCGGTAGCTCCATCTGCGGCGCAGCGGCGGTGATGGCCACCGAACCGGTGCTGCGTGCGCGCAGCGAGCAGGTCACCGTGGCGGTCTCCACGGTGGTCATCTTCGGTTCGCTGGCGATCTTCCTCTACCCACTGCTGCATACGCTGCAGGCCGAGCCGGCCTGGGGCCTGCGCCTGCCGGACTTTGGCGTCTATATCGGCTCCACCGTCCACGAAGTGGCCCAGGTGCTGGCTGCAGCCCGCTCCATCGACCAGCATACGGCCGACGTGGCGGTGATCACCAAGATGGTCCGCGTGATGATGCTGGCACCCTTCCTGCTGATGTTGTCGATGAAGGCCGCGCCCACCACCTCGGGTCACCAGCACCAGCACAACAAGCTGTCGATTCCCTGGTTCGCCTTCGCCTTCATCGGTGTGGTGGTGTTCAACTCCTTCTTCCCCCTGCCCGCTGCGCTGAACCAGCTGCTGCTGCAGGCCGACACCCTGATGCTGGCCATGGCCATGGCCGCGCTGGGCCTGTCCACCCACCTCTCGGCGCTGCGCAGCGCCGGCATCAAGCCGATGATCCTGGGCGCGGTACTGTTTGCCTGGCTGGTGGTGGGTGGTGCGCTGGTCAATGGCGCGCTGGGACGTCTGCTGGCCTGATACGCCATCCATAACGAAAAAGCGCGGACCAGACGGCCCGCGCTTTTTTACGTGAGAACAGCGCCTGTCGGACTCAATGCAACTCGCCGCGCTGGGTCAGTTCCCGGATGATGCGCACCGTATCGATATCGGCTTCCTGGTAGGCCGAGCGGCGGAAGTTGTCATAGAAAGCCTCTTCGCCGGTGACATCCTCGGGCTGCCCATCGTCGTACTCGAAGCGCACGAACAACACCTCGGCCTGCGGCTCCTCGATGGTCATGCTCATGCGCGAGGGTGGAATCTCGCCCTGCGCCGGCACTTCGTAGAGCACCTGGATCTGCGGCAGGTAAGTCACCTTGTCGATGATGACCAGCTCGCCATAACGCAGTTCGCGGCGCACGCTGTCCAGGCTCTTCTCGGACAGGCGGCAGTCGTCCAGGTGCGGCATGAACAGGCGCGGCGACTCGGCGCGCATGACCAGGCCGCGCCACAGTTGTTCGCGGGTCAGGGAATCGATCAGCGGGTTCAGCGGATCGTTGATCTGGATGAGGTGATTGAATTTCATGATTGCACTCGCTTAGTCCGGCCGCCCCAGGCGGCCCCATGCGCGCATTGTCCCACAGGGACGTCCGGTGGGTGGAGCCGGGCTGCTACAATGACGCCTCTTTCCTTCCCCTGCCGCCGCCGATTCCATCCGTATGTCCGCCCCCTCCTTCGGCCTGAACAAGCCGCAAAGCGAAGCCGTCCACTACATGGCCGGGCCCTGCCTGGTGCTGGCCGGCGCCGGTTCGGGCAAGACCCGCGTGATCACGCAGAAGATCGCCCACCTGATCGAGAACTGCGGTTACGAATCGCGCAACATCGCCGCGCTGACCTTCACCAACAAGGCCGCGCTGGAAATGCAGGAACGCATCGCCAAGCTGCTCAAGGACCCCAAGCAGGCCAAGCACCTCACGGTCTCGACCTTCCATTCGCTGGGCGTGAAGATATTGCGGCAGGAGTCCAAGCATCTGGGGCTCAAGGACCGCTTTTCCATCATGGACAGCGACGATTGTTTTTCCCTCGTGCAAGAACTGGCGGTGACGACCGACAAGGCCATCATCCGCGGCATCCAGAATGCCATTTCGCTATGGAAGAACGGTCTGGTCGATCCCGACCTGGCCGAAAGGAATGCCCGCACCGAGGACGAAGCCCAGGCCGCGCGCATCTATCGCAGCTACGTGGCGACCTTGAAGGCGTACCAGGCGGTCGATTTCGATGACCTGATCCGCCTGCCGGTGGAGCTCTTCCGCAGCAACGAGGAAGTGCGCGACCGCTGGCAGCGCAAGCTGCGCTACCTGTTGATCGATGAATACCAGGACACCAACACCTGCCAGTACGAACTGGTCAAGCTGCTGGTCACCGGCATCGGCAAGAAACCCATGTTCACCGCCGTGGGCGATGACGACCAGGCCATCTATGCCTGGCGCGGCGCGACCATCGAGAACCTGAAACTCCTGGGCGTGGATTTTCCCAACCTGCACCTGATCAAGCTGGAACAGAACTACCGCTCCAGCACGCGCATCCTGCAGGCGGCCAACGCGGTGATCTCCAACAATCCCAAGCTGTTCGACAAGACCCTGTGGTCCGAGCACGGCCTGGGCGATCCGATCACGGTCATGGCCATGGACGATGAGGAAGCCGAAGCCGACCAGATCGCCATCACCCTCTCGGCGCACCGCTTCGAGCGGCGCGCCAAGTTTGCCGATTACGCCATCCTCTATCGTGGCAACCACCAGGCGCGCATCCTGGAAAAATCGCTGCGGCGCGAACGTATTCCCTACGTGATGTCGGGCGGCCAGAGCTACTTCGACCGCGCCGAGATCAAGGACATCATTGCCTACCTGCGCCTGATCGCCAACCAGGACGATGACCCCGCCTTCATCCGCGCCGTCACCACGCCGCGCCGTGGCGTGGGCCAGGCAACCCTGGAAGTGCTGGGCACGCTGGCCGGGCAGTGGCAGTGTTCGCTGTTCGAGGCGGTCTACAAGGGCGGCCTGGAAGACAAGCTGACCGACCGCCAGCTGCTGCCGCTACGCAAGTTCTGCGACTTCATCAACGCACTGGAGTCGCGCGCCACCCGCCCCGGCCCGTCCGGCAGCGGCGCCGAGGCCGGCAAGGTGCTGGACGACATGATGGAAGCGATCAACTACGAGTTCTACCTCTACGACAGCTTCGAGGAACGCGCCGCCCAGGCGCGCTGGCAGAACGTGGTGGACTTCATCAACTGGTTGAAGGAACGCGCCTGCGGTGGCCGCGATGGCGACGGCGAAGAAAAGAACCTGCTGGAAATCACCCAGATGGTGGCGCTGATGAGCATGCTCGAAGGCCGCGACGAGGAGCAGGATGCGGTGCGCATGTCCACCCTGCATGCCTCCAAGGGACTGGAGTTTCCGCATGTGTTCCTGGTGGGCGTGGAAGAAGGCATCCTGCCGCACAAGGGCGACCCCGATACGCCGCCCGAGGAAGCGGCTGCGCGGGTGGAAGAAGAGCGCCGCCTGATGTATGTGGGCATCACCCGGGCGCAGCGCTCGCTGCACCTGTCCTGGTGCAAGCGCCGCAAGCGCGCCAAGGAAGTGATCGAATGCCAGATCTCACGCTTCGTCAAGGAGATGCGCCTGGACGAAGGCGAGGCGGTGCCGCAGGAAAGCGAGAAGATCACGCCCCAGGCGCGCCTGGCCAATCTCAAGGCGCTACTGCAGAAACCGCGCCCGACGGCGGAAGAAAACTGAGCAGCAGCGGCCGCAAAGGGCCGCACCGTGGCAAAAAAACGGCTTGCACGCGCATTTATTGTGCGATTTGACCACGAAATGCGCGCCCCGACCGCATCGCGGTTTACAATGCGGCCTGCAAAAAAATCCCCGAGTTTCACCGGAGCAATATTGGTCGCCACACAAGCCGCGTGACCAGGCCTGTTCCGCCCAACCATTCCAGACAAGGAAATCCACAAGATGATCAAGATGTTCACCCGTCACGCCCGCGCGCTGGCGCTGACCGCCGGCTTCGTCGGCATGCTGGGCCTGGCCGCCTGCGGCAAGCAGGAAGACAAGAGCACCGCCGCTGCCGCACCGCAGGCCGCCGCACCGGCACGCGTCTACGTGGTCGGCGTGGAGTCGGCCTATGCCCCCTTCTCTTCGGAAAACGAACAGAAGGACGTGGTCGGTTTCGACATCGACATCATGAAGGCGCTGGCCAAGAAGATCGGTATCGAAGTCAAGTTCGTGCCGACCCCGTTCGAAGGCTTCTTCAACTTCCTGGCGCAGGGCGACCGTGACCTGCTGATCTCGGCCATCACCATCACCGACGAGCGCAAGAAGTCGGTGGCCTTCTCCGAGCCCTACTTCGTGGCCACCCAGACCATCGCCCTGCCGGCCGCTGACACCAAGGTCAGCAAGATGGAAGACTTGAAGCCCCTGACCGTGGGCACCCAGAGCGCCACCTCCGGCGACGAGCTGGTGCAGCAGGTGCTGGGCAAGAACAGCGCCAAGATCAAGCGCTTTGATTCGACCCCGCTGGCCCTGAAGGAACTGGAAAGCGGCGGCGTCGATGCCGTCGTGGCTGATGAGCCGGTGGTGAAGAACTACATCGCCAACAACCCCAACAGCAAGCTGCGCACCGTCACCGATCCCAGCTTCCCGAAGGAAGACTACGGCATCGCCGTGCGCAAGGATGATCCGGAACTGCTGGCCAAGATCAACAAGGGTCTGGCCGAGATGAAGGCCGATGGCAGCTTCGCCGCCATCAGTGCACAATACTTCGGCAAGTAAGCCGGCAAGCAAGCAGAAAATGGGCAGGCACCAGGCTTGCCGAGCCATGCGCCCGGCATGACACCAGGACGGCGGCGGATGCCGCCGTCCTGTCTTTGCAGAAACTGATTTTTCCACCCACTCCCACCAATCGAGTCCGACATGGATTTCCGCTGGAGCATCATCCAAGGCTATGCGCCGTTGTTCGCCAAGGGCGTTCTCATGACCTTGCAGGTGTCCCTGATCAGCATCCTGATCGGCACCGTGATCGGCCTGCTGGTGGGAATGCTGCGACTGGCCGAGGTGCAGCATGGTCCCTGGAAATGGCCGCTCAAGGGCATGCGCTGGCTGGCCGGTTTCTACGTGGCCTTCTTCCGCGGCACGCCCTTGTTCGTGCAGATCATGCTGATCCACTTCGCGGTCATGCCGGTGCTGGTGCAGCAGGAACATGGCCTGCTGATCACGGGCGAACTGGCGCGCACCATCAAGCAGGACTACGGCGCCTTCCTCTCCGGCACCGTGGCGCTGTCGCTCAATGCGGGCGCATATATCTCTGAAATCTTCCGCGCCGGCATCCAGTCCATCGAGCGCGGCCAATCCTATGCCGCCGCCAGCCTGGGCATGAACTATGGCCTGACGATGCGCTATGTGGTGCTGCCGCAGGCCTTCCGCCGCATGCTGCCGCCGCTGGGCAACGAAGCCATCACGCTGTTGAAGGATTCCTCGCTGGTCTCGGCCATCGGCCTGGCCGAACTGGCCTATGCCGCGCGGACCGTGGCCGGCACCTATGCGCGCTACTGGGAACCGTATATCACCATCTCCGTGCTATATTTCTCCATGACCATCTGCCTGGCGCTGGTCGTGGCCCGGCTGGAGAGCAAGTACAGCACGCCGCACCGCCGCTGATCCCCTCACCGCGCACGCGGCCGCAACTGGCGCGTGCGCTCACCGCAGGCCGGCGGTATCATCCCGCCCATGACACAGATGCAGACCCCTACTCCCTCCGCCACCGGCTGCCCGCGCGTGGCCGTGATCGGCGCCGGCCCGGCCGGACTGATGGCGGCCGAAGTACTGGCCGCCCATGGCCTGGCCGTGGACGTCTATGACGCCATGCCCTCGGCCGGCCGCAAGTTCCTGCTGGCCGGCAAGGGCGGCATGAACATCACCCATTCCGAACCGCAACCGGATTTCCTGCCACGCTACGGCAAGCATCGCGAGCAGGTCGCGCCCTTCGTGCGCCGCTTCGATGCCGACCGCCTGCGCGCATGGATCCATGACCTGGGTATCGAGACCTTTGTAGGCAGCTCCGGCCGCGTCTTCCCGCGCGAGATGAAGGCCGCGCCCTTGCTGCGCGCCTGGTTGCACCGCCTGCGCGAAGCCGGCGTACGCCTGCACATGCGCCATCGCTGGCTGGGCTGGCAGGAAGACGGGACACTGCGCCTGGCCCATCCCGACGGTGAAACCAGCGTGCGCGCCGATGCAGTCGTGCTGGCCCTGGGCGGCGGCAGCTGGCCGCGCCTGGGTTCGGATGGCAGCTGGGTGCCGCTGCTGCAGGCGCGCCAGGTCGAAGTCGCGCCGCTGCTGCCGGCCAACTGCGGCTTCGAGCTGGACTGGAGCGAGCATTTCCGCGAGCGCTTTGCCGGCGCGCCGGTCAAGCCGGTGGTGGCCAGCGTGGCGCTGCCCAGCGGCGGCATGCAGAACCGGCGCGGCGAATTCGTCATCACCGCGCAGGGGATCGAAGGCGGGCTGGTCTATGCCTTGTCTTCGGCGCTGCGCGAGACCATCGCCAGCGAAGGATCGGCGCGCCTGTACCTGGACCTGCTGCCGGACTGGACGCTGGAGAAGGTCAGCGCCGAACTGTCTCATCCACGCGGGGCGCGCTCGCTCTCCAGCCATCTGCAAAGCCGCCTGCATCTCAAGGGCGTCAAGGCCGGGCTGCTGCGAGAGCTGCTGGACAAGGACACGTTCGCCGACATGGACAAGCTGGCCCGCGCCATCAAGGCGCTGCCGCTGACGGTCCTGCGCCCCCGTCCGATTGCCGAGGCCATCAGCAGCGCGGGGGGCGTCAGCTTCGAAGCCCTCGACGATGCGCTGATGCTGCGCGCCCTGCCTGGCGTATTCTGCGCCGGCGAAATGCTGGACTGGGAAGCCCCCACCGGCGGCTACCTGCTCACCGCCTGCTTCGCCACCGGCCATGCCGCCGGCCATGGCGTGGTGCAATGGCTCAAGGCCGAGGGCCAACAGGCTGGCCTGAACGCCTCGCAAGAAGAAAGACAACCATGAACCAAGAAGACCGCCTCATCGACATCGAGATGAAGATCGCCCACCAGGAAGACCTGGTGGAAGAACTGAACCGCACCGTCTATCGTCAGGAAAAGAAGATCGAGGAACTGGAGATGCTGCTGCATGCGCTGGCCAAGCGTTTCAAGGAATTGTCCGACACCAGCCAGGACCGCGCCGCGGCCAACGAGAAGCCGCCCCACTACTAAGTCCTCATCACGCCCGGCAAGACCATGGCTAACGACCGCCGCATCGCCCACCTCGACATGGACGCCTTCTATGCCTCGGTGGAACTGCTGCGCTATCCCGACCTGCGCGGGCAAGCGGTGGTCATCGGCGGTGGTTCGGCCACGCGTCCGGTGGAGCTGCCCGACGGCACGCGCCAGTATTTCCGCATGCGCGACTATGCCGGGCGCGGCGTGGTGACCACCTCCACCTATGAGGCGCGCGCCCTGGGCGTCTTCTCGGCCATGGGCATCATGAAGGCGGCCCAGCTGGCGCCGGACGCCATCCTGCTGCCGACCGACTTCGAGGCCTATCGCAAATACTCACGGCTGTTCAAGGAAGCGGTGCGCAACATTGCACCGCTGATCGAAGACCGCGGCATCGATGAAATCTACATCGACCTCTCGGCCTGGTCCGACACCGCCCCTGAGGTGGCGCGGCAGATCAAGGACGCCGTGCATGCGGCCACCTCGCTGACCTGCTCCATCGGGGTAGCGCCCAACAAGATGCTGGCCAAGATCTCTTCCGAGCTGGACAAGCCCAACGGCCTGACCATCCTCACCCCCGCCGACATCGAGCGCCGCATCTGGCCGCTGCCGGTGCGCAAGATCAATGGCATCGGCCCCAAGGCCGCCGAGAAGCTCAGCGCGCTGGGCATCGACACCGTGGCCGACCTGGCGCGTGCAGCGCCGGACATGCTGCGCGCCCACTTTGGCCGCAGCTATGCCGAATGGCTGGGCCGCGTGGCGCAGGGCGTCGATGACCGGCCCGTGCAGACCTATTCCGAACCCAAGTCCATCAGCCGCGAGACCACCTTCGAGCGCGACCTGCATGCACGTACTGACCGGGCGCAACTGTCGGAAATCTTTACCGCGCTGTGCGTAAAGCTGGCCGCCGACCTGGACCGCAAGGGCTATGTCGGACGCACCATCGGCATCAAGCTCAAGTACGCCGACTTCCGTGGCGTCACCCGCGATGTCACCCTGCCCTCGCCCACGGGCGACGCCGCCGTCATCCGGCAGGCCGCAGGCGAATGCCTCAAGCGCGTACCGCTGGACAAGAAACTGCGCCTGCTGGGCGTGCGCGTGGGCGCGCTGTCGAAGAAGGATGCGCTGGCCGCCGCAAGCCATGCTGTGCAGGCGGAACTGCCCTTTGCTTCCTGAGCAAGTTGCCACACTGCAGGAGTGAAAAATTTAAGTCCCGGCATGGACAATCCGACATCGCTTGCACAGGGGCGGACGTGTAGAATCTCCCTTTTTGCACCCTGCCCCGGAAGCTTATGTGGTTTAAGAATCTACAGATCTATCGTCTGCCCGCACCGTGGGCCATCAGCGCCGACGAACTCGAATCCCATCTCGCACCGCAGGCCTTCACCGCCTGCTCCAGCCTGGACATGCAGAGCCAGGGCTGGGTACCGCCGCGCAACAATGAAAAGCTGGTGCACGTGGTCAACCGCCAGCTGCTGATGAAACTCGATACCGAGAAGAAACTGCTGCCCTCGACCGTCATCAACCAGGTCACCAAGGCCCGTGCTGCCGAGCTGGAAGAACAGCAAGGCTTCCCGCCCGGCCGCAAGCAGACCAAGGAATTGAAGGAACAGGTCACCGATGAGCTGCTGCCGCGCGCCTTCTCGGTGGTGCGCAGCACCTGGGTCTGGATCGATCCGGTCAATGGCTGGCTGCTGGTGGACGCCGGCTCGCCCTCCAAGGCCGAGGAAGTGCTGAAGCTGCTGTTCAAGGCCATCCCCAAGTTCCCGCTGGAAACGCTGCGTACCGTCATGTCGCCGGCAGCGGCCATGACCGACTGGCTGGCCAGCGACGAAGCGCCCAACGGCTTTACCGTGGACCAGGATACCGAGCTGCGCTCCACCGCCGAGAGCAAGGCCACCGTGCGCTACGTGCGCCATACGCTGGAAGCGGAAGACATCCGCCGCCACATCGAAGCCGGCAAGCAATGCACGCGCCTGGCGCTGACCTGGGCCGACAAGGTCTCCTTCGTGCTGACCGAAAACCTGTCGGTCAAGCGCATCGCCCCGCTGGATGTGCTCAAGGAAGACAGCGAGATCGCCGGCAAGAACGACGATGAACGCTTCGACGGCGACTTCATGCTGATGACCGGCGAGCTGGCCAAGCTGCTCACGGCCCTGGTCGATGCACTGGGCGGCCAATTGAAGGAAAACGACGGAACACTGGCGCAGGCTGCCTGAGCGGCGCTGCGCATCCCCGTTGATGCAGGATCAGAACGCCGCGACGGTCCGACCGTCGCGGCGTTTTCTATTGGCTCAATCGCGCCGGATCAGATTGCGCACGATATGTTCGCCGATGGCCAGCGACGAGGTAGCGCCCGGTGAGGGTGCGTTGCGGATGTGGGTGACGCGACTGCTCTGACGGATCACGAAGTCATCCACCAGGCGGCCATTGCTTTCCATGGCCTGGGCACGGATGCCGCGCACGGCCGGCGTAACGCCCACCTCGGCCAGCGCCGGCACATAGCGGGCGGCTTCCCGCACGAAGATGCGCTCGCTGACCACGGTCTTGAGTTCGCGCAAGGTCGCCGGCACGTTGCGGCTGGCGAACTTCCAGAAACCGGGATAGGACAGGTAGTCCGCGATGTCACGCAGGCTGAACCGGTCGCCGTGGTAATTCTCGCGGCCCAGCGAGATGAAGGCGTTGGGGCCGATGGTCATCTGGCCGTCGATGCGTTTGGTGAAATGCACGCCCAGGAAGGGGAAGCGCGGATCAGGAACGGGATAGATCAGGCCCTTGACGTGCGACTTGTAGGCCTCGTCGATCACGTAATACTGGCCGAAGAAAGGCACGATGCGCGGGGTGGCGGCATCACCCGACTGCTGCGCCAGGCGGTCCGATTGCAGACCGCTGCAGGCAATGGCCGAATCGAATGCCTCGGGGTGCATCTCGCCGCTCTGGAGTTCGATATGGACCTGGTCGCCCCGTTCGATGACCCGCCGCACCGGCGCATTGAGGCGGATCGTACCGCCGCGCTCCTCGATCTCCTGCGCCATACGCTGGGCGATCTGGCCATAGCTGACGATGGCGGTGCGCGGCGAATACAGCGCGCGCAGGCCGACGCAATTGGGTTCGATCTCGCGCAGGCGCGCCGCGTCGATCATCTCCACATCCGGCACGCCATTGGCCAGCGCCTTGCGATAGATGGCGTCCAGGCGCGGCAGCTCTTCCTCATTCAACGCCACGACCACCTTGCCGCACTCGTCATAGGGCAGCGCGTTCTGCTCGCAATAGCGTTTGACCAGCTCCACGCCGCGCCGGCACAAGGTGGCTTTCAGGCCCCCGGGTTCGTAGTACAGCCCGGCATGCACCACGCCGGAATTGTGGCTGGACTGGTGCCGCGCCACCGCATCTTCCTTTTCAAAGACGGTGACGCGCACGTCGGGATCATCCAGCAGCAGTTGACGGGCCACGGCCAGGCCGTTGATGCCGCCGCCAATGACGGCGTAACGCAGAGGTTTCATGTTGTCGGTGGAAGGCCGGAGCCAAAGCGAAGAATTAACCGAATGTTGCCGCAAGGCCCAGGTTTGGTAAAGCCGAATATCAGCGTGCGTCCAGCAGCACACTCTCCAGCGGCAGCATGGCCGGACCGAGTGTGGCGGCCAGGCGCGCACTGGAGACGCCGTCCCTTGCCCCCAGGGCCAGCCCGTTGAGAAAACTGGTGTAGAAGTCCCCCAGGGCGGTGACATCGGCATCGGCCCTGATTTCCCCTTCCCGCTGCGCCTGCAACAGCCGTGCGCGGATTTCATTGCGGCGCTTGTGCCGACGTTGCGAGAGGGCGTCACTATGCTCGCTGTTCTCGGGCGCGCAGTTGATGGCTGAAATCACGACCATGCACCCCTTTCCCGCCGGCAAGCCCGGCACCGTGGACTTGCCCGAATACATGCGCACACTGGCGCGCAGCATGGCCTGCAAGTCTTCGCGGATACCCTTGCCGGCCTGCAACAGGCGCAACGGTTCTGCACTCACGGTGCGGGCATAGACCTCCACGACTTCGCGAAAGAGCGCATCCTTGTCGCCGAAGGCGGCATAGAGGCTGGGTGCCTTCACGCCGATGGCCTCGCTCAGGTCAGCCATGGTGGTGCCTTCGTAGCCCTTGCTCCAGAACACTTGCATGGCCTGCTGCAGCGCCTGGTCGCGGTCGAAGCTGCGCGGGCGGCCGCGGGTTCTTATCATCGGTTTCCTTTGCGGGGTATTACCCCTGGCGGTAATGGTGTTGTCGGGCAGTGTAGTTTATTTTAATCGGCGTTACAAAAATAAATCGTCAGCCCTTGAATATTGACGATGACATTCCTATTATCTAATGCTCATTACATAAATAAGGATGTAATGAGCAAAATTGACACTCTGTTATCTGACCAACATATTGAACGCTTGAACCTGAACTGAACCAAGCATTTGACGGCACCCATCGAAAGGACATGCCATGAGCCGCAAGACCCGAATAGAAAACTACCGCAACATCGGTATCAGCGCCCACATCGACGCGGGCAAGACCACGACCACCGAGCGCATTCTTTTTTATACGGGTGTGAACCACAAGATCGGCGAAGTGCATAACGGTGCGGCCACCATGGACTGGATGGAGCAGGAGCAGGAACGCGGCATCACCATCACCTCGGCCGCCACCACGGCCTTCTGGAAGGGCATGGCCGGCAATTACCCCGAGCATCGCATCAACATCATCGACACCCCCGGTCACGTGGACTTCACCATCGAGGTGGAACGCTCCATGCGCGTGCTCGATGGTGCGGTGATGGTGTATGACTCGGTGGGCGGCGTGCAGCCGCAGTCCGAGACCGTCTGGCGCCAGGCCAACAAGTACAAGGTGCCGCGCATTGCCTTCGTCAACAAGATGGATCGCATCGGCGCCGACTTCTTCCGCGTGCAGAAGCAGATCGAGGAACGCCTGAAGGGCAAGGCTGTTCCCATCCAGATTCCGGTGGGTGCGGAAGACCATTTCTCGGGCGTGATCGATCTGGTCAAGATGAAGGCCATCATCTGGGATGAGGCCAGCCAGGGCGTGCTGTTCAAGTATGAAGACATCCCGCTGGAGCTGGAGGACACCGCACGCCAGTGGCGCGACCACATGGTCGAGCAGGCCGCCGAGGCCAATGAGGAGCTGCTGGAGAAATACCTCTCCGGCAATCCGCTGACCGAGGACGACATCAAGCGCGGCCTGCGCCTGCGCACGGTGGCCAACGAGATCGTGCCCATGCTGGCTGGCAGCGCCTTCAAGAACAAGGGTGTACAAGCGATGCTGGATGCAGTGATCGACTACCTGCCCTCGCCCGTGGACGTGCCGGCCATCGCCGGGCATGGCGAGGATGACAGCGAGATCGAACGCCATCCTTCGGACGAGGAACCGTTCTCGGCGCTGGCCTTCAAGATCATGACCGATCCCTTCGTGGGGCAGCTGACCTTCTTCCGCGTGTATTCCGGCATCGTCAATTCGGGCGATACGGTCTACAACCCCGTCAAGGGCAAGAAGGAACGCCTGGGCCGCATCCTGCAGATGCATGCCAACGAGCGCAAGGAGATCAAGGAAGTGTTTGCCGGTGACATCGCCGCCGCCGTGGGCCTGAAGGACGTGACCACCGGTGACACGTTGTCGGACCCGGAGCATCCCATCATCCTGGAACGCATGATCTTCCCCGAGCCGGTGATCTCGCAGGCGGTGGAACCGAAGACCAAGGCCGACCAGGAAAAGATGGGCATCGCCCTGAATCGCCTGGCGCAGGAAGATCCGTCCTTCCGCGTGCATACCGATGAGGAATCGGGCCAGACCATCATGTCGGGCATGGGCGAGCTGCATCTGGAAATTTTGGTGGACCGGATGAAACGCGAGTTCAACGTCGAGGCCACGGTGGGCAAGCCGCAGGTGGCTTATCGCGAAGCCATCCGCAAGGCCGTGGAAGATGTCGAGGGCAAGTTCGTCAAGCAGTCCGGCGGACGCGGGCAGTACGGCCACGTGGTGATCAAGCTGGAGCCGCAACCGGCCGGCAAGGGGTATGAATTCGTCGATGCCATCAAGGGTGGCGTGGTGCCGCGCGAATTCATCCCGGCGGTCGACAAGGGCATCCAGGAGTCGCTGAAAGCTGGCGTGCTGGCGGGTTATCCGGTGGTGGACGTGAAGGCCACGCTGACCTTCGGTTCGTATCACGACGTCGACTCCAACGAGAACGCCTTCCGCATGGCCGGCTCCATAGCCTTCAAGGAAGCGATGAAGCGCGCCGGCCCCATGCTGCTGGAGCCGATGATGCAGGTCGAGGTGGAAACGCCCGAGGAATTCATGGGCAACGTGATGGGCGACCTGTCGTCCCGGCGCGGGATGGTGCAGGGCATGGAAGACATGGTGGGCGGCGGCAAGCTGGTGCGCGCTGAAGTCCCGTTGTCGGAGATGTTCGGCTATTCGACCACGTTGCGCTCGCTGTCACAGGGGCGCGCGACCTACTCGATGGAGTTCAAGCACTATGCCGAGGCGCCGCGGCAGGTGGTGGAGCAGTTGTCGGGGGGTAAGGCGAAGGGTTGATAGCGCTTGCAGGATGAGGGCAAGATTTCCCCTCTCCTGCTCAATCTGGAGCCGTTCGGACTGAGTAGGCCCTTAAGGGCCGTATCGAAGACGCGCCGACGGTGCGCCCCTTCGGCAAGCTCAGGACAGGCTTCGATACGCGGCGCTGCCGCTACTCAGGACGAACGGGAGCCAAAGCGCAAAAACAAAAACGCCCCATTCTTACGAATGAGGCGTTTTATCTGGCGCAGCGGCAGGGGCTCCCCTACACAAGCGCAGGCCGCGGAATCGCTTGCAAGCGATTCCCTTCTCGCCCCGCCGTGAGCCGCGCAGGCGGCTCCCTCCACTCCGCAGTTCTTGCTGCGCAAAAACAAAAATGCCCTGTTCTTGCGAACAGGGCATTTTATTTGGCGGAGCGGACGGGGCTCGAACCCGCGACCCCCGGCGTGACAGGCCGGTATTCTAACCAACTGAACTACCACTCCTAAAACCGTTTCAGCTGTCGTTGCTTGCTGAAAGAACGCTATTATAGGAGAGCATTTTTCAAAAAGCTAGGCCTTTTTTATAAAACTGCGAAATATTTTACGGCCAGCCGTCACGCCTTGAATTTGCCTTCGAAGGCCAGCTTCGACAGCGGCTCGCGCGGGCTCGGTACTTCGCGGGCCTGCAGGCCTTCCGGCAGCACGGACTTGTCACCCAGCTTGCCAATCACGACCATGGCTTCCACCGCAAACTCGGCCGGCACATTCAGTTCAGTGCGCGCCTTGTCCTTGTCAAAGCCGGCCATGCCGTGGGCGTGCCAGCCCGACAGCGAAGCCTGCAGGGCCAGGTAGCCCCAGGCCGAACCGGTGTCGAAGGAGTGCGTCGGCGCAGGGACGACCTCGGTCGCGCCCGGCGGCAGCATCACCGTGCGCGACAGCACGACGATCAGCACCGATGCGTTGGCGCACCAGCTGCGGTTGAATTCGTTCAACAGGCCCAGGAGACTGTCCCACGCCGGCGTGCCACGACGGGCGTAGACGAAGCGCCAGGGCTGGGCATTGTAGGCCGACGGCGCCCAGCGCGCGGCTTCCAGGAAGGTGAGGACGGTTTCTTCGGAAATCTCGGCGCCGTTGTAGGCGCGCGGCGACCAGCGGTTCAGGAATTGCGGATCGATGGGATAGTCGGCGTTACGCGGATTGGCGGACATGCTCTTTTTCCTGTGAAGTAGGTGGACGGGCGAATTCAGACAGCAGGCATATTAGCAGCGCAGCCTGTTTCCTGCAGAGCGGGCCGGAACATCACTACAGGCATAAAAAAACCCGCGCACCTTGCGGCGGCGGGTTAAATCCAATTCTCAGGGGTGATGAATTGGAGGGGGAGGACCTTCAGAATAACCATCCCCCGCCGCCACCTCCAAGCTTTTTACACGCTGTAACATCCGTTGCCAATTTGTCGCTTAGTGACGACTTCTTGTCAGGATGCCTCACGAACAGACGTTTACTTGCCAATACAGAAGCGCGAGAAGATCACGCCCAGCAGGTCATCCGGCGTGAACTTGCCGGTGATGCTGGAGAGGCGCTCTTGCGCCAGCCGCAGCTCTTCGGCAAACAGGTCCAGCGCGTGTTCGCCGGCCTCGTTGTCCAGCGCCGCATGGGCGGCGGCGTGGGCCAGGTGTTCGTCGGCCGCCTTCAGCGCCAGCAGATGGCGTTCACGCGCCAGGTAGCGCGACTCCACCGTCTGTTGCCAGCCGGCGATGCGCAGCAGTTCGGCGCGCAGCAGGTCCACGCCCTGCCCTTCGGAGGCCGACAGGTAGACGTGGGTGGCGTCGGGCATCTTGTCCACCGCCGCCTTGTGGCCGGAACGGTCGATCTTGTTCCAGATGCGGATAATGGGCACGCCGTCGGGGAAACGTGCGGTGATCTTTTCATCTTCCAGGGTCGGGCCACGATCGGCGTCGAGCATGTGCAGGATTACGTCGGCCTTGGCCACTTCGGCCCAGGTGCGTTCGATGCCGATGCGCTCGACTTCGTCCGGACCGCTGCCATCGTCACCCGCCTCGCGGATGCCGGCGGTGTCGATGATGTTCAGCGGCATACCTTCGATCTGGATGGTCTGGGTGACCTTGTCGCGGGTGGTGCCGGCGATCGGAGTGACGATGGCGACATCGGAGCCGGCCAGTACGTTCAACAGCGATGACTTGCCCACGTTGGGCTTGCCGGCCAGCACGGCATTGAGGCCGTCGCGCAGCAATGCGCCCTGGGCGGCGTGCTTGAAGACCTCTTCCAGCGTGCTGCGGATGGTGGCCAACTGGCCACGGGCATCGCTTTGCTTGAGGAAGTCGATCTCTTCCTCGGGGAAGTCCAGGGTCGCTTCGACCAGCATGCGCAGGCGCGTGACCTGGTCCACCAGCTCGTGGATGACCTTGGAGAAGGCGCCGGAGAGCGACTCCGAGGCCGACTTGGCTGCTGCCTCGGTGGTGGCTTCGATCAGGTCGGCCACGGCCTCGGCCTGGGCCAGGTCGATCTTGTCGTTGAGGAAGGCGCGCTGGGTGAATTCACCCGGCTCGGCCAGGCGCAGGCCGATCTCGCCACCGGCCTGCACGCAACGCGCCAGCAGCATCTGCATCACCACCGGGCCGCCGTGGCCCTGCAGTTCCAGCACGTCTTCGCCAGTGTAGGAATGCGGCGCCGGGAAGTGGATCGCCAGGCCCTGGTCGATGGCGCTGCCGTCTTCGTTCAGGAAGGGCAAATAGGTAGCGTGGCGCGGCGCCAGGCTGGCGCGGCCGCACACGGCCTGGATCACCGGCGCCAGGTTCTTGCCGGAAAGGCGGACCACGCCGATGCCGCCGCGTCCCGGGGCTGTGGCGATGGCGGCAATGGGGGAAGAATCGAAAGTCATCTGCGTCTGCTTTTTGTTGTGATGGAAGAGCGCCGCATCCCCCTTCGGGATGGGCCAGCCTGACAATGGTAAACCTGCCTGGCCGCTACGACCGAAAAAAAACCCGTGGAATCCACGGGTTTTTCCTTTGATGGCGGACCTGTGGGTCTTACTTGGTCTTGCCGCTCTCGATGTTGCGGGTGATCACCCATTGCTGCGCGATCGACAGGATGTTGTTGGTCACCCAGTACAGCACCAGGCCGGACGGGAAGAAGAAGAACATGAACGAGAACACCAGCGGCATGAACATCATCACCTTGGCCTGCACCGGATCCGGCGGGGTCGGGTTCAGCTTGGTCTGCAGGAACATCGAGGCAGCCATGATGATGGGCAAGAGGCCAATGGGCATGTTGAAGTACGGGATGGTGCCGAACAGGCGGTCAGGCGCGGTCAGGTCATGCACCCAGCCCAGCCAGGGCGCGCCGCGCATTTCCACCGACGCCAGCAGCACCGAGTACAGGGCGATGAACACCGGGATCTGGATCGCGATGGGCAGGCAGCCGCCCAGCGGATTGATCTTCTCGGTCTTGTAGAGCGTCATCATCTCGCGGTTCATCGCCTGCGGATCGCCCTTGTGACGCTCGCGGATGGCTTGCATCTTGGGCGAGACCGCCTTCATCTTGGCCATGCTGCGATAGCTGGCCGCCGACAGCGGGAAGAAGATCAGCTTGATCAGCACGGTCAGCAGGATGATGGTCCAGCCCCAGTTGCCGACGATGTTGTGGATATGGGTCATCAGCCAGAAGATGGGCTCGGCGATCACGGTCAGGTGGCCGTAGTCGCGCACCAGGTCCAGGCCCGGGGCAATGGCTTGCAGGGTCTTGGAGACGGTGGGGCCGGAATACAGCTGGCTGTCCATGGTCACGCTGGCGTTGGGCGCGACCGTGCCCAGCGGCAGGATGGAGCCCACGGCGTACAGGTTGTCGCCCACCTTCTTGCTGAAGACGTCGCGCTGCGCGTTCTGCGGCGGGATGAAGGCCGACACGAAGTAGTGCTGCACCATGGCGATCCAGCCATTGTCGGTCTTGTTGACGTGCTGCTGCTTGCCGTTGGCGATCTTCTCGAAGTCCAGCTTCTCGAAGTGCTCGCTGTTGCTGTAGACGGCCGGACCGGTGAAGGTGCTGTAGAAGTGCGATTCGCCGCCCGGCTTGTTGCCGTCGCGCACCAGTTGCAGGTACAGCGAAGGATTGATGGCCGCGCCCGTGGTGTTGGTCACGGTGTGCTTGACGTCGATCAGGTAGCTGTCGCGCTTGAAGGTATAGGTCTTGGTCAGCTTCACGCCGCCCTGGTCGGCCACCAGCACCAGCTGGATTTCATTGCCATTGTCCAGCGTACGCGGGCCGGCCTGGGCAGTAAAGATGGTCTTGTGGTTGGGGAAGGGACCGCCGATCAGGCCCGATTCGGCCAGATACATGTGACCTGGTTCGGAATCGAACAGCACGACGTTCTTGGTCGGATCGACCACGTCGGGTTGCTTCAACAGTTCCAGGCGCTTCAATTCACCGCCCACGGTATCGATGCTGGCCTTGACCAGATCGGTGGTGATGACGATGGTTTCGCCCTTGGTGGCGGTGGCGGCGACGTCAGCCCCCGGCACGACGCCCGGCGCCGGCGTACCTGCCTGCGGAACCGGGGAGCCATTCGGGCTGGCCGTGGGCGCGGCCGGATTGGCGGCGGCTTGCTCCTGAGTCGGGTTGGCCGACGGGAAGAACATCGACTGATGTCCGTTATGGCGCATCCAGCCATCCCAGAGCAGCAGCAGGGAGAAGGAGAATACAACCCACAGGACGGTACGTTTGATATCCATATGCGTATTGATGAGTTCAGGAGTGGCTGCAACCGTCAGCGGCCACAGGGGGAGAAACCCGCGCAGCACCGGGCTGCGTCGAAGGAATCGGAGAATTGGACGAACAAGACGAATCGGACGAGCAAGCGCCGCCAGACTGGGCCATCGCATGCGCACGCGCCTCGGGCGAACCTGGCACCAGGTCCAGCCCGCCGGGATGCCAGGGGTGGCACTTGCACAGGCGCTTGCCAGCCAACAGGCTACCCTTGAGGGCGCCATGCACGCGCACCGCCTCGGCGGCGTAATCGGAACAGCTGGGATAGAAACGGCAATTCTGCCCCAGGAACGGGCTCACTCCCAGCTTGTAGGCACGTAACAGCAGGAGCAAAGGCGTTTTCATCACTTCCTGTTTCCTGGCTATTTCCTGGCGAACGCGGGGGCGTTCGGCAAGAAGGCGAACAACTGCCTCAGTTCGGCATGCAACATCGCCTTGAGGGCGGCGCTGCGGGCCGGGTCGCGCCTGCCATTGACCGGCCGCGACAGGCGCACGATGCAGTCCACGGCGGGCAGCTCGGCCTGGCGGAACAGCTCGCGGGTGGCGCGCTTGATCGTGTTGCGGGTCACCGCACGCGGCGCCAGCCGCTTGGCGGCAACCACACCCAGGCGAGCCTGAGCCAGACTGTTGCGGCGTGCATACAACACGAAATGCTCGGTACGATGCACGGGGCGCAAACGAAAAACGGATGAAAACTCATCCGTTTTAACGATTCGCCGATCGCGTGGGAAGTCGCCTGCTTGACGTGCTGGTAGCGGTAAACGGACGTCCGTCACACGAAACGGCAGCGCAGATGCGCTAGCTTAAACTGCAGCCAGACGCTTGCGGCCCTTGGCGCGACGGGCGTTGATCACGGCACGGCCGCCACGGGTTGCCATACGGGCGCGGAAACCATGGGTACGCTTGCGACGCACGACGGAAGGTTGGTAAGTACGTTTCATGTTGGACTCGCTAAGTTGGGCTGCCTTGGAGCAAACAGCAAAAATAAATCGGAATTCTGGAACCGCTTTCG
>Ga0207667_10002116_pt1 | contig 24879 bp, 19 predicted proteins | sample KBSCornC52_FD_184301 | JGI IMG/M metagenome (GOLD analysis project Ga0207667, IMG submission 184301) | Corn rhizosphere microbial communities from Kellogg Biological Station, Michigan, USA - KBS Corn C5-2 (SPAdes) (version 2) | ecosystem: Host-associated > Plants > Roots > Rhizosphere > Soil ...
CCATGGAGTTCGGCCCCGGAAAGGTCCGCATCATCGAGCACAGCCTTGCTGAAGTTCGCGTTCTCGAGATGCGCTTTCTGAAAGGTCGCACCCCGCAACGTAGCGTTCCGGAAATTCGCCCCGTTCAAGAGAGCCCCGTCAAAATTGGCCCGGTTCAAGTTACCGTCCTTGAAATCCTTCCCCTTGAGATCCTGCCCCGCAAAGTTCGCGGAAGCGGCGAAACCTGGCGTCGTCTTTGCCATCAGGGAAAAGACGAGGCAGGAACAGACTACCCAATGGCGAGAGGGCTTCATACGTCCTGTGAGGCGGCGAAATGGCGACGTTTACTTGTCGGAGCCTTTGAAAATCGCGCCGACCGCCTTCGGATCGAAACCTTCAGGCCAGGCCGTGTCGTCATCGTAAAGAGCCCCCTTCCAGCGGTTCGAATCCGAGCCGCCCGCCGTCACGCTCATGCCGCGCATGTTGACCCCGCGCAGATCGGCGCCGCTAAAGTCGCAGTTGTAGATATAGCCGGAAATTTTGGACTCCCGCAGATCCGCTCCTTTGAAGCTGCAGTCATTGCAATGCAGATCCATGCCATGGAGATTCGCCTTGTCGAAATGCGAATGAATGTTCACCGAGGCGCCTTTCGTATCGCTCAAGTCCGCTTCCGTCAGGTCCGCACCCGTGAACCAGACTCCACTAATATCGGCGCCTTTGAAATTGGCGTGCCGCAAAGTGGCTTTATCAAAGTGTACTAGTTTCAGAATCGCATCGGAAAAATCCGCCCCGTTCAGGCTGCCGCTGTCAAAATTCTTTCCGGTGAGATCCTGATCGTGAAAGTCCTTTTGCCCCGCGTTGGCAAATGACGCGAAGCCCAAAGTGAGTGCCGCCGTGACGAGAAGAGTAAAATGTCGAACCATGCCGGCACCGTATTCTTACCCAACTCGCGTGCGCAATACGGCGATCCCCGGAAATATACGTAACAAAAAACCTTACCCGCGCTATCAACCGTTAAATAACATTTCGCTCTTTGCTCCCTCAACTGGCCACTGCCCAAGCTTCCGCCTTTTCCTCTCCCTCTCCGGCCGCGACTTCTCTCCAATGGGCCCGCGCTTTTCGCAAGGCGGGCTCCAGAGGAGAAATCGTCGTTTGATAGATGATTGCCCCATTCGCATTGTGCAGAAACAAACGGACATCATCCGTCGCGCGGGCTTCGGCTTGCTCGTAGGCGTCTTCAAATGAGTCAAAGCTGAGTTGCCAGCTCTCGCCTTCCTGGCAAAGCGTGAAATGGGAATTCAGGGAATCACAGTAAAGGTGGAACATCGTCAGAAGAAGGGGTTGCGCGATCGTTCATAACATCGTCTGCCCAAGCGGGGCGGGATGTGTTTCCCGTGAATTCCTTGATGCCTGATTTTTGGGTAGGGTGAAAGGTGCCGCTGGCTCTACGAGCCCTCCGGCAAGGGGTCGTCAGGCGTTGCGCCAGTGGGCACAAATCGAATCTCCACGCGCATCCCCACGGCGGCAGCCAGACGGCGCAGCACCGGCAACGAGTGACCCCAGTAGCGGGGATCTTCCAGACGGTAAATCGCCGAGCGGGAGGTTCCCATCATTCTCGCGAGATCCAACTGATTCAGCCCCGATTGCGCGCGCAACCGGCGGATTTTCCAAGCGGCATCGTTCTGCATCCGGGCACGCTGCACCTCCGGCTTTTCTCTACGGCCCAGGATCGCGTCCGTTTGCTCCACGGCCGCCTTCTCGCTGGCAAAAACCTCGAGCAGCACCGCCTGCACCTGGTCGCCGATTCCCGGCGCCGCCGAATCACTCGCACCGGCGACGTTTACGATCCAGGCATCGGTTTTCTGCAGCCATCGGCAAATCCTCGTTGGGGCTTGGGCATCGGCCGGGTCGCAGGCGAGGACCGCTTTGCCGTGGCGATGCGCGGCGGCGAAAGTCCCATCGATCATCGGGTCCGCGATTGCCGGATTGCCCCGACGGAAAACCAGCGTCACATCCGCGTCCCTCACGTTCCAATCCGTGGCCAGGCTGTCAACCGGTCCCTCAGCCTCGGTCACTGGATCGCTGAGCGGCTCCATCAAGCCATATTCCGCCCGCAAACTCTCCCCGATCGCCGCATCCGGTGGACACCATCCTCCCACAGCCACCCCACTGCACGAGGCTGCCCGCAGTGCCGCTTGCGCGACGCCGGCCTGACCACTGGAAATGACTTTCTGCACCATCGAAACTCGAGTAAACCTGCGCATACTGGCATACGGCTTCCGATGCGCAAGCGCTTTGCTTCTCCGTAACGGGTGAACCCGCGCAGCATGACCCGCGCGAGGCGAAGAGCCTGGGGCCGCTCATTCCGCTGGCTTTGGTGGCGGAGTGATCCGGGATGTTTTTCTGGAGATTCGCTTTAGCTTTTCCTCTGCGTCCTGCATGTCCGCTGCCTGGACAAGGGCCCGCTGCACCAGCTCTCCCAGTTCTTCCTGGATCGGTTTTGGGTCTTCGTCGTCGGGTTTTTCTGGCACGGGAAACATTTCGGCGAGGTTAACCAAACTGGTTGTATAATTTGTCAGGCTTTCCACTATTTGCCCATTTGCCGCCGGGTCCGCGCAACGACCGTCCTCTGGACACCCGTCGACTCACACTGTCCGAAATCCAAATTCAAATTAGGACACAGCTCGGCACAGCCGCGCGTTGACTTGCCCGGCGGGTGTCCCTATTTTGCCCCTCCTCTTTGTGAAACACATCCTCTTTGTCTGCACCGGAAACATCTGCCGAAGCCCCATGGCGGAGGGCCTTTTCCGTGCCGCGGTGAAGGACAAACCGGACATCGAAGTGAGCTCCGCCGGCGTGGCCACCGGCTACGGCCAGCCGCCCAGCGCGCACGCCGTGGAAGTGCTGCGTTCCTGGGGAGTGGACATCGGAGGGCTGCGCAGCCAGCCGCTGACCGACGATCTCGTGGAAGACGCCACGCACATTTTCGTCATGACCCGCGGGCACAAGGAGGCCATCGAGATGTATTTTCCCGAGGCCTCGGAGAAGATTTACCTCTTCCGGCAGTTCGACGACTCCATCCGCGGCAACAATCTCGACGTTCCCGACCCCATCGGCCTCGGTATTCATGCCTATCTCGAGTGCCGTGACACTCTCAAACGCGGTATCCCCGGCATCATTCGTTTTCTCGATCAATCCAAGTCCATGTCCCAACCACAGCCCTCAACCTCCACGCCCGCTTCCACTTCTGCCCGCACTCTGCGCATCGCCCTCGGCGCCGACCACGGCGGTTTCGAGCTGAAGAAAGCGATCCACGCGCATCTTACGAAGAAGGGCTACATCGTTACGGATTTCGGCGTGAACTCGGCGGAATCGGCGGATTATCCCGACTACGCGGAAGGCGTGGCCAGGCACGTGCTCGCCGGGGAAAGTGACTTCGGCGTGCTCGCCTGCAAGAGCGGCATCGGCATGAGCATCGCCGCGAATCGCTTCCCGCACATCCGCGCGGCGCTGATCGATAACGCCGCGGACGCCACGGTGACCCGTCAGCATAACAATTCCAACGTCCTCTGCCTTGCCGCCAATCACGTGGACGCCGGCAACGCCCCGAAGATCATCGACGCCTTCCTTAATGGACAATTCGAAGGCGGACGCCATGAGCGCCGGGTGGAGAAGCTCGAGCATCTCGGCACCTCGAATGCCGCGCATCCTTCACTGGAGGAAGTGGATCCGGAAGTCTTCAAGGCGATCGAGGCGGAGAAGAAGCGCCAGTTTGAAAACATTGAGCTCATCGCCAGCGAGAACTTCACCTCACGCGCGGTGATGGAAGCGCAGGGCTCCTGCCTGACCAACAAGTATGCCGAAGGGTACCCCGGACGTCGTTGGTACGGGGGCTGTGAGCATGTCGATGTCGTCGAGCAACTGGCCATCGATCGCGTGAAGCAGCTCTTCGGCGGCGATCACGTGAACGTCCAGCCGCACTCCGGTTCGCAGGCCAACACGGCGGTCTATTTCTCGGTGCTCCAGCCGGGCGACAAGATTCTGACCATGAATCTCGCCCACGGCGGCCACCTCACCCACGGCCACAAGGCAAACTTCAGCGGGCGCTTCTACGACGTCGTGCATTACGGCGTGAGCGAGAAGGATGAGCGCATCGATTATGATGCCCTCGCCCAGCTCGCGCTCGATTCGAAGCCGAAGATGATCACCGCCGGCGCCAGCGCTTATCCGCGAATCATCGATTTCGATCGCATGCGGCAGATCGCCGACAGCGTGGGCGCCTATCTCTTCGTCGACATGGCGCACATCGCCGGTCTCGTGGCCGGTGGCCTGCACCCAAACCCGGTGCCGCTCGCCGATTTCGTGACCACGACCACGCACAAGAGCCTGCGCGGACCGCGCGGCGGCATCATCATTTGCAAGGAAGCGCTCGCCAAGGGCATCGACTCGCAGGTCTTCCCTGGCATCCAGGGAGGCCCGCTGGAGCACGTCATCGCCGCCAAGGCAGTGTGCTTCCACGAGGCACTGCAGCCGTCGTTCAAGGGTTACGCCCAGCAAATCGTGAACAACGCCAAGGCCCTCGCCGCTGGCTTGATCAAGAATGGTTACCGGCTGACCAGCGGCGGCACCGACAATCACCTTATGCTCGTCGACCTGCGCCCGAATGGCCTCAATGGCAAGATCGCCAGCGAGACGCTCGATCACGCGGGCATCACCGTGAACAAGAACGGCATCCCCTTCGATACCGAGAAGATCAGCCTCGGCGGCGGTATCCGCGTCGGTACGCCGGCGGTCACCACTCGCGGCATGAAGGAAGAGCAGATGCTTGAGATCGCCGACCTCATCCATCGCGCGCTGTCGAACAAGGACAACGCCGACGAAATCGCCAAGGTTCGCGCCGAAGTCCGCGCCCTGACCGCGCGTTACCCGCTCCCGGGATAGGCCGCGCTCCTTTAAGAATTATCCCGTTCGCCCTCCAGGCTTTACGTAATCTGTAAGGCATCACCGCCCTCTGGCCGCCCTACGTACTTCCCCGGCGCGCGGCGATCGGCGTACCAGTCGTTGACATGTCCGAGTTTTCACGGCAAATACGGGGCCTCGCCCCATGGACGCCCCACAAATACAGGATCAGGAGGCAAAGCCCTCCCGCTTACGTGTTTACACGTTTTTATTCCATGTAGCGTGGATTGTTATCCTCGGATTCGCAGCATGGCGACGTTTTTCCCTGCCAGCTCCACCCCTCGCCGATCGGGATATTTGGGGATACTTGAGCCCGGCGCTGGCCAAGCTGGTCGGCGATCCCTTCACGCAATCGGAAGGGCGCGCGTTCGTTTATCCCGGTTTCATTTATCTCCTGCTTCGGGCTTTCCATAGCCTCAATTCGGTCACCGTCGCCCAGCATATCCTCGGACTCGGGTCCGGGCTGCTCTTCCTGGTGAATTGGCGGACGGCGCGGCGGCTCTTCCCCTGCTCCCCGATCCCCGCATTCGCCCACGACATCCTCGGTCTGGTCCTGCTCGCGATCTTCCTGCTCTGCGGGCAATCGACCTTTTCGGAACATCATCTTCGTCCCGAAGGCATCGCGCCGTTTTTCGCCATCCTTGGCTTTGGCTTCATCATTCGGTTTCTGCTCGCCAAGTACGTCGACGCCCAGCCTATCCGCGCCCTTTGGTTTGGTGGAGCGAGCATTGCCGTGGCGTTCTTCCTCCCACTGCTCAAGCCGAGTTACTCATTCACCTCGATTCTCACGACGTTGCCGGTGTGGTGGCATCTCTTCGATCGTCGCGAGAAATTCCTCCGTCGTTTTGCCATGGCGCTCATTCCCACGTTTGCCGCCTGGCTGCTTCTGTGGATGCCCAACGCGCGCTACGCCGAAAACGATGCGCGGCGCCTGACTTTTCTTCCCGCGTCGCTCTTCACTATCCACGCGCCGCAGATTCGCACGCAACTCGCCCACGACCTGGCCGCCAACGCTCCCGCGGTCCCGTATTCACACGAGCAATTGCAATCGATCCTGACCTTGCTCGACAACGAAATCGAACTCAGCCGGCCCACCGTCCGCCACGGCTTCGCGCCGCTCGGATTCAATCCGGATTATTTGCTCTACGAGAATTCCTTCTGCCGCAAGCTCGCGGAGATCCTGCGCACCCGACCCGAGCGCGCGGCTTTCTATCAGTTTTATTTTCGCCGCACCTGGCTCCAGCAACCGGGTGCCATGCTGCACAAAGCCGGTGCGCAGCTTGCGCTCTTCTATAATCTCGATTGTCCCGTCTACGAACACGGCTCCGGAACGATGGCCCGCACCTATGCCGACATCGCGGCATTCCTTTCCGAACCGAATCGATTCCCGCTTGTGGCGCGGGTGCCGGCGGCCGCGCAATATGTCGCTGCCATGCAGGCCTTCGATGGGGCCAAATCCGACACTCACCGCCACAATAAATTCCTGAGCAAAGTGGTGATGCCGTTTCTCGCGCACAGCTATTTCCCCGAAATGCTGCTCGCGCTGCTCACCATCGGCTGGATCCTTGCCGATGCCGAACTGCGGGCTACCTGCGGCATGTTCGCGGTCGTCGTCGCTCTCGGCTACGCCTACAATCTCGGCAACAACATCGCCATCGCGCTCTTCCACACGCTCGGCGTGGGCCGCTATTCGCACGTGCAACTGGTCACGACCCTTTTCACCCAGGGTCTCGCGCTCTGGATGCTCGTCGAAGTCGTCGTCCACAAACTCGCCCGTGTCCGCTTGCCGGTGGAACTCCCCGGACAACGGCCGGCCACGAGCTGAGGAGCGCGGGACGCCGCACCCAAAGATTTTTAAAACGCCGAGACGCGGAGACGCAGAGAAGAGTGTTGAGGGGCCGGTGCGGGAGGAAGAAGACGATCGGACAGGGAGACAATGAGACGATCTTCGCAGTGCGCTATCCATTGTCCCATCGTCTCTCCATCCGCTTGTCTTTCTTCTCAGCGTCCCGGCGTCTCGGCGTTTTAAAAATCCCTCAATTCGCGCCTCGTTTCCCTCGCCGCATTCATCATCTCGATGAAAACATTTCACTTCGCCTCTTCGCCGCGGAGGGATAGAACCGTGCCTGCTTTGAACGCCACCACCACCTCTACCGCCAACCCTCTCCGGGAGGGACTTTCCAGCCGGCCTCTGCCTCAGCCGTGCAGCGTCGTGATTTTCGGCGCATCGGGCGATCTCACTTACCGGAAGCTCATTCCCGCCCTTTATAATCTCGCCGCCGATGGCGACCTGCCCGCGGCGCTCACCGTCGTCGGTTTCGCCCGCCGCGAAAAGACCGACGAATCGTTCCGAGAGGAACTGCAGGATGCGGCCAAGAAATTCTCCCGCTCCGGCCTGAACGACGAAGTCTGGAAAAGCTTCTCGCAACGGCTGTTCTATCACCGCAGCGAATTCGGGGAGGCCGAAGGTTACAAGTCCCTCGCCCAGCGCCTCGACAAGCTCGACGAAGAGCGCGGCACGCGCGGCAATCGCATCTTCTATCTCTCCGTCGCCCCGAGCGAATTCGAAGGCATTCTCAAGCAACTCGCCGCCGCCGGCCTGAACAAGGCGCGCGAAGGAAGCTGGGCTCGCGTGATCGTCGAAAAGCCTTTCGGCACCGACCTACCTTCCGCGGAGGAGCTGAACACGGTGGTCAACAATGTCTTCGAGGAAAAGCACACCTACCGCATCGACCACTATCTCGGCAAAGAGACCGCGCAGAACATCATGGTGTTGCGCTTTGCCAACGCCATCTTCGAGCCGCTCTGGAATCATCGTTACATCGACCACGTGCAGATCACCGCGTCCGAACCGCTCGGCGTGGAAGCACGCGGACCGTATTACGAAAGCTCCGGCGCGATGCGCGACATGGTGCAGAATCACCTCCTCCAGCTCCTCAGCCTCACCGCCATGGAGCCGCCCACCGATCTCAGCGCGGACAGCGTGCGCGATGAAAAGGTGAAGGTCATTCGCTGCCTTCGACCGATGTCTCCCGAGGACGTCGCCCGGGATGTCGTGCGCGGCCAATACACCGAGGGCGCGATCGGCGGCCAGGAAGTGAAAGCCTACCGCCAGGAAGACCGGGTGAATCCCCAGTCCATGACCGAGACCTACGTCGCGATCAAGGTGAGCATCGACAACTGGCGCTGGGAAGGCGTGCCTTTCTACGTCCGCATGGGCAAGCGTCTGCCGAAGGGCGGAACCGAGATCGCGGTGCAATTCAAGAGCGCGCCGAGCGTGCTCTTCAACAAGCCGACCGAGCCACAGGGCCCGAACGTGCTCGTCATCCGCATTCAGCCCGACGAAGGCATCTCCCTGCGCATGCAGTGCAAGATGCCCGGGACCGCGGTGCGTATCGAACCGGTGAAGATGGATTTCCACTACGGCACTAGTTTCGGCAAAGCCTCGCCCGAGGCTTACGAACGCCTGCTGCTCGACGCCATGGCCGGTGACGCCACGCTCTTCGCCCGCCGCGATGAGGTGGAGGGAGCCTGGACTTTTGTCGATCACATCGAAAACGCCTGGCATCAGCACGACACCCCACCGCCGCTCGCCTTCTATCCCTCCGGCTCCTGGGGCCCGAAGGAAGCCGACGACCTCCTCGCCCGCGACGGCCGCACCTGGCGCAGACTGTAGTCATTCGATATTCGTCATTTCCATGCCCGCCAACTTCGATTCCACCAGTCTCGGCGAGCCCGTAGCCATCGGGCAGATCAATCGCGAGCTGAAGAAGATTTGGGACACCGGCGAAGGGACGCTCACCCGGGCGTCGCTCATCAATCTCGCCGTCTACTGCCGCAGCACCGAGGCGCTGCTCGAGAATACCGAGCTCATTTCAGAGTTCACCCGCACGCACGCCTGCCGCGCGCTGGTCATCTGCGTGGTCCGCAACGCACCGAAGCCGAACGCCTCCGCCTGGATCAACGCCCACTGCCATCTCTCCGGCGGCAGCAAGCACGTCTGCTGCGAGCAGATCAGCTTTCTGCTCGAGGGTGAGATCAAGGGACGCTTCACCAACATCGTCTTTGCCAACCTCGACTCCGATCTGCCGCTCTATTTCTGGTGGCAGGGCGACATCTCCGAGAACCTCAATCCGCACCTCTGGGCGTGGATCGACCGGCTCCTCGTGGACAGCATCGCCTGGCGCGATCCGAAGGCGCAATTCGCCCGCCTGCGCGCTTCGCTGGCCGAAGCCAAGTCGCAGCTCGCCCTGCGCGACCTCAACTGGACGCGTTCGCTGGCTCTTCGTCAGGCCATCTCGCAGATTTTCGATCACCCGGAAAACCAACCGCACCTCCTGCGCCTGCGCCGCGTCTCCATGATGCACGCCCCGCAGAACCGCTCCACTGCGCTGCTCTTCATCGGCTGGCTCGCCGGCCAGATGAAGTGGACGCTGAAGAGCGAATCGCCGATCGTTTTCACCGACGAGGATGACGGCGATGTCGTCATCGAACTCCAGCCCAGCAACAGCCCGGGCCTGAGCCGCATCACATTGGCCAGCGATGATGCCACTTTCGCCCTGCGCCACGAGCCGAAATCGTCGTTCTATCAAGCGACGCTCAACCTTCCTGGCGGCCACAACTACCACGCGATCTATCCCGCGTGTTCGGAGGATAACATCCTCAGCCTGCTCGACGAAGAAATGGGCCGCGCGAATACGAGCGAGATCTACCTGCGCTCGCTCGGGAAGATCGAGTCGCTGCTGTAAGTCAGCGCGTGGCTGATTCACGGCATTCTGTAGCGGGCCGGGCTTTTTCCTCCTCGCTTTCCCGTATCGGGCTGGCCTGCACATTACTCATGACGCTGGCCACCGCCGGCGTCGCCGACGAAGTCCTCTACGAACAGAAGCTCTCCGCACGTCTGTCCGTCATCACCGTGCCGGTGAAAATGGACGATGCCACGCCGCTGCTGTTTCTGGATACCGGGTCTTCGCTGCACTCGTTCGATCCCTCGCTCAGCTCGCATCTGAAACGCCGTCTGGGCACGAGAAATCTCGTCGCTTACGGCGGCCGGATTCAGGTTCCGTGGTATCAGGCACCACCCCTCACGGCCGGCGCCTGGACACTTCCCTACTCCGAGGCTGCGGTCCTGAATTTCACCCCCATCGCCCAACGGCTGGGCATTCCGATTCGCGGGCTCCTGGGTTCCAACTGCTTCCGCCAGACGGTGATCGACCTTGACTTCGAGCACCAACGCCTGCGTTTTCTCCGCGACTATCATGCGCCGGATCCCGCCACGCCGTTCCAGGCCGGACAGGAAAGCGGAGGCCTGCATTATCTGCCTTTGGAATTCAACTGGGCCAACAACCCAGCCCTGCGCACCCAGATCGAAGGAGTGACTTTTCAACCCACCATCGACACCGGAGCGCACGCTCTGGTGACCGTGCGCCATCACATCTTCACCAAGCTCGTTCGTGCCGGGGTGATCATTCCCGAAGCGAATTCCGGTCTCAATACGACCTACGGAGCTGCGGGCGTTTTTAAAAGGACGATGGGCCAGTTCACCCGCGGCAACCTGCTGGGGATCGATTTGCGCGGGGTGCACGTCTTCGACGGTGGAGAATTGGAAGGCATCGGCCTCGCATTCCTTCTGCAATTTCATGCGGTGCTCGACCTGCCCGCGAAACGTTTCTACTTCCAGCGACGCAACTGCGAGCCGCCACTGGATTCCAACACGATGCTGGGCACGCAGCTTTTCTACCCGAAAGGCGAATGTCGCGTGCATGCGCTGCTTCCCAAAGGCGCAGCCATGGCAGCCGGCCTGCGCGAAGGCGATCGAATTCTCAAGCTGGGCGGCCGCGAGGGAAAGGATCTCAGCGAACCGGCCATCTACGATCTTTGCGCGCAGTATGCCGGACAGGCCGTCCCGGTGGAGATCGCCCGGACCGGCCAGGCGGAGAAGATCACGACGCAACTCAAGATCACGAAGAAGCAGTTCTTCTCGCTCACGCCCCCTTGGTAACGGCGCCGATTTTGGTTGAGCATCTCTCCAAACAAATTTCCGAATACCGAATGTGCGTGGCGCCTTGCACTACTCGCCGTGCAGATGCCGGATGCACTCGCGAATCGCTGGCACCAACATCGGCAGACATTCTCCAATTGCCTTCGGATTTCCCGGCAGATTAACGATTAGCGTCTGCCCGCGTGTGCCCGCGGTGGAGCGCGAGAGGATCGCCGTCGGCACCTTGGCAAAGGACTGCATGCGCATGACTTCGCCAAAGCCCGGCATCTCCCGCTCCAGCACCGCCCGGGTCGCCTCCGGTGTGACGTCGCGCGGCGCGGGCCCGGTGCCACCGGTCGTCACCACTAGATCGCAGTGCTCCGCATCGCACATCCGCCGCAACGCCTCCTCGATCTGCGCGCGCTCATCGGGAATGACCACGCGCAACCATTCGATACCCGCGCCAAAACTCTCGTTGAGGATGCGTTCAATCTCCGGCCCGCTGCGGTCCTCGTAAACACCGGCGCTGGCCCGGTCACTCAAGGTAATGCGCGCGACCTTCATTGCTTGATCTTCTCCGTTACGCGGATGCCATCGATCTGCATCGTCTTATCCACGGCCTTGCACATGTCGTAGAGCGTCAGTGCGGCCACACTGACTGCGGTGAGCGCTTCCATCTCCACACCGGTTTTTCCGGTCATCGACACACTCGAGCGGATGTGAATCGCCGTGTCCTCGATATCGAATTCCACCTCGACCACGTTCAGCGGCAGTGAATGGCAAAGCGGAATCAATTCGTCCGTGCGTTTCGCTGCCTGGATGGCCGCGATCTGCGCCACGGTGAGCACGTCACCTTTTGGCAACGCCCGCGCCCGCAATGCCGCTATCGTCTCCGGTCGGCAACGCAACCAACCCTCGGCTTTGGCGGTGCGTTGTTGTTCCGGCTTGTGCCCAACATTGACCATGCGCGCCCCGCCGGCGGTATCGAGGTGGGAAAAATCGGGAGAAGAATCGGGCATTTCGGCCGTATAGCACCACGCCACGCCCGTCCCTGGCAAGCGGGCGACGTCTCGCAGCCCTCACCGGCAGGGTCCCGGCTGTCGCCGTCCGCCGACAAAGAGTCCCATTTGATCCCCGAATATTGGCAAACTAACGGCTGGGCGCGGCGTTTGCTTTATGTGGTTTTCGCCATCGGGGATTTCCCCGACCCCATGATTCCCATCCACTTCCATTCCCGCTACGGCTTCCAGGGCGCTGCTTCCCAGCACGCCCTTTGGCGGTGGATCGTTTTTCTTTGTGCCGGTCCGATCCGATTCTGGGTCGCCCTTTGGGCTCTCCTCGTGCTGTTTTGCGCCACCGCTTTCGGCGCGAACCATCATCACAGCAAGGCGCCCACCTCCCCTTCCCACGCCGCTCTTTCCGACGAGGATCGGCAGCTTTTCGCGTGGTTCGACCAGCTCGGCCTCGAGGATTTCAGTCACGCCCAATTGGTCCGTGTCCGCTTCCTCGAAACCACCGGCGGCAACAAATACGAACCCGACGAACCGCGCGGCTTCCTGCTGTGGCAGCGCAGCCAAAAATGCCGTGTCCTCTTGAACGATCTCACCCTCGTGAGCGTGGAACGCAAGGGCAAGCACACCCCGAAAATCAATGCCGCGGACTGGCGCACCGTTTCGCCCGACACGGAAGTGAACGCGCTCCTCGCGACCCTGACCAAGAAGACCCGCGATTCCGAATACGAAGATCTGCATCAAGTTTACATGGATCGTCTCGATCTTCCGGCCCAGGCCTTCGTGCTGGCGCGCTTCTGCGCCTCCCACGGACGTGACGATCTCGCCGGGCGCCTCCTCCGCACGATCGAGCCGATCTGGCAGCAACAGCACCTGACCATGGAGGAAGCGATTCAACGGCAAATGGGCCGCGCCCTCGACTGGCGGGCGACGCTCGCGATGGCTGATCACCAGACCAACCGGCACGTGCTCGCCGCGCTGTTTCAAAACATTGCCGACCACTGTCCCGAGGCTTATTTCCCTGAGGAGGATGCGTCCCGCGCCGAAGCGCTCCGGAAGATGGCCGAGGAAGACGATGCCCACGTGAAAGTCGAACCCGGCGACTTCGCCCATTTGTCTCCCGAAGAGCAGGCGCGCGAACTCATTTTCCGCTTGCGCGATGACTACACCGTCGAGTTCGACCCCTGGACGCGGCCGTGGCCATCCGATCCGCCTCGAGGCAACGGCGCCGTGGACAAGCTCGCCGCACTGGGTCGCTCAGCGGCGCCGGCGCTGCTGGAGGCTTTGCAGGACGACCGGCCCTCGCGCGACGTGCTGCGCGGCATGGCCGCCCGGTCCCGCAGCATCCGCGAACTCGCCGCCGACGCGCTCGACAAAATCGTCGGCGTGCGCCTGTGGGAGCTCGTTCCGAACGCCAACACCATGACCGAGGCAGAGAGCTGGAAAGCGCTCATCGCCGTGGCCACGGATTGGTGGCAGATCACGCAGGAGAAAGGTGAGGAAGCGTGGCTCTGCGCGGAGGTCAAAGCCGGCGGCACCGGCGCGGCGGCCTGTCTTGACGCGCTCACCAAACAATTCCCCGACGACGCCGCGAAGCTGACCCTGCTCGCCATTCCCAAGACCGCCGACCCGCGTGCCCGCGGCGAGATGCTCATGCGCTTGCGCGAGACCGACACCCATGAGGTGAACGATTTTCTCCTCGGCGAAGTGGTCAATGGACCCACACTCGGCAATCGCGTCGCCGCCGCCTACTTGCTGAATCAGCGCCATCGCACCGAAGGCGCGGCGGCGATGATCGACGAAGCCGCGAAGCTTCCTGACTCGCTGCAATTCGAGCCGCTCCCTCTCACGAAGGCCGCACCGAGTCCCGACATGTTCCGCATTTCGGAGAATCCTGATTCCCCGGCGCAACTGCTCATGTTCCTGCTCTTCTCGGATGCGCCCAGCGCCATTCACAAGCTGCAGGAGTTGCTCCCCCGATGCGAAGTCCAGACGCGTTTCATGATCCTGAACGAATGCGGCCTGCGCTTGAGCAATCTGGCCAGTTACAAATACCAGCCCGCCAGCGCCTCCACGCTGCAGGCGCTCGAGGAATTTCTCGTGGCCGAATTGCAAGACGACACCGCGCTGAGCGACGCGCGGTTCAATCGCGTGAAGATGACCAACATGGCCGATTTCGCCGCGGTGCAGCTGAACCGTCACTGGCCCGCCAGGTATCACTACTCCCCGCACGCCTCCGCTGACATCCGCGCGAGACAACTTGCCGCCTTACAGAGCCAAACCGTCGACCCAGCGGCCACCACCGAAGCACAGGAAACCACCGCCAAGCCGGTCAGCAGGACGCGGAAGCGGAAGCATCGGACCACGAGCTAAACTAAAGCTGGCCAGGGCGGCCAGGCTGACCCGAGACGCGAGCGTCAAATGACGGTCGTGCAGAAATTCGGCGGCGTTCTAACAAAGTCGCAGCCCACAGGTTGGCGCGGTGTCCTCGCGATAGGCGCGCGGACGTTCCCCATCCTCTTTCCATGAAAATCTTCGCGCTTCTTTTCCTCGTTCTCGGCGGCACGCTCTTCGCGCAGCAGCCGCCGGGTTACACGATTCCGGTCATCGATCTCGCGAATGAGACGCAGCGGCAGGTCCTGGTGGATCGCGAGGAGAAACAATATCTCGGCCATGTCACGACGGTCTTGCTCGAGGATGGAAAGACGATCCTCGCGGTTTACCCAAAGGGACACGGACGCGGCGCCATCGTTTACAAGCGCAGCACCGATGGCGGGCTGACCTGGAGCGAGCGCTTGCCCACGCCGAAGTCGTGGGAGACTTCGCTGGAAGTGCCGACGATCCATCGCGTGGTCGATGCCGCGGGCAAAAAGCGGCTCATTCTTTTTAGCGGTCTCTATCCCATTCGCATGTCGGTGAGCGAGGACGATGGTGCGACCTGGAGCGAGCTGAAACCGATCGGCAATTTCGGCGGAATCGTCACCATGGGTTCGGTCGTTCCGCTCCAGCAGCCGGGGCATTACATGGCACTTTTCCATGATGACGGGCGGTTCATTATCGCGGGAGAAAGCGGTAAGGTGAAAAGCCTCCTCGGCACTTTCAATGCGCCGGCGGCCAAGGCGTGGCGTTTCTGGGTGTATCAGATTCGCAGCACGGATGGCGGGCTGACCTGGAGCGTGCCCTCGCCCATTGCCATGCTGCCCGATGCCAGCTTGTGCGAACCCGGCGCCGTGCGTTCGCCGGATGGCCACGAAATCGCCGTGCTCCTCCGGGAGAATAGCCGCAAGCACAACAGCTATCTCATTACCTCGCGCGACGAAGGCCTCTCGTGGAGCGAACCCAAGGAACTGCCAGCCGCCCTCACCGGCGATCGGCACACCGCAAAATACGCACCGGATGGCCGGCTCTTCATCACCTTCCGCGACACCACCCGGCAGAGCGCGACCAAGGGCGACTGGGTCGCGTGGGTGGGCAAATACGACGATATTGTCTCCGGGCGCGAAGGCCAATACCGGGTGCGCCTCATGCACAATACCTCCGGGGCCGACTGCGCCTACCCTGGCCTCGAGGTGTTGCCCGACGGGACCATTGTCACCACCACCTACGGCCATTGGGAAAAGGATCAACCGCCCTACATCATGAGCGTGCGGTTGAAACTCGACGAACTCGACCGAAAGGCCGCGGCAAAATAGCCGCCGGCTGTTCTCCGGAACCCGCCGCTCTTGCACCCGTGTGGTGCATTGGGAAATGCTTTCGCCCTCCGATGAAAACCGTCCTTTGCTTTGGTGACTCGAATACCTGGGGCTACGACCCCGACGCCTCCTTTGGTTCGCCTTTCCCGCGCCGGCACCCGCGCGAGGTCCGCTGGACGGGTGTGCTCGCCACCGAGCTTGGTGCAGGCTGGCAGGTCATCGAGGAAGGGCAATGCGGACGCACCACCGTCCACGACGATCCTTTCAACGTGGCGCGCAACGGCCTCGAATATCTCCCCGCGTGTCTGGAGAGCCATCAACCGCTCGACGTCGTGGTGCTCATGCTGGGCACGAATGACTTGAAGGCCATTCACCACGCGCCCGCCGGTGAAATCGCCACCGGCGCTGGAGTGCTCGCGCGCTGGATCCTGCAAAGCACCGCCGGCCCGGGCAACGTCCCGCCCAAGCTGCTCTTCGTGGCTCCGCCGGCCGTCGCGCCGTTGGGACATCTGCCCGATCTCGCGGAAAAATTCGCCGGGGCCGAAGCCAAAGCGCGGCGCTTTCCCGTGCTCTACCGCACCATGGCCGCGCAACTCGGCGCGGCCTTCCTCGACTCCCAGCAATACGCTACGCCAAGCCCCCTCGACGCCCTGCACCTCGACGCGACCAGCCACGCAGCCCTCGGCCGCGCCATCGCCAAAACCGTGCGCGAGCTGGCGTAACGGCCGCTTCCTGAGCTAACAGGTTTTTGACCACGGATTACGCGAATTGCACGCATTGAAAGAGCTTACTCCCCTCCTTCTAAATCCGAGTAATCCGCGAAATCCTTGGTTCCATTTTCCCGTCGTTCAACCGCGCTTGCGCCATTGGATGTTCGGTGTTGGATGTTGGACGTTGGATGTTCTATTCCTTCCGCACATGAAATATCCCCTCCTTCCGCTCCTCGCTCTCGCGATTGGGCTCGCTCCCCTTTCCAGTTCCGCCAAGACCCCGGACGGCAAACAAAAGCTCGTCCTTGTCGCCGGCAAGCCTTCGCATCCGCCGCGCATGCACGAGTTCAATGCCGGCGTGCAGCTCCTCACCAAATGTCTCGCCCAGGGCGCGCCGAACTTGAAGGTCGAATACGTCCTCAACGGCTGGCCGCAGGATGAAAGCGTCTTCGACGGCGCGGACGCCGTGGTCTTCTACATGGATGGCGGCGCGAAACACGAGGTCGTGCAGGACGGTGGCAAGCGCATCGCCAAGGTCGACGAATGGGTGAAGAAAGGGGTGGGCATCGGCTGCATGCACTACGGCGTGGAAGTCGTAGCGGATCAGGCTGGCGCGCAGTTCAAGCGCTGGATCGGCGGCTATTACGAAAACATGTATTCGTGCAACCCCATGTGGGAGCCGAACTTCACCAGCTTCCCCGTGCATCCGATCACCCGCGGCGTGAAGCCCTTCCAGATCAAGGACGAGTGGTACATGAACATGCGCTTCACCGATGGCTTCACCGCCGACGGTCCGGCCGAGAACAGCGGCACGAAATTCGTCCCGATCCTTGTCGCCAAGCCGAGCGATGCCGTGCGCAACGGCCCATACGTCGCGCCGAAGGGCCCTTACGCGCACATCCAGGCCGCGAGCGGCCGGTCCGAGGCGATGATGTGGGCCGTGGAGCGTCCCGACGGCGGACGCGGCTTCGGCTTCACCGGCGCGCATTACCACGACAACTGGGCGAACGATGATTTCCGCAAGATCGTGTTGAACGCGCTCGTCTGGGTCGCGAAAGGCGAAGTGCCGCCGAACGGCATCGAGTCGCACATCACGCAGGAAGACCTGAACGCGAACCTCGACCCGAAGGGCCCGAAGAAATAGCCATCGGGCTATAGCACAGCGCTTTTAACGAAAACCTGTCGCCCCGATTTTGGAGCGACAGGTTTTTTTGCGTCCAGAGCTCACCCCTACTCCGCTTCGAGTTGTTTCATCAGCCTGTGTTATTGCTTCGCCTTGCGGTGGTGGATCATCAGCTTATTGCCCGCGGGGTCGAGCACCAGCGCCATCCGGCAGCCGGGACAATCAAAGGGCTCCATGACGAATTGGGTGCCAGCCTTTTTCAGCGCGGCCACCGCGGCGTCGAAGTCATCCGTCTCCAGCGCGCAGCAGACTCCATGATTCCAGCTATCGGATTTGCCGATGCCGAAGGTATGCGAGCCGAGTTCGTATTCGACCCAGCCATCGCCGTTTTCCATCGGGATCACCATCCCCGGTTTGAGGCCGAGGATGTTTTCGTAAAAAGCGCGCGAAGCGGCGAGATCGGTGGCGGGATAGCTGGTAAAAGAAACTTCAGTGAAGGTCATAGGATTGGAATAAAGTTGGTTGAACAACACCCGCATCCTCGCCCCCCTCACTGACAGCCCTATGTCAGGAGTGTTTTCACGTTTCGGAACATTCCTTGGAAACCGGAGCAAGCGAATACCTGGCGAGGACGACGCAGAGTCTACTTGACGAAAGCTTCGGCTTATTATTATCCTCCGTGCCAGACGGGGTTTTCTGGCACGGAGGATGTTTCGACTTCGTTTTTTTCTGAGCGGTTTGACTTAAGCTATCCACGATCCCATTCCTTGGAAAACCGTCGAAAGATTGCGCAGAGAGAAAAATCACCTCGCCCCTCTGCGTTTGAGTTCGCGCGATTACCTGTCGCCGTGATGCGCTAACGCTGCCTTCGCCTGGGCGACAATTTCCCGCTGCAATTTTGCCGGCCCGAGCACCCAGGCCTTCGTGCCGAAACCGAGCAACCAGCGCGCGACATGCCCCAACTCCTGCGGCGCGTGAGTGAATACAAATCGCACCCCACGTGCGGACGGCTTCTCTTCCATGATCGCCGGTCCCCAATACCGCCGCACCGTCTCCGCCAGCAGGGCATGCACTTCGATCTCCGCCGTCTCGCGCGGTTCGGGCATCCAGCTCTTTGAGACAAACGCCGCAAGATCGAAACCCGGACGCGGCGTCACCGGTTCCGCGCATACTTCCACCGCGTGAATACGATCCACACGAAAGTCGCGGACATCCTCACGCAACCGGCACCACGCGACGAGATGCCAGTGGTCGAGGTAAAACACCAAGCCGAGCGGTTCCACTTCGCGCAAGGTCGTTTCGTCGCGCCGCAGGCCGTGATAGCGCATTCGCAAAACCCGCGCATCCGCCAACGCCGTTTGCAGACTGCTCAACGCCACCGGCCCCACGCCGGGTTTGCGCCCGCTGATCTGCATCGACTCTCGCAGCCGATGCACGCGCCGTTGCAGATCCGCGGGCAACACCACGCTCACCTTGTCCAGCGCCGAGCGAATCGCCGCGCGCGTGGTATCATCGGTCAGGCGTTCGGTAAGCAACGAACCGGTCACCAAGGCCAGCGCTTCATCCGGCGAAAACATCACCGGCGGCAAATGATACCCGCGCATGAGGCTGTAACCCACACCCGCCTCACCGAGAATCGGCACCCCCGCTTCCCCCAACGCCGCCAAGTCGCGATAGATGGTCCGTTCCGTTAACTCGAAATGTGCCGCCATCTGCGCCGCCGTCGTCACGCGTCGGGATTGCAGCAGCATCACGAGAGCGACGAGACGATCAGTGCGGTTCATGGATGATCAAAAATTCGCATTGTCGCGCCGCCCGAGTTGGAAGCGCTTCACTACAAGAGTGCCGTCTTCGTGGATGACGCCGTCCAATTGAGACGTCAGGGCATTCGGCAAGGCAAGGTTAGGACTGCAAATGAGATCCGCATGCATCACCAGCGGGAGGGACACCGATTTTCCGCCTTCGCCGTCCGTGTGGACATCCACAGCGAAGCCATCCACTCCAAACTTGCCATATTCCTTTTTCACCTCGCGATACTGTTGCGGCCGCGCTTTGCGCGTGCGGGTGAGGATCGCTTGTCGGGCGATCTCGAGGACGTCGATCTGGCACGGAGGTAAATCCTTCCGCGGCCATACGAGAACCAGCGCTTGCGGACCCCACTTACCGTTCACCTTCCACAGCAGCAGAGAGCTGTCAGCAGACCATCGCGGCTGGGCGATCGTGTTCCAAAATGTAGCGCTGCCGGGCACGCGCCCGCCATAGCTCCGGCGGCTCGCACCTTGTGCATTCATCGTCGTCACCACTCGCCCCGTGGCCAACTCGATCACCTGATTTCCGCTCTGCCCGGCCTTGTGATCGTCCGCCTTTTCCAGAGCCATGGCGTCATCATAGTCCCAAACCGAGACGCCATAGCGGTGATTCGGAGAAAACGTGCATTTCGGAATGAAGTAGTCGTCAAGAGCTCCCCGCGCGTGCAGGCCTTCGACAAATGCCAGAAGGAGCAATGCCGCCGAAGACACTTTGAGAATGTTCATATGCGCGGGATGAAGAAACATCCTTATACCGGTCACACTTGCCGCGCATTGCCAAGCTCAAGGGAAGGAAAAGGACGAAGGATAAAGGGCGGGTTTGTTAGCACCAGAAGACTCGATCCCGCCCACCGCGTAGCGTACTTCACATCATCCTTTCCTTCTACCGGATCGAGGCCTGCCGCTTTGGCGTGAGATCGTAGCAGGCCATTTCCTCAGCATTGCGGAGATAGAGGCGGCCGTTGGCGACCACCGGACCATTCCACGTCTTGCCATTCAGCGCCTGGAAACGACCCAGTTCCTTGCGGGCTTGGGCATCGGCGGCTTGCAGGATCACTTCACCGCTTTCGGAGACGACGAGCAGGAGGCCCTGGTCAGCCAGCAGGATCACCTGTCCGCGACCGAACCGGCCGTCCTTCCACGAGCGTTTTCCGGTGGCGAGGTTCAGGCAGCAGAAGATGCTGGAGTCGAAGCCGTAGGCGCTGCCGTCGTGCACCACAAAATCGGGGAATTCCGGCTTGAGATCCTTCGACGCCCACACGGGCGCGACTTTCCATTGGTCGCCGTCCTTCGCGACGCTGATCAGCGAAACGCCCGGACCGTCGAGGACGGCCACGGCGAGCTTGTTGCCATCCACGAGATGCGGCTGGCCGGTGCGCGGCGCACCTTTCATCACCGCGCCGCTCTCCCACAGCTTCCTCCCCGTCGCCGGGTCGACTGAGGTCAGGCCGAAGTCATGAAACATGAGACACTGGCGGACACCGGCAATGGTCACGATCTCCGGCGAGCTATAGCTCTGTTGCCCCGCAGGCGCCGTCCAGGCGAGATTGCCGGTTTCCTGATGATACGCGAGCAGGCTCTTGTTCGCCTCGCCACCGCCATAGACGATCACGTTCTTGTCCGTGACCAGCGGCGAACTCGACAAGCCCCACATCGGCGGCTTGCCCTGCGAATCGTTCTTCGTATCACGCGACCACACGACCTTGCCGGTTTCAGCATCGAGACAGTTCAATATGCCCGTGCCGCCGAAGGCGTAAATGCGTCCGTCGGCAAAAGTCGGTGTCGCGCGCGGGCCGGCGCCGGAGACCGCTTCGTCGAAACGCGTCTCATCATCGTGCGCCCAGACTTGCTGGCCCGTCGCCGCGTCGTAGCACACCACGGATTCCACCGGACCGCGTTGCTCCTGCGTGTAGACCCGATCGCCGATGACGGTCACCGACGACCAGGCCGGCCCTACCGCGCGTTTCCAGAGTTGCTGCGGCGGGTTGGCGTTCCAGTCGGTCGGCACATTTGTGCCATGCATCGCCCCGTCACGATCCGGCCCGCGAAACGCCGTCCAGGTCGAGGCGTCGGCATGCAGCGGGACGGTCTCTACAATACTCGGCTTGGCCGCGGTCGCGCTGGCCGCATTCTGGGCGAGGAAGCGCTGCTCGGCGGTGGGCGTCCAGCGCCACGAGACATGCGTCTTCAAGCTGGAATCGAAGCCATCCATGCGGATGAGATCGAAGATTCCAAAGCCCAACGCCACCGCCGCGGCGAATCCAAGCCAGTGTGAAGGGATAAGCGCTCGCTTGACCAGAGCCAGCCATCCGAGCACCAGGGTCGCCACCAAGGGCAGGCCAATGGTGCACAGCGGGAAGAAGTTAATGGTCCGATCCGAGAATTTCCCCACCAGGACGCCCGCGCCCAGGATGAGAACGAATCCAAGGATTTTTTCCGAACGCCGGATGGCGCGATTGCCCCACCACCAGACGAAGAAACAAATGGCGAAGAGCAGTGCCGACCCGAGTCCGTAGAGGAAGCTGAGAAAATAGGGTTTATCGATCGCGCCAACGCCGAAGTAGAGCGCCCAATAGACAACGACGAGGCCGAGCAAAAAGCCGAGCTTCGGAAAGCGGGCCGGCTCGGCTGGAGAAATATCCTTGCCAGAGAGAGATTCTTGAGGGCGAGGTTCTGCATTCATGGGAAAAATTTCTTTTCTAGTTTGGCAGTTCGACTGTGCAGCGTATTTAATTACCTAAATCATTCATGTCAATAACGATTAATCGATATAACCATGCCCGGTTCCTCTCCTCAGACATCCCCCCAGACGTTGCCCGGTGGCGCGGCGTTTCTCCTTTCTCAAGTCGGCGCCCATGTCGCCGCCCGTTTCAGCGAATCCGTCGCCCCGTTCGGCCTGAAACCGTACCACGCGGGCATTCTTAGCGTCCTGGCCAACAAACCGGGGCTCACCCAGCAGAGCCTGGCCGATTTGCTGGGCATCTTTCCCAGCCGGCTCGTGGCTCTGCTCGATGATCTGGCAAAGCTGAAGCTCATCGAGCGCCGCGCGACGCCCTCGGACCGGCGCACCTACGCCCTGCATGTGACCAGGGCCGGAACCGAGATGTGGCAAACGATCGGCAAACAGGCGGAGCAGATGGAGGAAGATATTTGTGCATCGTTAAGCGCAAAGGAACGCGCGACTTTGGCCGAACTGCTGACGCGCATCGTCACTCAGCAGCAAATTACCCCCGGCGTGCATCCCGGCTTCCGCAAGCTGGGCGGCGGAAGCTGCGACGACGAAGCCGGCTCCAAACGGTAGCGGTGGTTTTCAGAGAGGTTCGCGTCCGGGCCTCGGACCCGATTCACGAACGGATCGGCTTCCCGCCTGTCAGATGCAGGCTGAACCACGGCCCGCTTGCCGGCCCCCCATCCCTCGTTCCAAATCGTCACCTATCTATGCGACTAAGAAACTGGCCCCCGCGGTCTTCTTCTCCGGGCATCCGCGATTTTTTCGCGGGATCATTTCTGATTTCTCTTTCATGAAAATATCCACCCGTCTCCTCCTCGCTACCTTCGTGTCTCTGGGCGTCACGGCTTACGCCAAGACGCCAGACGGCAAGCCTTGTGTGCTCTTCCTGGCGGGCAAGCCGTCGCACGGTCCCGGCGAACACGAACACAACGCAGGCGTGAAACTGCTTTCCAAGTGCCTCTACGAGGGTGCGCCGAATGTTGTCAGCAAGGTCCACCTCAATGCCGATTGGCCGAATGCCGACGAACTTTCGCAGGCGGACACGATCGTCTTCTACGCCGACGGCGGCCCGGGCCATTTCCTGCTCAAGGACGACCATCTCGAACAGGTCGCCAAGGAGATGAAGCGCGGCTGCGGCTTCGTCTGCCTGCACTACGCGGTCGAGTTTCCCGCGGACAAAGGCGGCCCGGAAGCGCTCGCCTGGATGGGGGGCTATTTCGAGGCAAACTGGTCGGTGAACCCGCACTGGCTGGCGGATTACAAGGAACTGCCGAAGCATCCAATCAGCAATGGGGTGAAGCCCTTCTCCACGCTCGACGAGTGGTACTTCCACATGCGCTTCAACGACAAGGACGGCAAGCTCACCCACATCCTGAGCGCGGTGCCGCCGGAGTCGACGATGGATCGCAAAGACGGTCCGCACGAAGGCAACCCGACGGTGCGCGCCGAGGTCGCGGCGCACAAGCCGCAGACCACTGCGTGGGCGTTTGAGCGTCCGGACGGCGGGCGCGGCTTCGGTTTCACCGGCGGCCATTTCCACAAGAACTGGGGCAACGACAACCAGCGTAAGCTCGTGCTAAACGGCATCCTCTGGACCGCGAAGGTCGACGTCCCGGCCAATGGCGTGGACTCGCACGTCACCGAGGAAGAACTGGCCGCGAATCTCGATCCCAAGCCGCCGCGCAAACCGGCGGCAGCTCCAGCCAAGCCGGCAGCTCCTGCCCCCGCGGCGCCCGGCAATGCCAGCATCAAGCCCATCTACAGCTCGCCGCTCGTGCACGACAAACCGGTCAGCATCAAGGTGGACTTGAAGGACGCGAAAGAACTCTATCTCGTGGTGACCGATGGCGGCGACGGCATTTCCGCCGACTGGGCGGAATGGCTGGAGCCCACGCTGCACACCGCGGATGGCAAGACGATCAAGCTCACCGAGCTGACGCCGAAGTTCTCCAAGGTCGGCTGGAATTCGCTCGCGGTGAACAAGAATCCGGCCGGGCAGCAGATCCTGGTCGGCGGCCAGCCGGTGGCTTTCGGTCTCGGCGCACATGCGCCCTCGATGGTGGCTTATGATCTGCCCGCCGGTGTGGTCAGCTTTGAAGGCCGCGGCGCCATCGATGACGGCGGCACCCGCCAGAACGGCGGCGCGACCGTCAACTTTCACCTCTACACCGGGAATCCCGGCGAGAAGGTGCTCGCTACCGCGACGAGCGTGGGACCGGAGGCACGTTACGGCTTCGACAAGGCGCTGGCCAATATGTCCACCTTCACCACCGCTCCCGGCCTGAAGGCTTCGCTCTTCGCCGCCGAGCCGATGGTCCAGAACCCGACGAATATCGACATCGATCATCGCGGCCGCGTCTGGGCCACCGAGTGCGTCAACTATCGCAAATACAGCGACCTCCGGACGGGCGGCGATCGGGTGGTCATTCTCGAGGACACGGACGGCGATGGGGTCGCCGACAAGGAGACGACGTTCTTTCAGGATCCGCGCCTGACCAATCCCCTAGGCATCTGCGTGCTGCCCGGACCGGGCGGTGCGAAGAAGGGGACGCAAGTCATCGTCAGTGCGGCGCCGAACATCTGGCTGCTCACCGACACCAAGGGCAACGATCACGCCGACAAAGCGGAGATTCTCATGACCGTCGGCGGCAACTGGAATCACGATCACCAAATCCACGCCTTCAGCTTCGGGGAGGACGGCAAGCTCTACTTCAATATGGGCAACGAAGGACGCGAGTTGAAGTGGCCCGATGGCTCGCCGGTCATCGACGTCGCCGGCAATGAGGTGAAAAACAACGGGAACCCCTACCGCCAGGGCATGGTCTTCCGCGGCGATCTCATCGACGGCAAGCTCAAGAACATCGAGACGCTCGCCTGGAACTTTCGC
>Ga0207667_10002117_pt1 | contig 24868 bp, 26 predicted proteins | sample KBSCornC52_FD_184301 | JGI IMG/M metagenome (GOLD analysis project Ga0207667, IMG submission 184301) | Corn rhizosphere microbial communities from Kellogg Biological Station, Michigan, USA - KBS Corn C5-2 (SPAdes) (version 2) | ecosystem: Host-associated > Plants > Roots > Rhizosphere > Soil ...
GAAAGAACGTAGACGTAGTAGTAGTGCGGTTCATTGTGGGGAGAACCGGAAATTCCTCGATGGTTATGCGGGTTTGCGCCCGGGACAACCTGTGCAGACGGGGCCGCCCCTATCCCCGCTTTCCCCCGTTCCCGGGCCCGGCCGGTCTATGCACGACGCAGGGCCGGCCTTGTGCGGAACAGCAAGGACGGCGTGTACAAGTCCGCCGGGACAAAAAAAGGGGCACCGTTCTCACGGTGCCTGGCACATGCCGATCAGCTGCGCGACGCGATTGCGATACGCTTCGTCGATCTGCATCTGCTCCTTGACCTTGTTGCGCGAGTACATCACGGTGGTGTGGTCCTTTTTCCCGAACGCGCGCGCGATGTTGGGCAGCGAGTACTTGGTGAGCTCGCAGGCGGCGTACATCGCGATCTGGCGGGGTGCGGTCAGGCGCTGATCGCGCCGCGGGTTGTCCATCTCCTTGACCGAGAGGCCGTGCGCCGCGGCGATCACTTCTTTGATGCGGTTGATCGTCACCGGGCGCTGCGGCGTCTGCTCGATCGCGCTCTTGAGCACTTCGGCGGCCAGGTCGACGGTGATGGTCGATTTGGTGAGCGAGGCGTACGCGACCACCCGGATCAGCGCGCCTTCGAGCTCGCGGATGTTCGAAGGGACGACCTTGGCGATGAACGACGTGACGTCGTCGGGCACCGGGATCTTCTCGCTCTCGGCCTTCTTGCGCAGGATCGCTTCGCGGGTCTCGAGATCCGGGTTCTGCATGTCGGTGAGCAGGCCCCATTCGAAGCGCGAGCGCAGGCGCGACTCGAGCGTCTGGATCTCTTTGGGCGGACGGTCGCTCGAGATGACGAGCTGGCGTCCCGACTCGTGCAGCGCGTTGAAGGTATGGAAGAACTCCTCTTGGGTGCCTTCCTTGCCTTCGAGGAACTGGATGTCGTCGATCAGCAGCACGTCGACCAGCCGGTACTTGTTGCGGAACTCCTGGGCGCGATTGTTCTGCAGCGCCATGATGAACTCGTTGGTGAACTTCTCGCAGGCCACGTAGACGACCCGGGCGTTCGGGTTGTCCATCATCACGCGATGGCCGATGGCGTGCATCAGGTGGGTCTTGCCCAGGCCGACGCCGCCGTAGAGGAAGAGCGGGTTGTAGGCGCGCGCCGGAGCGCCCGCGACCGCCTGGGAGGCGGCGTGCGCGAACCGGTTGGACGTGCCGACCACGAACTCTTCAAAGGTATAGCGCGGATTGAGGTTCGCGGAGCGACGGTCGTCGCGTCCGGCGATCGACCCGATCGACGGCAGCAGCTCGCTTGCTTCGTCGGGCTCGGCGACCTCGGCCCGGTCCTCGGTCTCTTCGACCACTTCGAACGCGAGGTCGATCTTCTCCCCGAAGATCTCCTCGAACACGGTGACGATCTGGCCCTTGAGCCGGCCTTCGACCCACTCGCGCGCGAATTTGTTGGGGACGGAGAGCACCATCGTGTTGCCCTCGAGCGAGATCGGGCGGATCGGCTTGATCCACATCTCGAAGATCGGTTTGGAGAACGTGCGCTCGAGCGGGCCCAGCGCCGTTTGCCAGAGGTCTTTCGAGAGATTGGGATTGCCGATCGCCAAGGCCATGCGAGAGAGACTCCACAACGAGAAGCGCTTGTGCGAATTCGACAAAAGTCGGCCCCGCAGAGCGCCGGTAAGGGCCGTCAAGTTGGCGGTACGGGGGGCCTCTCCTGCGGGTTCCATACACCAAGTTATGCACTTATCCACAGGTTGCTTTCGACGGTTTTCCGGGCCTTTCCGGCGCACCCGCGGGGTGTGAAACAGGGCCGCCAATTCGTGTGAAACGCGCGTGAATGCGGGCGAATCGGCCCGGCAGGCGGGACCTCGTCCGCCGGGCCATCCACAGGCCTGTGCACAGATGTGGAAAGCCTTCGAGCCGCCGAGGAGCGACCGGTTTCCGGCGACGGAAATCGGCCCCTGTCAAGGGGTCGAGGGGACGACTTTCCGCCTTGACGCGCGGACGGTGCCCGGCTATACTGAACCGCTGTGCGCCGCCGGTATCGGGCGGCACGCCTTTTCTAGGAGCCAAGCATTATGAAGCGGACTTTTCAGCCGCATAACCGCCGTAAGAAGCGGGTCCACGGGTTCATGGAACGCATGAGCACCAAGAACGGCCGCCGCGTCCTCGCGCGCCGCCGCAAGAAGGGGCGTCACCGCCTGACGGTGTGATGCGGGCCTTCGTCAGCCTGCGTCGCCAGGCGGACTTCAGCCGCCTGCGCCAGCGCGGCCGGCGGGCCGCCATGGAAGCCTTCACCCTTTTCGCCGATCCGCAGCGCCCGCTTGGGCGCAGCGTGGTCGGCATTTCTGTCAATAAGGCGGTCGGGATCGCGGTCGTGCGCAACCGCGTCCGGCGCCGGATCGCGAACCTGCTCCACGAGGCGCTGACCGGCCGGACCCCCCAGCGGGTCCTGGTGGTCGCCCGTCCGGCCGCCGCCACCGTTCCATATGAGGCGCTCCGCGCCCAGCTCGCCCGGGCGCTCGGTTAGACCGATGCGCTGGTTGTTGCTCGCCCTGCTCCGGGTCTACAAGGCGGTCGTCTCTCCCTTGCTGCCCCCCGCTTGCCGATTCTACCCCACCTGCTCGCAGTACGCGGCGGGGGCCATCGAGAAACATGGGGTGATGCGTGGCGGTATCCTGGCCGCACGACGCTTAGCCCGTTGTCATCCCTTCACTCCCGGCGGCGTCGATCCGGTGCCGTGATCGAACCTGCTGAAAGGTCCCGTCTTGCACGCTCTCCTGGCCGCTAACTGGCTGCTCGATCCTATCGTCTGGGGATTGGGCCAGGTCGTCGACTTCATCCATCTCGGCGTCCCGAACCTCGGTCTCTGCCTGATCATCCTGGCGTTCCTGATCCGCCTGCTGTTCTGGCCGCTCAACACGGCCCAGTTCAAGGCGATGATGGCGATGCAGAAGATCGCCCCGCAGATGAAAAAACTGCAGGAGAAGTACGGCAAGAGCGATCCGCAGCGCTACCAAAAAGAGACGATGGAGCTCTACAAGAGCGCCGGCGCGAATCCGCTTGCCGGCTGCTGGCCGATGCTGCTGCAGTATCCGGTCATCATCTCCGTCTACTACATGGTCATCGCGCCGACGATGCACAAGCCGCCGCTGCCATCGCCCTACGAGAACACGCCGTTCTTGTGGGTCAACCCGGGATCGCCGGTCCTGCACTTCTTCGGCATGAACGTGTTCGGCGCGAGCCTAGCGCACCCGGACCTGATCTTCATCGTGCTCTACGCGGCCTCGATGTACGTCTCGATGCGCTTCACCACGATGCCGCCGAGCGATCCCGCGCAGGCCAACCAGATGAAGATCATGCAGATCATCTCGCCGCTGATGATCGGCTTCTTCGCCTTCAAGTACAACTGGCCGTCCGCGATGGTCGTGTACTGGCTCGCGTTCAACGTGTTCACGATGGGTCAGCAGTTCTATCTGCTCAAGAAATACCATCAGCCGCTCTCGATCATCGATAGCGATCACGCCGTGACCGAAAACGTCGTTGCCGCCGCCGCGCCGGCCGCTCTGGCGAGCGGCAACGGATCCGCGGCGACCGGTTCGAAGAAGAAAAAGAAAGGCGCCAAACGATAATGCTGTACGAAGACGACTTCGAGTTCGAAGAACAACCCAAGAACCTGCGCGATCGCGCCGTGCCGGGCGAACGCCGCGGCACGGGCGGCGGCGGCCGCGGATACGGCGGCGGATACGGAGGCGGCCCGCGCGGCCCGCGCCGCCCGTACACCAACGAGCACACCGCCAAGGCGCTGCCCGACGATGCCAAGCCGGCGCGCGAGCTGCTCGGCACCCTGCTCGAGAAGATGGGACTCTCGAACGTCGAGATCGCCTACATCCCGCGTCCCGAGGGCGAGTATCTCGAGGTCAGCGGCCCGAGCCTGGCGATGCTGATCGGCCGTCAGGGCAACACCCTCGAGGCGATCAACGCGATCTTCAACAACATCATCAACGCCGGCAATCGCAGCCAGCGCCGCTACTTCACGATCGACGCCGAGGGCTATCGCGCCCGCCGCGCCGACGACCTCAAGGAACTGGCCTTCGCCGGCGTCGAGACGGCCGTCCGCCTGAAGAAGCCGCAGAAGCTCGAGCCGATGCTCCCGTCCGAGCGCAAGATCATCCACATGGTGCTGCAGGAGGACGAGCGCATCCGCACCGAGTCCGAAGGCGTCGAACCCGAACGCCGCCTGGTCATCTATCCGGTCTAGCCCCGATCGTCCTGAGCCACGAAGACGACGGCGTTCGAGGAGTAACTCGGACGCCGTTTGCGTAGTAGGAGAGCGTATGGATGAGCGACCGATCTACCGGCACGCCCAAGAGGGGAAATTCGTCCGCGCGTTCCTGTTGGGCCTCGCCGTGCTCGTCCTCATCCCGACCGTGATCTTGCAGTTCTCCGGGGACCACCACCCGTTCGTCTCGGTCGGACTGACGATCGTGCCGATCCTGATCATCGCGGCGTCGATGTTCGGAAGCATGACGATCGAGGTGACGCAGACGCTGGTCCGCTGGCGCTTCACGCTCGGTTGGCCGTCGGGCAGCATCCTTCGAGCCGATCTGCGCGACGCGGTGCGCGAAGATCCCAGCCCGATCAACGGTATCGGCATCCATCTCACGCTGCGCGGCTGGCTTTGGAACGTCGCGCTCGGACCGGCCGTCGGCCTGCGCAAGAAGAGCGGCGGCGAAGTGCTGCTCGGCACCGACGATCCGGACGGCTTGCTGGCCGCGCTACGCGCATGATGGAGTCTCCGATCTACACCCACGTGCAGACGAGCATAGGGATGCGCGTCTTCCTGCTGGTGGTGGCGGCGACGCTGTTGATCCCGGGCGTCGGGACGCTTAGCATCGGCGATGCGTGGCTGACCGCGATCGTGCTCTGCGTGCCGCTCGTCGTCGCGTGGAGCGCGTTCGTATTCTCGACGATGACGATCCAGGTGACGGCGAGCGCCGTGCGCTGGTGGTTCGGGTCCGGCTGGCCGGGCGGGCGCATCGAACGCGCCGACCTGGTCGCGGAGGAGATCGCCGTTCCGGGCATGTTCAACGGGATCGGCATCCACCTGACGTGGCGCGGCTGGCTCTGGAACGTCGCCCTCGGTTCGGCCGTCGCGCTGCACCGCAACGGAAGACTCGACACCATCCTCGGCACCGACGATCCGAACGGTCTGCTCGCCGCCCTTCGGGACGCGTCTGGGTGATCCGCGCCGACGATACGATCTGCGCGATCGCGACCGCACCGGGCGTGGGGGCGATCGCGATCGTGCGGGTGAGCGGACCGGATGCGGCGGCGCTAGCGGCGCGGATGTTCCCCACCCGCGAACCGCTGCGCGAACGCTACGCGACCTACGGGACGATCGTCGACGAGCGCGGCGAGGCCATCGACAGGGGCATCGCGATCCTCGGCCGCGCCCCGCACACGTATACCGGCGAGGACACGCTCGAACTGCAGCTCCACGGCTCGCCGGTGCTGGCGAGCGAGACGATGCGCGCGGCGATCGCGTGCGGCGCGCGGGCCGCGACCGCCGGCGAGTTCACCCGGCGCGCCTTTCTGAACGGCCGGCTGGACCTGCACGCGGCCGCGTCGGTCGCGGATCTGATCGCCGCGGAGAGCCGCTCCGCAGCACGCGCGGCGCTCGCGAATCTGGGCGGCGGACTGGCGAACGAAGTACGCGCGCTGCGCGCGTGGCTCGCGAGCGTGCTCGAAGAGTTGGCCGCGACGTTGGACTTCCCGGACGAGGTGCCGGAGCCGGAACCCGCGCGGGTGCGCGCGGAGATCGACGCGATCGTCGCGGCGCTGCAACGGCTGCGCGCCGACGGCGAGATCGGACGGCTGGTGCGCGAAGGCGTCAACGTCGCCATCGTCGGTCCGCCCAACGCCGGCAAGAGTTCGCTGCTCAACGCGCTGCTCGGCGAGGAACGCGCGCTGGTCTCGGAGATCGCGGGCACCACCCGCGACACCATCGAGGAGTCGATCGCGATCGATGGCGTGCGCGTGCGGATCGTCGACACGGCGGGCATCCGCGAGCACGCGGATCGGTTGGAGGCGGCGGGCATCGAACGTTCGCAGCGCGCCCTGCAAAGCGCGCGCCTGGCGGTGCTCGTGCTCGACGGTTCGCAGCCGCTGGCTCCTGAAGCACGGGCGCTGCTCGCGCGCACCGAGGATCGCGCGCGCGTCGCGTTCTTCAACAAGGCGGATCTGGGCGACGCCGGCGTGTGCGAGGTCGCCGGCGAGCGCGTCGTGGGGAGCGTGCGCGACGCCGCGACGCTCGACGCGATCCGCGCCGCGATCGCGCGCGCCGGCTGGGGCGGAAGCGTTCCCGACCTGGAACGGCCGCACATCGCTTCGGCGCTGGAGTTCGACGCGGTCAACGGCGCGCTGCGGTCGCTCGACGAAGCGGTCGAGACGCTGGCGCGAGGCGAGGCCACCGACTTCATCGCGCGGGATCTGCAGACCGCCTATGCGGCGTTGGGTCGCGTCACCGGCGACGACGCGACCGAGGAACTGCTCGACGGGATCTTCGGGCGCTTCTGCATCGGGAAATAAGCGCGGTCCTACCCGTGCTCCGGCGCGTTTCCGTCCGGGCGCACGATCAACACCGGGCCGTCGCGCGCGATCGCGGCGACCGCCTCCAAGGCGCGCGCCCGCGCTTCGCGGGGCAGGGCGAGGAACGCCGCGTTGGCGGCCCCCAGGAATCCGACTTTATGGTGCGCGCCGCGCGCCCGGTACCAGCGGACCTCATCCGGATCGTACGCATGCGCGCGTCCTGCGGGCGGGACCGGACCGATGACGGCCGCCGGCCGGGAGTTGCGGATGATCAGCGTGCTCTCGCCCGCCTCGGCCGCATCCAGCAACCCGGAGATAGCCGCGCGCGCGGCGCGGGCGGAGACGGCCTTCATGCCGGTATGCCTGCGTACATAATAATGTACACACACTATACCACAGCGTCGTTTGGTCCGGTTTGTTAGAATGAGGCGCGATGCACGAAGCGATCCGGGCCGATGATGCGGCGGTACTCGTCGTCGGCGGCGGCCACGCCGGCGTCGAAGCTGCGCGCGCCTCGGCACGGATCGGCGTGCCGACCATCCTGGTGACCGGGGACCCGGAGAAGATCTGTACGCTGCCGTGTAACCCGTCGATCGGCGGGAGCGCCAAGGGGCAGGTCGTCCGGGAGATCGACGCACTGGGCGGCGCCATGGGCGAGCTGGCCGACGGCGCGAGCCTGCACGCGCGGTTCCTGAACGAGAGCAAGGGGCCGGCCGTGCGGGCTCTGCGCCAATTGATGGACAAGCCGCAGTACGCCCGCCGGGCGGTGGCGGCCCTGCGCGGGGAGCCCAACCTGCGGATCGTCCCGGGCATGGTCGATGACCTGATCGTCGCGGAAGGTCGCGTCCGGGGCGTCCTGTGTGCGGACGGTTCGCGCTGGTACGCGCCGCAGGTCGTCCTTGCGACCGGCACGTTTCTCGGCGGCAAGATCTTCCGTGGCGAGCATACCGAGGCGGCCGGCCGGTTCGGCGAGGCGCCGGCCGTGGGTCTGGCCCACGCCCTGCGGCGGCTGGGCTTCCCGACCAAGCGCCTCAAGACCGGCACGCCGCCGCGCATCGATCGTTTCACGGTAAACAATTCGGCGATGCAGCGCCAGGACCCGAGTCCCGAACCCTTGCGATTCGCGTTCGCCGGCAGCGACGGCTTCGCCGGGCCGCAGCTCCCCTGCTACGTGACCGAGACCAACGAACGGACCCACGCCTTGGTCCGCGAGAACCTGCATCGGTCGCCGCTCTACGGGCTCGACCTGATCGAAGGAATCGGGCCGCGCTATTGCCCCTCGATCGAAGATAAGGTCGTCAAGTTCGCCCACAATCCCACCCACCAGCTGTTCATCGAGCCCGAGGGCTGGGACGAGCCGACGCTCTACGTGGGCGGCTTCTCGACGTCGTTGCCGGCCGAGGTCCAGCTGGAGATGCTCCACACCCTGCCCGGCCTCGAGGAGTGCGTGATGCTTCGGGCCGGCTATGCCGTCGAATACGATATGGTGCCGCCGACCGAGCTGCGCGATACCCTCGAGACCCGGCGCATCGCCGGCCTCTTCCACTGTGGGCAACTCAACGGGACCTCCGGCTACGAGGAGGCGGCTGCCCAGGGCTTGCTAGCCGGCATCAATGCGGCCCGGGCCGCCCAGGGGAAGTCGCCGCTGCGCCTGGGTCGCCACGAGGCCTATATCGGCGTGATGGTCGACGACCTGGTCGGCAAAGGGGTCGACGAGCCCTATCGCCTGCTGACCTCGCGCGCGGAACATCGCATCGTGCTCCGGCACGACAACGCGGATCTGCGGCTGACGCCGATCGGCCGGTCCAAGGGCCTGGTCGGCGACGAAGCATGGGCGGCGTTCGAGGACCGCCGGGCCGCGCTGGCCGAGGGCCTGCGGCGGGCGACCACCACCCGGGTCGGTGCCGGCACGATCGGCGCGGAACGCTTCGACGGTGCGGCGACCATCGCGGATGCGCTCCGCCGGCCGACCCTGGGCTATGCCGATGTCGCCGGCCGGTTCGCGCCGCCCTTGGACCCCGAGATCGGCGAGCGGGTCGCGGTCGAGGTGCGGGTCGAAGGCTACGTGAAGCGCGAGGCGGCCGCCATCGAGCGAGCGGCCCGCCACGAGCGGCTGGAGATCCCGGAGAGCTTCGACTATCTCGGCATCCGGGCGCTCTCGCTCGAAGCGAAGGAGAAGCTCGCGGCCCAGCGGCCGCGGACCCTTGGGGCGGCCGGGAGGATCCCCGGCGTCACGCCGTCGGACATCGCGATCGTCGGGATGCTGATCGAGCGCGGCCCGGTGCCGGCATGACGACCGAGGAAGCCGCCCTCGCCCGGCTGTTGGAAGCCGGCGGGGTGGCCGACCCGCTCGTCCCGCGGCTGGCCGAGTACGGGGCACGCCTGCTCGAGGCCAACCGCAAGGTCAACCTGACCGGCGCCAAGTCCGTCGAGGAGCTGGCTCCGCACCTGATCGATTGTCTGACGGTCGCGCCGTATGCCGTCGATCCGATCGTCGACGTCGGATCGGGCGGCGGCTTGCCGGCCATTCCCCTCGCGATCGCGACCGGTTTCGCGGTGACGATGATCGAGTCGACCGCCAAGAAGGCGCGTTTTCTCGAGGAGACGCTGGCCGCGCTCGGCCTGCGCGGGCGGGCGATCGCCGAGCGCGCCGAGGTCGCCGGGCACGACCCGGACCTGCGCGGACGGTTCGCCTCGGGAACGGCGCGAGCCGTTTCGAGTGCGTCGACGGTGTTGGAGCTGGTGCTGCCGTTCTTGGCCCCCGCGGGTCTCGCCGTCCTTCAGCGCGGGGCCTTCGAACCGGGCGAACGGAATGCCGCCGAGGACGCCGCCCTGGTGTTGGGCGGCCGGCTCGAGCGGGAGATCCCGTTGGACGGCGAGCGGCGCATCCTGCTCGTCCGCAAGGATGCCGAGACGAACGGCCGCTTTCCGCGTCGCATCGGCATCCCGGAGAAACGCCCACTCTGTCGATGAAGGAGGCGCGCGGGTGGGTGCCCTCGGAATGTTTGTCGTGAAACACGCCGCGCCGCCCAACCATGCCAGGATTATGGCACTATAGAGCGCGACGCTCCTGCGCACACGCGGTCAGAAACGCCGCGATCGGACCGTCGCCCAAGCTGCGCCCGGCCATCCGCTCCGGGTGCCACTGCGTCGCGAGGAAGAACGGCCGCAGCTCGCCGTCCGCATGCGCGTACGCCTCGAGCGTGCCGTCCGGCGCGTGCGCGATCGCGCGGAACGGCGCGGCCAGCCGGTCCACGGCCTGATGATGCGACGAGTTGGTGCGCGGATCGCCGGCCGCCATCGCTTCGAGCGCCGAGCCGGATGCGAGCGTGACGGCGTGTTCGTTGTCGACGCCGTCGCGCCGCACGTGATCCTGCGCGGTCGCGAGGTGCGGGTCGAGGGTGCCCCCATGGTAGACGTTGAGCAGCTGCGCGCCGCGACAGATGGCCAGCGTCGGCAGCTGCGCGTGCGCGTCGCGCAGCGCCCATTCGAACGCGTCGCGCGCGGCATCGACCTCGCAGAGCGCGCGCGCGTCCTCGCGCCCGTAGCGCGACGGGTCGACGTCCTCGCCGCCGGTGAACACGATCCCGTCGAGCGCGCCGACGGCGCTCTCGTGCAGCCAGACCGGCTCGACGTCGTAGCCCAAGCGTTCGCCGATGCGACGCAGCGCGGCCGGATAGGCTCCGTACCGTTCGTCGTCTCCGTAGCTCAGACCGATGCGCAACGCTTGCATGCGCCTATCATACTACGTGCCGGTCGCGGTCCTGACGGCGGCTGCGGAGAGAATTTAGAGCGGTCGCGACAGACAATACACGTTTCATCTCGAAGCACCATACCGGGTCGCGCGCGTATCGTGCAGCACCGCAGTCGCGCATCCGGCCCTTTTGAGCGAAGTTTGAACGAATTGAACGCGACGACGTACCGGCCCCATCCGCTCGACGCCCGGCTCGCCGCCGTCTTGCCGGCCGGTTCGCTGTTCGCCGTGGGCGGGCGCGTGCGCGACGAGCTGCGCGATCCGGGCGGCGCCGAGCCGCACGATCTGGACTACGTGGTGGCCGGCGTTCCGCTCGAACGCGTTCTGGCGGCGCTCGCCGCCCTCGGCCGGGTGGACCTGGTCGGCGCTTCGTTCTCGGTGATCAAGCTGACGGTCGGCGGCACGACCGTCGACGTCGCGCTGCCGCGCCGGGAGCGCTCCACCGGGACCGGTCACCGCGACTTCGCGGTCGAGAGCGGCCCGGAGATCCCGCTCCAAGACGACCTGAGCCGGCGCGACTTCCGGATGAACATGATCGCCCGGGCCCTGCCGGACGGGCAGCTGGTCGACCCGTTCGACGGAGCGGCCGACATCGCGGCCAAGCGGATCGCGATCCTGACCTCGCGGACGTTCGCGGAGGACCCCCTCCGGCTGCTGCGGGCGGCGCAATTCGCGGCCCGCTTCGGCTTCGCGGCCGACGCCGCGACCGTCGCCGCGATGCGGGAGGCCGCCCCGCTGGTCGCGACCGTCTCGGCCGAACGCGTGGCCGACGAGCTGACCAAGCTGCTGACGCTGGCGCCCAAGCCCTCGACCGGCTTCGAGCTGCTCCGCGAGACCGGCGTGCTGGCCCATCTCTGGCCCGAACTCCTCGAGGGCGTCGGGGTCGAGCAGAACGAGTGGCACGCCTACGACGTCTGGCACCACACCATGGCGGCGGTCGATGCGGTCCCGCCGGGCGATCTGATCTCCCGGGCGAGCGGCCTCCTCCACGACGTCGGCAAGCCCCGGACCAAGGACGGTCCGCACTTCTACCGCCACGAGCACGTCGGCGCGGAGATGGCGCGCGCCATGCTCGAGCGCTTCCGGTTCTCGCACGAGACGGTCGCCGGCGTCGAGCACCTGGTCCGCCAGCACATGTACAGCCAGGACCCGGGCCTCTCCGACGCGGCCGTCCGCCGGTTCGTGCGGCGGATCGGGCCGGGCTTGCTCGAGCGCCAATTCGCCCTCCGGCGCGCCGACATCGCCGGGAGCGGACTGCCCAAGCGGGACGACTCCAACGAGCGCTTCGAGGCGCGCGTCTGGGAAGAGGTCGCGCGCCGGCCCGCGTTCTCGATCGCGGACCTTGCGGTCGGCGGCGCGGACGTGATCGCGGCGATGGTCGAACGCGGGCTGGCGGAGCCCGGTTTTGCAGGCGATGCGCGCGTCGGCACCGCGCTGCACTGGCTCTTCGAGCAGGTCACGGATGCGCCGGAACGTAACGAACGAAGCTCGCTTTTGCACCTGCTGGAACGGCATTTCGGGAGTCTCTAAAACCCTGTCGCGCATCATCGCACTCGTGAACCAAAAAGGCGGCGTCGGCAAGAGCACGACGGCCGTGAATCTCGGCGCGGCCTTGGCGGTGCGCGGGCAGCGCGTGCTCGTGGTGGATTCGGATCCGCAGGGCAACACCACCACCGGCTTCGGCATCGATAAGGGCCGCATCGAACGCGACGTCTACGACGTGCTGATGCAACAGGCGACCGTGGCCGAGGTGATCCAGCCGACCGAGATCGAGGGACTGCACGTGGTCCCGGCCACCATCAATCTGGCCGGCGCCGAGATCGAACTGGTCTCCGGGCTCTCGCGCGAGACGCGCATGCGCTCCGCGCTCGCGCCGATCGCCGACACCTACGACTTCACCCTGATCGACTGCCCGCCGTCGCTCGGCCTGCTGACGATCAACGCGCTGACGGCCGCGCGCGAGATCGTCATCCCGGTGCAGGCGGAATACTACGCCCTCGAGGGCCTCTCGCAACTGACCAACGTGGTGCGTCGCGTGCGCGAGGCGCTCAATCCGACGCTGCACGTGAGCGGCGTGCTCGTCACCATGTTCGACGGACGGACGCGGCTCGCGATGGAAGTGCTCGACGAGCTGGAACGCTACTTCCCCGAGCAGATGTTCAAGACGCAGATCCCGCGCAACATCCGGCTCTCCGAAGCGCCGTCCTTCGGCAAACCCGTGATCCTGTTCGACATCAAGAGCCGCGGCGCGCAGGCCTACATCTCGCTCGCCAAAGAGATGCTCGACGCGATGCCGGCGGACGTCGAGGCCGCCGCCCGATGAGCGCGCCGGCCAAACGCGGTCTCGGCCGGGGGCTGGGCGCCCTGCTCGGCGACGCGCCCGTGCCGACCTCGTCGGCGCGCACCGAGTCGCTCCACGAGATCCCGGTCGCGCAGATCGTCCCCAATAAATATCAGCCGCGCAAGACCTTCGAACCGGACGCCCTGACCGAACTGCAGGCCTCGATCGCGGAGTACGGCGTGCTCGTGCCGATCATCGTGCGCCGGCGCGGCGACGGCTACGAACTGGTCGCGGGCGAGCGCCGCTGGCGCGCGTGCGCGGCGCTGCAGCGCGCGACCGTCCCGGCGATCGTGCGCCAGAGCGACGACCGCGAGTCGCTCGAGGTCGCGATCATCGAGAACCTGCAGCGCGAGGATCTCAATCCGATCGAAGAAGCGGCCGGCTTCGCACAGCTGCTCGAAGCCGCGGACTTCACCCAGGAAGAGCTGGCGCAGCGCCTCGGCAAGAGCCGGCCGGCCATCGCCAACGCCCTGCGCCTGCTCGCGCTCGCCGACGGCATCAAGGCGATGCTGGTCGACGGGCGCCTGACCGCCGGCCACGCCCGCGCGCTGCTGGCCGCGCCGGTGCAGCAGCGCCAGCGGCTCGCCGAACGCACGGTCAACGAGGGCCTCTCGGTGCGCGCGCTCGAGCGCGCCGCCGGCGCGGTCGAGACGCCCGCCGCGCGCGGCGCGGCGCCGGAGCTCAAGCCGCTCTCGGCCGACGAGCACGCGTTCGAGTCGCGCTTGCGCGAGAAGTTCGGCACGCACGTCGCGCTGCGGCGCAGCGGCAAGGGCGGCCGGATCGAATTCCGCTTCAGCAACGACAAGGATCTGCTGCGGATCTCCGACCTCTTGCTCGACGACGAAGCGTAGCGAGGCGCGGGTGCTTCCGTTCACGCGCATCGTCGCGCTGGCCATCGCGGCGGTGATCTGCTTCGCGGTGATCGTCCCGCTCGCGCTCCATCGCGGCCAGACCGGACTCGCGATCGGGATCGGGCTGGCGTTCGTCGTCTATCTGATCGCCAACGTCGCGCTGTTGCGGCGCTATCCCCGGCGCTGACCGTGCGCGGGATCTACGTCGTCGTCAACGAGGGCGACCGCGATCCGGTCGCGGTCGCGCGGGCCGCGCTGCACGCGGGCGTGCGGATCGTGCAGTACCGCGCCAAGGGCGGGATCGTCCCGGAGACCGCGATCGCGCTGCGGCGGGCGACGCTTGCGTGCGGGGCGCTCTGCATCATGAACGACGACGCGGACGCGGCCGCGCGCTACGATTTCGACGGCGTGCACGTCGGCCCGGACGACCGCGGTTTCGCGGACGTCGCGGGCCTGCGCGAGATCCTGGGCGCGCGCCTGATCGGCGTGTCGTGCGGAACGGTCGACGAGGCGCTCGCGGCCGAGGCGGGCGGCGCGGACTACCTGGGCGTCGGCGCGGTCTACCCGACCGCCACCAAGCCCGACGCGGGCGAGCCGATCGGCATCGCCGGACTGCGGCGGATCGCGGGAGCGACCGCGTTGCCGGTAGCGGCCATCGGCGGCATCGGCCTGGCGCAGCTGGCCGAGGTGCGCGCGACCGGCGTCGCGATGGCGGCGGTCGTCTCGGCGATCGCCGGCGCGCGCGACCCGCAGGCGGCTGCAGAGGCGCTGGTCCGGGCGTGGAATGAGGGGGCGATATGAGCGAACGCGTCGTCGTCTCGATCGGCACCACGCACCCGTGGAACGTCGCCGGGCTCGGACTGGACCTGCGGGTGGCCGAGACCTTCGGCGTGCGCGACCTGACGGTGGTCGCGGGCGTCACCGCGCAGGACGCCGGCGGTCTTCATGCGGCCCTGGCGCTGCCCGAAGCGATCGTGCGCGCGCAGTTCGACGCGCTGCCGATGGACGAGGTCGACGCGTTCCGCGTCGGAGCGCTGATCGGCGCGGCCAACGTCGAGCTGGTCGCCGCTTTCCTGGCCGACCATCCGAAGACGCCCGCGGTCGTCGATCCGGTCTTCGGCGCGACGCTGGGCGGCGCGTTGCTCGACGACGCCGCGTTCGCGACGTTCCGGGACGGGCTCGCGCGCCTGCCGTCGGTCGTGCTCACGCCCAACGTCGAAGAGGCGAGTCGGCTGCTCGGACGCGCCTCGCTCGCGGCCGGCGACGTCGCCGACGCGGCCGCAGAACTGCAGGCGCGCGGCGCCCGGGCCGTGCTGATCAAAGGCGGGCATCTCGACGGCGACCCGGTCGACGCGCTCGCGACCGCGCGCGGCGTGCAGCTCTATCGCGACGAACGGATGCCGGGCGCGATGCGCGGCGGCGGCTGCGTGCTCGCGATGACGCTGGCCTGCGAGCTCGCGCGCGGCCTGCCGCTGGCGGACGCCGTGCAGTCCGCCCGCACCTACGTGCGCACGCGCATCGCTTCCCGCCAACGTTTCGGAGGACTTCAGGTTGCCTACTAAGCCGCGCGTCATGTCGGGCATGCGGGTGAGCGGCGGCGGCCGCCTGCACCTCGGCCACTACTTCGGCGTGCTCAAGCAGTGGCAGGTCTACGCGGAGACGTCCGAGGCGTTCTTCGAGGTGGCGGACCTGCACGGCTACACCACCGAGTTCGCCGACCCGAGCGAGATCCGCAGCGGCCGCGACGAGATGGTGATCGATTGGCTGGCGGCCGGGATCGATCCGAAGAAGGCGACCTTCTTCCTGCAGTCGGCCGTTCCCGAGATCGCCGAACTGCAGCTGCTGCTCTCGATGATCGTGCCGGTCTCGTGGCTCGAACGCGTGCCGACGTACAAAGGCCAGATCGAGGCGCTCGGCGGCGAGATCGCGACCTACGGCTTCCTCGGCTATCCGCTCATGCAGCTGTGCGATATCGCGATCGTCAAAGGCGCGTTCGTGCCGGTCGGGCGCGATCAGGCGGCGCATCTGGAGTTCGCGCGCGAAGTCGTGCGCCGCTTCAACCATCTCTACGGGAGCGGGACGCCGATCCTGGTCGAGCCGAAGCCGACGTTCGCGGAAGTACCGGAAGTGCCGGGCACCGACGGACGCAAGATGTCGAAGTCGTACGACAACGCGATCTACCTGGCGGACGACGAAGCGACCACCGCCGCCAAGGTGAAGAAGATGCTGACCGATCCGCTCAAGGTCCGGCGCAACGATCCGGGACGGCCCGAGGTCTGCCCGGTCTTCACCCTCTGGAAGCTGATCGCGGACGCGGACCGCACCGGCGCGGTCGCCGACGGCTGTCGCTCGGGCGAACTCGGCTGCGTCGCCGACAAGGCCGACTTCGCGGAGGCGCTCAACGCGTATCTGCGGCCGGTCCGCGAGCGCCGCGCGCTCTACGCGGCCGACCGGGGCGCGGTCGACGCGATCCTGGCAGAAGGCACCGCGCGCACGCGCGAGATCGCCGCGCAGACGATGCACGACGTCAAGCGGGCGATGAAGCTGCTGTGACGGAGCCGTGAGCCACGAGAGCGACCTCGACGAACTCGAGGCGGATGCGATCTACATCCTCCGCGAGGCGCGCCGGTGCGTCGCGCCGCTGGCCATGCTGTGGTCGATGGGCAAGGACAGCACCGCCCTGCTCTGGCTGGCGCGCAAGGCCTTCTTCGGCAAGGTCCCGTTCCCGGTGGTCCTGCTCGACACCGAGATGGAACTGCCCGAGGTCTACCGGTTCCGCGACGAGATCTCGGTCGCGTGGGGGCTGGACGTCCACAACGAACCGTGCCCGCCCGAATCGTCGGTCGATCAGTCCCTTCCGCCGAACGCGCGCGCGGCGGCGCGCAAGACCGAAGGGCTGCGGGCGCTGCTCGAGCGCGAGAAGTACCGCGGCGTGATCGTCGGCATCCGTCGGGACGAGCAGGCCACCCGTGCCAAAGAGCGGATCTTCAGTCCGCGTTCGGCGCAGGGCGACTGGGACGTCCGCCGGCAGCCGTCCGAGTTCTGGAACCACTACGCGACGAAGGTCCCCGAGGACGCGCACCTGCGGATCCACCCGCTACTGCATTGGACCGAGGCCGACGTCTGGCGCTATCATCGCCGGGAAGCGATCCCGTTCGTGCCGCTCTATCTCGCGCGCGACGGCAAGCGCTATCGGTCGCTCGGCGAGAAGAACATCACCGTTCCGATCGAGAGCGACGCGTCGACCATCGACGAGATCATCGCGGAGTTGGAGACCACGCGCGAACCGGAACGGGCCGGCCGCATGATGGATGGCGAACGGGAAGATTCCTTCGAGCGCCTGCGTTCCGGCGGATACATGTAGTGGCGGCCCGCGAAAGGCTGCGGCTCGCCTTCATCGGTCACGTCGACCACGGCAAGTCGACCACCATCGGGCGCCTGCTCTACGAGACGGGCGCCCTGCCGCCCGGCAAGATCGCCGAGATCGAGGCCGTCAGCGCGAAGCGCGGCGGTCCGTTCGAATGGTCGTTCGTGCTCGACGCGCTGCAGGCCGAGCGCGATCAGGCGGTCACCATCGACACGACGCGCGTCTGGTTCGGCTGGAACGATCGTCGTTACGAGATCATCGACGCACCCGGGCATCGCGAGTTCGTGCGCAACATGCTCAGCGGCACGTCCGAAGCGGATGCGGCCGTCCTGCTGGTCGACGCGGGCGAAGGCGTGAGCGAACAGACGCGCCGGCACGCGCAGCTGCTCGGACTGCTGGGCATCCGGCAGGTGGTGGTCGCGGTCAACAAGATGGACGCGGTCGGATACGATCGCGCGCGCTTCGACGCGGTCGCCGCAGACGCGCGCCGCTCGCTGCAAGCCGCCGGCATCGAGCCCCACGCGATCGTGCCGGTCGCCGCGCGCGACGGCGAGAATCTGATCGTGCCGTCGGCGCGCCTGCCGTGGTATGCGGGCCCCACGCTGCTGGCGGCCGTCGAAGATTTCGTCCCGCCGCCGGCACCGGGCGACGCGGCCTTGCGCCTGCGCGTCCAGGACGTCTACCGTCACGGCGACGCGCGCGTCGCGGTCGGCCGCATCGAGGCCGGCGATATCTCCGTCGGTCAGCGCGTCGTGCTGCTGCCGGGCGGTGCCTTCGCGACCGTGCGGAGCATCGAGATCTGGAACGAGCCGGGCCGAACGCGCGCGGGCGTGGGCGAATCGATCGGCGTGGTCTTCGCCGAGCCCGTCTTCGTCGACCGCGGCGATCTGATCGCCGCCTTGGACGATCGCCCGGCGCTCGACCACGCGTTCGCGGCGTCCTGCTTCTGGCTGAGCGACGCGCCCCCGGTCGTCGGCGAGCACCTGACCGTCGAGTTCGGGCCGACCGCGGTCCGCGCGATCCTGGTCGCGGTGAAAGGCGCGGTCGACTCCTCGAGTCTCGTGGCGGTCGGAGGCGCGATCCCCCAATACGCGCTCGCCGAAGTCGAACTGCGCGCTCGCGCGCTGATCGCGCTCGACGCGCGCGCGCGCCATCCGGCGCTCTCGCGCTTCGTCCTGCTGCGCGGCGACGAGGTGGTCGCCGGCGGTTGCGTCTCGTCCGCGACCGCGGACGCGCGCCACGACAACCTCTATCCGGCCGCGCATCTGATCACGACCGAGCAGCGCGAGGCGCGCAACGGCCATCGCGGCACGATCGTCTGGCTCACCGGGCTCTCGGGTTCGGGCAAATCGACGCTTGCGATGGAGCTGGAACGGCGCCTGTTCGCGCGCGGCGTGCAGGTGGCGGTGCTCGACGGCGACGCCGTGCGCACCGGGCTCAATCGCGATCTCGGCTTCTCGCAGCGCGATCGCGCCGAGAACATCCGGCGCGTCGGCGAAGTCGCCGCGCTCTTCGCGGCCCTGGGCACGATCGTGATCACCGCGTTCATCTCGCCGATGCGGGAAGACCGCGAACTCGCGCGCGCGTGCAGTCCGGATCGCTTCCACGAGATCTATGTGGACGCGGACCTGGCCACATGCGAGGCGCGCGATCCGAAGGGGCTCTACCGCAAAGCGCGCGCCGGCGAGATCGAGGGCTTCACCGGCATCTCCGCGCCGTACGAAGCGCCGGAGCATCCGGCACTGCGGCTGGCGACGGGCAGTCAAGGCGTCGAGGAATCGGTCGAACGGCTCCTCGAGTACGTCCTCCGCGAGATGGCCGTCTAGCGCGACGTTCTTCGGTAGACGAGCGAGAGGATCGGCTTGAGCGGGTCGCGCGTCAGGTCGTTCTTGCCGCGATCTCGCGCGATCACCTTCACGCCGGCCGCTTCCAGCTGCTCGGGGACGTGACCGAAGAACAACGCGAGGCCTTCGACGTTGTCACCGCGTTCGGCCATGCGCTCGTTGCCGATGTCGCTTCTGCGTTACAGCTCACGGTCGAGGCGGCCCAGCAGCGCCTTACCGATCTGCTCCACAAGCGTCTCATCCAACGCGAGAGAGATGGTCGCGCCTATGTGTATTCCGTTCCGGCTCTTTCGCTCGCCGCTCTCGCAGTCGTCTAGCGGCGCTCCTTCTCCTTCACGGCGACGTTACGCCCGACGCCGTTGCGTTGCTCGAAGGTGTAGAGATTCATGTGGCCTTTCGAGCGCCAGTCGTTGATCATGCGCGAATGGATGACGCCGGCGACGGTGACGCTCGCGGCGACCCAGATCAGCAGTCCGATCCACGCCGGCATCGTACTGCGGCCGAAGATCGTCCAGAGGACGAAGCCGACCGGGATCGCGGCGAAGACCAGCGCTTTCCAAAAGCGCGGCTGGGGAGCGGGCGGTAGGACCATAGAAGGCGATTCGCCGCCGCACGAAAACCATGCCTCTATGAAGGTGTACGCGCGCGCAATTGCGCTGGTCGTGGCCGTCGGGCTGCTCCTGAACGCCGCGCCGGCGACGGCCGCTCCGACCGCGCTGGCCAAGGCGATCGACCAGATCCTCGCCGCGCCCTCGCTGGCGCATACGTCCTTCGGAATCGCGGTCTACGACCTGGACGCGAAGCGGACCGTCTATGCGATGAACGCCGCCAAGTTCTTCAAGCCGGCGTCGACCACCAAGACGCTGACCGAAGGCACGACGCTCTCATTGCTGGGCGGCGACTTCCGCTTCACGACGCCGGTCTATCGGACCGGAGCGGTCGATGCCGGCGGTACGCTCAACGGCGATCTGGTGGTGGTCGCGAGCGGCGATCCGGATCTCTCGCAGCGCATCCAGCCCGACGGCACCCTCGCATTCGAGAACGAAGACCACTCGTACGACGCCTCCAAAGATACGAAGGCCGTGCCGGGCGATCCGCTCGCGGTGCTGCGCGATCTGGCCAAGCAGGTCGCGGCCTCGGGTATCAAGCGCGTCACCGGGCGGGTCGTGGTCGACGCGTCGCTCTTCCCCGAAGCCGGTCCCGAAGACGGCACGGGAGCCTTCGTCTCGCCGATCGTGGTGAACGATAATCTCATCGATACGATCGTCACGCCGGGCGCGCGTGCCGGAGACGCCCCGACGATCGCCATCTCGCCGCAGACACCGTATGCGGTCTTCACGAACAAAGCGACGACCGGCGCGGCCAAGAGCGACAACACGCTCGATTTCACCGACGTCACTGACGACAGCGGCAACCACCACGTCACCATCGTGGGATCGGTCCGGCTCGGCGATCCGCCGACGCTCTACGCCTATCGCGTGCCGACCCCGGCGCGTTTCGCCGAAGTCGGCTTGACGCTCGCCCTGCAGCAGGCCGGCGTGCAGATCGCCGACGCGCCGCGCGACGCGACCTTCGATCGCAACGCGTTCGCGGCCGCCTATCTACCGGCGAACATCGTCGCGAAGCACGTCTCGCCGCCGCTGCGCGAAGACGTGAAAGTCACGCTCAAGGTGAGCGACAACCTGCACGCGGCCATCATGCCGTATCTGTGGGGCGTGCTGGTCGCGCACGCGAAGGCGCGCGACGCGCTCCAGGCCGGCTTCGATAAGGAACGCGCGTTCATCACCGGCGCGGGGCTCGATATCAATCAAGCCTCGCAGACCGACGGCTTGGGCGGCGGCGACGCGTACTTCACACCGGACTTCATGGTGCACTATCTGGCGTGGGTGCAGACGCAGAAGTGGTATCCGGATTTCTATCGCGGTCTGCCGGTGCTCGGCGTCGACGGTACGCTCTTCGATATCCAGGTCGACGCGCCGGCCAAGGGCCGGGTGCATGCGAAGACCGGCACCTGGGGCGGCGGCAATAGCCTCAGCCGCGGCGGCATCATCACCGCGAAGGGTCTGGTCGGCTACACCACCACCCGTAGCGGCCGGCGCGTCGCCTTCGCGCTCTACCTCAACAACATGCTCGCCGGCCACGACCAGGACGGCGCCCACATCGCGGGTCAGGTCCTCGGGGAGATCGCCAACGCGATCTATCTGTACGCCAAGTAGCACGTCGGAGATCTTCGCGCCGGCGGCCGGCCCGTCGAAGATGGGAGAAGGCTACGACAAGGCGGCGAGATGCCTATCGGCCTCGATGACGCCCGGGTTTCCGGGGAGGCCGCGCAGCAGGGCGAAACGTTCGTCGAGTTGTCGGTAATAGCTGAGGGCTTCGATCCAGAGATTGCGCGCTTCGCCGGTCTCGTCGCGGCGCTCGGCGTGCAGGGCCGCGCTGCGCAAGGCGTTGGCCATCTCGAGGGGTGGGGTGATCTCGCTCGAGCGGTAGAGATCGAGCATCTCGACGTAGAGCGGCGTGGCCGCGTCGATCTCGCCCGAGGCGACGAGGCCCTCCGCTTTCCTGCGGAGGGCCAGCGCGCGCCGGTCTTTGTCGCCGTCTAGCTCGTGAATTTGGGCAAGAACTCGGCGAGGCGTTCGAGGGCGAGGTCGATGTCCTCGAAGCTGGCGGCATAGCTAAAGCGCAGATACCCTTTGCCGGCCGCGCCGAACGCGCTTCCGCCCAGGCACGCGATGCCGGCTTCGCTCAGCAGGAACGAGGCGAGCGCCTTGTCGTCGCTCGTGACCTTGGTGATGTTGGGGAACGCGTAGAACGCGCCTTCGGGCAGCTTGCACGAGATATTCGGGATCTTGTTGATGCCCTCGATCAGGCGGTCGCGGCGCTGGCGGAAGATCTCGTTCATGCGCTTGACGTCGTCGTCCGGACCGGTCAGCGCGGCGATGCCGGCGTCCTGCACGAAGGTGGCGACGCAGCTGAACGTGTTGTTGTTGAAGAGCGTCACGATCTTCGCCAGTTCCGGCGGCATGATCGCGTAGCCCAGGCGCCAGCCCGTCATCGCGTAGGCCTTCGAGAAGCCGTCGACGATGATGGTGCGCTCCTTCATCCCCGGCAGCGACGCGATCGAGTCGAACTCGCGGTCGAAGTAGAAGTTGCGGCTGTAGATCTCGTCGGCGATCACGATGAAGTCGTGCTTGATCGCGAGCGCCGCGATCCGTTCGAGATCGGCCCGCAGGAGCACGCCGCCGGTCGGGTTGTGCGGCGAGTTGATCACCAGCACTTTGGTCCGGTCGCCGACGCGGCTCTCCAGTTCGTCGAGATCCATGCGCCAGTCGCGCTGCTCGAGGAGCGGGATGGCGGTGATGTCGGCCTGCAGGTACGAGGCCGCCGAGGCGTACGCCGGATAGGCCGGATCGAAGTAGACGAAGTGGTCGCCCGCGTTGAGGATCGCGCAGAGCGTGTTCCAGATGATCGGCTTGGCGCCGGGGGCGACCACCACGTTCTCGGCGGTGTAGGCGGTCGGCATCTTGCGGAACCGGCTCGCGTACTCGGCCACGACCGCGCGCAGCTCGGGGATGCCGGCCGATCCGGTGTAGTGGGTGTGGTTGTCGCGCAGGCTCTTGTAGCAGGCCTCTTTGATGTGCTCGGGCGTGTCGAAGTCCGGCTCGCCGATCTCCATGTGCACGACGCGCCGGCCCTGCGCTTCGAGCGCGCGGGCGCGCGCCAGGACTTCGAAAGCGCTTTCGCTTCCAAGGCGTGAGACCGCACGTGCGATCCGGTCGTCGTTGACTGCGAGCATGCGAGCCCTTTCCCGAGCTGAAATAGCGAGCGAAGATTGCGTCAAGGGGGCCCTCGGCCTGCGGCGAACGAGCGCGGCATGCGCTCGTTGACCGAAGTGTTCGCGCCGGGTACGCCGACGCTGCCGGAGGGACTCCGAACCCTCGCGGTTTCGCCCGACCGCGAGTTGGAACCTGGGATGACGGTGCGCGCCCAGTTCACCTTTCGCAACCAAGGCGGCGCGACCGCGACCGGCGTCCGGGTGCGCTTCAACATCCCCGACGGCCTGGTCTACCTGGTCGGCTCGGGCGAACTCGACGGTACCGGCCTCGACGACGAAGCGGGCAACTCCCCGCTGCTGGCCCGGGCCGGGGCGCATATCGGCGACGTCGGACCGGGCGAAGAACGCCGGATCGACATCGCCTACAGCGTGGCGGGCGCCATCGAGAACGGTTCGACGGTCGAGCTCCAGGCGGCGGTCGCCTCCTTCGAGGTGCCGCCGGTCGGCTCCAACGTCGTCCGCTTGATCGCGCGCAGCCGTCCGCAACTCCGCAACGCGCTCACCAACATCCACCTCGAAGCGCGCCACGACGCGACCCCGGGTAGCGAGGTCCAGGTGGTGGTGCGCATCCACAACGCCGGCGAGTCCTCGGCCCACGACGTGGTGGTGGTCGCTCCGATCCCGCCGCACACCGCCTACGTGCCCAACTCGGTCCGAGTCAACGGCCGCGAGGTCGAACGCGAACTGGGCACGAGCTTCGATCGCACGCACGCCCCGGTGATCGTCGCGTCGCTGGCCGCGAGCGCGACCGCCACCCTGCTCTACCGCGCGCGCGTGCTCGATCCGCTACCCGACGGGACCGCGATCGTCGCGACCGCGCAGGTCGCCTCGCAAGAGACCGCCTCGTTCGCGCTCGAGCCCGTCTCGCTGACCGTCGCATCGCAGCCGGACTTCTCGGACGATCGCACCGCCTGGACGGTCGAACCGTCGCACGACGTCGCGCCCGGCACGCGCGTGACGCTCCGGCTGGTCGCGACCAACGTCGGCACGGCCCCCGCCGAGAGCGCGACCGTCACCCTCGAACTGCCCGACGGCGTGATCCCGGTGCGCGGCGCGTCGCGCGTCGACGGACGCCCGGTGCGCGAGCGCAAGAAGGAAGCGCTGGCGTTCGACCTGGGACGGATCGACAAGCACGAGTCGGTCGAACTGCAGTGCGAAGCGGTGATCGCCTCGCCGCTGCCGCACGGCGAGACGCTGCCGCTCGCGCTGGTGCTGACGTGGGAACCCAAGCGCGGCGACGGAGCCCGACGGTTCGAACGCAGCATCGTGGTGCGTTCCGAGCCGTACGTGCCGAAGCGGCGCAATCAGGTCGTCCGCGCGGGCGCGGAGATCGTGCATCCGGGCGAAGAGGTCGAAGCGACGATCGCGGTCGCGAACGACGGCAGCGCGGCGCTGGCCGACGCGCAGGTGCGCTTGCGCGTCGACGCCGGCCTCGACGAGCTGCGCGTCTACGAGAAGAACGCGCGCCTGCAGATCGACGGCGACGCGGTCGCGCTCGGCACGCTGGACGCCTACGCGTCGCGCAAGCTGACGGTCCGCGCGCGCGTGCGCTCGCCGCAGGCCGACCGCAGCGAGCTGCGCTTGGGCGTCGCGCTGCACGGGCGCGAACTGGGCGAGACGTCGCTCGGCGAAGCCGCCTGGCGCGTCGATTCGCATCCGGTCTTCTCGACCACGACGTCGGCGCTCGAACTCGCCAGCGACGCGGTGCTGCGCCCGAACCAGCTCGCCGATGCGTTCGTGCGCGTGCGCAACGACGGTAGCGATACCGCCCACGCCGTGCGCGTGCGCCTCTACATCTCGCCCGAGGCGCGCCTGGAGAGCGTCGACGGCGCGACCCGCGAACGTTCGAGCATCGCGTTCGGCGAGATCCCGCCGGGCGGCCGGGCCGAAGCGCGCTTGGGACTGCGCCTGCTGCGCGGCCTGGCCAAGACCTATCCGGTCACCGTCGACGCGGTCCTGACGGCCGACGCGATGCTGCCGGTGCCGCTCGAACGATTGACGATCGCGACCACCGCCGAGCCGGACTTCTCGGTCGGCGGCCTGCGCAGCGAGCCGTCCGAGAGCGTGGACGTCGGCGAGGCGGTCGAGTGGACGCTCCACGTCCGCAACGGCGGCGACGGTCCGGCGCGCCGGGTGCAGGTCGCCGTCGAGCAGCCGGCCTCGCTGATCTACGTGCCCAACTCGTGCACCGTCAACGACGTGCCCGTCCGCGACGTCGGCGCGCTCTCGCCGCTGGCGAGCGAGCGCGGCATCGTGCTCAACGAGGTCGACTCCGGCA
>Ga0207667_10002118_pt1 | contig 24862 bp, 24 predicted proteins | sample KBSCornC52_FD_184301 | JGI IMG/M metagenome (GOLD analysis project Ga0207667, IMG submission 184301) | Corn rhizosphere microbial communities from Kellogg Biological Station, Michigan, USA - KBS Corn C5-2 (SPAdes) (version 2) | ecosystem: Host-associated > Plants > Roots > Rhizosphere > Soil ...
GAGCATCGGATCCAGCAAGCCGGTGGGACGGATGATCTGCCGAGCCGGCTCGGGGCTGCGGGTCAGCTCGTACTCGGCCGGCGTGGCGCTGACGTAAACAACTTGGTTCATATGGCGCTCAAACTCACTGAAAGTCAGCGGCCGATTATCCAGGGCGCTGGGTAGTCTGAAGCCGTGTTCCACCAAGACTTCTTTGCGGGCCCGGTCGCCGTGATACATACCGCGCACCTGCGGGATGGTCATGTGCGATTCATCCACGATCAGCATGTAGTCATCCGGGAAATAATCCATCAGCGTGGCCGGCTGTTCGCCCGGCTCGCGGTTAGTCAAGTAGCGGCTGTAGTTTTCGATTCCTTTCACAAAGCCGGTCTGTTCCAGCATCTCGATGTCGAATTTGACGCGCTGCTCCAGGCGCTGGGCCTCCAACAATTTGTCATGGGCCCTGAACCACGCCAGTCTTTCTTCGGTCTCCACTTTGATCTGTTCCAAAGCCCGCAGCAGTTTCTCCTGAGGCGTGACGTAGTGCGAGCCCGGGAAAACCGTCAGTTTATCCAGCGTCTTTTCGATCTCTCCGGTCAGCGGATTGATCTGGGTGATCCTTTCCAGTTCGTCGCCGAAGAAATCCAGGCGGTAGGCGGTTTCTTCGCCGGCCGGAAAGATATCCACGACGTCGCCGCGAACCCTGAAAGTGCTGCGATGGAAATCTATGTCGTTACGGCGATACTGGATATCGGTCAGCTGACGTAGTAACTTATCGCGCAAACGACGCTCGCCGGTGGCGATGCGCAGCGCCAGATTGTCATAGTCTTCCACCGAACCGATGCCATATATACAGCTGACGCTGGCCACGATAATCACGTCGCGCCGTGACAAAAGCGCGGCCGTGGCGGCGTGGCGCAGCCGGTCGATTTCTTCGTTGATATCGCTGTCTTTTTCTATATATGTATCAGTACGCGGCATATAAGCTTCTGGCTGATAATAATCAAAGTAGCTGACGAAATAATGCACGGCGTTGTCCGGAAAAAACATCCGGAACTCGTTATAAAGCTGAGCGGCCAAGGTCTTGTTATGGCTTAAGACCAGTGTTGGCTTCTGGGTATTCTGAATCAGATTGGCCATGGTGAAGGTCTTGCCGCTGCCGGTCACCCCCAGCAGGACCTGGTTTTTTTCGCCTTTATCTAAACCTTCCGTCAATTGAGCAATCGCCGACGGCTGGTCGCCCTGCGGCTGATAATCACTCACAAGCTTGAACTTACTCACCAGTATATTTTAGCAGTGAATGGTCAGGCGTAGAGATCGCGGTAATGGGCGTGGGTCTTGTCGAGCAGCTGTGTCAGTTTGGCGACCAGTTTTTCGGGGTCCGAGTCATGGATGACCAGATCCGGGTCGGCATTGGGTAAAAGCGTCAGAAGCTGTTCGATCTGAGCCCCTATACCGCCGGCGCCGTCCAGCAGGGCGACCGGGGTCTGGGTTTCCATTGCCACGGTGAATTCATGAAGCGTCCCCAGACGGCCGCCGATACTGACGACGGCGTCGGCGGAATTGACCAGCAAAGCGTCGCGCCCCGAGTAGTGCAGGCCGGAGTAAAGGATGACGTCGTAGTCTTGCGTTGGCAGGCGGTATTTCATGACATGCTCCACCTTAGTGGAGGCCGGACTGATACCCAGGCTCATTTTGCCGCCGGCGGCTTTATAGCCGATGGCCGCTTCGTTAGGCAGGCCGGTCGTAGCGCCGGTCATCAGACTGTGGCCGGCCTTGGCGATGGCCGCGCCGGCCGCCTGGGCCAGCAGTCGGCCCTGCTCCACGCTATCACCCTTGGCCGCTCCCGAAACGCAGATCTGATACTTGCCCATTAAAACTCCTCCGCCAGTTCATACTCAAAAGCCGGTTGCGGCGCTTTGAACTTCAACTGTCTGACCTGCCGCAGCACCGAGTCATCAAACAAAGCCTCGATATCATCTTTGATTTCATATTTTTCTATCAATCTTTGCCAATAGGACTTTCGGGCCTTTTGCAGCTGTCGACTCTCAAAATCACCGCCAGCCAGCCAGCTGCCGGCCACGTCGTGCAGGTTTAGCGACACCCGTCCGCCGTCCAAATCGACTATCAGATGGTCCATATCGCTCCACCAAGCGAGCACGCTGCTCGCCGGCAGGATATCCGGAGCGCCGAGTTTTTGATTGCCGTATGACTGCAAGGTTTCAATCAGCAGCAAGCTGATCGATAACAGCGGCGCCTGGTCGGCCTGCTCGGACGGCCATAAAGCCAGCGATGCCGTTTCGTCGGAAACCACGATGCTGTCTTTAGCCTCCACATCCGACCATCTTTCGTAATCCAGCGCTACGATTTCCATTTCACGCAGCTCAAAAGCGGTCGGTTCCAGCTTGGATATCAAGCGGGCTTGCTGTTTTTGCCAGGAGTCCGATTCTAATAACTGAGCGGCGATAAAAACCTCAGTGATAGCTTCGCGCTTAAGCAGCGAGGCGGCGGACCGATAGCCCAGGAGCTTCATGACCTGTTTGGGAGCGTGGCCGGCCAACAATTCCTTGGCGGCTTTGTTTTTCAAAGCCCAGAGGCGGGGCAGCCGGCCGCTGGTTTGCAGCAGCTTGGCCGCGGCGGCGACCTTTTGGTCGAAGCCGCCATCCGCGCCGAAAGCGATATCAAAATCCCGGCTGTCGGTTTCAAACTTAATAAGGAGCGCCTGATATAACTCCTGGGCGGTCGTGTCATCCGGATCCAGGTCCAGCTCGGCTAATTTGGACCTGACCCGCTGATGGACGTCGGCGATATGCCGGACATCGTGGCTGGGTAGGCCGTTCCTGTGCTCCAGGTCCATAATTAATTTAGAGACCTCGGCTTCGGATTCGTCTAAGAGTTTGGCGATGCGGCGGCTCATGTCAGCGTATTTTCTCCGGATGGTACCAGTTCGGCGCCTTATGTAAGAGCTTGGTGATCTCCGGCTCGCTGAGCAGACCGGCTTGAGCTCCGACGTGCTGGACGACATTCATGGAATTTATTGGCGCCCACAGCAGCGCGCCCTGGACATCAGCCCCTTTGGCTAAAGCGGCCACGAAGGTCGAAGTGAAAGCGTCGCCGGCACCGGTCCGCTCAAACGGCGGTTTAGGATCGGGATAGATCGGCATTTTGTAGCGGCCTTCGCCGTCGCTGGCGTAGGCGCCGGCGTGACCGTCGCTGATCAGCACGATTTTCGGCCCCAAGGCGTGCAGTTTGTCGAAAAGGTCATTGATGTCCTGGTGGTCGCCGCCGGAAATCGTCGTAGCCTCTTCGCGGTTGACCGCCAGTACCTCTGAGCGCTCGTAGATTTTCTTCAAACGTTTGGCGCCGGCTTCTATCTGGAAAGTTCCGGGCTGGAAAGCCAGCTTAACAGTCGGGTGGGACTCCAGCCAGGCCGATAGCTGATCGTGGTACTCTATGGCGTGCTCGCTGATGCTGCTGAAATATATCCATTTGGGTATGTCGATTATTCGGAACCGCGGCCAATGATATTCATACTCTTCATGCTTGATCAGAATGGTGCGTTCATCCTTATACCAAAGCACGTAATGATAATTGCTGACCTTACCCGGATTGATATGCACGAAGCGGGTATCGACCTTGTTTTTTTCCAGCGCGGCGATGATGTCGCGTCCGAACTGATCGGCGCCGACATTGGCGACCAGGCCGCTGTTCAGTCCCAGCCTGGCGAACGAGACGGAAGCATTGGAGGCATTACCCACGCCCTCTACTACTTCGGCATGGTCAAACGGCAATTTGGTGCCGTAGGCCATGCTTAGGCGCGGGCCATCGTCGGTTTTCTCGACTTTCGCCTCATTGTCCAGCAGTTTTATAAATGCGTCCGTGACGACGTCGCCCACACTTAAGACGTCTAGTTGTTTTTGTGCCATATTAAATCTTTATTATGCTCATGCTTTGGTTAAATTGTAGCAAAAAACAACAGATATAGAATCTTGACTATATGTTGTTAATATGTCATGATTACATAATCATGCGGTCGCCGAATTTCAATCGGCCCAGACGGGACGAAGCCATAGCATTATCTAAGGATGCTGCTTTAGATGAAATAGTCGATCACATTTTAACTTCTATTGACCCGCTGCCCGAGCCAGATACAGAAGAAGCCCGTGCACTGATTAATTATTTAAAGACATGGTTCTATGCGGCTATTGCGCAGGTCATAGACCAAATAATTGATTTTGACGCTCCCGCTTTGCATCGTCACCAAGCTGAAGTATTAAGCATGCCGCCCGTTCAGCTCGGATTAAGAAAAGGCCCGGACCTTTTAGGCTCATTTTTGAAGTATAAGTTTCACCAGCAAATAAACGACTACTTGGCTTATTCCCGAGATTCTACCCAATTACAAACATTGCAAAAAATAATCGACGCGAGCAAATGTCTGGGGTCACTGGATTGGGATAACGCGGAGTTTGCCATCAGGGGCGGTATGGACACGATGGTTGAGCAGTCCCTCCTCTGTTTTGCATCCTATCTTGAACTTGCGCAGCAACAAGAAAATGAACGCGACTTTGATGAGATAAAACAGACCATGCAAAGAAGTTCCTTGGACCTATCTAACGCCACCTTATTAAATCCCGTGCAACTGGCTGCGATCACGCTTTACATTGAAGCCGGCAATGTGCCTAAAAGCTTATATGATACGGAGCGCGACCAATACAGATTTGAAAAAGAGTTAGACCAAATAGAACTTACGGATGAAACAAAGCAAAAAATTATAAAAAGTCTAAAAACATTTAATCAGCCTGGTCTGGTACCGATAGTAGAACGGGCTACTTTAATCGCTGACCTAGAGCACAACACCGATACTTTGGGCTGCCCGATTGGCTTTAGGCCGCTCCAAGTGCGGAAAATCTGGAACCAGGTGATAGACCAGGCAGAGAAAATCGGTCTTCTTTAAACCCTGGCTTTACCAGCTGAATTAAAGGTGTCGATCTTGGCTTCTACGACTTTTTGGACGGCTTCGATGACCTTATCCATAAGTTTGACGACAGCATACTCATCCGGATTCTCGGCTAAGACTTTTTCTAACGTTTCGCGGTAAGCCACGCGCATGTCGCTGTTGATATTGATCTTTGTGACGCCGATTTTGACGGCTTCGACGAAGTAGTGGCCGGCGGTGTCGCTGCCGCCGTGGAGCGATATGTTGCAGTCTATGGCTGCACGTATCTGCTTGAGCAAGTCCAGGGCCAGGACCTTGGGCACCGGGTATTTACCGTGCAAATTACCGATGGCCGCCGCGAAAGTATCGATGCCTGTCGCCTCAACGAAAGTCTTGGCGCCTTCGGGCGTACTGAAGGTTTTCCTGATTTCCTGATAGTCGATCTTCTCGGTGTGCAGGTTGGACGAGCCGCCGAAATAGTGAGGTTCGGCTTCGACCATGGCGCCGGTCAGGCGGGCGGCACGGACGACTTCTTTGGTTTTTTTGATGATCTCTTCGTCGCTGGCCTCGTGGTCGGCCTGGGAGATATCGATATGTATGCACTCGAAGCCGGCGGTAATTCCCGCTAAAGCGTCTTCAACGGTCGGGCTATGGTCTAAGTTGATGTACATCTCGACGCCATAATCCTTTTTGTAGTTATCGACCAGATCGCGGACGTTATCTAAGCCCAGCGCATCGACTTCGCCTTTGCTGACCTCCACCAGCACCGGCGCGTTCTTGGCCTTGGCCGCCGCTGTTACGGCTTTTAGGGTCTCCTGGTTGTCAAGATTGAAAGCGCCCAGGGCGTAATGGCCGTGCCGAGCCCGGGCGAAAGCCTCGCGGGCGGCGGCGCAGTCGCGCCTCATCTTGGCGAAGTTGGCGGCCATCAGTGTTTATGCCCCGAATGATCCATTAATAAACTGTGGGCCGCCATGGCGATATGATTAGGTGTTAGCCCGAAATGCTTCAGCAGTTCGTCCGGTTTGCCGGATTCGCCGAACCGGTCGTTCATACCCACCCGCAGCATCGGCGTCGGTAGGTTCTCGCCCAGAAGTTCGGCGACAGCGCCGCCCAAGCCGCCGTTGATCTGGGCCTCTTCAATCGTCACGACGTGCCGGGTCCGCTCGGCGCTGTCTAGGATCACGGCGTGGTCAATCGGCTTGATGGTCGGTACGTGCACCACTTCGGCTTGGACGCCGTCTTTGGCCAGTATCATGGCGGCTTCCAGGGCGGCGGCCGTCATCGTCCCGGTACTGATCAGGCTGACATGCTTACCGTCGCGGAAAATATAAGCCCGGCCGATCTGGAATGGAGAGTGTTCGGTAGTGATGATAGGTGTCGCTTCGCGAGCCAGGCGCATATAATTCGGCCTCTTATCTTTGGCCATAGCCAGCGTAGCCTTAGCGGCCTCGATACTGTCGCCGGGCGCCAAAACCACCATATTAGGCAGCGACCGCATCAGCGCCAGGTCTTCCAGCATCTGATGGGTGGCGCCGTCCGCGCCGGTATATAGGCCGGCATGCGAACCGATGATCTTGACCGGTTGGTTGTTGAGGCTGATCGTGGTCCGGATTTGTTCCCAATTGCGCCCGGGGTTGAAAGCCGCGTAGCTACTGACGAACGGTATTTTACCCATGGCCGCCAGCCCCGAACCGACGGTCACTAAATTCTGCTCGGCGACTCCAACTTCTATAAAACGTTCCGGGAAAGCTTCGGCGAAAAGATGCATTTGAGTCGATTCGGTCAGGTCGGCGCAGGCCGCCACGACGTTCTCGTCGTTCTGACCGGCTTGTAATAACCCTCGTCCGAAGCCTTTTCTGGTCGGCTCGGATTCCGTGACTTTGGCTACCAGGTGCATCTCGTTCATCATTCGTGCTCCGATCTGATCTTGCCGCCCAGCGTCCGCAGTTCTTTCAATGCTTTGACGGCTTGCTCGTGATTAGGCGCCGCCCCGTGCCAGTGAAAATCGTATTCCATAAAGTCGATGCCTTTGCCCGGTATGGTGTGGGCGATTATCATCACCGGCCTTTCGACTATCGCCTTAGCCATCTGGCAGGCGTCGATGACGGCTTCGATATCATTGCCGTCAATCTCCAGCACATGCCAACCGAAGGCTTCCCACTTGTCTTTAAGATTCTCCAGCGGCATGACCGTTTCGGTGGGCCCGTCTATCTGGATATTGTTACGATCGGTGATAGCGATGATGTTATTGAGCTTATATTTGCCGGCCAGCATGGCGGCCTCCCAGATATTCCCCTCGTCCTGTTCGCCGTCGCTCATCGCCACGTAGACCCAGCGGTGCATCTGTTTATCCATGCGTAGCGCCAGCGCCATACCGACCGCCTGGGACAGGCCGGAGCCCAAGGGACCGCTGGTCGTTTCCAGTCCCGGCAAACGCTGCCTTTCCGGATGACCCTGCAGGCGCGAGCCGAACTGCCGCAGCGTCATCAGCTCTTTGCGCGAAAAGTAGCCGGCGTTGGCCATGGCGGCATAGCGGACCGGTACACAGTGGCCATTGCTCAAAACAAGGATATCCCGTTCTTCCCAATCGGGGTTTTCCGGATCGTGTTTTAGGATATGAAAATACAGGGCCGTAAAGATGTCGGCCAGGCCCAAGGGGCCGGCCGAGTGGCCGCTGCCGGCTTTTTCCAGCATCTTGATGATATCCATCCGGATAACGTTGGCTTTTTTCTGCAGGTCGGCGATAGAGTAAATTTTCTGATTTTTAGCCATCTTGCTTATGATTATATCCTAATTTCAGGTCGTCCCTGTCTCTTCGGCGATGCGCGATAAGACCTTGTAGGCTCTTTGCGGGTCTTCGGCCTCCTGGATAAAACCTCCGACGTTGAAGACGTCCACGCCGCCGAAGGCCAGCCGCGAGATATTACGATCGTTGACGCCGCCGTCCCACCCCACTTCAAGCTGGGGCCGATGCTGCTTCAGCTCTCCGACCTTATTCAGCAGATCCAAGTTGGCATGACCGCCGTAGCGGCCCAATTCGCCGCTGAATATCAGTACGTGATCGATTTTATCGAGGGCCGGCAGGATGGTGGTGACCGGCGTCGAAGCCAGCAGCGCCACGCCGACTTTCACGCCGGTGCGACGCAGCTTTTCGGCAAGCGATATGAAGTCGCCGGATGATTCGGCGTGAATGATGATCATGTTCGGGCGATGCCGCAGGATTACGTCCGCGGCTTGGTGCGGGTTCCGATACATCAGATGAAAATCGGCTTTGATGCCGACCGGCCACCACGCGTCGTCGGGCTTGACGGTCGGCGCCGCCGCGAAGTCGCCGTCCGTCAGATCAATCTGAATACGCTCGGCGAAACCGGCGACTTTTTCCATCTGTTCGTGATATTGCCGAGCGTCTTTGGCTAAGATAGTCGGGCAGACCACGGGCATGTTAACCCGCCAATCTGTCGAGCTTATCTATCCGCCGCAAGTGCCTGGGCTGTTCGGTAAACGGCGTATCCAGCCACAGTTTGACCACTTGTTTCATATCCGTCATCGCCACAAACCGGGCGGCTAAACTGAGCATATTGGAATTATTGTGTTCGCGGCTAAGCTTGACGATTTCATACGGACTGCTGCTGACCCGTCCGTTGACGTCGATAATCCGGCCGACTACCGCCGGGCCGTAAAACACCGCGCAGCGAACACCTTTGAGCCGATTAGCGGCCATCGCCTCGCCTTGGCCGCTGCCGCCCAGGATGATGCCGCGTTCGCATTCGCCCTTGGCCACGGCTTCGGCGGCTTTGAATATGAAGTCGGGGTAATCATCGTTGATATTCAAAGAAGCCGGGCCATAGTCCGTACACTCATGGCCCAGAGACTCGAGATATTCCTTGAGGTCTTTCAGCTGTTCAAAGCCGGTATGATCAGTAGCAAGAGAAATTTTCATTATCTAGAATTGATGGGGTTGATCGGGGCCGGATGTCGGCGGAAACACCGACGGCGGATTATCCTGCTGCGGCAGAGTATCGGCCGGAGTCTGCAAGCCGGGCGCGCCCTCCACGGGTTCGTGGGTTTCGTCGGTCTGATGCACCGGCTCATTGGTTTCCTGGCCCATCGGCTGCGGCGCCGGTAAGGCGTCGTCCACCGACGGCGCTTCGATCATCGATTCGGCCGGTTGGTCCGAAGTCGGCTGAGGAACCGGCGATGGCTGGTCGTTATTATCTGTCATATCGTTCCCTTCATTTGTTTGTAATAGACGGCCAATATCGGCGGTCAGCTCGACCAAACGATTAGAGTAGCCCCATTCGTTATCGTACCAAGCCACTACTTTAAGCAAATTGCCGCCGACGACGTTGGTCAGTGACAGGTCGACGATAGCCGAGTGGCTGTTGCCGATGAAGTCGCTGCTGACCAGCTCCTCTTCGGTAACATCCAGGATTCCTTGGAAATACGGGTCGGCGGCGGCCTTTTTGAAGGCCTCGTTGACTTCCTCGACAGTCACCGCCCGCTTAGTAACAATGGCGAAATCCGATAGTGAAACCACGGGGGTAGGCACCCGCACGGACAGCCCCCCGAAAATCCCTTCCAGGGCCGGCAGTGCTTTGGCGGCGGCGATACTGGCGCCGGTACTGGTCGGCACGATGTTCTCGGCGGCGTTGCGGGCTTCGCGCAGGTCTTTGGCCGGCGCGTCCTGCAGCCGCTGGCTGGCGGTATAACTGTGGACGGTCGTCATCATGGCTTTTTCGATTCCGAAATTCGTCTCGATGATAGAAGCCACCGGCGTAATGCAGTTGGTAGTACACGAGGCATTGGAAAAAACCTGATGCTCCGGCTTCATATTCTGCTCGTTGACGCCGATGACGAAGGTATCGTGGTCGTTATCGTCCTTTTCCGGAGCTGATAGGACGACCTTTTTGGCTCCGGCAGTGATATGCTTCTTCAAATCGTCGTGTTTGGTGAACAGACCGGTCGATTCGATGACCACGTCGACACCTAAGTCGCCCCAGGGCAAGGCCGCTGGATCCTTTTCGGCCAGGACCCTGACGGGCCGGCCGTCGACTATGATATTCTGCTCGTCCGAGTCGACCTCGTGCTGATAGGTCCCATAGTTACTGTCGTGTTTGAGCAGATGAGCCAGCGTTTTGGTATCGGTCAGGTCGTTGACGGCCACTATCTCGATATCCGACCGTTCAAAAGCGATCTTAAAAGCGTTGCGGCCGATACGGCCGAAACCATTGATAGCTATTTTTGTCTTCATATTTCCACCTTGTCTAACGTAAGCGTTTTATGTCTTTATTGTACGTTTGAAAACAGCGTTGCGCAACTATTTGCTTTGAGCTCGGCCGACAGATTCGCTGATGACTTTTTTAGCCTCGTCGGCATTGCCCCAGCCCTTGAACTCGACTCTTACGCCCTGCCAGTCGTTTTTCCAGTCTTTGTAATGGGCGTAGAACTGTTCGACGCGTTTTTTGAAGTTAGGGTCGATATCGTCTAATTCCCGGATATGGGCGTGGCTGATGTCGTCGGCCGGCACGCAGATCAGCTTTTCGTCGCCTTCGTCCTCGTCAATCATATAAAGCACGCCTATCGGGCGGGCCGGCACCACGGCGCCATGTACTACCGACTCGTCGATTATCAATAAAGCATCCAGTGGATCGCCGTCTTCGCATAAGGTGCCCGGCACATACCCGTAATCAGCTGGGTAAGTGCTGGTGGTACCATTGACGCGGTCCAGCGTCAAACGGCCGGTGTCTTTGTCGAATTCGTACTTATTCTTGCCGCCGCCTTTTTGGATCTCGATTATCAGGTTGATTTGCTCGGGCGGATTCTTGCCGGTCGCTACGTCTTGGTATGCCATTACTTACTCCTTCTTTATCTGTGATTTTATAAGTTCCGTCACTCCCCGTAAAGGGTGGCTACGGCGGCGGTGCTCATTTTTTCGTGATGCTCCAGATATTCGCGGATCATCAAAGCGGCCGTGGCGCCTTCGCCGGCGGCGCTGGCGATCTGCAGGGTGGCGCCGGAGCGGACATCGCCGGCCACGAACACGCCGGGCACATTGGTCATTAACCGAGCGTCGGACTTGATGAATTTGCGCTCATCGAGCTCTACGCCGCTGCCGTCCAGGAAAGTGGTATTGGGGTCCAACCCCACGAAGACGAATACGCCGTCGGTCGGGAACTCGACTTTCCGGCCGGTTTTGGTATCGGTGCCGACTACCTTGGTGACATGCTTATTCTCGCCGATGATCTCATCGGTGGTAACGCCCAAGTGGACAGTCATTTTATCCTTATGTTTTTCTAATTCTTTAATAAGCACGTCGCTGGCTTTGAGAGTGGATCGCACCAGCATATCTATATGCGTAGCGAAGCGGGTCAGGAAAATGCCTTCCTGGACCGCCGAATTGCCGCCGCCGACCACCACCAGCCGCTTGTCGCGATAAAAAGCTCCGTCGCAAGTGGCGCAGTAATGCACGCCGCGGGCGTAATAATCCATCTCGCCGGGCACGCCGATTTTGCGGTATTCACTGCCGGTGGCAATCAGGACGGCTTTAGCGGTAATCTGGCCGCTGGTGGTTTCCAGCTTTATGAAATTGTCTTCTTTTTTGAGGCTTTGGACTTCGCCCAATTCGATTTTGGCGCCGAAGCGTTCGGCTTGGGCCCGCATAGCGTCGGTCAGCTCCAAACCGGCTACTCCCTTAGCGAACCCCGGATAGTTATCCACCCAATCGGTCACGCCCATCAGGCCGCCAATCGCCCCTTTTTCGAATAATAAAGTATCTATATCCTCACGGCAGGTATAGATGGCGGCGCTTAAAGCCGCCGGCCCGGCCCCCACGATGACCAGGTCGTAGTCTTTTTTCTCCAGCTCCATCTTAAGCTAGAGCCGGCGCTAATTTGCCGAGATTATAGCCGACGACCACTTCTTTGGTGTCGTCGTGCTTGGTGATGACCGTAATCGGCACGGTCAGGGCGCCGTCGCTCAGTTCGAAAGCTTCCTGGTTGCGCTCGGGGTGTTCATCCAGGTTGACCACCTGGTAAGACTGACCTTTCATATCCAAAAAACGCTTGACCATGGCACAGTAAGCGCAGGTGTTAGTAGTAAAAATAGTAATGTCTTTGGCCATCTTATACCCCTTTTAGATGTTAATTTTGATGTCTCTTATCTAGTTTAAATGGTGTATAGGCCTAAGTCAATAACGCTATATGTAGTGCTTTTGACGCCATTTATGCACTATTTAACTGCTAAGAGGGTGATATCGAACACCAGGTCGGCGTTGGGCGGGATGCCCGAACCTTGAGGCGGGTTCGCGGCGTAGGCGTATTTGGCCGGGATCAGCAGGCGGCGTTCGCCGCCGACTTTCATGCCGGGTACTCCGGCGGTCCAGCCCGGAATAACGCCGGTAAGTTGGAATTGGACCGGCTGACCGGTGTCCAGCGAGCTTTGGAAGATCTGCCCGGTGGCGGCTAAGGCCCCCGTATAGGTCGCCGTAACCGTGGAGCTGGCGGTAGCCGTGGCGCCGGTGCCGACCTTGATGTCCTGGCATTGCACGTAGCCGACGTGCTTGACGGGAGTGAAGCCTACCAGCTGAGCGCCTTGGTACTTGTCGTCTTTGCCCGGCTTCTGCTGGCCGACGGTCTCTTTGGCGCAGCTTATATAGTTCGAATTCGGGCTACTGGGATGGGTGTTGACCACGAAGGCGTATATACCGACGCCCAGCGCCGTCACTATGAAAAGTACCGCCAAAAAAACCCAGCCGCCGCGTTTCAAAAATTCCTTCATTTATACCCTTTCCGCCTTAAGTTCTTTCTTAGCCCGCCCGGCCAGCTCGTCCAACAGTTTATTGGTTTCGGCCGTCGTCAGCGTCCGCTTCGGATGCCATAAGATTATACGCCAGGTAGTCTGTTTATGAGATTCGTCGCCGGTTTTCTGGAAGATATCGATCGGCTCCAAGCTGAACTCATAGCCGTGGTCCTTGGATAGCTTTTCTAGGTTTTCCGTCACGAAATCCATCAATTCCTGGTAGCTTAACTTCGCCGCGGAGCGCAGACAGAAATCCTGCTCCAGTTCCGGAAATCGGTTCAGCGGCCGGTAGTTTTTATGGGCCGGCTTAGCGCTCAAAAGGGCTTCTATATCGATTTCGAACCCGGCGGTATGTTCGGGCAGCCTTAAGCTATACCGCACGCCGGTCTTAAGCTCGCCTATGATGCCCAGGAATTTGTCGCCGCTGGTGCTGACGAAAGCCGTCCGGCTGACTTCATAAGCCTGGGCCAAGGGAGCTTTCGGCAGCTCTTTGAGGGCCGTGAATTTAAGTCCGACGCCTACCTCCGCCGCCATCTGGACCAGATATTCTTTGGCTTGATAGTAAGCGGCGCCGGCGGGGCGGGTTTTAGAGGCTGCCGTATAGACCATGGTCAGCAGCTCAAACTCTTGGGGCAGACCGTCTTTGTCCTTATGCTCTCGGTCATGGCCTTTGCCGATTTCAAACAGCGCGAACTTATCGTACCCGGCTTTGATGTTGGGGTGCACTTTTTCAAGCAAGCTGGGCAAGAGGTTGAAGCGGTAATACTGCAGCGCCGGGCTCAGAGCGTTGCTCAGCCGGTAGGCCAAGCGGCTGTCCTGGCCGGTCTTCTTAAGCAGATCGTCGTGAACGAAGCTATAGGTCAGCGCCTCGTTGGCTCCGAATCCGGCCAGAATCCCGCGGAGACGGTCCTTGAACTCCAGCAATTCGTTCCTGGCGGCGGGCTCGATGCTGCGCTTGGGCAGTTCGGCGGGCAGCTTATCGTAGCCACGCAGCCGGCCGACTTCTTCGACGATGTCTTCGGGGATTTCAATATCCGTCCGCCAAAACGGGGCGGTGACTGATAATCTATCGCCCGCTAAACCGGTTTCAAATTCGACGTTCTGGAGCAGTTTTTTCATCTGGGCGGCCGTAAGATCGGTGCCCAGGCGGCGGTTGATGAAATCGGCGCTGACGCTGATTGCCGGGTTGGCTTTGAGGCCGCTTTTGACGTCATGGATCGTCCCGTCCGGCGCGCCGCCGGCCAGATGGATTATCTCGCCGGCCGCCCAGGCCGTAACCCGGTCGTTCTGCCGGGGCGACTGGTTCTTAGTGAAGCGCGTGGCGGCGTCGGTAAACAGGCCGTAGGCCATAGCCACCTTCCGTGTCAGGTTCATATCGAAAGTAGCGCATTCCAAAATGATATTCTTGGTATTTTCATCGACTTCAGTGTCGGCGCCGCCCATCACGCCGCCCAAGCCGATGGGCCTGTGGCCGTCGGTAATGACAACGGCACCGCTATCCAGCGTGATTTCTTTGCCGTTCAGCAGACTGAGCTTCTCGCCCTTACGGCTTAAACGGACGCCCAGCACGCCGGTCTTGAGCTTGTCGTAATCATAAGCGTGCAGCGGCTGGCCGGTCAGCATCATGAAGTAATTGGTGATGTCGACAATGTTGTTGATAGGCCGGATGCTGACCCGCGCCAGGTAACTTTGCAGCCAGACCGGCGACGGCGCGACTTTTATGTTACGAAATACCTGCGCCACGAACCGCGGCACCAGCTCCGGCACCTCGTTTTTTAACTGCAGCGGCAGTTTGTCTTTAATGATTTTACCGGTGGTCTTGGCGGCTTTATAAATCGGCGGCGAAACAAATGTGTGGCCCTGGATACCGGCGATTTCGCGGGCCACTCCCAGCTGACCGAACAGATCCGGCCGGTGAGTGAACATCTTGTTTTCGATGTCGATAATGTAATCATCGAGCTCGTAAACCTTGGCGAAATCATCACCCGGTTTGGCCGGTTCGTCGATTACTAAAATTCCTTCGTGGCTGTCGCCGATGGCCAGCTCCTTGGCGCTGGCGATCATGCCGTTGCTGAGCTGGCCGCGAATCTCGCGGGCCTCCAGCACGAGCGGATTCTTATCGAAAGTCGCCGGCACCGTCGAGCCGGGCGGCAGCCAGGCCACCAGCTGGCCGGCGGCCACGTTATTGGCGCCGCAGACCACCTGGACGCGGCCCTTTTCGTCGCGGGCCGCGCCTTTGACGGCGCCGCCGTCATCGATCCGGCAGACTTTCAGCTTGTCGGCGCCGGGATGTTTTTCGGCCGAAATGACTTTAGCGACGACTATACCTTTATATCTTTCGCCCAGATTGACGACTTTTTCCACGGCGCCCAACTGAGCGCCGATTTTCTCTACCAGAGCCTCAATACCGTCCGGCGCCGGGTCGGCCGCGCATTTGTACTGCTCATTAAGCATCCGTATCCAGTTCAGCGAGACTTTCATGCCGTGCCGTCCTTGAACCTTTGTTCCAGCTCTCCCATAGTCGTCCAGAATGACCGCTCTAGATCAACTTCCAATTTGCGGGCGATGACCAGTACGCTCCACAAACAATCGCCCAGTTCATGGCTTAATTTCTTTTGGTCGACTTTCTTGTCTTCGAGTATGGAAACGAGGTCCGCGACGTCTTTTTTGAAACCTTTAGCCAGCTTCAGGGCGTCCCATGCCTCACCGTTCTTACTCCGGTTCAGTTCGTCATATTTGCGCCGGATCTCCAAAGCCCGCTGTTCCAAGATTTTCAAATCGCTCATTTGAACTGCCTTAGGAATTTTAGGTTGGCGGATTCAAAGTGGCGGACATCCTCAATGTTATATTTGAGCATGACTAAGCGGTCGATGCCGAAGCCCCAGGCGAAGCCGGAGTATTTCTTGGCGTCGATACCGGCTTCTTTTAAGACGTTAGGGTGGATCATGCCGCAGCCGCCAAGTTCTATCCAGCCGGTGTAGCTGCAGACATTGCAGCCTTTTTCGTCGCAGAACGGACAGCTGGCCGCGAACTCGAAGCTGGGCTCGGTGAACGGGAAATAGAACGGCTGGATCTTGATTTTCACCTCTTTGCCGAAATAATTGCTCAGCCACGCCCGGATAGTGGCGACCAGATTACCGGCGTTAATCCCTTCGTCCACGTAGACGCCTTCCAGCTGATAGAAAGTGTGTTCGTGGCGGGCGTCTAAGTCCTCGTTACGGAAGACTCGGCCGGGAATCACCACCCGGATGCCTTTGCCGGCTTCCAGGTCTTTTTTATACCGCTTCATCACCCGGTTCTGCATGATCGATGTGTGAGCCGGAGCAATCAGGCCGTCGTCGGTGACGAATGTGTCGTATTCGTCGCGGGCCGGGTGGTCCGGCGGAAAATTAAGGCTGGTGAACATGTGGTAATCGTCATCTATCTCGCGCGAGTCGACGGCGCTGAATCCCATGCGGTAGAAGATATCCAGGACTTCGCCCAGTTCGGTCATCAGCGGATGAACGGTGCCGTTTTCGGCCGGCAGTGGCTTGGGCCGGTCCGGCGGCGCGATATTGACATCGAACGGGGCGGTCACGTCGATCGGCTGCAGCTTAGTTTCGGCGGGCCGTTGGCCGTCCGCCGCAAGCTGTAGCAATTCTTCTTTAAGCGCGTTGACCTCCTGGCCGAAGCCGGCCCGGACCTGGCCGGCCGGCAGCGTTTTGATCCGGTCATACAGCGCAGCCAGAGCCGGGTCGCGCAGAATCGCCCGCTTGTCTTCAAGCGACTGCAGCTTGCGCCTCAAACTCTCGGCGGCCTTGGCGACCTCTTCGTTCCGATACTCCATTTGCAGTTAGTATAACAGATTGAGAAGCCTTAAATAGCCCGCTTGATATACTTAAGCGTATGGAAAGCGAGGCGGCCGCCAAATTGATAGACGACGCGGCCGAAGTGCTGAAGAACAATGACCGCGGCGGCTGGACGGTGCCGGCCGGCGACCTGTATCCGCATCAATGGCTGTGGGACAGCTGTTTTATCGCCATCGGTCTGCGGCATCTGGATGCCGAGCGGGCCAAAACCGAGATCAGGAGCTTGCTGCGCGGCCAATGGGACAACGGCATGCTGCCGCACATCATATTTAATAATCAAACGAATTATGCCCGCGACCGGAATAATGAGCGTGGCGACCTCAACCCTTTCGCGCCGATCGGCGTGTCGACCAGCGGCATAACCCAGCCGCCGATGGTTGCCGAAGCCGTATTGCGGATCGGCCAGCTACTTAAATCGCCGGAGCGGCGGACTTGGTATAAAGAAGTCTTGCCGGCAATCATCAGCTACCACGAGTGGCTGTACACCGATCGCGATCCGCATAAGGAGGGCTTGGTCCTGCTGCTTCATCCTTACGAGTCGGGCCTCGACAACTCGCCGCCCTGGATCAGCGAACTGCGCAAACACAGCATGCCCCTATGGGTCAGCAGCGTGGAACGGCTGCACTTGGACGGAGCGATCAATAAATTCCGCCGCGATGTCAAGCGCAAACGGCTGCCGCCGGGCCAGCGCATCACTAATGCCGAAGCCCTGGCCTTTTGGTCGGTGATGCGGCGCATGCAGCGCAAGGCCTATAACACCGAGGCGATCCTGTCGCGGTCAGTCTTCGCGGTCGAAGACCTGGCTTTTAACAGTATTTTCATAAGGGCCAATGACTGTCTTAAACAGATAGCCAAGGCCGCCGGCCAAACTTTGCCGGATAGCCTATTGGGAAATATTACCAGGTCCCAAACCGCCATCGAAAGCCTGTGGGACGAGAACACCGGCCTTTATTACAACCGCAGTTTCGTCAGCCACAAGCTGATAGAGGAACCGACCGTAGCTTCGCTGCTGCCGCTTTATTCCGGCACTATCTCTCATAGTCGGGCCGCCGAGCTGGTCAAACGGCTGAAAAGAACCGACGAGTTCGCTCTGAAGTGGCCGGTCCCTAGCGTGCCCGGCAACTCGTCTTATTTCGATCCTTATAAATACTGGCAGGGGCCCAGCTGGGTGAATACTAATTGGTTGATCATTGACGGTTTGGAGCGATATGGTTTTGGTTTGGAAGCTAAAGAGCTGCGACAAAAAACCATCCAGATGGTTGCGCGAAGCGGCTTTTACGAATATTTCAACCCGCTTAACGCCAAGCCGGCCGGGGCCGCCAATTTTTCCTGGACGGCCGCCCTGACCATCGATCTGCTAAAAAGCTAATCTTCATCCAAGGTGGGGCGATCGATTAGGATGGGGTCAACTACCGATTCGGATTCGGCGATTTTAACTACGTCTTTGTCGATTTTACCCAACTCTTTATAAGTGGCATTGAAGTGTCCGACGGTTGTGCCGAGGCTGTTGCCAAGCTTCTGCATGTAGGCGTTGTGAGCCAGCAGGTGCTTGCTTAGCTGGCCGATATTCTTTTGGATTTTTTCGGTGCCTTGGTGGATTTCCAGACTGCGCAGGCCCTGCACGATAATCTGCAGCATAGCCGCCATGGTGCTGGGGCCCACGATAGTGACTTTCTTCTCGGCGGCGGCATAGTGCATCAAGTTGCGGCCGCTGACGCCGGCCAAACCGATTTTATTGGCCAGCAAATCATAATAAATCGCTTCGCTTGGAATGAACATCAAGGCCTGATCCAGCGTTCCTTTACTTTGGTTGATGTACTTGGCGGTTTCGTCAATCCGGCGTTTTAAGTCTTCTTTGAAGGCTTTTTCCAGGGCTGGGCGGTCTTCGGTCTTGGCTTCGACCAACCGGTTATAATTTTCCAGGCTGAATTTGCTATCTATCGGCAAAATTTTATTATCGAGCTTGACCACGGCATCAACTACCATGCCTTCGCCCAGCTTGTACTGGAGTTGGAATGTTCCGGGCGGCAGCATGTCCTTGAGGATTTGCTCGAGATAATATTCACCTAAAACGCCTCTTTGCTTGGGATTCTGCAGGACGTTTTGCAGAGTTTTGAGCTCGGCGGCCACATCGCCGACGCTCTTATTGGTGCGATCCAGTTCGGTCAGTTTTTGAGTGACATCGGCGATAATCTTGGCACTGGCCTGGAACTGGGCGGCCATCTGCTTGTTACTGGTCCCTAGCTGCTCGGTCAGCTGTTTTTGCAGACCCTGCTGTAGCAAACCCATAGATTTAGTCAGTTCGGTCATATCGGCTTTGAGCAGCATGGTGGCATCAGAGTTATTCTCTTTGGGCCGCGTCAGCGTCCAAAAAACAAATCCAGCCATCGCCAAGCATAAAACTCCCAAAATAATCACCGCCACAATCATATCTATATTGTATCAGTGAGCGGGCTCAGGATGGAATTTGGCCGGATCGGGTACGGTATCGCCCTCATAAAACATCACTGGAACGGATTTTTCAGTGAACGCCGTGTCCGGCCGACTTTCGCATACCGGCGATCCTGCAGCTGCTTTCAGCCGAGTCCTGAAGCGTACGCTGACGGGACCAATTTTCATCGCGATCCTGCCGGCTTCTTCGGCCGGCAGCCATTCGTCGTGCCAATTGCCGCCCGGATCCGAATAGCCGATATCCAATTCTTTAGCGTCTTTCGGAATGTCGGTATCTACTTCCACCCCATGGATCCAGCTGTCCTGGTCGCTCGTAGCTTTAGGGTCGCCGGGAAAATTACGGCTTACCATAAAATGAGATTCGCAAGTCGGTTTAGCCCCGCCGCAAGCCGTGGCGCCTAAGGCCACCAACGTTAGGGCTGCCGCTGCGGGAGCGATGTATTTTTCTCGCAATATATTCTTGTCCACGTCAGCCAGCTTATATCGCTATAGATGCGGTTTCTGTGATATTTCAAACTACACGAACCTGGTGACGATGAACATGAATACCGTGCCGCTGATAGTCAGCAGGATGCTTTTGCGCGAGAAGTCCTTGCTGTGGGCTTGCGGTAGTATGTTGCCGGAGGCGATATAGAGAATGAAACCGGCGAAAAATCCGAGATAGATTGCCAGAGCTCTTTCGGAAAAATCAAACAACAGCGTCGATAAGCCGCCCAATATAGGCATCAGGACGACGACGGCCAGCCATCTTCTGATGTGCCCGAGTTGATTGCCATGGAAGACCATGAAGGTCGTGGTATCGAAACCGTCGGCGAAGCGGTGGCCGATGACCGCCAGGGCGACAGCCGAGCCAACCGACGTGCTGACCTGGAAGCCCACACCGATGCTTAAGCCGTCCAAAAAGCTATGGCCGGAAAGCGCGGCCGCCCGGGCGGTACCGAATATCGGATGCCGGTGCGGGCCATACTGCTCTTCGTTGGCTTCGTGTATAGGCATGAATTTTTCAAAGATGTGGAATATCAAAAAACCGGTCGCCAATGCGATCATCGGATAGGTGGTATCGAGCTGCTGCGACTGGGCAAGATCGAATATCTCCGGCAGCAGATCGAAACAGACCAGTCCCAAGACCAGCCCCGCCGTCAGCGCCAGAGCCCGGTTCAGCCACTTGCGGCTGCGCAGAGCCGTCAGACCACCCAGTAAAGCGGCGATTGAGGCGGCGACCGTCAGCAGGAAGACTATCATCAGCCGATTGTATAGTCGCTGATATTGAATTTGCAAATTTGTCGCAATTTAAATAAAATTACAGATACAGATGCACTACGATACTCTTAAATCAATCCTTAAGGCCAATAACGCCAGTCTCACTCAGCCCCGGAAGGTAATATTCGATCTGATGTTCAACCAGGGGCCGCAAAGCATGCAGGTCCTGGTGCAGCGGGCCAAGGATAAGGTCGACCGGGCCACGGTTTACCGTACGATCGAACTGTTCGAACGCTCGGGAATCGTCCGGCGCCTGAATATCGGCTGGAAATATAAGATAGAACTGACCGACGCCTTTTCCGGACATCACCACCATATGTACTGCACCAATTGCGGACGGGTCTTTGATCTACCGGATAATCCGATGCTGGAGACTATGATCGATACCGTCGCCGCCAAAAGCGGTTTTTCGCCGCGCGGCCACCAGCTGGAAGTCTTCGGCTTATGCGCCAACTGCTCAAAGAGCTAGGCTTTGGACGGCTCGTCTACCGGCGTACCGGCCGCCATCATGGCTTCGGCCGGATCGACTATTTCGTTTTTGACTACGAAGAATACGACTATGGCGGCTATCAGCGCTAAGATGGCGCCGACATCGATCGCGCCCTGGAAACCATGGACCATGGCGTATTTAAGCGGGCCGCCGGCCGAGGTTTCGGCTCTGACCGCGGAAAAGGCTATCGCTGACAGTACAGCCAGGCCGATAGCGCCGCCCACCTGCTGGGAAGTATTCAATACTCCCGAGGCGATACCGGATAAGTGTCTTGGAACTCCGGAAGTGGCCGCCAAGGTGCCGGATACGAAAGTCAGACCCATCCCGGAAGCGAAGATGGCCAGGCCCGGGAAAACATTGTGCCAATAGTTGCCGCCGACCTTCATGGTGTGGGCGATGATGAACAGCCCGACAGCCAGCAGCAGCGGCCCCAGGTTCATCGGCGGTTTATAGCCGAATCTAGGCACTATCTTAGACACGACGCCGGACAGTATGGCGATGATGAACGTCACCGGCAGGAAGGATAGACCGGCTTTTACGGGGGAGTAGCCGAGGACCTGCTGGACATAGAGCGTCATGAAGAAAAACATGGAGAACAGCGTGCAGGCTATGACCAGAAAGGCCGCGTTGCCGCCCAGGACGTTGCGTACCCTGAATAGACTTAGCGGCAGCATCGGCTGGTCGGTGCGGCGTTCGTTAATGAAGAAGCCGATAAGCAGGATGATGCCGGCCGCGATAAACTCCCAGACCGTTTTAGACCCCCAGCCGGCATTAGGCGCTTTGCTCAGGCCGTAGACCAGGCTCATGAGTCCTGCGGTCGCCAGTGCCGCTCCGGGCAGATCCAGATGCAGTTTCTTATTCTCTTCACCGATATGATGCGGCAGCAGGCGGACGGCGGCCAAGACTACGAAAATACCGACCGGCACGTTGACGAAGAAATTCCAGCGCCAGCTAAGGTATTGGGTCAGCGCCCCGCCGGCCAGCAGGCCGACAGCCGCTCCGCCGGCCGACACGGCCGACCAGATACCAAGGGCGGTGTTACGCTCTTTGCCTTCGCGGAACTCACTGATGACAATTGATAATGCCGCCGGCGACATGAATGCTCCGGCCAGACCCTGGGCGGCCCGAGCGAAAATGACTTCGCTGGACGTCTGCGCCAGGCCGCATAGTAGGCTCATCGCGGCGAAAAAGAATACGGCTCCGATGAACATCCGCCGCCGGCCATAAAGGTCGGCCGCTCGGCCGCCGAGCAGTAGGAACCCGCCGAACGTCAGGGTATAGGCCGTGATGACCCACTGCAGGTTGTTGCCGGCGAAGTGCAAAGCCTTGGACATGGAGGGCAATGCTACGTTGACGATCGATACGTCGAGCACCACCATGAACTGGGCGATGACCAGAAGGGCTAGGATCGCCCATTTATTTTCTGAATGTTTAGATAATTTACGTTTTGCCTGCGCCAAAGCACCCTCCTTAAAAACTATGTTGCTCTTATGTTATCTGATTAAGCTGAACCGGACAATAGCGGTGTGATAAATATCCGAAAGTAAGTTAAAATAACGCTAATGGCAAACAAAAAGGTGAAGGTTCTGATACTGGGGGGCGGCTTCGGCGGCTTAAAGACGGCCCTAGGGCTGGCCGGGCGGCCGGAACTGGAAATAACCATCTTATCCGACCAGGATGATTTCCGTTACTACCCCACTCTTTACCACGCCGCCACGGGCGGCAAGATGACCGCTTCCAGCATCCCGCTGGCCGAGATTTTCAAAGATAAGAACATTGTGATCCAAAAAGGCACGGCTAAGAAATTGGACCGGCAGGCCAAGACCGTCAAGACAGCCGCCGGCCAGGAGATTCCTTATGACAAGCTGGTGGTGGCTTTGGGCGTAGTCACCAATTATTTCGGAATCAAAGGCCTTAAGGAGTATTCGTTCGGTATCAAAAGCCAAGCCGAATCGCAGCGCTTGCGCGACCATATCCACAAATTACTGATAGACAAAGGCAAACCGGACCTCAACTACGTAGTCATAGGCGGCGGCCCGACCGGGGTGGAACTGGCCGGCGCCCTGCCCGCTTATATCAAACACGTCATGAAAATGCACCGGCTGAAGCCTAAGCGGCTCAATATCGAACTGGTCGAGGCCGCGCCACGCCTGATGCCCAGGATGTCCAAAGACTATTCCCGGGCCATCGCCCGGCGGCTGCGCAAACTGGGCATCAAACTTTATCTTAACCAAGCCGTCCAGGCCGAAACCGCCGATACTCTGACGGTCAATGGCAAGCCGCTTAAAAGCCATACGGTCGTCTGGACGGCCGGCGTAGTCAATCATCCGTTCCTGGAGGACAACAAGTTCGAGTTCGGGGAGCACGGCAAAGTCCAGGTCGATAAGTATCTGCAGGCCGAGGACGAGATTTTTATCGTCGGCGACAACGCCAACACGCCGTATTCCGGGATGGCCCAGACCGCTTTGCATGACGGCGAATCCGTCGCCGAAAATCTGATTCGCCAAGCCCGTGGCAAGCGGATGAAGAAATATCATCCCAAACGGCCGATTTACGTGACGCCGGCCGGACCGCGCTGGGCGGCCATGCAGTGGGGCCCGGTGCACCTTTACGGCTGGCTGGGCTGGGTGGCCCGTTCAGCTGGGGATTTCGTCGGTTTTCATGACTATGAGCCCTGGCGACTGGCCGGCAAGCACTGGATAGCCGAGTACCGCAACGAGAACACCTGCCCGGTCTGCGCCGGCCAAGCTTAAGTTCAGCTGCTACACAGTTTATAATTGGAGAATTAGAAAGTATGGCGAACCCGTTTAACCTGGCCGGCCAGAAGTCCATCAGCTTGCTGGACCGCATCAACGACCACTTCACCAGCTATCGCCTGGTACTTTATTATCTTCTGGCGCTGGTGGCTTGGGCGATAGCCGGCAGTTTTTCCAAACAAGTACCTTTTAACTGGCATCAGATCATTGTTTCGGCCGGCTGGCTGCTGCTGGTCTGCTGGCTGGTCAACAAAGCTTTATCCAGATTCTTAGACATACCGGCCAACAAAGAATCGGACCTTATAACCGCTCTGATATTGTCTTTGATACTCTCGCCGCCGGCCGATACCCATGGGTTCGTCGTCAACGCCGTGGCCGGCATCGCCGCCATGGCGTCCAAATACATAATCACTTTGCGTAAAAGCCATATCTTCAACCCGGCGGCCGCCGGCGCTTTCATATCCGGCGAGCTGCTGCAGCAGTTCCCTTCATGGTGGGTCGGCACCAAGTTTATGACTCCGGTCGTGGTTATCGGCGGCATCCTGGTGCTGCGCAAAGTAAAACGGTTCCAGATGGTCGGCGTGTTTTTGGCGGTCTTTATCTTATATCTGATATTAAGCGGTGGTACCGGCGGCAATCTCCATTTTCTGTGGCTGGAAATTATCTCAACTCAGGTGTTATTCTTCGCCATCATAATGCTGACCGAGCCGCTGACCTCGCCGGCCATCGCCCGCTACTTTCTGCCCTACGCCGTCTTGGTGGCTCTTCTGTATTCAATCACCAGACTGAGGCTCAGTCCTGAGGAGGCCCTGCTGCTGGGTAACCTGTTTACGTTCCTGGTCGCCGCCAACCGGCGCTACCAAGTCAGGTTCATCCGGCGTTTGAAGGAGGCCGACGGCATATATAGCTACGCCTTCAGTCTGCCGCCGCGTTTTAGGTTCCAGCCCGGCCAATACCTGGAGTGGACTATCGCCCATAATAAAACCGACAGGCGCGGCAACCGCCGCTACCTGACGATTTCTTCGTCGCCGACCGAACCGGGCCTGATGTTCACCGTCAAGCATCCGCCTAAGGCCAGCGCTTTCAAGCGCAAACTGGACGAGCTGAAAACCGGCGATACTATCTTGGCTTCGCGGCTGGCCGGCAGTTTCACCTTGCCCAAAGACCCCTCAAAAAAACTGGCGCTGTTAGCCGGCGGCGTCGGCATCACGCCGTTTCGAAGCATGGTCAAATACCTGATCGATAAGAACGAGACCCGCGACGTGGCGCTGCTTTATTCGGCCAACTCCCCGCAGGAACTGTCATTCGTAAAACTGTTCGATAAAGCCCAAGCCGTCGGGCTTAA
>Ga0207667_10002119_pt1 | contig 24855 bp, 25 predicted proteins | sample KBSCornC52_FD_184301 | JGI IMG/M metagenome (GOLD analysis project Ga0207667, IMG submission 184301) | Corn rhizosphere microbial communities from Kellogg Biological Station, Michigan, USA - KBS Corn C5-2 (SPAdes) (version 2) | ecosystem: Host-associated > Plants > Roots > Rhizosphere > Soil ...
TCTATCGCGTGATCCGCGAGCGCCAGGCGAACCCGCGCAACGACATCATCTCAAAGCTCGCCCATGCCGATCTCAAGGAGGATGACGGCAGCACACGCAAGCTGACCGTCGAGGAGGTGGCGGCGTTCTGCCGACTGATTCTAACCGCCGGCGCCGACACCACCTGGCGCCAGCTCGGCACCGCGCTCTTTGCGCTGCTCAACCATCCCGATCAGCTTGCCGCGGTGATCGCCGACCGCTCGCTGCTCGGCGACGCGATCCTCGAGGCGACGCGATGGTATCCACCCGACCCGGTCTTTCCGCGCTCCGTGGCGAGGGACACGGTGCTGCATGGCGTCGAGCTGCCGAAGGGCGCAGCGCTCCATCTGTGCATCTATGCGGCCAACCGTGATCCCAGCCGCTGGGAGGACCCGGATAAGTTCGACATCTACCGCCCGGTGCAGCGCTCGGTCGCCTTTGCCGCGGGCGCCCATAGTTGCCTCGGCCAGCACCTCGCGCGCCAGGAGATGGCGCTGGCGCTTAACGCTTTGTTCGATCGCTTCCCCAATATTCGCTGGGACCCGTCGAAGCCGAAGGCGGAGATGGTGGGCGGGCTGATGCAGCGCGGGCCGACCGCGCTGAACGTCCTGCTCGACTAGCGGGCGGAGGGGAAGATGAAGATCAGGGTCAGGCCCGACCTGTGTTGCGGCGCAGGGCTCTGCGCGATGACCGCGCCCAATGTCTTCCAGCTCGACGAGCATGGCTACAACAAGATGGACGGCTGCGTCGTGCCGGCCGGTCGGGAGGACGAGGCGCGGGTCGGGGCGAGCGCCTGCCCCGAGACCGCGATCAGCTTCATCGAAGACGAGCTTTAGGGCTCAGTCGCGATCGAGGCCCTGGCTGATCAGCCGCCTGATGGCGACCGATCGGGTAATGCCATGCACCTCGGCATAGGCCGCCAGCCGCTCCAGCAGCGCCTCCGACAGCCGCAAGCCGATCAGCGGCGTCGCCCCCGGCTTGCGCGGCCGGCCGATCCGCGGCGAGCCCCTCTCCGTGGCAGCAGGCTGTTTCACGGCGCCTTTCTCGATCGTCAGCGGCCCTTGTCCGGACCTGCGCCGCGGTCGAACTGCTTGATCTGCAGGTTGAGATCCTCGCTCGCCCGCGCCGCCGCGGCGAATTCGGGCGAGTCCAAGCCGTAGGCGAGCAAGGCCGCCTTGGCCCGCATCACCGCGCCGTCATAGTCCTGGCGGAGCTGATCGCGCGACCGCCGGTCGCCCTGTCGGCGATCCTTGCCGGTGAACGGCTTGTGCGATTTGCGCCGGCTCGCCTTGCGCCGGTCACCACCGTCGCGGTCGTCGTCCCGGTCGCTCATGCTCGACCCAGGCTCCCCTCCGGGCTTTGATTTCCCAGCATAAACAATCTCACCGCGCGGCGGTTCACGAGCCGCGCGGAAAACCGGCCCGAAATGGACCTAGCCTTGCCGGCCGCAGGCTGCATTCGCGATCATGAAACGCGGCCAGGCCGACGCATCGCGGTGGCGGAGCCCAGGATCATCGATTATCGGTCCCTTGGGAGCACTTGCCGAGGGCCGATCTTCCGGCCCCGGCGGTGAGGCCGCGCCTCGCGCGGCCGGGAGAGGATGAAGGGGAGGCCCATGGTCAATCGCCGCTTCGCCGTTCGGGCGAAACTGTCACTCGCGTTCGCGGCGCTTTGCGCCCTCGCCCTCCCGGCTGCCGCTCAGGCCCCCGGCGCCGGCATCCCCGGCGCGGACGAGCTCGGCCTGCCGCCGCCGCCGACCGAATATCCCGCGGAAAAGCCGGTCGGCACCAGCGCCGGCCCGGCCACCCAGGACGTGCTGCTCAAGGGCCCGGCAAATCCGGCGCAATGGCTGCACTATGGCGGCGACTACCGCAATTTCCGCAACAGCCCGGTCAAGAGCATCACGCCGGCGAACGCCAGGGGGCTGCGCGTCGCCTGGAGCGCGCCGACCGGCACCCTCGGCCAGTTCTCGACCTCGCCCGTGGTCTACGGCGGGGTGATGTATTTCACCACCAGCTACAATCGGCTGATGGCGGTCGACGCCAAAACCGGCAAGTTCCTCTGGCGCTACGACGTCAAGCTGCAGCCCGACATGAAGATCTGCTGTGGCCCGGCCAATCGCGGCGTCGCGATCGGCGGCGATTATGTCGTCATGGCGACGCTCGATGCGCGGCTGATCGCGTTCGACCGCACGACCGGCAAGGTCGCCTGGGACACCCAGATGATCCCGTACAAGGACGGCTATTCGTCGACCTCGGCGCCGCTGATCGTCAACAGCATGGTGTTCATCGGCTTTGCCGGCGGCGAATTCGGCGCTTCCGGCCTGATCGACGGCTATGATCTCAAGACCGGCAAGCGGCTGTGGCGGACGCATACCGTCGCCCAGCCCGGTGACCCCAACAACAAGAGCTGGGCCGGCGACAGCTGGAAGTCGGGTGGCTCGCCGAGCTGGAACACCGGCGCCTATGACGCCGAGACCAACACCCTGTTCTGGACCACCGGCAACCCCTCGCCCGACTGGAACGGCGACGCGCGGGCCGGCGACAATCTCTATTCGGATTCGGTGCTCGCGCTCGATCCGAAGACCGGCAAGATGAAATGGTATTTCCAGTTCACCCCGCACGACATGTGGGATTTCGACGGCAACACTCAGATCTTCCTGGTCGACACCTGGTACAACGGCAAGAAGATCAAGGCGCTCGCCCAGCCCAACCGCAACGGCTTTTTCTATCTGCTCGACCGGACGACGGGCAAATTCCTGCGCGCCACCCAATATGTCGAGCAGCTCGACTGGGCGAAGGGTGTCGACGCCAAAGGCCGGCCGATCGTCGACCCCAGCGCCTATCCGACCGACAAGGGATCCCGCCGGGTCTGCCCGTCGAATATGGGTGGGATGAACGGATCCTGGACCGGCGCCTATGACCCCTCGGCCAATCTCATCTTCGTGCCGACGGTCGAAGCCTGCCAGAGCCTGACCAAGGGCATCGCGGTCTACGTCAAGGGCATCCCCTATTACGGCGGCACCCCGACCATGGTCGATTCGGTACAGGGCAAGGGCTATGGCACGATCTCGGCGATCGATGTCGCCACCGGCCAGGTCAAATGGCGCTACCGCGATCCCCAGCCGATGATGGCCGGCGCGGTCGCAACCGCCGGCGGGGTGATGTTCACCTCGACGGTCGACGGCGAGGCGATCGCGCTCAACCAGGCGAATGGCGAGCGGCTGTGGTCGTTCCGCATGGGCGGCTCGGGCCGCGGCCAGCCGATCGTCTATGAGATCGACGGTCAGCCCTATGTCGCGGTGCCGTCCGGCGGCTGGGCGGCGATGGGCATGATGACCGGCAAATATCCGATGGCCCCCGAAGGCGGCCAGCTGTTCGTCTTCACCCTGGATAAATGAGACCCGGGCCAAGGATCGCACGAGTGGCGTTTGCGGGAGTTGGGATGACAGCACATCGATCGAGCGCGGCGGCGGTGATCGCTGCAGCGGGCCTGCTGCTGGCAGCCGTCACGGCCGGCCGCGCGAATGGCAATGAGGCGCCGGCCACCGCGGCCGATCCCGTCCCGGCCCTGCTCAACTCGCCGCCGGATGTCGCGCGCGGACGCGCGCTGTTCGTCGGGACCTGCGGCGCCTATTGCCATCACATGACGCCGGGGCCGGGCGACGCGCCCTATCTGTTCGATTGCGACTGGCTCCACGGCGGCAGCGACGCCGAGATCTTCCACACCATCAGTGCGGGCGTACCCAACACGCGCATGGTCGCCTTCGGCGGCGCGCTTCCCGATCAGGATATCTGGCGGCTGGTCGCCTATGTGCGATCGGCGTCGACCTGCGTGAAGTGACGGCCGCGCCGTCGCGCGGTTAAGGCTGGGGGGTCGAGTTGCCGCGTCGCGGCTGCCAGGCGAATTCACGCTCGGCCGGGGGTGATTGCACCGCCCGGCTGCGCGCGATGCGATCCCAGACGAGCAGCGGCACGATGGTCAGCAGGCTGCCGAGCAGCATTCCGACGATGAAATCATACATGGGAACCCTCCCATCGAGCGCGACTAACGCACGAGCGCCGACGAAGGCCGCAGCCCAGCCCCGATAAATGCTGATATTAGTTAGTTTCGATGAATCTGTGGTTTCAGGATCACATTCGCCGAGCGGTAACCTGTAGATCATATCGGTACATGAGGGACCGCAGGTGAGTTTTCGCACCGAACGGCTGCAGCTGCGATCGGCGACGCTCGCTGATGTCGCGCCGTTCCATCGCATTCTCGCCGATCCGCGCGCGATGACCTATTGGTCGACGCCGCCGCACCGGACCATCGCTGAAACGGACGCCTGGGTGCGCGCGATGATCGCGATTCCGCCAGGCGAAGGCGAGGATTTCGTCGTCGAGCATGACGGCGCGGTGATCGGCAAGGCCGGCCTCTACCGCTTCCCGCGGATCGGCTTCCTGTTCCATCCCGACCATTGGGGGCGCGGCTTTGCCAGCGAAGCGCTGCGCTTCGTCATCGACCGGGCGTTTCGCGTCCATCGGCTCGCGCGGATCGAGGCCGATGTCGATCCGCGCAACCAGGCGTCGCTCGCCTGCCTGACGCGGCTCGGCTTTACCGAATACGACCGCCAGCAACGCACCTGGCTGATCGGCGGCGAATGGCTCGACAGCGTCTACCTCGAGCTGCGCCCGCGCTGATCAGCCGAGCTTGTACAGCTCGCGCACATTCTCGTGGAGAATCGCGCTGACCTGCTCGGGCCTGAGCCCCTGGGTATGCTCGGCGATGACGTCCTGGCTCCACGGCCAGGTCGAATCCGAATGGGGGAAGTCGCTCGCCCACATCAGCCGCTTGTAGTTGATCATGTCGGCGCAGCGGAAGGCGACATAATCGTCCTGGAAGGTCAGGTAGACATTCTCGCGGAAATATTCGCTCGGCATCCGCTCCAGCTCCATCGCCTTGTGCCAGAACCGGTGGCGTTTGTAGGCATGGTCCATGCGGTACATATAATGCGGCGCCCAGCCCGCATCGGCCTCGACGCAGACCAGCTTGAGCGCGGGATTGCGCATGAACACGCCGCTGTAGATGAACATGCCGATGATGTCCTGGCAGCCGCGGATGATCGCCTGGAAGCCGTTGATATAGGGCCCGCGATTGTCCCAGCCCGCGGTCTTCGAGCTGGTCAGGATGTGGAAGCTGATCGGCAGGTCGAGCTCGACCGACGCGCGCCAGAGCGGATCGAACTGCGCATCGTCATAGTCGAATTCGGTTGCCGGCCTCCCGGGCATCATGACGCCCTTGAAACCCATTTCCTTGATCCGCTGGAAATCCGCGACCGCCTCGGCGACCGAGCGGACCGCCGTCTGGCCGAGACCGATCAAGCGCGTCGGATCGGTTGCGACATAAGTCTGCAGCCAGCGGTTATAGGCGTGCATGCAGGCGTTTTTGTAATCCGCGTCGTCGACATTGCAGATCAGCATGCCGATCGTCGGATAGATGACCTCGGCGCCGACCCCGTCGGCATCCTGATCGGCCAGGCGCAGGCTCGGGTCCCAGCTCGAACGATGGATCGCCGAGAAGCTGTCGCCCTCGGCCTTGATCTCCTCCGGCTGCTTGCCGGCGGCAGCGAGCGTGTTCAGCGCCAGCTCGATCGGGAAGCCCTCGACGATATAGGCGTCGCCCCGCCCGCTCTCGCGCGTGACCAGCTTGGGCGCGCGCTCGCGGAACGCCGGATCGATGAAATCGAGGAAGCATTCGGGCGGCTCGATGATGTGCGAGTCCGCGGAAATCGGGCGAATCATCGGATCGGCGTCGGCCATGTCTCTCTCCCTCGCCCCGGCCTTTCGTCATTTTGCCGGTCGGGCGGCGGCCCAGCTTATCCTCAGCCCGGCTGGAGCAGCAAGGATCCTGGGCAGCCGCAGCTGCGATGGCCTCACTCCCCCCTTTGCCTCCTCCCGCGCGCGCGGCTACATCCCGCCAAATTGGAGTGAATGAGAGGATCGATATGTCGAGTCAGGAGCTGCTCAAGACCAGCGATGCGGAGATCGAGGAAGCGGTGAAGGCGGCCGACGCGATCCTGTTGCGCGGACTGCTCTATCTGCTGACCGGCGACGAGCACATCGCGGCGATCCCGCAGAGCACGTCCGACGAGGATTTTCGCGGGCCGCTGGCGACGATCACCGATCCCGAGCATGTCGCGACGCTGCGCCGCGCCACGGTCGACTGGCTCAAGGCGCATCGCGCCGCCGGCGCGCCTCAGGTGAAGCTGGCCGAGGAGCGGCTGCCGCGGGCAATGGAGTTGGGGCTCGGCGTCTCGATCCCCAAGGCCGAGCTCGGCATGTGGATCGAGCAAATGGCGATCGACCCGATGTCGCGCAGCTTCCAATGGCCCGCCGACAAGCAGCCGACCGAGGCGCAGAAGCAGGGCTTCCTCGTCGCCGTCGTTGGCGCCGGCATGGCCGGGCTGAATGCGGCGGTGCAGCTCAAGCTCGCCGGCATCCCCTATGTCGTCATCGAAAAGAACCCCGGCGTCGGCGGCACCTGGCACGAGAATCGTTATCCCGGCGCGCGCGTCGACACGCCGAGCCGCAATTATTTTCACATCTTCGCCAAGGATTATCCCTGCCCCGGACCCTATTGCCCGCAGTCGGTCAACCAGGGCTATTTCGACTGGGTCGCCGACAATTTCGATCTGCGCGGCGACATCGTCTTCAACACCGAGGTCAAGTCGATGGTGTGGGACGAGGCGTCGAAGACCTATGACGTCAAGGCCGAGGGGCCCGATGGGCCGCGCAGCTGGAAAGCCAATGCGATCATCAGCGGCGTCGGCTTTCTCAACCGGCCGAACCTGCCGGAGATCGAGGGCGCCAAGGACTTCAAGGGTCGCATCATCCACACCGCGCGTTGGCCTGATGACGCCAACCTTGCAGGCAAGCGCGTCGCGGTGATCGGCAGCGGCGCGACGAGCTATCAGATGGTCCCCGAGCTGGCCAAGGAGGTCGGCCATCTCACGCTCTACCAGCGGACGCCGAGCTGGTGCTTCGAGATGCCGGGCTATCTCTCGCCCTATCCGCCGGCGATCAACTGGCTCGACCGCAACCTGCCGTTCTTCGCCAATTTCCAGCGACTGCAGGTGAGCTGGGTGATCAACCCGGAGACCATGCTCGGGCTGATCGCGATCGATCCGGATTACCAGCATTCGCATGCCCGCAGCGAAACCAACAAGGCGACGTTCGACCTCTGCCTGTCATTCATGCGCAAGATGATGCCGGGCCGCGAGGATCTGGTGCAGAAAATGCTGCCCGACGCACCGCCCTTCTCCTCGCGGCCGGTGCTCGTCGACAGCACCGGCAATATCTACGACACGCTGATGCGGCCCAACGTTGATCTCGTCACTGAGCCGATCGAGCGGATCACGCCCGACGGCATCCGTTCCGAGGACGGCCAGGAACAGAGCTTCGACGTCATCGTCTACGCCACCGGCTTCAAGGCGAACGACTATCTCTGGCCGATGGATCTGCGCGGCCGCGGCGGCAAGTCGATCGGCGATCTCTGGGCCAAGGACGGCGCGCGCGCCTATCTCGGCACGATGATCCCGGGCTTCCCCAATTTCTTCATGATCTACGGGCCGAACACCAACCCGTTCTTCAACGGACTCGGCGTCGTCGAGATGGAGGAGATGGCGACCCGCTTCGCGCTCAAATGCATCGGCGCGTTGATCCGCCAGGATCGCAAGGCGGTCGACGTCACGGCCGAAGCCTATGAGAAGTTCAACGAGGAGCTCGATCGCCAGGAGGCGACCAAGATCTACGCCGACGAGCGTGTCACCAACTATTACAAGAACGACTATGGCCGGTCGGCGGTGAACTGCCCGATCGACGTGCGGACCTTGTGGAACTGGTGGCTCGACCCGGCCGATGAGGAAGGCACCTCGAGGATCGCCGATCCGCTGATCCGGCCGTACCTGGGGCAGGATTTGCGGGTCGACTAGCGCGTCGACGGTAACGACTACCCCGTACTTCGTCATCCCGGCCTTGAGCCGGGATCCCGGCTCAAGGCCGGGATGACGAAGAGAATTGGATGGAGATCAGCGCGTCGCCAGCGCCGCGGAAAGCCGCGGCGTGTCGTAGTAGAAGACGCGCACCTCGGTCGCGAGGTCGTCGCGGAACGTCCACAGCACGGTGACGTAGCTTTCGGTCGGCGCAACGCCGGAACGGCGGTCGGTCAGGCGAAACACGCCGGCGGAATGATCGCCGTCCGGATCACCCATCTTGAACAGCAGCTCGAGGCAATTCTCGCCCCAGCTCTCATAGACCTTGTCGCGCAGGCGGATGAAGCGCTCGCCGCCGGTCATCTCGCCGCCATAGGGCATGCCGGGATCTTCATGGATGACGAAATCCGGCGCGAATAGGCGCAGCGTCGCGGCATCGTCACCGGCCTTCAGCGCGTCGAGGATGGCGGTGTAGAGCGCGACCGGATCCGACATGTTTCGCTCCACGCTAGTTGGAGAAGTTCAGCACCTGGATTTCCTGATAGCAGCGCAGCCCTTCGAGCCCGCGCTCGCGGCCAAGCCCGCTCGAGCGATGGCCGCCCATCGAGACATGGCCACTCATCAATCCGCCGGCGTTGATGTTGACCGTCCCGGTGCGGATGCGCATCGCGAGATCGACCGCCGCGCGGGTATCGCCGCCATGGATATAGCCCGACAGGCCGAGCGTGCTGTCATTTGCCATGTCGACCGCATGGTCGAGATCGCGATAGCCGATGACGCTGATCACCGGCCCGAAGATCTCGTCCTGCGCGGCGGGATTGGCATTGTCGGGCACGTCGAGCACGGTCGGCTCGAAATAATGGCCGGGCCGATCGACCCGCTTGCCGCCGGCGACGACCCTGCCGCCATGCTCGACCGCGAGGCGGACATAGCGCTCGCAACGCTCGATCTGGGCAGCGTTGATCAGCGGACCCATCTGCGTCGCCGGGTCACGCGGATCGCCGATCACGACATGTTCCAAACTCTGCGCCATCCCCGCCAGCACATCTGCCTTCGACGCTTCGGGGACGAACACGCGGGTGCCAATCGAGCAGCCCTGACCGGCGTGCGACATGCAGGCGCCGAACGCCGCACCCATCGCCGCCTGGACGCGGTCGGGCATGAAGATCTGCGCCGACTTGCCGCCCAATTCGAGCTGCAGCCGCTTCATCGTCGGCGCCGCCTGCGCCATCACCTTGCGGCCGACATCGGTCGAGCCGGTGAAACCGACCATGTCGATCGCCGGATCGGTGGTCAGCGCCAGCGCACCCTCCGCGCCCGGCTCGGCGACGATCTGCAGCACGCCGGCCGGCAGCTCCGCTTCGAGCGCCGCATCGCCGATCACCAGCGCCGACAGCGGCGTCAGCGGGCTCGGCCGGAGGATCACGCAATTGCCCGTCGCGAGCGCCGGGATGATCTTCCAGATGTTGAGCATGAACGGGAAATTATACGCCGAGATCGCGGTGACGACGCCAAGCGGGACATGGCGCCGCAGGCTGTGGGTCAGCTGGCCGGCAAAGTTGAATCGCTGGTCGAGCGGCCGCGGATGATCCTCGATCCCCGGCAGGCTGAGATAGAGGTCGAGCTGGTCCTGAACGTTATCGAGCGCCGAGCCGATCTGGATCGGGAATACCGCCGAACCCACGGGGCAGCCGGTCTCGGCGACGACGACATCGGTAATCTCCGCGCGCCGCGCATCGAGCGCGGCAATCAGCCTGCGCACCGCCGCCACCCGGTCTGCCGGCGACAGGCCCGCCCAGCGACCCGCATCGGCGGTGGCGCGCGCGGATGCGATCGCCTGGTGGATCTGGCCGATCGAGGCGCCGGCGATGGTCGTGAAGATCTGCCCGGTCGAGGGATCCTCGACCGCGATCGGTGTGCCCTCGCCCGCCACCAGCCGACCGTCGATCAGCAGGCGATCCGGCCAGACCGACCGGCTCTCCGCGAGTTTCGTCGCCATCGCCTTCTCCCGACGCCAGTATCTTCGCCCGAACGATCTTAGGGAGCGCAGGCGGCGCTGCCAACGCAGCCCCGCGGCCGGCGACCAAGCATTCGCATATGCAAATCTGCCCGCGCTGGACTATTCTGGCGCGGACAGACTGTGGGACCACCCACAAAAGTCAGGACGAGGAGACGCCGCCATGCTGGATACCACCCCGCTCTCGCCTGACCTCTGTTTCGGCAGCATGGTGCGCGGGCTGACGCTCGCCCAGCTCGACGATGAGGCGACGCGCGAGGCGTTGCGCGCCTTGTGGCTCGATCGCGGCCTGGTCGTGTTTCGCGGCGGCGACGCCAGCGTCGATTTCCAGATCGAGCTGTCGAAGGTGTTCGGCCCGCTCGTCCGCCATCAGCAGGCCGACCGGCTGGTCGAGGGCCGTCCCGAGCTGCTCTGGCTCAAATCCGATCCGGCCAATGCGATTACCGCCGACATCGACGGCAAGCGCGTCGTCGGGCTGCTGCCCTGGCATGGCGATGCCCGCTGGCTGGCCGAGCCGCCGCATGGCGCGATCCTGCGCGTCCATCGCATGCCGAGCGCCGGCGGCGAGACCGGCTTCATCGACCTGATCTCGACCTATGACCGGCTGCCGGACCATCTCAAGCACCGCATCGAGCATCTCGAGTCCGAAGTGCGCTTCTCCTCCGACCCCAAGGAGATCTTCCGCTTCCAGCCGCATGAGGTGCAGGTGCTCGACAATGGCTCGGCGGCGCGCGACCTCGGCGCGCGCAGCGACTTTCCGCCGATCATCCAGCCGATGGTCTATCTTCAGCCCGAAACAGGGCGGAAGGTGCTCGGCTTCACCCCAATGCCGCGGCAGAAGGTGATCGGGTTGAGCGAGGAGGACAGCGAGGCGCTGCTCTACGCGCTGGCGCGGCACACCACCGATGAACGCTACGCCTATTTCCACACATATCAGCAGGACGATCTCGTGCTGTGGGACAATCTGCGCATGCTCCACTGCGGGCTCGGCATTCCGCCGGGCGACGAGCGCGAGATCTGGCGGACGACGCTTGCCCCGGCGGATTATTCGATCGCCCGCGCGGCGGAAGAAGGCGGCTTCACCTGGAAAAGCGCAACCGCCAGCTGACATGGCGATGCGACGTCTGATCACCGGCGTGAAGGACGGCAAGTCCTGCGTCACCGAGGTGCGTGAGATCACCCCGGGCGGCGATGAGACCGCGGTGTTCGACTTCGTCCAGTTCCCGCTCAATCCGCCCGCATCGCGGCCGCCCGGCCATGGCGCGCTGCTCGACCTGCATGTGCCGCAGGGCCAGGTCAAATGGTCGACCAGCTACAGCCCGCCGAACGGCGAATGGGCAACGGTGCATCACACCGATTCGATCGACTGCCACACGGTGATCCAGGGCAGCTGCGCGCTGATCCTCGACGACGGCGCGCATTGGCTGGAGGCGGGCGACTGCGTCATCGTCAACGGCGTCGACCATGCCTGGAAGACCGGCCCGAACGGCTGCGTCTCGTCGAGCTTCTTTATTGCCACCCCGCCCCTCGCCGAGGGCTGAAGGAGCGCCGAATTCGCGCGTGGACGTGGAAGCGGCACCATTGGCCGCCGCAGCAACCGCCCGGACTTCCCCGGCGTTAACCGGTGGGGATACCCCTTTGCCGCTCCGGCATGCGGGGCGACGCCACCCGCGACTCGCTGGTGCGCGGTCATAGAACGAGGGAGTGCTATGCGTATCCAACATATGGTCCTGATTGCCGCCGGCGTGCTGTCGCTGGCCGCCTGCACCAAGGACGAGCCGCCGCCTCCGGTCGCCGCCGCCCCGCCCCCGCCGCCCGGCGCGCTCGCTGGCACCACCGCCGCCGACCAGGATGGCGACGGCGTGGTCGACGGCTATTACACCGCCGATGGCGCCTATCACCCGCTGGCCGCGCCGCCGGCACCGCCGCCGATGGAGGCGGCGCCGCCACCGCCACCGCGCCGGGGTGAACGCGGCTGATCACGCACAATCGGGGAATGCGGTACTTCCGCATTCCCCTCCTTATCCTGCTGAGTCTTCACGCCAGCGCCGGCTTCAGCCGGCCGAAGCCGGCTGCCAAGCCCAAGGCCGTCGCCCAGGCGAAGCCCACAGCGAAGCGACCGTCACCGCCAGCGCCGGACAGCGCGGCGGCAAAGCCGGTCGCGATCGAGATCCGCGCGCAGGCCCGCGGGCCGCTGAAAAGCTTCTACGCCGGCCGCGGCTTCTGGCCGCTCTGGGCGAGCAGTGGCCAGCTCGGGCCGGAGGCGGACACGCTGCTCGACGATCTGGCGACGGCCCGGCTCGATGGCGTCGACCCCCAGAACTATGACCTCGATCGGCTGAAGCAATCGGTCGCCAAGGCCCGCGACGGCAAACCAGCGGCGGTCGCCACGGCCGAGCTCGCCCTCTCCCAGGCGTTCGCCCGCTATGTCACCGACATCCGCCGCCCGACCGGCGTGAAGATGATCTACCTCGATCCGGGCCTCAAGCCGAAGCGGCTGAAACCGGTGGCAGTGCTGCGCGCCGCGGCGATGCAGACGTCGTTCAAGGATTATGTCGCGGCGATGGGCTGGATGAGCCCGCAGTACGTCCGCCTGCGCCAGCTGCTCGCGACCGCACGCAAGGCCGGCATGGCGGACGGCGACCAGCAGCGCATCCGGCTCAACCTCGATCGCGCCCGCATCCTCCCCGGCCCCTGGACCCGGCATATCGTCGTCGACGCCGCCTCCTCGCGGCTGTGGTATTACCAGGGCGGCAAGCCGCAGGGTGAGATGAAGGTCGTCACCGGCATGACCGAGACGCAGACGCCGATGCTCGCCGGCATGGTGCGCTATGCGATCCTCAACCCCTATTGGATGGTGCCGCCCGATCTTGCGCAGAAACGCGTCGCGCCGAAGGTGCTGGCCGGCGAGTCTCTGCAATCGCTGCGCTATGAGGCGCGCACCGACTGGAGCGCCTCGGCGACGACGATCGATCCCACGACGATCGACTGGCAGGCGGTCGCGGATGGCCACAAAAAGGTCTGGCTGCGCCAGCTTCCCGGCGGCGCCAATGCGATGGGGAAGGTCAAGTTCATGTTCCCCAACGAGCAGGGTATCTATCTGCACGACACGCCGAAAAAGGAGCTGATGGCCGAGAGCGAGCGCCATTTCAGCAATGGCTGTGTCCGCCTCGAGGATGCGCCGCGGCTCGGCAAATGGCTGCTCGGCAAGCCGCTGCCGGCGGTGAAGCAGCCGGAGAAGGCGATCGTGCTTGCGCGCGCCGTGCCGGTCTATCTGACCTATTTCACCGCCACCGCGACCGAGAAGGGCGTCGGCTTCATCAAGGACGCCTACGGCCGCGACGGCAAGATGAAGAACTAGCCGCTAGAGCAACGTTCCACCACTCGCCCGAATGCATTCGCCGGTGACCCATTTCGAATCTGGCGAGGCGATCATCGCGACCGCGCTGGCGATGTCGCGCGGGTCGCCGATCGCGCGCAGCGCGGTCTCCGCCTTGAGCTGCGCGACCATCTGCTCATTCTCCATCGCCGCGCCGATGAAGTCGGTGTCGGTCGCGCCCGGGATGATCGAATTGACCGTGATGCCGCGCGGGCCGAGATGCACCGCCATGGCGACGCTCATATAGTCGATCGCCGCCTTGCTCGCGCCATAGGCGATGGCGAAGCCGCCATAGGCCTTGTTGCCGACCATCGACGAGATGTTGATGATCCGCCCGCCCTCGCCCATCCGCTTCGCCGCCTGCTGCGCGACGAACAGGCTCGCCTTGGTGTTGACCGTGAACACCTCGTCGAATTCCGCGGGCGTGATGTCGTCCATATTGCGCGGCATGCCGATGCCGGCGTTGTTGACCAGGATATCGATGCCGTTGAGCCCGGCACGACCAAGCTCGCCGTCGATCGCCACGAACAGGGCCTCGACCGCGCCGGCCTTGGCGAGATCGGCGGCGACGGTGAAACCCTTGCCGCCCGCCGCCTGGATTTCCGCGAGCACCGCCTCGGCGCCGGCGCGGCTCTTGCCGTAATGGACGATGACGAAGGCGCCGTCGCGCGCGAGGCGCAGCGCGATTTCCCGCCCGATGCCCTTGCCCGCGCCCGTCACCAGCGCCGTCTTGCCGGAAAGCACCGCCATCACCCTCATCCTCTCTGTCGCGCGATCTGGTGAGCGGCGTAACGGAAGCGCCGTCCGCTTGCCAAGCTATCCGCCATTGAGAATTGGGACTCCCGCCGTTGCAAAGCAGCCGAAACTGAGGCTTGGTCGGGTCCAATGAGAGTCGCGAGAGGAAGCCGCCGTGGACATGGAAAGATCGTACTTCGGGCTTGAGGGCAAGAACATCATCGTGCTGGGCGGCGGGCTCGGCATGGGCGAGGCGACATCCAACATGCTTGCCGACCTCGGCGCCAATGTCGCGGTGCTCGACATCATCCCGGAGCGGGCCGAACGCGTCTCGGCCGATCTCGTCAAGAAGCAGGTGCGCAGCATTCCGGTGGTCGCCGACGTGCTCGACGATGAGCAGCTGGTCGCGGCGATCGACAAGACCGATCGCGAGTTCGGGCCGCTGGACGGCATGGTGACGATCGTCGGCCAGGCGTTCATGGGCCCGGCGGTCGATGCGCCGATGGAGGTCTGGGACACCGATCACCGCCGCAACCTGCGCTATATCTTTCTCGCGTCGCGCGAGCTGGCGAAGCGGCTGATCGCGCGCGACGCGCCGGGCTCGATCGCCTGCGTCGCATCGGTCGACGGCATCATCTCTTCGACCCATCACACGGCCTATGGCGCCGCCAAGGCCGGGCTGGTTCACATGGCGAAAAGCCTGTCGGGCGAATGGGCCGGGCATCGCATCCGCTTCAACGTCGTCGCCCCGGGCAGCATCGCTACCCCGCGCATCCCGACCCAGGATCCGGAGAAGGAGCGCGCCGGCATGGGCCTGGTGCCGATGAAATGGCGCGGCTCGGTCCAGGACATCGCCAAGGCGCTGGTGTTCTTCACCTCCGATCTGGCGACCTACATCACCGGCCAGACGCTCGCGGTCGACGGCGGTTACAGCGTGACCGGCCCGATCGACTACGCCCGCTTCGGCTCCATGAAGTTCGCCCAGCTTGACGCGGTGAAAAAATAGCGCCTGCCAGCGAATGTTACTAAGCTGAAACGACACGATAGGGAGTCGGGTCGATGAGAGGCTTGCTTGTAACCGCCGTCTTCACGCTGGCGATGCTGGGCACCGCCGCTGCCGCCCAGCCCTATGGGCAAGGCTACGGCCAGGGTTACGGCCAAGGCTATGGCCAGGGAAATGGCGACTGGCGCTGGCGCGACCACAACCGCGGCGACTGGAACGGCGACCGTGGCGACTGGAACGGCGGCGCCTGGGAGACGATCGGCCAGAAGACGGTGGATTCGCATTATGACCGTGATCACCTTCGGGTTCGCGGCAGCGACCGCTATCGCAAGGTCCGGGTCTGCTCGCTTGACCGGCCGATCCAGCTCAATGGTCTCGACATCGAGTTCCACAACGGCGAGCGGCAGAACTTCCCGGTCAGCATGGTGATCCGTGCCGGCGATTGCACGCCCGGCTTCGACCTCGACGGCCGGCGCCGCAACATGGACAATATCTGGCTGAGTTTCGTCAAGCTGCGCCACGGCTATGAGCCGCGGGTCACCATACAGGCGCGGTAGGCCAGCCCTATCTCGTCATTCCCGCGCAGGCGGGAATCCAGAGGACCTTCGCGACTCGCATCGACGTCGTCGCCCCCGGCACGGCTGTTGGATTCCCGCCTTCGCGGGAATGACGAAGTAAAGGGTCGGAGGGTTTGCCTCCCGCCCCTCCCCCGCGTTAGCATCCGCTCGATAAAAAATACGGAGGGGATGGACATGGCCAGGCAGGAGCTGCTCGACGCGAGCGACGAAGCGATCGACGATGCGGCGAATTTTCTCGATCCAATCGTCCTGCGCGGGCTGCTCTACCAGCTGACCGGCGACGCGAGCGTCGCGGCGATCCCGCATGTCATGGTGCCGATGGGCTTTCGCGGCGAGCTGCCCGGCATCACCGACCCGGTCCATATCGCCTTCCTCCGCGCCAAGGCGGCGGCTTTCCTCAAAGCCTATCGCGACGCCGGCGCCGGCGACTGGCCCCTGTCCCAGGAGCGCCTCCATCGCAGCATGGAGCTCGCAGTCGGCGGCACGATCTCCGAGGATGAGCGCGAGCTGTGGATCGAGCAGATGGCACTCGATCCGGCGGCGCGCTGCTTTTCCTGGCGGCGCGAGCCGGACGCGGCGCGCAAGGACAATTTCATGGTCGTCGTGGTCGGCGCCGGCATGGGCGGGCTCAACGCCGCGGTGCAGCTCAAGCGCGCCGGCATCCCCTTCGTCGTCGTCGAGAAGAACAAGGGGGTCGGCGGCACCTGGCACGAGAATCGCTATCCCGGCGCCCGCGTCGACACGCCCAGCCGCGCCTATGCCCATATCTTCGCGGTCGGCTATCCCTGCCTCAGCCCGTTCGCCGCGCAGCCGGTAAACGAGGGCTATTTCAATTGGATCGCGGATAATTTCGGCGTGCGCGACCACATCCTGTTCGACACTGAGGTCACCGACATGGCCTGGGACGAGGCGAGCAAGCGCTGGACGGTCAACGCGATCGGCCCCGACGGGGCGCGGCAATGGCAGGCGCAGGCGGTGATCAGCGCGGTCGGCTGCTTCAACCGTCCACAGATCCCGGATTTTCCCGGCGCGGACAGCTTCGCGGGGACGAGTTTTCACACCACTCGCTGGCCAGACGATATCGACCTCGCCGGCAAGCGCATCGCGGTGATCGGCAGCGGCGCGACGAGCTATCAGATGATCCCGGAGCTGGTGAAGGACGCTGGCCATCTCACCCTGTTCCAGCGCACGCCGAGCTGGTGCATCGACATTCCCGGCTATCTTCACCCCTTCCCGCCGCAGGTCAGCTGGCTCGACCGAAACTTTCCCTGGCTGGTCAATTTCGCACGGCTGCAGGCGAGCTGGCTGGCCAATCCGGAAAGCTTCCAGCGGATCATCGAGATCGACCCCAATTTCGACGACGGGCACACCCGCAGCCCGATCGTCAGCGCGATGCGCGCGCAATGCCTCGCCTTCCTGCATCGCAAGCTCGACGGCCACCCCGAGCTGATCGCGAAGATGACGCCGATCGGCCCGCCGCTTGCCTCACGGCCGGTGGTGGTCGATCCGCATGACGGGATCTACGACGCGCTGCTGCGCGACAACGTCAGCCTCGTCACCGCGCCGATCGCGGCAATCACGCCGGACGGGATCAGCACCGCGGACGGCGCCGAACATCCGGTCGACGTCATCATCTATGCGACCGGCTTCAAGGCGCACCAGTTCCTCTGGCCGATGGACGTGCGCGGACGCGACGGCCGCTCGCTCGACGCGCTGTGGCAGAAGGACGGCGCGCGCGCCTACATCGGCGCGATGATCCCGGGCTTTCCCAATTTCTTCATGGTCTATGGCCCGAACATCACACCCTTCTTCAGCGGGCTCGGCATGATCGAGATGGAAGAGCTGGCGACGCGCTTTGCGATGCAGTGCATCGAGGCGCTGATCCTCGACGAGCGCCAGTCGGTCGATGTCAAAGCCGAGGCCTATGCCAAATACAACAGCGAGCTCGACCGGCGCGAGAAGACCAAGGCCTATCTCGACCCGCGCGTGCAGAACGCGTTTAAGAACGAGTTCGGCCGCTCGGCGATCAACTGCCCGTTCGACGTGCGGCTGATGTGGAACTGGTGGCGCGATCCCGCCGGCGAGAATGGCATGCGCGAAAAAGCCGATCCGCTGATCCGACCGTTCCTCGGCGAGGACTTGCTGGTCGATTAGCTCAGGTGCCGGCTTCGCTCGCCTCTGGTTCGACGGGATAGGCGCCCAGCGTCATCAGCGACAGCGCCGCCAGCGCCGCGAGCGGTATGATGATGGTCAGCATGAAGGTGTAGGATCCGGTCGCGTCGTAGGACATGCCCGCGAGCCATGGTCCGAAGCCATTCGAGAACCCGACGATCGCAAAGACCGCTCCGAAGGCGGCGCCATATCGCGCCACACCGAAATAGCGCGAGGAAAAATAGGAGAGAACGTCGATCTCGGCGCCGGACGACAGGCCAAGGAGCAGCCCGACTGCCAGCGCCAGCGCCGGGGCGGGCTCGACCCCGAGCAGCAGCGCGCAGGGAATCATCGGCAGCGCGAAACCGAGCGCGCCGATCAGCGGGCGGCGCGAACGATCGAGCAGATAGCCGGTGACCATCCGCCCGACGATGGCGCCAACCCCGGTAAGGCCCGCCGCGATCGCCGCCGTTTCGGCGCTCACGCCCTGCTCGAGCAGCAAGGGGATGAAGTGGATCGCGATCGCGGTTCCGGTCACGCCCATCACCGAGCCGGCGAAGGCGATCCGGATGAACTGCGGCGAAGTCAGCAGTTCGGTCCAGGAACCCTGACTGACCTGTCGCGCGGTCGTCGCGCCACGCCTGGCGCAAATGGTGAGGGCAGCGAACGCCAGGGGCAGCAGGATCAGCGCGGATCCAAGGCCCAGCCACAAATAGGTCCCGCGCCAGCCGTAGCGATCGATCAGCAGATGGGTGAGCGTCGGCATCACGATCGCGGCAACGGCCGTCCCGCAGAGCGCGGTGGCGAGCGCGAGCCCGCGATGCCGGTCGAACCGTCGCGCGATCACGGTCGTCCAGAAGATGAAGGATGCGAACGGACATGCGCAGGCGAGCGCCGCCCAGATCGCCCACCAGGTGCCAAGGCCCGGCCCCGCCTGGGAGAGCAGCGCGAAACAGCCGCAATAGCAGGCGATCCCCGGCAGCCCGACGAGCCGTTCGTCGTACCGGTCGATCACGCGACCGGCAAAGGGCGAGATCACCGCGAGCATGCTGAGGATCAGGGTCGCTGATGTGATCTGACTTCGCGACCATCCGAGATCGCGTTCGATCGGACCGATCATGAAACCGAGCGAGCTATAGTGCATCTGCGACACGCCGATGCCCAGCACCGCGCAAGCCACGACGAACCAGCCGTCGCGCCATTCATTGCGGTCGCTCTCGGCCCTCATCCCCCGTCGCCCGTCTAGCCGGTTTTCTCCCCCGTCAGGAAATGCTGCGGCATGCGGGCGACGTCCTGCTGCGCCCAGACCCAGCCGGGATATTCGGGCGGAAGCGCGCTGACCTCGTCAAGCCGCTTCATCTCCTCGGCACCCAGACGAAGATCGGCAGCAGCCAAATTGTCGTCGAGCTGCGCGACCGTCTTCGCGCCGATGATCACGCTGGTCACCACCGGCTGGGCCAGCAGCCAGGCGAGCGCGACGCGCGCGACCGAGGCGTTGTGCGCATCGCCGATCTCGCGCATCGCGGCAATGCAGGCCCAGGCGCGGTCGCGATCGACCGGCGGATAATCGACCATCGAGCGGCGCGCGTCCTCGGGGTTGGCGGCGCCGGGTCCGAATTTTCCGGACAGCAGCCCGGCGGCGAGCGGCGACCAGACCATCAGCGCGACCTTTTCGGCGAGCATCATCGGTCCCATCTCGCGCTCGAGATCGCGGCCGGCGATCGAGTAATAGGCCTGGAGCGAATTGATCCGCGCATGGCCGCGCGCTTCGGCAAGACCATTCGCCTTGGCGATCCTCCACGCCGGCCAGTTCGACACGCCGACATAGCGCACCATGCCCATGCGCACGAGATCGTCGAGCGCGCGCATCGTCTCGTCGAGCGGCGTGATGCGGTCTTCGTGGTGGATCTGGTAGAGGTCGATATGGTCGGTCTGGAGCCGGTCGAGGCTTGCCTTGACGCCGTCCATGATGTGCCCGCGCGACGCGCCGCGATCATTCGGGCCGTTGCCGACCACGCCGAACACCTTGGTCGCGATCACCACGTCCTGACGCGCGATGCCGAGATTCTTCAGCCCGCGGCCGAGCCGGGTTTCCGATCCGCCGGCGGCATAGGTGTCGGCGGTGTCGATGAAATTCACCCCGACATCGAGCGAACGGCGAATGATCGCGTCGACCTCGGACTGACCGCCCACCCCCAATTTCGTCCAGATGCCGGCGTCGACATCGCTGCCGAAGGTCATCGCCCCGAGACAGATTTCGGACACGAACAGCCCGGTGTCGCCCAGGCGATTATATTTCATCTGTCCTGCTCCCTGATTCGGCGACGATGCGCGCCGTCAGTCTAGATCGTCCGCTGCTCCGGCGGCCAGAGGATCGGCAGACCGACGCCCTCGATGGGATCGCCATCGTGCAACTGGATCGCGCGGTAATGCTCCTGCATCACGATACCGCGGTTGAACCAGCGGATGTCGTCGCCGAACATGCGGAAGGTGAAGGTCCGCCGCTCCTTGCTGTTCGCGGCGCCGGGCGCGGAATGGAGCATCCCGGGATGGAACAGAACCGCATCGCCAAGCCGGGTCTCGTAGAACTTGGTCGGGTAGCGATCGGGCTCGGCATCGAGATCGGGCAGTGGCCCGCCCTCCTCCTCGGTGATCAGATGATGATAGGCCTCGGGCACCGAGAAGGGCAGCGGCGTGTGGAGCGGCTTCAGATGCGAGCCGACCACCATCTTCATCGCGCCGGTCTCGGCACGCGTCTCCTCGAGGCTGACCCAGAGGCTCGACATCATCCTGCCCTTGGCCGGCCAGTGCGTCGAATCCTGATGCCACGGCGTCGGCGCGGCAAGCGCGCCGGTTTCCTTGATGAACAGAAGATCCTCGTAAAGCCTGACGGTCTTGCTGCCCATCGCTGCCGCGGCCGCCTTCGCACCTGGCGATTCGCGCAGGAAGCGGCGGACGTCGGCGTTGCTGCGCGCGGTGTCGGGCATCATCATGTTGCGCCGGCCGTCGCGCGCGGTGTGCCCGGTGTCCTCGACGTCGTCGCACATATCGTCATAGGCGCGGCGGAGCATATCGAGCGCTTCCGTGGACAGCAGGCCGCGCAGGACGACGGCACCCTCGGTCTGGAAAGTCCTGATATCCTCGTCTGAAATCACCTTCTGGCCGAGCATCATTGCGCGTCCCAGAGAATGTTGAGCGAGGTCACCGCGAAGACCAGGCCGGTGCGATAGGTCGGCGGCCGCTCGGGATCGAGCCGGATATTCGGCACCCGCTTCAGCCATTCCTCGACCAGGATGATCATTTCCTGGCGCGCGAGATGCGAGCCAACGCAACGATGTGGGCCGGTGTTGAAAGCGATGTGGGTTTTGTTCTCGCGGTCGAGATCGAAGCGGCCGGCGTCAGGGAACGCCTTGGTGTCGAGATTGCCCGCCGGCAGCATCAGCGCCACCCGCTCGCCGGCCTTGAGCTGCGCGCCATGGAAGCTGCCGTCGACTTTCACCGACCGTGCCGGCAAGGCGACGCTGTAGCGGCGGAGCACCTCCTCGACCGCTTCCGGGATCAACGCGGGCTCGGCGCGCAGCCTGTCCTGCAGCGCCGGATCGCGCGCGAGATGCTCGATGGTGAAGGCAAGCGAATTGACCACCGTGTCGAGCCCCGCACCGAACAACTCGATGCACATCCCATCCAGCTCGGCCTGATCGAACGGCCGGCCGTCGACCTCTTCGTCGAGCAGAAAGCTGAGCACGTCTTCCTTGCGCTCCGCCCGGCGCTCGTCGAACAGCGGCCGCGCCATCTTCATCGTATCGATATAGGCCTGTCCGCGGATCTCGACGTCGGGCTGCGACATCGCCACCGCCCATTCGCGGAACTCGCGATAGCGCGCGGTGTCGAAGCCCATCAGCTTCATGAAGATGAAGATCGGCAGCGGCTCGGCAACCATATCGACGAAATCGCAGCGGCCCCGATCCTTCACCGCTTCGATCAGCTCGATCGCGAAGGCGCGGATATTCTGTTCGAGATCGCGAATCCGCCCCGGCGCGAAAGCCCGCATCAGCGGCAAGCGATAGCGTGAATGGTCGGGCGGATCGCTGTTGACCGGCGGATAGAACGGCTCCTCGCCGGGCGCGGCCGGAAAGGATGCATTGCGGCTCGAGAAGAGCTCCGGCATGCGCGCCGCCTCGAACAGCAGCTCATGATCGGTGATGAACCAGTGGCCACCGTTGCGCGGCGTCCAGAAGATGCCGCGTCCGATATCCTCGGCGAGCTTGAGCAACCCGCCATGGGGGCTGCCGGCCTCGGCATAGCGGTGATCGGCGAAGAAATCGAAATCGACCACCAGTGCCGGATCGACATGGGCGGGAACATCGACTCGCGCGATTGCCGCTGTCTGATCGCTCATCACCCTCTCCCAGGCCATGACCATCAAATGTCTCTGGAGCTGTACATTAGCAGAGTCCGGGGATTTCGAAGACTGTCCCTTCATTTCCGCCATTGCGGGAAATCAGCAGTCCGGTACCCGCCCTTGCCTTCCGTCATCCCCGCGCTCTAGCCTTCCGCGAAACCAGCCCCGGGAGAGGACGATGTGCATAGACAGTGATGACGCGACGCTGGTCGAGGACGGCCTGTCGCGCCGCGAGGCGATGGCGCTGACCGTCGCCACCGTGACGATGGCGGCGGGCGGCGCCGAGGCGGCGACGCTGGCCAAGGTCAGCGAACGGGCGGTCGACATCAAGACTGCCGACGGGATCTGCGACGCCGTCCTGCTCCACGCCGGCGACAAGCCCGCCCCGGCGGTGATCTGGTTCCCCGACGGCTTCGGCCGGCGCCCGGCGCATGTCGACATGGGCAAGCGACTGGCCGCCGAAGGCTATGCGGTGCTGGTGATCAACCCCTACTACCGCGTCCGGCGCGCGCCGGTGCTTCCGCCGGATTTCGATTTCAACAAGCCCGAGGATCGCGAGAAGGGCATGAAGATGATCGCCATGCTCGACCATGACGCGGTGATCCGCGACGCCAGCAGCTTCGTCGCCTTCCTCGACACCCAGCCCGAAGTGAACCCCAAGGCGAAGATCGGCGCGGTCGGCTTCTGCCTCGGCGGGTCGATGACCGTGCGTGCCCAGGCCGCGGCACCCGACCGGGTCGGGGCCAGCGTCTCCTTCCACGGTGGCGGGCTGGTGAGCGAGCATGCCAACAGCCCGCACAAGCTCGTCGCTAGGACTAAGGGCGCCTATCATATCGCCATCGGGATCGACGATGACGAGAAACAGCCCGAGGCGAAGACCGTCATGGCCAAAGCGCTCGAGGATGCGAAGCGGCCCTATACCCAGGAGGTCTATCCCGGCGCCAAGCATGGCTGGATGGTGCCCGATCGGCCGGTCTACGACCATGACCAGGCCGAGCGCGGCTGGACGGCGATGCTGCGGCTCTACAAACAAGCGCTGATTTAGGGAGCGATGCGATGAGCGAATTGCGTTTCGACGGCCGGGTGGCGATCGTCACCGGCGGCGGCCGAGGGATCGGCAAGGCCAATGCGCTGGCGCTGGCCAGACGCGGCGCCGCGGTGGTGATCAACGATCTCGGCTGTGACGGCTTCGGCCACGGCAGCGATCCCAATATCGCCGAGGCGGTCGCCGAGGAAATCCGCCAGGCCGGCGGCAAGGCGGTGGCGCAATGCGCCGACATCGGCGCGCCCGATGTCGCCGAGGAGCTGGCGGGCCTTGCGCTGAGCGAGTTCGGCCGGGTCGACATCGTCCTGAGCAACGCGATGTTCGAGCGGCTCGCCCCCTTCTACGAGATCAGCCGCGAGGAGGTGCAGGCCCATCTCAACACCGATGTGTTCGGCGCCTGGTCGCTGCTGAAGGCAGTCTGGCCGCATTTCGAGAAGCAGAATTACGGCCGCATCCTGATCAGCGTCTCGAGCTCGCTGCTCGGCGGCGGCACCGGCGGCGTGCCTTATGCGATGTGCAAGGGTGCGCTGGTGTCGTTCAACCGATCGCTCGCCAATATCGCCAGGGTCGGCAACCTCGACATCAAGTCGAACGTCATCGCGCCCTATGCCTTCACTCAGATGTGGGAGGCGATGCCGAGTGTTGTGCCCGATGAGGCGGTGCGCGATGCGACCCGGCGCTATCTGCCGCCCGACGGCATCGCGCCGACCGCGCTGGCGCTCACCCATGAGAGCTGCCCGGCAAGCGGCCAGATCTTCGTCTGCGCCAATGGCAAGGTGCAGCGCTTCTTCTACGCCAAATCACCGGGCATCGAGGCGGCCGACCTGACCCCCGAGCTGATCATCGAGAATTTCGACCAGCTCGAAAGCCCCGACGGCTGGGAAGAAGTGATCGGCGTCAGCATGCAGACCGGCACGCCCTTCATGGCCCGCGCGATCGAGGTGGTCAGCGGCAAGGGCTGAAGATGGCGTCCGCCGACGACCAGCCGATGTTCTCGCCGGTGCGCGAGGACTGGCTGGCCCGTCGGCAGGAAGCGGCGATCCTGCCTGAGCTGGCGATCGTCGACGCGCATCATCATTTCTCCGACCGCGCCGCGGCAAACTACATGCTCGACGAGCTGCTCGCCGATTTGGCCAGCGGTCACAACATCGCCGCGACCGTCTTCGTCGAAGGCCGGATGGTCGATTTCGGCGGTGACGAGCTGACCCGCGGCGTTGCCGAAACCGGGATCGCCTCCGCCCTTGCCGAGCTCGCACGCGTGCGCGGCAAGGACGGCATCGCTGCGGCAATCGTCGGCAATCTCGACCTGACACAAGGCGCGCGTGTCGAGGAGGCGTTGCACGCGCATATCGCGGCCGCCAACGGCCGGTTCCGCGGCATCCGCCAGATCGCTCCCTGGGATCCGAGCCCGCGGCTCAACACCCCGGGTCTCGCGATCGATCGGGATCTGCTCGCCCGCCCGGATTTTCGCGAGGGCTTCGCCCGGCTCGCGCCGCTCGGGCTGAGCTTCGACGCCTGGCTCTACTATCCGCAATATGGCGATCTGCGCGCGCTC
>Ga0207667_10002120_pt1 | contig 24837 bp, 18 predicted proteins | sample KBSCornC52_FD_184301 | JGI IMG/M metagenome (GOLD analysis project Ga0207667, IMG submission 184301) | Corn rhizosphere microbial communities from Kellogg Biological Station, Michigan, USA - KBS Corn C5-2 (SPAdes) (version 2) | ecosystem: Host-associated > Plants > Roots > Rhizosphere > Soil ...
AAAATCATCAGCGTCCAACCGTCCCCGATCTGCTCGACCGAGCGGGCAATCGGACACTCCACGTCCGCGAAGCTCTTCCTGTGCATGACCGCTCTTTAAGGCAGTAACTATCATGATGCAAGTCACTAAAGAGAGGCGCTTTTCGGCCCTGCGTACGGCGGTATCTTGGGGGCTGCCGCAGGCTCGCGATCCGGGGAAGTCGTGCGCGACGCCGAAGGCTGCGCCGGCCTGCGACGGCCGCGTGACCATCAAAACCCTGATTCGAACCGCACTCGCTGCTCGTCGAGCGGTTTAGCGTTTTTAGGCGGCGCCGAGTGCGGCGCGGATCGCGCTGCCGAGCAAATCTGCGTCGAGGCGATCTTCGTAGTGCACGCCGTTGATGAAGAGCGTGGGCGTGCCGATGATGCCGCTGCGCACCGAGGCGACCGCGAGCTCACGCACGCGAGCGGCGTATTTGTGTTCGCTCAGCGCTTGGCGACACTCTGCTGAGTCGAGCCCGATGGCCCGAGCGGCGGCTTCGAGCTGCTCGAGATCGTGCTTGCCGGCGAGGCGGAAGAGCTCGGCATGCATGGCCCAGAATTGACCGTGCGCGGCCGCGAACTCCGCCGCTTCCGCCGCTTGTTTGGCGAAGCCCTGTTCGGCCGATTTCGGCACGTGACGATAGACGAAGCGCAGCCGATCCCCGAAATCCTCGCGCACCTGCTCGATGATCGGATAAGCCTGCGCGCAGAACGGGCACTCGTAATCGCCGTATTCAATCAGCGTGACGGGCGCGTTCGCGGGGCCTTGGACGTGGTCGTGCTCGGTGACGGGGCTCGGGTTCACGAGCTCGAACCTAGTCCCGAGCCGCGCCGATGACAACTCTGCGGGGGGCGAGAGCCAGGTTATCGCTCAGCTCGATTTGAAACCGATCCGCGCGTGGGTGCCGTCACAGAACGGCTTATTGCTGCTGCCACCGCAGCGACAGAGCCGCGCTTGCACGAGCCGCGCAACGACGCGCCCGGTGCCGCTCGTGATCTCCAAGTTGCCACGCACCTGCAGCGGTCCGTCGGTTTGCGGCTCGATCGCCAGCGGTCCGTCGCGCACTTCCAGCATGTCCGCTTTGCCGGTCGCGGGTTCGCCCGAGGCAGAGAAGCCAATCGCGTGGTGCGAGCCGTCGCAATACGGCTTGTTCTTGGACGCTCCGCAGCGGCAGAGCGTGGCGCGAAAGCCCACCGCTTGCCCGGCAATCCGCAAATCACCTCGCACCGCGTACGGCCCGGCCTCGCGCGTGGCCAGCAGATTGACGGGCGGTGCGCTTTCATCTGCCTTGCCGTCCTTGCGCCGATAGCGAATCGCCCCTGACGGGCAAGCGTGCGCGATTTCGACCAGTGAGTCGACGGGCATGGCGTCTGGGTGAATCCACGGTCCGGCCACGTTGGCGAGGAATACCTGGGGCGCTCCGGTGACGCAGAAGCGCGAGTGAATACACTTTTTGCCCTCGTAAATCAGGGTCATATCCTTGGCTTCGATCGAATCGACGCCGTCGACCGAGGTCGGCGTGGGCGGCGCTACGTGCGCGCTGCCGGTGCCATTGGCATGAGAAGAGGGTGGCGGCAGTGAAGCGGTTGCCGGCGTCGCGGCGGCATTCGCGAAATCGCGCGTGGCGCGCTCCGCGAGGTCAGTCGTGATGCGCGCGGCCTTCACCGTGCGCGGATCGCCGTTTTCGCTCAGCTTCTGCGCAGCGTCGGCGAGCTCCGACAAACGCTCGCCGAAAAAGCGGCGCGCGCTCGCTCCGGGCGGTAACGCTGCCGCGTCGCGCAGCGCGGTGAACGACATGCCCGCATTGCAGCCCGGGTTACTCGGGCCGGCGGGCAAACGCGCGGCGCGCTCCGCCCAAAGCGTCACCGCGCGCATCAATCCGAGCGCGAGATCGACGGCCAGCCCCTTTTCCGGGGCGGGCCGCGGAGTCAGGTAGGAAAAGGCCAGCAAACGCAGCATGAGCGCGTAGCCGCTATTGGCCAGATCGACCGTTTCTGCCGCCTCTTCGTGTTCGATCCACACGCGCCCCGCGCGGCCCAAGGGCGGCCGGAGCACGGGGTTGTGCGCGGCGGGGAAGGCGGGCTCAAAATGCGGATTTTGCGCCTTCAATGCCGCAAATTCGGCGCGAATGCTCAAAAACTTTTGATAGTGCGAATCCGCCGAATGCTCGGGCGCGCCTTCGCCCTGCGCGACAATCGTCGCCAGTGCCGCGAGCGCGGTCTTCTTGCACACGACCGGCTGCGCGCCGGCGAGCTCGAGCTCCGCCGCTGACAGTTGCAGCGCGGGATCGCCGACGAACGCCGCGTCCTCGCCGTGATGCGCGACGAACGCGCTCAGCTGCTTACTGAGCGTCTCGTAGAAGGCGCCAACGGTGTCGTAATCGAGCGCCATCGGCGTGAGGCGCACGCGGTCTTTGACGCCGCGCACGAACAAGTGCTCGGGCTCGAAGCCGACGCCCTCTGGCTCCGTGGAATTCGCGGGGCGCTCCAAGTGCACGAAGTGCTGAATCACCGCCTCGTTGAAGGGCGACAGTTTGACCACGATGCCCGCCGGCAGCATGCCGGGCTCGAGCGGGAAATTACCGCGGCCGAAACGCGGCGCACCGCCGAGCGCCGCCGTGATGTTCCAGACCGCGGTCAGGTGGCCCATTTCTTCGACCGCGACCTTCAGCATCACTTGCCGCCAACGCGCCACGGCTTCCGCCTCGCTCTGCGACAAGCCTTCGCTTTCACCGTTGCGCAGGCTGAACGCGGCGTACAGGTACGTGCACATCAACGTGTGCTCGAGCTCGGCGGCTTCGTACAGCAGGTGGATCAGCTGTTCCCGAGTCGGAACGGAAGGGTCGCCAGTGACGAATGCGGATTCGGTGGTAGGCACGGCCACCGGTTCTAGCAGCCGGATCCCGCCCGCGCGAGGAGCGACCGAGCCCGCGCGCCGACTGCCGGGCCTGCCGCGCGCGCAGCTTTTCCGTCACGTTTCGTCAACGCCGCGCACTGCAACCGACGCAGCGAGTGGTTCGTCCCACGCGCAGCCACTCTGGTTTGGGGTTTTGTGGGGGCCACCCGGGAACGGGCGCGCTCGCGCGTGCTGGGCGCTGGGGTGGGCAGCGCGGTCCAGCACGCGCCTACTTTGCGGCCGCGCCGGCCCGCGCTGGCTACGGCTGCGGATTGGCGCGAAAATTCGGCATTTCGCGTCGTTCCAGCGACCGAGACGCGGGCTCCGCGAGCCTCCGTTGCTCCGCGTTTGCCGATTATGGCAGGCTCTTTGCGAATTCTGACGCTGAGGAGACGGAGCAATGAAGCAACGGATCATCGGAGTGCTCGTAGCCGGCATCGCGCTGCTCGTCCCGACCCTGGCCTGCGCCTGGACGGCGGAGGCGAATTTCTCGGCGCGCGTGCACAAGCACGAGTTCTCGCGCGTGACTTTGAGCGCACAGGGCTGCACCGTAAAAGTACGCGTCTTCTTCGACGCGCCCGAAGAAGCGTACAAAGACGACGTTCCGGCGCGGAACTACTACCGCTTTCACGCGCGCATCAAGCTCGACTCCGCGCACCAAGTGCTGACGCGCGTCTTCCACAATGACGGGCCCGGCGCGCGCGTCTACGATTACGAACAAGACACGACCGCCGACGGCTGTTGGGCAAAGAGCGACAGCCACACCCAAGGCGTGGACGTCGAGGGCTGCCGCGGTCGGGGTTGCACGCCCGAGCCATTCAAGTGACGGCGCCGGCCAGCCGCGTCGCCTGACGTTCGCGCGCCGCGGAGCGTGCGATTCGCGCTGCGCCGTTCGCGCGCAGAATCCAAACGGCATTGCGGCTGAAAAGTCGCTCGCCGAGCCTGCTCGAGCGGTCGCTCGCGGACTTGACAATAGTTGCTCCTATAGTTAACTATTAACGCCGTCGCAACCACAAGGAGCTACCCAATGCCGATGAAACCGACTCCCGCTGGCTGGCCGCGCCTGAGCGTGTCCGTGTTCTACGACGATCCGCACGCGGCCATCACTTGGTTGTGTCAAGCGTTCGGCTTCGAGGTTCGCCTCAAAGTCGAGGGGGAGGATGGCGTGATTCACCATTCCGAGCTGTGCTTCGGCGAGGCGTTGGTGATGGTCGCCGGCACGCAGGGTCAAGAGCCGTGGCAGAGCTCGTATCGGAGCCCGCGTGCACTCGGCGGTGCCATCACCCAAGCCCTCGCGCTATTCGTCGATGACGTGGACGCTCACCACGCACACGCCGTCGCCGCAGGCGCAAAGATCATCCGCGAGCCAAGCACCAGCGACTACGGTGACGATTATTGGACCGACCGCAGCTATGGCGCGCTCGATTTGGAGGGTCACCTGTGGTGGTTCATGCAGCGACTGCGGGGCCCCGGTGAACGCAGTCAATAAGCTCGATCGCACCCTGCTCGCGTTGGCCGATCCAACACGGCGCGGAGTGATCGAACTTTTGCGAAAGAAGCCGCGCAAGGCGAGTGACTTGGCCGACGAGCTCGCCGTGACTCGGCCGGCCATGAGCCGCCATCTGCGCGTGCTGCGCAAGACCGGCTTGGTCAGCGAAAGCGAGCTCGAGCACGACGCGCGCGTGCGCATGTACCGGCTCGAGCGCGAACCGTTCAGCGAGCTCCGCAGCTGGCTCGACGAGGTCGAGGCATTTTGGGGCGAGCAACTGCACGCATTCAAGCTCCATGCGGAACGCCGCAGTAAGGGCAAACGACCATGAGCGCTGGCACGTCCGGGCTCCCGCGCGGCGATCGCGCGCTGGTCTCGGTGCTCGTCGCGGTCGAGCCGCGCGAAGCATTCCGTGTGTTCACGGAAGAGATCAACGCCTGGTGGCGCGGGGGTTTGAAGTACCGTCTCGGCAGAAACCGAAGCGTCTTGCATCTCGAGCCGAAGCTCGGAGGTCGGTTGTTCGAAACCTTCGAAACCAAAGCCGGCGAGCGCGTGCTGGAAACCGGACGCGTGACCTGCTTCGAGCCGCCGTCACGGCTAGTGCTCGAATGGCGCGCGGCGAACTTCAAGGGCTCGGAAAAAACCGAGGTCGAGGTGCGGTTCGAGCCGAGCCCGAGCGGCACGCTCGTGACCGTCGAACACCGCGGCTGGAGTCAGATCCGTCCCGACCACCCCGTACGCCACGGCGAGGCCCCGCCCGCCTTCATTCGCCGGATGGGCCTGTGGTGGGGTGAGCTCATGAGCTCGCTGCGCGAGTACGTGGCCAAGACCGAATAGCGCCGGCTCATCGCTTGACCCCGCTCGCGCCTCGGCTTAGCCATCGCCGCGCGATGCGCAAAGTGATCTCGGTTCGTTGGGGCTTATCGCTCGTGGGGCTGGGGCTGCTCGCCTGCCACGCTTCGCCGCCGGCGTTTTCGGCTCAAGGCTTCCACAACCGAACTCATGGTTACAAGATCATGGCTCTGCCGGGCCTCGATGCCAGCAGGGGCGAGCTTTTGCCCCGCGATTGGCAGCTCGACAACTACTACTGGAGTCACTCGGAGCTGACGCTGAAGGACAGCGAGGACTACAAAACCAAGCTCGAATTCGACTTGAACGGAGACGGCACATTCGAGCGGCGAGAGACCGCGTTCATCCATGATTTGCGCTGGGTGCACGCGCGGCACAACGGAATCATCTGGGTGCGTTCGGTGCCCGTTTCGAATCGGCTGCGTCGAGTCGACTTGGACGTGCTGCTCGCCGACTACGTGAACGAAATTTCCGGCGCCGGTTACGAAGGCGTTGCCTTTGGCGGCCGGCGCGGAGTGGTGGAGCACCGCTACGTCGCCAAGGTGGTGCGGCAAACGCCGGCGGAGCTGGCGGGTCAAGAAGCCATCGACTCGGAGCTCGAGGTCGCGAACTCCGAGCAGCTCAAGTTGGATCCACAGGCGCGTTGGCAGCGCGTGCATTTGGTCTTGGCGCGCGGGCCGCGCGATCACTTCGTCGCGCCGGCAGGTCACGGTAAATTGCACCCCTTTCCGGTCGTGCTCGTGGTCGGTTACGAGAACTCGCCCGATCACTTCGGCGAGGGCGAGCCGGACTTCGAGCATTTGTTGTCGCGCTTTGCAGTGCACAAGCGTTCGGGCTTTCACGTCACCCGTGAAGCTCCGACTGCCGACACCGATGAAGACTCGGACGACGAGGGGGACGCGGGCGCGCCGGCGCTCCCTGAGCCCAGCGCCGCGCCGCCAAGCTCGGCGGCACCGCCTCCGCCCGCCGTGCCGAGCGCGGCATTTCCGCCTCCGCTTCCTCCCGCGCTTCCCTAATCGAGACGGTTACGAGCGAGACCGTGACGAGGGCGCTCGCGCCCGGCGCGCCAAACCGCCCCGCGCACAAAAACCGAAAATCGACGGTCGTAGTGTCGATCTCGGCCCTGCTCGAGCGTCGTCCAGGTGAGGCCCCGCTTCGCACCGTGACCCTTCCGGGCGGCGCCCTCATCCACGGAGACAGGACGATGCAACTACCGAAAATCAAAACGATTGTTTATTGGTTTGCGACCGGGCTCTTGGCGATCGATTTTCTCGCCGGTGGCGCTCTGAGCTTGCTCCACCCGGCGGAGGTATTGAAGAGCATCGAGCACCTCGGTTACCCGGCATACTTCGCGAGCATCCTCGGCTTTTGGAAGCTGCTCGGCGGCGTTGCCCTGCTCGTGCCCGGCATGCCCGTGCTCAAGGAGTGGGCTTACGCCGGTGTGTGTTTCGATCTGACGAGCGCGGCGGCTTCCCACGCGGCCAGCGGCGACGCCGCGCCGCAGGTGGCCGCGCCGCTCGTGTTCGCGGTCCTGGCGATGACCTCGTACCTACTCAGGCCCTGCAGCCGCACCGTTTCGGTATTCGAGCTCGACCGCAATGCGGACTCTGAACCGGAACGAACGTGAGTCGTTCGTGACGCCGAAGGCTGCGCCGCTCTGTGACTGCCTCGTGACCATTAAACCCCAGGCTCGAAAACGCACGTCGCACTGCGGTCCAAGGCTGTCATAGGCGCGGGTCGAAAGCCTGACGCCTATGACTTGCCGAAAGCGTGGAGCACGAAGGCGTACTCCTCGGCGACTTCGCGTAGCCGCTCGAAGCGGCCGGATTTTCCGCCGTGGCCGGCGGCCATGATGGTTTTGAGCACGAGCAGGTTCTGGTCCGTCTTCAGTGCGCGCAGCTTGGCGGCCCATTTGGCGGGCTCCCAATAGGTCACCCGCGGGTCGTGCAGACCGGCAGTGATGAGCAGGGCAGGGTAGGCCTTGGCCGTCACGTTCTCGTACGGGCTGTACGAGAGGATGGTCTGAAACGCCTGTGCGTCGATGATGGGGTTGCCCCATTCGGGCCATTCCATCGGCGTGAGCGGCAAGGTGTCGTCGAGCATGGTGTTCAGCACGTCGACGAACGGGACATGCGCGACCACCGCGCGCCAGAGCTCGGGCGCCAGGTTTGCGGCCACGCCGACGAGCGTGCCGCCCGCGGAACCACCGGAGATGGCGATGTTGCCGGCGGAGGCAAAGCCATTTTGGATCAGGAATTTCCCGACGTCGACGAAATCGTGAAAGGTGTTTTCTCGCTTCTCGAGTTTGCCGTCCAGGTACCACTGGTAGCCCAGATCGTCGCCGCCGCGGATGTGTGCAATCGCGTAGGCAAAGCCGCGATCGAGCAGGGACAGCCGAGCGCCGGAAAAGCCGGGCGGCACCGCGTGTCCGTACGCGCCGTACGAATAGAGCACGAGCGGGCCCGAGCCGTCGCGCGGAAAGCCCTTTTTGAACACGACGGACACCGGCACCTTCACGCCGTCCCGCGCGGGCGCCATCAGCCGCACGCTGTCGTACTCGGATTTGTCGTAGCCGCTCGGAATCTCCTGCACCTTCAGCGTCTGAAGGCGGCGCTCGCCGAGGTCGTACTCGAAGACCGTGCGCGGCGTGACCATCGATTCATAGCTCAGGCGCAGCGCCGTGACGTCGTATTCCGGGTTCGTGCCGAGCGAGGCGGTGTACGTGCTCTCGGGGAAGCTGACGTAGTGCTCGCCTGCGCCATAACTTTGGATGCGAATTTGGTCGAGCCCGTCCAGGCGCTCTTCGATCACGAGCACTTGCTTGAATGCCGTCAGATCGCGGAGATAGTGCCGATCGGAGCCGGGCACGAGCTCGTGCCACACGCCGGGCTCGGCCACGCTGGCAGTCGCGATCCGAAAGTTGACGTGCGTGTCATTGGTCAGAATGTAAAGTGTGCCCTCGCGCTCATCGATGTCGTACATCCGGTTCACTTGCCGGGCGGACACGAGGCGCGGCGCACTCTCGGGATCGTGCGACGGAATCAAATAATTTTCCGAAGTGACGTGGTCGGCGCTGGACACGATCACGAACGCCCGGCTTTGCGTCAGCCCGACGCTGACGAAAAAGCCCGTATCGCGCTCCTCGTACACGGTAAGATCGCTTTTGGGGTCGGCGCCGAGGCGGTGATATTTCACCACGTACGGGCGCCAATTCTCGTTCACGAGCGTGTAGAAAAAGCCTTGCCCGTCCGCGCTCCACACGGCACTCCCTTGCGTCTCTTCGATCACGTCGGAGAGCTCGCTGCCGCTCGTCAGATCTCGCACGCGCAGGGTTAACCGCTCCGAGCCGGTGGTGTCCGTGGCGTACGCCATGAGCCGCCCGTCCGGGCTCACGTCCAGCGAACCGAGCTGAAAATATTCGAGCTCCTTGGCGAGCGCGTTCTCGTCGAGCAAGAGCTCGGTCTCGCCGCCGCGCGCCGGCTTGCGATACCAGGCGCGGTACTCAGCGCCCGCTTCGAACTTCCAATGATACAGAAAATCGCCGTCTTTGCTGGGCACGCTCTCGTCGTCTTCTTTGAGCCGCCCGCGCAGCTCTTGGAAGAGCGTCTCGATCAGCGGTTGGCGCGGCGCCATCACGGCCTCGAAGTAGGCGTTCTCGGCTTTCAGGTAGCCGAGCACCTCCGGATCTTCGACCTTCGGGTAATTCGGATCCTTGAGCCAGGCCCAGGGATCTTCGAGCACCACGCCGTGGTGTTCGCTGTGCGCGGGTTTTCGCGCGGCCTTTGGCGGTGCGGGGAGGGAACGGTCGGCGGGGGGCGTCATGGCATTCGAGTCCGACCTTCCTCTTTAGCACCCCGCGAAAGCGCCCTCGAATGCCCAGCCAAAAATGGCCATCCGGCGACGTTGCGCGGGCTCGCTGCTCGGCCGCGCGCGCGATCCAATCCCCGAGCAACGCGCCGGCTTGCCCGCGCCGGCTGCCGGCTTTTCGCGCCAAAAATCGCCCACGCCCCAAAAGAAAGCGACGCAGGAGCGGTTGTTTTTTTGATGGTCAAAGAGCGAGTCAGAGCGCGGCCCAGCCTTCGGCGTCGCGCTCCGACTCGCGCGGCAGCTACTCCGCCGCGTGCGCACCCTCGGCGAGCAAGTGCTCACCGCTCGACTCGGAAGCGCGGCTCGCCGCTTCCTTGCGGTGATCTTTCGCGAGCAGCACGTACACCGACGGAATCACGAACAGCGTGAACAAGGTGCCGATGGTCATGCCGCCGACCAGCACGATGCCGATCGAGTTTCGCGCGACGGCGCCGGCGCCCGTGACCAAGGTGAGCGGGAAGTGGCCCGCGACGGTGGCGACCGTGGTCATCAAGATTGGGCGCAGGCGGGTGATGGCGGCCTCGTGGACTGCGTCGATTTTGCTCATGCCGAGCAGCTGCTGCGCGTTCGCGAACTCCACGATCAAGATGCCGTTCTTCGACACGAGCCCGACCAGCGTCACCAGCCCGACCTGAGAGTAGATGTTGAGCGTGGTGGTCCAGCCCTCGGTCAGCTTGAAATGCATCCCAGGTGGGCCCGCGAACTTCAGGAAGGTGAAGATCATCGCGCCGAACATGGCGAGCGGCACCGAGCCCGCCAAGATCACGAACGGGTCGCGGAACGAGTTGAATTGCGCCGCCAGGACCAAGAAAATGAGCAAGAGCGCAAGGCCCATGGCGGGCAAGAATTTACCGCCCTCTTGCCGGAGCTGGCGCGATTCGCCCGTGTAATCATAGCGGTAGCCCGCGGGTAGGATCTTCTTCGCTTCGTCTTCCAGGACTTTGAGGCCCGCGTCCAGGCCGCGCACGGCCACGCCCGAGAGCTTGACCGCGTTCAACTGCTGAAAGCGGTTCAGCGTGCGCGGCTCGACCGCAGTGTGCAGCGAGGCGACGGTGCTGAGCGGCATCAATTGGTTGTTCGGGCCGCCGATGTAGATGTCCTTCAACTGATCGGTGTTGAGCCGGCCGTGACGCTCGATCTGCGGGATCACTTTGTACGCGCGGCCGTCGATGTTGAAGCGATTGACGAAGTTGCCGCCCATCGCCGAAGCCAGATCCGCGCCCACCGATTGCATGCTGAGCCCCATCGACGCGACCTTGTCGCGGTCGATGACGATGTCCGCTTTTTGCTGATCGATCTTGACGTCGACCACCGGCGGAAACGCGAACATGCCGCTCTTGGCCGCGGTCTGCTGCAGCTGATCGGCAAAGCGCAGGATTTCTTCGTGCGGCGCGGTGGACGCGATCACGAATTCGACCGGGAAGAAGCCGGCGCTCGGCAAAGCGGACGGCAAGAAGGCCGGTGCGCGGACGCCGGTGATCACGCCGAGCTTTCGGCTCAGCTCTTCCTGAATCGGGAAAATGCTGCGATTTCGCTCTTCCCACGGTTTGGTGAGCATGCCGCCGAAGCCGGCGGTGGCGAACGTGAGTTGAAACGAGTTTTCGAACTCCGGCTCGGACTGAAAGATGTGATTGGCCTGCTCCGCGTAGACCTGCATCTGCTCGAGTGAGGCGTTTGCCGGCACGTCCAGCGCGCCGAACACGACGCCTTGATCCTCGTTCGGCGCCAGCTCCGTCGGCGAGAAGAGGTACATCGGGATCAGCACCACCGACAGCGTGCCCCAGACGATGTACACGAGCGGCCGATTGCGCAGCGTTGCCGCCAGCATGCGGCTGTACGTGCTCTTGATGGCGCTGAAACCGGCGTCGATCTTGCGCGCCAGGAAGCCTTGGCTGTGCTCGGGCTTGAGCAGGCGCGACGCCATCATCGGCGACAAGGTCAGCGCGACCACGCCCGAGATGAACACCGCGCCGGCCAGAGTGAAGGCAAACTCGCGGAACAACGCGCCGGTCAAGCCGCCCTGAAAGCCGATCGGCGCGTACACCGCGGCCAGCGTGATGGTCATGGAGATGATCGGGCTGACCAGCTCGCGCGCGCCGATGATCGCCGCGTCCATCGGGGTTTTGCCTTCCCGGATGTGGCGCTCGACGTTTTCGACCACGACGATCGCGTCGTCGACCACCAAGCCGACCGCGAGCACCACCGCCAAGAGCGTGAGCAAGTTCAGCGTGAAGCCGAACACCTGCATCAAGAAAATCGCGCCGATCAGCGAGACCGGGATGGCCACGAGCGGTACGAGCACCGTGCGCAGCGAGCCGAGGAACAAGAAGATGACGATGATGACGATCAGCACCGTCTCGGCGAGGGTATGCTTGACCTCGGTGATGGCGCTGTTGATGTAGCGCGTGGAGTCGAAGGCGACGCTCGCGCTCATGCCGGTCGGCAGCTCGTCCTGGAGCGTTTTCATCTCTTTGCGGACGCGCGCGATGACGTCGAGCGAGTTGGCGTTGGGCAGCACCCAGATGCCCATGAACACGGCTTTTTTGCCGGACATGCGCACGTCTTGCTCGTACGTGTCGGCGCCGAGCTCCACGTCCGCCACGTCCGAAAGTCGCACCAATCCGCCATTTTGCGTGCGAATGACCAGCTGTTTGAACTCGTCGACCGACTTCAAGTCCGTCTCGGCGGTGACGTTGACTTGGACCAGCTGGCCCTTGGTCTGGCCGACCGCGGCCAAGAAGTTGTTCGCACCGAGCGCGGCGCTGACCTGCGCGGGGCTCACGTTGAGCGCGGCCATGCGCTCGGGTTTCAGCCAGGCGCGGATCGCGAACGTGCGGCCGCCCAGAATGTCCGCCCGCTGCACGCCCTCGATCGCCGACAGCCGCGGCTGCACGACGCGGATCAGGTAGTCGGTCACTTGATTGTCGGCCAAAATGCTGGAGCCGAAGCTCAAGTACATGGACGCAATCTGCGCGTCGGAAGGCTGAATGCTGATCGCCGGAACTTGCGCTTCGGGCGGCAAATCTGCGCGCACTTGATCGACGCGTGCGCTCACGTCGGCCAGCGCCGCGGCGGCGTTGAAGTTCAACTTCAGCCGCACGTTGATGGTCGAGAGGCCCTGCACGCTCTGCGACTCGATGTAATCGATGCCGTCGGCAGCGGCGATGGCGCGCTCGAGCGGCACGGTGATGAAGCCGCGCACGAGCTCCGAGTTGGCGCCGACGTACACGGTCGTGACGCTGATCGAGGCGCTGTCGAGCTTCGGGTATTGGCGCACGTTGAGCGTGCGCACGGCCTGAACACCGGCAATGATGATGATCAGGTTGACGACGATGGCCAGCACCGGCCGGCGCAGGAACAGATCGGTGAACCGCATGTCAGTGGTTCTCGGGCTTGGGGTCCAATTGGGGCTCGGCCTTGACCGAGTTGTTCACCAAAATGGGCGAGTTGTTGCGCAACTTGAACGCGCCCGCGCTCACCACCTCTTGGCCGGCCTTGACACCGTCGAGGATGGCCACGAAGTCGCCGCGCGATTCGCCCGTGCGCACGAATTGCTGGCGCGCGTTTTTGATCACTTTGCCGTCCGGGGTGGTCTTGGCGCCCGGTGAATCGGGCTTCTTGTCCTCGACCACGAACACCGAATCACCGAACGAGGCATGCACCACCGCAGTCTGCGGCACGGTCACGACCGAGCCGCTGTTCGGCAGCAGGATGGCCACGTTGGCGAACATGCCGGGGCGCAATTTTTCGTCGGGGTTCGGCACTGCCGCGCGCAGCTTGATCATGCGCGTGGTGCTGTCGATGGTCGGATCGACGGCGGCGATCGTGCCGTCGACCGGCGGCTCGTGCGAGTCGGTGATGGTGACGCGCACGGGCATGCCGTTGGTGATCGTGGTGAGCTGTTGCTGAGGCAGCGAAAAATCGACGAACACGGCGCCCACGGCTTGCAGCACCGTCAGCGTGGTGCCCGGATTCAAGTACTGACCGACGTTCACGGCCCGAATGCCGAGCCGACCGGTGAACGGAGCCCGCACGATTTTGCGGTTGATTTGCGCCTGCAAGCTCTCGGCGTCGGTCGCGGCCGATTTCACCTGCGCCTCGTCGGTATCGACCTGCGACTGGCTGATGACGCTCTCTTTGATCAGCGCATGCGAGCGATTGACCGTTACTTGGGCCAAATCACGCCGCACCAGGGCCGACGCGAGCTGCGCCCGCTCGACGCTCGTATCGAGCTCGACCAAGACCTGGCCTTGCCTGACGAGCGCGCCGGACTCGAAGTTGATTTTGGTGACGATGCCGGGCGCGTCATTGCTGAGCGCCACGCCTTTGACGGGTGCGACCGAGCCGACGGCGGTCATCTGCCCTTGCCAGTTCTGAGTCTCGGCGACGGCCGAGCTGACCGATTCTGGCGGCGGACCCGACTTCTCGTACGCCTTACCCATCGCCATCAGCGACGAGATTTGTGAAAACTTGATGAAGCCGAGCGTCCCCACGAGGAGGAGCAGGCCCAAGATGACGAGCAGGGTTCGACCTGCCCGGCGGGGCTTCGAAACAGGGGGCACGGAGACGGACATGGAATTGGAGGTCACGGTGTTGCTCGGCGTGTGCATGAGGTGAAAGCCCTCCGAGCGCAATTGGCCCACGGTCGATCGTGGACGAGTTCACATAGTTCTTAACGAATCGCGCTGGTTTGCGGCATCTATTAGTTGCCTTAGGCGAGCGGTGGAGGTCTCGGAAACCGCCCGGAAAAAGCCTCGAGCCGCCCTGTCCAGCCAATGTTAGAGCGCCTACGCTGCCTACGCGGTAGGGCTTAATCGAGTACCCCCCAGAGCCGCGCACAGAACCACGGCAAAAGGCGAGGTCCGCTCACGTGGCAAGCCGCGTCGCGCGGGCGTTCGTCAGCGGACTCGGCGCGCTGGCCAGAGCCGCCGCGCGGCTCGGAAGACTCATCGCATGCCAACAAAGAAACTTCACGAGGTCATTTACGACAACGCCGAGCGGATCGTCGACGTCTTCGTCGGGCGGGCGCGCCGGCACGATCTCCCGCCTCGCCAGACGCCGCACAGCGAGGTGGTCGACGATCTGCATCGCTACGTTCGCGAGCTGGCGTTGGCGTGTGAGCGCGGCGACGACGAGACCTCGGAAGAGGTCGCCAAAGCGCACGGCGGCCAGCGCTGGTACGCCGGATACGATCTCAGGAGTGTGCTCCTCGAGTACGGCCTGCTGCGGGCGACGATCAGCGATGTCGTTTTGCAGTCGGGCTACGAGATGACGAGCCGCGAGCTGGATCGAGTGGCCGGACTCGTGAACGCGGCGTTGGCCGCGGCGGCGGTCGAGTTCACGCTGCGCGCTACCGGCGAAATCAACCAGGCGTTGCGGACCGCCGAGCTCGCCGTGCGCGCGCAGGAGGACGTCATCGCCGTCGTGTCCCACGATCTGAAGAACCCGCTCAGCGTGATCTGCGGCAGTGTCTCCATGCTCGATCAAGCGCTGGCTGCGGGCGACTTGAATGCCGGGCGCGACGCGCTGCGCGCGCACGTGTCGCGGATCGGAAGGGCTTCCGTACGCATGAACCGCCTGATCAGCGATCTGCTCGATCTCACGAAAATTCGCGAAGGACGCGTCGAGATCGAAGTGCGCGACGAGCACACGAGCGAGCTTTTGGCCGAAGCGAGCGAGCAATCCGCGCCGCTCGCCGAACAGCGCCCGGTACGGCTCGTGAACGAGGGCGGCCGGCACGGCGTCGTAGTCTGTGATCGAGAGCGCGTGCTGCAAGTGTTCGACAACATCGTCGGTAACGCGATCAAGTTCAGCGCGCCGGGCGGCATCGTGCGCCTGGGCGTGGAGTGTTCGCCGGCTGAGTGCACCTTCTCGATTCGTGACGTGGGTCCCGGCATTCCGACTGCGCAGTTGCCGCTCTTGTTCGACCGTTTTTGGACCTCTCCTCGGGTGACGGGCGGGAGCGGCACTGGTCTCGGTCTCGCGATTGCGCGCGGTATCGTCGAGGCTCATCGCGGCCGTATTTGGGTCGAAAGCACCGTGGGTGAAGGCACTTCGTTCTTCTTCTCCCTGCCGACCGCGCAGGGCGGAGTCGCAACGGTCGTTTGACGCTGCTCTTCCTCGTTATTGCGAGATTCGCTGGCGCGAGCCCGGTGATGCAGCGTGGAGCGTGCTGCCAGCGGTGCTGCGCCGTCTGCGCGCGCGGTGTAGCGCATGCCAGATTGGTAACGCAAGCGCCTCGTTGTGGCCGATAGCCACAGCTTGGCGCGGCCTAGCACCGCACAATAGCGCGCTTTGTGGCAACTTCGAGCGCCCCGCCGGGCTGGCACGTCCGGTGCACTGGGCAGCCACGTCCGAACGGAATCCTCACGCACGCCCTGTGGAGCGGCGGAGCTCGTTTCGCTCGGGACCTAAACTGCTGCGCAGTCCGTGAGCCAGGGGCTCGACTCGCACTCAACCATCGACACAGCGGGCCCCCGCGTCCGTAGAAATCCCAAACATGACCCAGCTCAACCTCGGCGTATACGTTGCGAGTCTCCTGGCCGTGGCCGCAGTCGCGTGCGGCAGCGCCGCATTCCCCCTCGACAAGCTCACGGACGCGAAATCCACCGTTCGCGCTGCTCAAGAGGCGGGGGCGCAAAGCGACCCGCAAGCGACTTTGCATCTCAAGATGGCCAATGACGAGCTTGCCGCCTCGCAGAAGGCGCTCGACGACAAAGACAATGACCGCGCGCGCCAACTGCTGAATCAGGCGCAGGCCGACGCGGATCTATCGCTCGCCTTGGCCCGTGGAAGCGAGGACCGCCAGGCTGCCATCGCCGCGCAAAACAAGATCGTCACTCTCTCGAAGCAGCCGCAGTAGCCCGTTCTGGCTGTCAAAAAGCTTAGGAAAACATCATGAAAATCTCGACCATTGCTCTCGTTACCAGTTTTCTCTCCGTCGCTGCCTGCGCTGCGTCCACGCCCACGCCCGAGCTCGTCGGCGCGCGTCAGGCCTATGATCGTGCGCGCACCGACCAGAATGCGGCGCTCGTGCCCGACAGCGTGCTCAGCGCCAAACAAGCGCTCGACAAGGCCGAAGCCAGTCACTCCTCCGATCCGAACACGGATCAGGATCGCAGTGATTCTTACGTCGCCACGCGTCGCGCCGAGCTTTCGCTCGCGCTCGGAGCCAACGCCAAGTCCAAGCAGGAAGCCTCCGCCTCCGCTGCAAACTACGGCACGCTGCAGGACAATCTGCGCACCCAAGCCGTGCAAAAGCTCGGCGTGGAGCGCGGCGCGGTGAACCAGCTCGGCAGCGCGCTGGCGCAGTCCCAGGCGGGGCTCGCCCAGGAAACCGATGCCCGCAAGGCGGCCGAGGCGCGCGCCGCTCGCGCCATGGAAAGTCTAGCCAAAATCGCGCAAGTGAAAGAGGAAGCGCGCGGCATGGTGATCACGCTCACCGGTGACGTGCTGTTCGTCACGGGAAAGTCGGAGCTCTTGCCGGCAGCGCAGGATCAGCTCACTTTGGTGGCCAAGGCGATCCAGGATCAAGGCGAGATCAAGCCGATCATCGTCGAGGGCTACACCGACTCGGTCGGTTCGGACTCCAACAACATGAAGCTGTCGCAAGCTCGTGCGGACGCGGTGCGCAGCTTTCTCGTGAGCAAGGGCTTGCCTTCGGAGAAGGTCAGCGCAACCGGCCGCGGTAAAGCCAATCCGGTCGCGCCGAACGATACGGCCGATGGCCGCGCCAACAATCGCCGCGTCGAGATCGTGGTTGCTGGCGGCTCGAAAAACGCGGCTGACAACGGTAAGTGAATGACCCTGGTCTGCCGCCCGACCCGCTCGTCGCGCTTGGCGCGCGAGCAGGACGGACGGCATGCCAAATCAGAGCTTGGCCGAGGCGAACGACGTGTCGCTTGCCATCAGTGGCTCGCGACTCATTCGGGCTCTGCGATGAGGCATTCCGTGGTGAGCATCAGGCCTGCCACGCTGGCCGCGTTCTCGAGCGCAATCCGAACCACCTTGACGGCGTCGATGACGCCGAGCAGAAAGAGCTGGCCGTATTCGCCGGTCGCCGCGTTGTAGCCGAAGTCGGCCTCTCCGCGTCTCACGCGGTCGACGACGATGGAGCCCTCCACGCCGGCATTCTCGGCGATTTGTCGGAGCGGTTCCTCGATCGCGCGGCGAATGATTTGCGCTCCAAAACGCTGCTCACCGGGTAGCTCGAGCGCGTCGAGGGCGGCCTGGCTGCGAATCAGCGCGACGCCTCCGCCCGGCACGATGCCTTCTTCGACCGCGGCGCGGGTCGCGTTGAGCGCGTCTTCGACCCGTTGCTTCTTTTCCTTCATCTCGACTTCGGTCGCAGCACCGACTTTGATGATTGCGACTCCGCCGACCAGCTTCGCCAACCGCTCCTGAAGCTTTTCCTTGTCGTAGTCACTCGTTACGCTCTCCACCTGCGCGCGGATTGCCTCGATGCGGCCCTTGATTGCATCCTTGCTGCCGCTGCCCTCCACGATGATGGTCGTGTCCTTGTCCACGGTGACGCGCTTGGCGCGTCCGAGGTCGCGTAGCGTCACGCTATCGAGCTTGGTCCCGAGTTCGTCGCTGATCGTCTGCGCGCCGGTGAGGATTGCGATGTCCCTGAGCACGTCCTTCCGGCGATCGCCGTAGCCTGGAGCTTTGACGGCCACGCAGTTCAGCGTGCCTCGCAGCTTGTTGACGACGAGCGTGGCGAGCGCCTCACCGTCCACGTCGTCGGCGATGATGACCAGGGGCTTCTGCTCTTTGGCAATTTGCTCGAGGAGCGGCAGAAGATCGTTCATGTTCGAGATCTTCTTTTCACTCACGAGCAAGTACGGGTCGTCGCATACGGCCTGCAATCGCTCGGGATCGGTCACGAAGTACGGTGACAGGTAGCCCCGATCGAATTGCATGCCTTCGACGATCTCCAAGGTCGTGTCCGCGGTCTTGCTTTCTTCGACGGTGATCACTCCCTCTTCGCCGACCTTTTCCATGGCCTCGGCCAGCTTGCTGCCGATCTCCGTGTCGCCGTTGGCGCTGATCGTCCCCACCTGCGCGATCTGTTTCGGGTCCTTGCTCGGCCGGGCCATGCTTTTCAACGACGCGGTGACGCTCTCGACCGCTCGCTCGATGCCGCGCTTGATCTCGGTCGAGTTGTGCCCCGCGGCGACCAACCGCAGGCCCTCGCGGTAGATGGCCTGGGCCAGCACCGTGGCCGTGGTCGTGCCGTCGCCCGCTACGTCATTGGTTTTGCTCGCAACCTCGCGCACCATCTGGGCGCCCATATTGGCAAAATGATTTTCGAGCTCGATCGCTTTGGCAACGGTCACGCCGTCTTTGGTGATCGTCGGTGCGCCGTAGCTCGACTCGAGCACGACGTTGCGGCCCCTCGGGCCGAGCGTCACCTTGACGACGTTCGCGAGTGCGTCGACGCCCGAGAGCATCAGTTTGCGCGCGTTCGCGGTATAAAATAGCTGTTTGGCTGACATGGGAGACCTCTTTCGTGGCCCAATTGGGCCGTGGACTATGGACGCGCGCCGAGCGTGCCGAGTGTCGGCGGGAGAATGCCCCGTGGGCGAGAACCGCCCCGCGCTCGCGCTCGCGGCCGGGGAGCGGGACGGGTGAAGCTGGGCCGGTAGCAGACCGCAAAACCTCATTTCGCCGCCGAAGGCTGGGACGCCATTCGACGGACTCTGTGACCATCAATCTTTCATTCAAGACTTCTGTACGAGCAGACGCAGCGCCGGCGTGAGCTCGAGATTGCGCATCTCGAGCAGCGCAAGTTGGAAAGATAGGGTCGACTCGGCGCCCTGGTTCTCGTTCACGCGATCGAAGTGCAGCCCATCTCGGCAGCCCCCGGTGACGGGGTCGAACACGGCGCGCTGCAGATAGTTTTGCCCCAGGAACCAGCCGAAAGTGCGGCGCGCATACTGCGCCCAACGCTCGTCTCCCGTGACGCGCCGTGCCTCCAGGCAAGCGGAGACCATGGCCCAAGCGTCGATCGGTTGCTGGTCGAAGGCCGCCTTCACGCCGCCACGCGGGTAAAAGCCGTTCGAACCGATGGGCGAAAAATCGCCGTCTTTCAGGCCTTGCGCGCCGAGCAGCCACTCGAGCGAGCGCAGCCCCACCGCTTTCATTTCGTCGTTGTTGCTCAAGGCGCCCGTCGCAATCATGGCTTGCGAGAGCCGCGCATTTTCGTAGGTGGCCGATTCTTCGAACCAGGGCCAATCTACCGTGCTCGAATGCTGATACAGGCCGAGCAAGCGGTCGGCCAAGAGCGCGCGTTGGGATTCGACGCTGGTGTCGCCTTGAAACGCGCGCAAATATTCGCCGATCCCGAGCAGCGTGAAGGCCCACGCGCGAGGGCTGGTAAAGCCGGAGGTTGCCTGTAAAGCCTGCTGAAACAACACACCAGCCAGGCTCTGCTTGCTCGGATCGCTCGAGCGACCCACGACCGCGCCGAGCGCCCAAACGCCGCGACCGTGGCTGTCTTCCGAGCCCGCATATTCGGCCCAGGTGCGGTTATAGCTCATGAAGTTGCGAAATCGGCCCTTGTCCTTGTTGAAGGCATGGCTGACGAACGCAAGATAACGCGAGGTGAGCGTTTGAATCTTTTCGCCCTCGTCGGTGCCGGCATCCTCCAGCAAGACCATCAGCAGCAGCGCTCGCGCGTTGTCGTCGAGGCAATAGCCATCTTCGTAGCGCGGGACGTTGAAGAGCGCGTGCTGCAGCATGCCGGTGCTGTCGGTCATCTGCTCGACGTGTTTCAGATTGAGGTCGGGCAGAGCGAGGTGCCGTTTGGCCAACGTCTTGACGATGAACACCGAGCGGCGGCGCAGCAAGTGTTCTTCGCGCGCGCGACTGAAGCTCCGATAGTAGCTCTTTGCCACTTCGGGCCAAACCATGCTCCGGCCGTGGCTTGCCGCGCGTTCGGCCAACGCGAGCCGCTTTGGTTCGTCGCCGAGTAGATCGCAGACCTCGCGCGCGATCGCGGCCGGGTCGCGCCAGGGCACGATCACGCCGCGACCTTCGGCCAGCATTTCTCGCGCGTAAGCGTAGGGCGTGGAAATGACCGCTTTGCCCGCGCCCACCGCGTAGGCCAAGGTTCCGGAGGTGGCTTGTTCTGCCTTCAGATACGGCGTGATGTAGATATCGGCGGCGGCCAAAAATTCGCTGAGCTCGCCTTGGGTCACGAAGCGATCGTGAAAAATGATGTTCGCGTCGACGCCCAGGCGTCGCGCGCGGCTCTCGAGCGACAGCCGATAGGCCTCACCGTGCTGCGCTTTGACGTGCGGGTGCGTTGCGCCGAGCACGATGTAGAGCGCATCCGGGAACTTCTCGGCGATCGCCGGCAGCGCCTCGATCACGTTCTCGATGCCTTTGTCGGGCGAGAGCAGACCAAAGGTCAGGATCACCGATTTGCCCTCGACGCCGAGCAGTGATTTGCTGCGTCGAGCGGCGGGAGTCTTGGGGATCCCGTGCGGGATGAGATCGATCTTTTGTTCCGGGACGTGATGCACCGTGCGCAATAGCTCCGCGCCCTGTGCGCTCATCACCACCACGCGCTCCGAAAGCTCGGTCAGCTCGTCCATCACGACGCGATGCATCGTGCCCGGCTCGGGCAGAACGGTGTGCAGCGTGGTGACGATCGGCATGCGCAGCTCACGCAGCAGCGTGAGCAGATAGGCCCCGGCTTTGCCGCCGTAAATGCCATATTCGTGTTGGACGCTGACGACGTCGACCGCGTTCACGTTGAGAAAATCTGCGGCCCGCCGATAGGAAGTGATGTCACTTTCGGTCAGCTCGAAGCGAACGCTTTCGGGGTAAGCGTGTGACTGCCCCGGATCGTTCATCGCCAGCACGAAGCAGTCGATGTCGGCGAGCTCGGCGCTGATGGCTTGGCTCAAATCGGTAGTAAAGGTCGCGATGCCACAGCGGCGCGGCAAATGGTTGCCCAGCATGGCGATGGTGCGGACGGCGCCGCTGTTGTCCGAGTTGTCCACCTGGCTCTGAGGCGCTTCGTTCGTGCTCAGTGTGCACCCGGCGGAGGGCTGGACTTTTGCAGGCAGTACATGCAGCGCGTTGCGGCCAGCATGATGCGCCGCTGGCAGTGCGGGCAGGAGCGACGCACGGGCTCCGGTTCGGGCGCGATCAGCGGCATCAACTTCTGCCACGAGCCGGCCAGGGTTCCGGCCACTGCTGCGCAGGTTCCACCCACCGCTTGGCTCGTCAGCTCGGTCACTTGGAGCTCCAATTCGGCGATGGCCGTGCGAAGCTGAAGCCGTGCGCGCTCGTTAGGTTCTAGCAAGGAGTCGTTCATCGACAGATCCCTTCCAGGAGCCCCAAACGAGGTTCCGGTCGTTTCTGGCCGTGAGTTGCCGCACGAGACACGCACGAACGCGTGGCTGCGGCCAAAACCCAGCATGACATGAGTGCAGGGCTACAGCGATGCTCGCGACCTAGCCCGAACGCGGACTCTACCCGCCGCGACCGCCGAGGTCAAACGCGTCCCGCTCTCTTCTCAGCCGCTCAGCCGCGTCAGCGCGCGAGCGCCACGCTTGACAGCGCTCCGAACGCCGCCACTCTGCAGGATGAGTGAGCTAAGGGCAGCGGATGGCAAGAGCATCTGCGCTCTCCACGGTCTCCGCATTTCACACGCGAGCCGTGCGGAGGGCGCGTCGTTCACGGCATTTCTCTCGCACGACGCCGCGCTCCAGCTGAGCGTCGAGTTTCCGCGTGCACCGATGCTCGACTCGGATGATGGCACGCGCTATCGCGCGACGATTCACGCGGTCACCATCGACCAGCACTCGAACAACTCGGCGCTAGCGTCGATTCGCGGCACCGTGCTTCAGCTCCTCTGACCTCGACGCGGCTCGGCCATCCTCGCCAAGGCGAGGATGGCGCTCGAGCCGAATGTCACGCTCGCGCTCGCTGCCGTCGGCGGGCAAATCCGGCGAAGGCCAGCAGTAGCGCGAACATTCCCGCGGCGCCCGGGCCGTTCGAGCCGCTCGTCGGGCGGGTCGCGCAGCCGCCGCCCTGGCCGACGATGGTGCTGCACACGTTGGCGGTGCAGTCCGCACTTTGGCACTGGTTCGAGCCGCTGCAGGCCGTGCCGGTCGGCAGCTTGAGCGAGCACGTGCCGTCGCTCGCGCAGAAGTCGCCGGACGGGCAGTCGGCGTCGCTCGTGCAGCCGCCCGCGGTCGCGCACGTCATCGTCGTTTGATCGCAGGTGTCGTTGCGGCACTGTTCCGAATCGTTGCAGGAGCCGTCACCGGGCGCGAGCCCACAGGCGTTGTCCTTCGGATCGCAGACTCCCGACTTGCATACCCTGAGACCGACCTCCGGAGTGCAGGTCGAGACCGTGTCGGGAGTGGATGGCAGGGGCGTGCCGTTGTCGATCTTGGGCAGGCATGTGCCCAAGCTGTCGCTCGTGCCGGTGCACCAGCTCGATGCGTCACAATCTGCGTCCACGTGGCACCCGACGACGCAGAGGCCACTGCTCGGATCGCAGATATTTCCGGTGTGGCCCTGACAATCCGCGTCGACCGCGCACGTTCCGCACTCGCCCGCCGATTTGCCGGACAAGAAGCAGAACGGAGCGTCGGTGGTGGCGCAGGCGCGGGGAGTGCCGCCGCCATTGTCACCATCGCAGGGCTCGCAGCTCGAGGAAGCCGTTTCGCACACTGGCGTCGCGCCCGAGCATTGGCTCGAGGTCAGGCAGCCCACGCACAAGCCGCTGCTCGTGTTGCAGACGGGCGTCGTGCCCGAACACTGCGAATCGTCGGCGCAGCCCGCGCAGACTCCCGGGTTCGAGCCGCTGCTCGCGCAGACGGTCGAGCGACAGACGGTCTTTGCATCCGCTGCCGTGCACGGACCGTCCCCGTTTTGCAAGCCGCACTCGTCGTCCTTCGGGTCACACACGCCGCTCGCGCAGACCAGCGCACCGGCGGCTTTGGTGCAGGTTCCGTCGAGTGTCGGGTCCGTGTGCGGCGCGTCCGTGGGCACCGGCGTGGCGTTGGGCAGCGTCGGTAGACACGCGTTCATGCTCTCGTTACACCAATTGCCCGCGGGGCAATCAGCGTCCGCATTGCACCCGCCGGCGGGCTCGCACAGGCCGTTGCTGCTGCAAGCGCCCGAGCGGCAGACGGTCGCGCCGTTGGCTTTGGTGCACGGACCGTCGTTGACGGCGTAGCCGCACTTGTTGTCGGCCCCGTCGCAGACGCCGCTCTTGCAGACCAGCGTCGCGGCCGCCGCCGTGCAAACGCCTTTGAGCGTCGGCGCGGTATGCGGCGCATCGGTCGGGATGGCGGTGCCGTTGCCGAGCTTCGGCGTACAGGTGTGGCTGCTCTCCTGGCACCAATTGCCGGCGGTGCAATCAGCGTCCACGTTACAGCCACCGGCCGGGGCGCAGACGTTGTTCACGCTACACAGCGTGGAGCGGCAGACCGTGCCCGCGTTGGCGGCGCTGCACGGCCCGTCGTCGACGGCGTAGCCGCACAGGTTGTCCGGATCGCACACGCCAGAGCGGCAGACTTTGGCTCCGGTCGCCACGGTGCACGGCCCGTGGCCGTTGAGGGCGCCGCACTTGTTGTCGGTCGTGTCGCACACGCCGCTCGCACACACCAGAGCGCCCACGGCGGTGGTGCAGGTGCCGTTCAGGGTCGGGGCGGTGTGCGGCGCATCGGTCGGGACGGCCGTGCCGTTCGGGAGCTTCGCGGTACAGGTGTGGGTGCTCTCTTTGCACCAGTTGCCCGCCGTGCAGTCGGCGTCCACATTGCAACCGCCGTTCGGTTCACAGAAATTGTTCGCGCTGCAAGCGCCGGAGCGACACACCGTCGCGGCGTTGCCCGCGGTGCACGGCCCGTCGCCCACCGCGTAACCGCACTTGTTGTCCGGATCGCACACGCCAGAGCGGCAGATCTTTGCGCCGGTGGCGACGGTGCACGGCCCGTCGCCATTGAGGTCACCGCACTTGTTGTCGGTCGTGTCGCACACGCCGGCCGTGCACACCAACGCCGAGGCCGTCGGCGTACACGTGCCGTTGAGCGTGGGGTTGGTGTGAGGCCCGTCGGTGGGAATCGCGGTGCCGTTCGGCAAGGTCGCCAAGCACAGCTTGGTGGCCTCGCTGCACCAATGTCCGGCCGAGCAATCGCTGTCGAGCGTACAGCCGAGCTTGGTGATGATGTGGCTGCCGAGCAGCGGCGTTTCCTGAGCCGAGTGGATGTCGTAGTTGCCGCACACGATCTGCCCGGTCGCAGCCGCGTTGATCCCGACCGTCACCGAGAAGGTGCCGGCGCCGGCCGCCGCGATCGCGCTGGCAAAGGTGCACACGATGGTGCCGGCAGCGCCGACCGCGGGCGTGACGCAGATCGCACCAGCAGGTGGCGTGATGCCTTGAAAGGTCGTCGCGGGCGGGGTCGTGAAATCGATCACCACACCGGTCTCAGCGGCCGCCGAGCCGTTCTTGTAGTTCATCGTGTAGGTGAGGTTGGTCCCGGGGTTGGCTTGCGCGGGAGCCGTGCCGCTCACGAACAGACCCGGCACGATCGGCCCGACTCCGTCGACGTACAGCTCGCCGAAGTGGCCACCGGGTTGGCAACCGCTCGCGATCAGCTCGAGCTTGAGCGTGTCGCCCGTGACGCCGGCGAGCGGTCCGAGTGCAACATCGACCAGCGACCAATCGACGTAGTCGATTTCTGCGTTCG
>Ga0207667_10002122_pt1 | contig 24833 bp, 9 predicted proteins | sample KBSCornC52_FD_184301 | JGI IMG/M metagenome (GOLD analysis project Ga0207667, IMG submission 184301) | Corn rhizosphere microbial communities from Kellogg Biological Station, Michigan, USA - KBS Corn C5-2 (SPAdes) (version 2) | ecosystem: Host-associated > Plants > Roots > Rhizosphere > Soil ...
TGCGCCCCGGACGGCATGCAGCGTCGACACCCGATGGCCGTCCCCGCAGGAGACGAAGTCCGCATCGGTCACCTTCGTGTCGTGCACGAACGTCACGCCCTGCGCCTGCAGCCAGCGGCGCAGCGGGCGGACGATGGTGTCGTACTGGTTGTAGCGCGTCCGGCGCACGCCGCCCAGCGTGTGGATTCGAGGCAATTCCTGCAGGAAGCGCAGCATGTAGCGCTTCAGTTCTATCGCGCTGTGCCAGTTCTGGAACGCGAACGTGGTCCGCCACATGGTCCAGAAGTTGGTCTGGAAGAAGTGGCTGGAGAAGACTTCCTCGATGCGTTTCGTGCCGAGCGCCTTCTCCGGCATGGCCAGCAAGCGCATCAGCTCGATCCGGTCCTGGACGTCGAAGCCCAGTTGCCTGGCATCCAGGATGTAGTGATCGCGGTCGATGAGACGCGCCTTGGCGTTCGACACATGCTCGGCATTGAACGCCCGGCAGTCGTCCCGGATCGACAGGCCCGGCTGGTCGAGCGATGGGATCGAGTCGAGCACGTCCCACAGGCAGACGTAGGTTTCGTCCGTCAACATGCGGCCACCGCGCGTGACGAAGCCGGACTGGGCGTCCCCCTTGCCGTCCAGCGCGCCGCCGGCAACGGGAAGCTCCTCGAGGATGTGGATGCGACCGCCGTCGACGCCTGCATCTCGAATCAGGAGCGCCGCTGCCGACAGAGAGGCGATTCCGGCGCCCACCAGGTACACCTGCGACGTCACGGAGCGATTCATGCGGATTTCCCTTCTTGCATCCGGGAGCCTTCGGACTCCCGTTGGTTTCTTGGACAAACCCGCACTCTAGAAAGGCCGCTGATCCGGCCACTTGACGGTTCGCAAGGAAGATGAAATGAGCGCATGGACGGACGCGACGTTGCGGCGACTCCGGCACGCGGTGCCGGAAGAGGGGCGCTGCCGGGCGCCTTGGCACATGCCCGCGAATTGTCCCGACAGGCCTCGATTCATTCCGCGATGCAGAGCAGTCGCACCTGCGCCGCCAACCACTGTCGCGGCCCCTGGATTGCTCCGTGGCGCCGCCAGGCCTTCTGGCGCATCGAACGGGGCATTGCGACATGGCCAAGACTGTGGGCGACTTCATCGTCGAGCGGCTGCACCAATGGGGCGTGCGGCTGATGTTCGGCTATCCGGGCGACGGCATCAACGGCGTGTTCGGCGCCCTCAACCGGGCCGAGGGAAAGATCCGCTTCATCCAGGTGCGCCACGAGGAGATGGCGGCCTTCATGGCCTCGGCCTACGCCAAGTTCACCGGCGAGCTCGGGGTCTGCATCGCCACGTCAGGGCCCGGCGCCTCGCACCTCGTCACGGGTCTCTACGATGCGCGGCTCGACCACATGCCCGTGCTGGCGATCACGGGCCAGCAGGCGCGCGACGCGCTCGGCGGGCACTACCAGCAGGAGATCGACCTGCCGTCGCTGTTCAAGGACGTGGCTGGCTCGTATGTCCAGCAGGCCGGGATGCCGGCCCAGGTGCGCCACATCGTCGACCGCGCCGTGCGCGTGGCGGTCGCCGAGCGCCGCGTCACGGCCATCATCCTGCCGAGCGACCTGCAGGAGCAAGCGTACGAGGACCCACCGCGCGCGCACGGCACCCTGCACTCTGGCGTGGGCTTCGCCCGGCCGGTCGTGGTGCCGGCGCGGGCGGACCTGGAGCGCGCTGCCGAGGTGCTCAACGCCGGCAGGAAGGTCGCGCTGCTGGTCGGGGCGGGCGCGCTGCAGGCGACCGACGAGGTCATCGCCGTGGCCGACGCGCTGCAGGCCGGCGCCGCGAAGGCGCTGCTGGGCAAGGCCGCCCTGCCCGACGACCTCGACTGGGTCACGGGCGCGATCGGCCTGCTGGGCACCGAGCCCAGCTGGAAGATGATGAACGAGTGCGACACCCTTCTGATGATCGGCTCGGGCTTTCCGTACGCGGAGTTCCTGCCCAAGGAAGGCCAGGCGCGGGCGGTGCAGATCGACATCGCGCCCGACATGCTGTCGTTGCGCTATCCGATGGAGGTCAACCTCGTTGGCGATGCGGCGCTGACGCTGCGCGCGCTGCTGCCGCTGCTGCGGCCCAAGGGCGACCGCGCGTGGCGCGACGACATCGCCGGCTGGATGTCGGACTGGTGGCGCAAGCTCGAGGACCGCGCGATGCAGCCGGCCACGCCGGTCAACCCGCAGCGCGTGGCCTGGGAGCTGTCGCCGCGCCTGCCTGGCGACGCGATCATCACCAGCGACTCGGGCTCGTGCGCCAACTGGTATGCGCGCGACCTGCGCATGCGGCGCGGCATGATGGCGTCGCTGTCGGGCGGGCTCGCCTCGATGGGCGCGGCCGTGCCCTACGCGATCGCCGCGAAGTTCGCCCATCCGGGCCGGCCGGTGATCGCGCTGGTGGGCGACGGCGCGATGCAGATGAACAACATGGCCGAGCTCATCACGGTGTCGAAGTACTGGCAGCAGTGGAGCGACCCGCGCTGGATCGTCTGCGTCTTCAACAACGAGGACCTGAACCAGGTCACGTGGGAGCAGCGCGTGATGGAGGGCGATCCGAAGTTCGATGCGTCGCAGCAGATCCCCGACGTGCCGTACCACCGGTTCGCGGAGCTGATCGGATTGCGCGGGCTTTACGTCGACGATCCGGCGCAGCTCGGGCGCGCCTGGGACGAAGCGCTGGCCAGCGATCGGCCGGTCGTGCTGGAGGTCAAGACCGACCCCGAGGTGCCTCCGCTGCCGCCGCACATCACGCTCAAGCAGGCGACCGCCTTCGCCAAGGCACTGGCCAAGGGCGACCCACGCGAAGGCGGCGTGTTCATCGGGGCGATGCGCCAGGTGCTCGGCAGCCTCCTGCCAGGCGAGCGCCGATGATCCTGTCGGTCGCGCTGCCGCCCCATGCATTGGCGAGCAGCGGCTTGCATTGCTTCGGCGCCCGCGCATCCGTCGCAGGGAGGACGGCGCTACGAAGACTCGTAAGTATGAAATCGCGGCGCCTCGGCCCATACTGGCCACGCACGCGCAACGGTGAGCCGCGAGTACCGTCAGGGGTATGGCGCCTGGCTTTCGCCAGCACCGGCTCTGCGGCCCTGGCTGCGGGCTGATCGCTGCATTGCGCAGTCTTCTTGCCGAAGAGTCAACCCATCTGATCCCGGAGTACGCATGTCCATCAGCTTCAATCCCTGGTCGCCTATCTCCAACTTCGTGAATCACGACGTCCTGTCGCCCGTCAACTCGTTTGCCAGCACCCTGCGCGACAAGGCGGGTGACGCCGTCCACGCCTTGGGCTCCGTACGCGGCGACGTGCGCGACGGCATGGTCGACGCCTGGAACAGCGTTCCCGGCCATGAAAAGGCCGAGCAGGTCGTGGGCGATCTGGCAGACAAGGTTCCCTTCAACAACGTCGTCAAGGCGAGCGTGCGTGCCCTGGCCGGGCAGAAGGCGATCACGCTGGACAAGGATGCCGTGGACGAAATCCAGGACGATCCGGATTTCAAGAGGAAGGATGCGGACATCGACAAGCGGGTGGTCGACGCCGCCAAGAAGGATCCTCGATACGGGCGGAGCGATTTCGACATCAAGTTGTCGGACATCCCGGACATCAAGAAGGACGGCGACCTGGCGCTCGCGTTGGGCGGCGACAGCGGCAGCGAATCGAAATGGCATCAGCTGACGCACATCTGGGACATGTCCGACCCCGAAGTGCGCAAGACCTGGGGCGTCGCGGGCAATGAGCTGACCTGGCTGTTGCGCCACTGCGAACTCGGCGGCGCGGCGCACGTGTCCAGGGACGGCACGATCACGATCAAGTACGAGGTCAACGACACGCTGGACCTGACGCCTCACCACAAGATGACCTTGTCCAACCACGATCCGTACGACGTCATCAGCGCAGGGATGGGGGCCATGTGGCACGGCGCACTCGGCGCGTCCAAGCCGCACATCAGCGCGTCCTTCGTCCGCACGGTGCCCGGCACCGGTCCGCAGCCCGCGGGCGTCGCCAACACTGGCGGGACGACGACCGGCCTTCAACCGCACGCCCCGGCCAACTTCGAAACGCAGGCCCCGGGACCACTCGGCGGCTTGCTCCGGATCGGGCCCGCGCGCGCGCCGTCGCCCACGCTGTCCTGACGTGCGAGGCTGAGTCCGGGTTCCCGCATATCCCTTTCGACCAGGCGCATGCGGGGCCTCGGCTTGGTCGCCGTGGAATCGTCAGAAGCAACCGGGTGCCGGTCGCCTGGGCGCGCGTCCGGCACCGAGGACTCGTAGTTGTCGCGCGAAGTCGGGATTGATACCGTCACCCGTATCCTTCCTTCACGAGAGGTTCGATCATGCTTCCTCCCTCCGACGGTACCGCCATCTCGCAGAACGCCGCGCTGGTCAACAGCTTGCGCACGTTGCAGTCCGACCTCGACAGGCAGGCGCCCGCGGCGTCCGGCGGCGCCCGGCCGCTGCCGAGCCAGGCAGACCTGAAAATGGTTGCGGCCGATACCCGGCATGCGCGCTTCGGTGCAAGCGACGTGCAGGCCGCCCAATTCTTCCTCGATCACCCGCAGGCCTTCACTCAGGCAGCGGCATCGGACTGTTCGACGGGCCCGACGACGCTGCCGGGCTATCGCGCTGGCAAGGTCGACGCCGGCCCCGACAAGTTCAGCCTCTCGCTGAAGGGGCCCGATCCCGACCTCGCCGTCGGCGGCACGCACGACCAGCAGGAGGCCCAGCGCGACGAGACGGTCAAGCTGGAGGGCTATGCCGCGTCCAGCTACGAGACCCGCCCATTGCCGGGCAGTCTGCGCTGGCCGAGCGATGGCGACGTGCACGGCATTCTGTCCGGCCTGAAGCCGAACCCGCCGATCGGCGTCGATGGCCAGGATGTCACGCATGCGGTCTACCAGAGCGAGATCCCCAACGCCACGCCGGACCAGGTCTTTGCCCATTGGACGCAACAGCCCAACGAAGTCTTCAACGCCGGCGGCATGGAGATCCGGCCGCCAGTCAACACGCTGCAGAGCGGCCGCTACATGCTCGAGACCGGCGGCACCAACGCGCCGCCGACCTGGCTGCCGGTGCAGATCAAGGTCGACCCGGCCGCGCGCACGATCCACATCGACACGCTGGACGGCCACGTGCTGCGCGGCGAGCAGACCTTCTCCTTCCAGGATGACGGCTGCGGAGGCACGCGGATCGTGCAGGACGCGCGCTTCCAGGCGAGTTCGCAGCTCACCGGCGACATGCAGCACTTCCTGCCGATCTCCCAGGGCCAGCACGACGCCTGGCAGCAAGCGCACCTGGAGACCTACGAGCAGTTCAACGGCAATCCCGGCTACAAGGGGATCGGCACGCCCTACGTCGATCCGCTGTCGCAAGCCGAAGTCCTGGGCGGCAAGGCCTTCCTGCAGGTCGTCGCTCATCCGGCTCGAGCGGCCGACGCGGCCATCAGCGGTCTTGGCGACGGCGCCAACTACGCCATCGACCTGAGCGGTCGGCTCGGAGCCGACGCGCTCGATGGCGCCGGCGACGCCACGCGCCAGGCCCTGGACTGGCTGCACCTGCCGGGCGGCAACGCCATCGACAGCGCCTCGCACGAAACGGGCAAATTCATCTCGAGCCTGGCGGACAAGACCGGCGACGTCGTCGAGTCGGGCATGCACAAGGTCGGCGACGTCACCAAGACGGTCATCGACGACCTGAATCCATTCGACTAGGCGTCAAGGAAACGACTGCTGCGCCTGAAGCTGCACGATCGCGGCAGTCGGCCAGAAGCGGACGCGAGGCCATGTGCGCTTGCGCTACATTGCCAGCTCCTCGAAAGCCGACACCATGCCGCGTCCCTTGTTGCACCACATCTCCATCGGCGTCGCTGACTTGCAGGCCATGGCGCGCTTCTACGATGCGGCGCTCTCGCCGCTGGGCCAGGTGCGCGTCTGGGACGGCCCCCAGTCGATAGGTTATGGCTTTCCCGGCCAGGGGGACAAGCTCCTGCTCAATCTTCGAGACGCTGGGGCGCATGCACCCGGCGCGGGCTTTCATCTCGCGTTCGGCGCGGAATCGCGTGAGGCCGTTGACCGGTTCCACGCCCAAGCGCTCGCGCATGGGGGTACCGACAATGGCGCGCCCGGTCTGAGAGCGCACTACGGCCAGAACTACTACGCGGCCTTCGTCGTTGATCCGGAAGGTCATCGGATCGAGGCGGTGATCAACGAACCCGTGCTGCGACCTGATTGATGCCGGCGAGAAGCCGACAATGAGGCCCGATCGCTTTTGAGTGCCTGCCGGAGCGGTCCTCCGGGAGTCGAATTGTCATTCGTGCCGTCCTGGCCCGGCACGGAGGCCAGCAGTCCGGCGATGCCCGCCAGCGGCGAGCCAGTCGCGCAGGCATGTCAGCTGCGAAGCGCCTTCAGCCTCGCGATCAGCGCTTCGTCGAGTGACACGCAGGCGTGCACCGCCTGGCCCGGCTCGTCGATCCGATAGTGGGCCACCGCGCAGGCGTCTGCGAGGGCCGGGCCGAGACGAAACTCGATGGTCGCGGCAGGGTCATTCCAGTCAAGCGCCGTCGCCTCGTCGAAGTCGATGAAGCGGTGCACAGCAGGCCATGCTGCCTTGTAGATCGCTTCCTTCGCGGCAAAAAGCAGGGTGGTGCGCAGGCGCGAGTCGATCCCCTCCAGCCACCTGGCGCGTTCGCGGGGTGAGCAGCAGACGTGCGCGATCGCACGCTGCGCGTCCGCGTCGACCAGGTGCTCGGAGTCGATGCCCAGGCCGGCGCCGTCCGCGCGACGCGTGACCAGCGCGTGGGCAGTGATGTCGGTGTGCGTGATGGAGCCCGCGACACCTGCCGGCCACACGGGCTCTCCGTGATCGCCGCGCGGTACTGCCTGACCTGGTGCGCCCGCGCGATCGAGTGCTCGCTCGGCGCACAAGCGCCCCCCGATCCACGCGATCTGTCGATGCCTGACTGCGTTCTGCAACGCCCGAGGCAGCAGCGCGTCGAGTTCCAGGCCGGATAGCGCGAATGCAAGATCGGCCAGAGGCAGGCTCGCGCCGGCGGTCGTGCGGGCAGCGCTTGGCCAGGGATGCTGCGCTGGCTGGAAGTACGGCTCGAGTCGCGGTGCGATGTCACCGAGCGCGTCCGTGAGGCGTGGGCCCAGGGAGGCGGGGCGCACTCGTTTCACGAAGGGGGCGATGCTCATCGGGGGCCCCAGGGTCGGTCGCAGGTCGATTCCCGATTTTCGGCCTGCTCGGCGATCACCCCTCGAGGGCTATTGCCGAGTTGCCCCGGTTCTCCTTGCCTGTGTCGAATCGCCGTCGCATCCATTCCCATACTGTCAATGCCGGGTAGCCCGTCATCCCCAAAACGAGGTATTTTGTTTCTGCCCAAAAAGGTGGGTTCGCTTCAATTTTGGGGGATTCTCTCAAATCGGCCAAAGTGAGCATCCTGATGTCTTGCGCAGGCCAGGCGTCGCATGCAGAATCTTCCTTCCAATATGCCTATCCTGGCGCGAAAGTCAGACTTTAGAATTGACGAAGGGGCCATCAGCAATTGATTCTCTTCAACCGACACATGCTCTGATTTGGTGCCAAGGAGACTGAAAAACAAACGAATGCGGGTAGGGACGGAATACATTGCCCGCAACGAACCGAATGGGCGCTAACCACATGATCTGCTAAGAAAACCGGGTTCCACGGAGACGTGGGGCCTAGCCGTGCTTCGCTGCAACGTCCTCCAGAAAGTCGGGTCATCGGCTGAGCTCGAAAAGCTCGTTGAATCCTGCTTGGAGGAGTTATCTCGCCCGGCGCAAATTTGCGCCGGCATGGCGGAGCCGTGCCTTGAACGAATAATCTCGAGGGGCATTCGCTTGCTCGGCGCAATTCAGTGCGCGGAGTACTTGCGCGCCTTTGCATTCCATTTGAAACATTGGCCGTGTGCGAAGCAAATGTAAGGGATGTGTGTCATCGGGCGCGGTGACCAAGCGGCTACCTGGGCATATCGATGTGCGTGGAATCCGACCCGATCTCCATATTAGGTGCACGTCGATGACAAGCGAATGACGCGCCAACGACCCATTCGGGCGAGCGACGACGGACGAGGATACAAACATGCAGGAACAGGCGATTGCGATCGTGGCGATGGCGGGCGTCTTCCCCGACGCCCCGTCGGTGGATGCGCTGTGGGCGAACCTGCTCGCAGGCCACGAATCCGGCCGCGAGTTCACGGTCGACGAATTGGTGGCCGCGGGCGTGCCTGCCGACATCGCAGCCCGCGCGGACTTCGTGCGCAGGCGGCCCGTGATCGACCGCTGCGACGAGTTCGACGCGGCGTTCTTCGGCTTCAGCCCGCTCGAGGCCGAGGCGCTCGATCCGCAACTGCGCCTGCTGATGCAATGCGCCTACCACGCGCTCGAAGAGTCCGGGTCGACGTCCAGCGCGCGCCGGCTTCGTGCTGGCCTGTTCGCAGGCATCCGGGAGAGCCGCTATCTCAATGAGCACCTGATGGCCAGCGAGCGCCATACGCGTTCGCTGGGCGGCGACTACCTGCAGATGATCAATCGCAAGGACAGCGCGGCCACGCTGCTGGCCTACAAGCTGGACCTCGGCGGCCCTGCGGTGAGCGTCAACACGGCGTGCTCCACGTCGCTGCTCGCCGTGCACCTGGCCTGTAGCAGCCTGCTGGCATACGAGTGCGATGTCGCGCTCGCGGGTGGTGCGGCCATCTCGTCGTTCGGCCCCGACGGCGTGACTTACGTGCCGGGCGGCATCCTGTCGCGCGACGGCCGCTGCCGCCCGTTCAGCGACGATGCCGACGGCACGATCGACGGCGCGGGTGTCGCCGTCGTCGGCCTGAAGCGCCTCGCTGACGCGATGCAGGACGGCGACCGTATCCACGCCGTCATCCTGGCCAGCGCCGTCAACAACGACGGCGCCGACAAGGCTGGGTACACCGCGCCCAGCGTGGCCGGACAGGCGCGCGTGATCGCGGATGCGCTCGCGCTGGCGGACATCTCGCCCGAGACCATCGGCTACGTCGAGGCGCACGGCACGGGCACGCGCCTCGGCGACCCGATCGAGGTGCGCGCGCTCACGCAGGCCTGGCGACGCTTCGGCGATCGCCGCGGCTACTGCCGCCTGGGCTCCATCAAGGCCAACGTAGGCCACCTCGGCGCGGCGGCGGGCGTCGCGGGCCTCATCAAGGCCGCGCTGGTGGTGCGCGATGGTCGCATCCCGGCGCTGGTCAACTTCACGCGGCCCAACAGCGAGCTCGACCTCGCATCCACGCCGTTCGTGATCCCGACGTCGACGACGGACTGGCCGGCGCAGGAGTCGCCGCGCCGCGCCGCGATCAGCAGCTTCGGCATCGGCGGCACCAATGCGCACGCGATCCTCGAGCAGCCGCCGCAGGCGCCGCGCTCCGACGACGTCGCGGCGGCCGACGACTGGCACTTGTGCGCGCTGTCGGCGCGCAGCGCCGCGGCGTTCCAGGCCACGGCCGCGTCGATGGCCACGGGATTGGCTGCGCGGCCCGATGCGCGCCCCGACGCGCTGGCTGCGACGCTGGCGGCCGGGCGCGCGCACCTGCCGTGGCGCGGCTTCGCGGTCGTGCAGGACGCCGGACAACTGGCTGTCGCGTGGCGCGCGGCAGCGGCGCCGCTCGCCCCGGCACGTGCGCGCAGCCGGGTGGCGTTCCTGTTTCCCGGCCAGGGCTCGCAGCATCGCGGGATGACGCTCGCGCTGCGCGCGCGCTGGCCCGCGTTCCGCGAGGCCTTCGACGCCACGGCCGCGCTCGTGCTGCGCCATGGCGACATCGACCTCGTCGCCGCACTCACGTCGAGCGGCGCCGAGGACCTGACGCGCACCGATGTCGCCCAGCCGGCGCTGTTTGCCACGAGCGTGGCCCTGGCCAGCGCCTGGAAGGCCGTGGGCGTCGAGCCCGAGGCGCTGCTCGGCCACAGCGTCGGCGAACTGGCCGCGGCCTGCGTGGCCGGCGTGTTCACGCTCGACGAGGCAGTGCGCCTGGTGTGCGCGCGCGGCCGCCTCATGCAGGCCGCCGAGCGTGGCGCGATGCTGGCCGTGCCGCTCGAGGCGGCAGCACTCGCGAGCCGCCTGGGGCCGGACCTGGAGATCGCCGCCATCAATGGCCGAACGTCCTGCGTCGCGAGCGGCCCCGTCCCGGCCATCGAACGCCTGCACGCCGAGCTCGCGGCCGAAGGCATCCAGGTGCGCCTGCTGCACACGTCGCACGCGTTTCACTCGGCCTCGATGCGCGAACCCGCCCGCGGACTGGCCGATGTCGTGCGGACACTGTCGCCGCGCGCGCCGGCGATCGCGGTCGTCTCGAACGTGACGGGCGAGTGGCTGACGGCGGAGCAGGCCGTGTCGCCCGACTACTGGGCGCGCCAACTGCGCGAGCCGGTGCAGTTCGAGCGTGGCCTCCAGGCCTTGCAGGCACGCGGCATCGAGGCGCTGCTGGAGGTCGGCCCCGGCACCACGCTGAGTTCGCTCGCACGCGGCGAGCTGCCGCAGGCGACGGTCGTTGCGTCCCAGCCGCATCCGGCCACGCTGGACAAGACGACCCGCCCCGAGGACCGGGCCTTCCTCCAGGCGGCCGGCCAGCTGTGGGCGATCGGGGTGCCGGTCGACCTGGACGCGCTGGCGCCGCGCCCCGCGGGCGGGTCGCGACAACACCTGGCCGGGTATGTGTTCGACAAGGTGCGCCACTGGGTGGACGCCAGCCCCGCCGGAGGCATCGCCGCACGCCCGACGACGCCCCTGCGCCGCGTCGAGCTCGTGCCCCTCGCCACCGGCCGCCCGGGCGAGCGCGCGGGATCGGTGCGGCTCGAGGCCGATGGCCCGCCGGCGCTGGCCGCGCTGGCCGCGCACCCGGCCGGCGCGGGGCTGGCGGTGCGGGTTCGCCATTCGCCGCAACCCGTCGAAGAAGCGCTCCTGGCGCTGCAGTCCGACGGCGTCCCTGACGCGCAGCGCTTCATCGCGGCCGACTTCGAGGCCGCTCGCAATGTCGACGCCTTGCAGCGCCTGCTGGCCGCGCTGCCGGCGTCGAGCGTCGTGGTGCTGCTCGAAGGGCGGGCCTTCGGCCTGGCGCTGCGCGAGCCCGCGGGCGGCCCGTCCCCGGCCATCGCGCCGGGCGAGCTCGCAGGCCTTTCCGGTGAAAGCGGCACCCTGCTGCGCGCGCACGCCGAGGCGGCCGACGCCGCGCGGCCCTTGAACCTGGCCTGGCTCACGGGCGCCGCCGCCGACATCGCCGGCCACCTTGGCCGCATCGGCGCAAGCGCCGGCCCCTGGATCCTGATCGACAGCGACGACCTGGCGCCGGCGGAGCGCCTGTCCCGCCTCCTGTCCGCGCGCGCGCACTTGCGCGCCGCCGGCGTGCTCGATACCGCGTGGGTCGCCGCGCGCGGCGCGCTCGACCGCATGCCGCCGCGTGCCTTGCTGGACCTGCTGAGCGCGCTGGCCGAGGGCGACGGCGCACTCCATGCCGCCGACCTGCGCCCGATCCTTCCCGACACGGAACCTTCACCTGAGACGACCATGACCGATGAAATCACCTCCCCCGCGAGCGACGCGGGCGACGTGCGCGGCAGCATCCGCGCGATCTGGGCCAAAGTGCTCGGCACTCCGGTCGTCGGACTCGACGACAACTTCTTCGACCTCGGCGGCAACTCGCTGTGGGCGCTGCAGATCGTCAGCCAGGTCAACGAGGCATTCGGCTGCGAGATCCACCTCTCCGAGCTGCTGAACGCCGCCACCGTCAACGAGCTCGCCGCGCTGGTGGAAAAGCGCTTGTTGAGCGTCGTCGACGACGGCGAGCTGGGCGCGCTGCTCGACGAACTCGGCGACCTGTCCGACGAGGACATCGCCCGGCTGCTCGCCGAACCCGGCGACGGCGGCGCGGCCGCGGCCGCGGCCGCCGCCGAGCCTGTGTGACGAGCAAACCCGGAGAATGCCCATGACCGACCTGAAGTCCCGCCTCGCCGCGCTGACGCCGGAGCAGCGCGAACGCCTGAAGAGCCAGCTCGCGGCCGAGGAGCCTGTGGCCTCCAACGGGCTGCCGCTGGATGTCTCGCTGTTCTTCTTCTCGGCCAACGGCACGAGCGAGTCACGCAGCAAGTACGAGCTGCTGCTGCGCTGCGCCGAGTTCGGCGATGCCAACGGCTTCAAGGCGATCTGGACGCCGGAGCGCCACTTCTCGCCCTTCGGCGGCCTGTACCCGAACCCGTCGGTGCTCGCCGCGGCGATCGCCGTGCGCACGCGACGCATCGAGATCCGTGCCGGCAGCTGCGTGCTGCCGCTGCACAACCCGATTCGCATCGCCGAGGAGTGGAGCGTCGTCGACAACCTGTCGAATGGCCGCGTCGCGCTGGCCTTCGCGAGCGGCTGGCACAAGACCGACTTCGCGCTGAGGCCGCAAGCCTACGCGACGCGCCGCGACGCCATGGCCGAAGGCATCGACACCGTCCGCCGCCTGTGGCGCGGCGAGCGCGTGAGCGTGCCCGGCGTCGATGGCGAGAACGTGGAGGTCGTCACCTACCCGCGGCCGATCCAGCCGGAGCTGCGGCACTGGCTGACATGCAGCTCGCCCGCCGGCTGGGCCGCGGCGGGCGCCAGCGGCGCCAACGTGCTGTGCATGATGGGCCCGTCCACGAGTCACCTCGCGCAGTGCGTCCAAGCCTATCGCCAGGCGCGCGCACAGGCCGGCCTGCCCGAGGCCGGCGGCACGGTCAGCGTGATGCTGCACACCTACGTCGACAACGACCGCGCCCGCGCGCGCGCCCGCACGCGCGGCCCGCTGCAGTCCTATCTCGAGGACTACATCCGCCAGTACGACGTGATGGCCGACGCCTCGGTGCAGCAGCAGGTGCTCGCCAACAAGGACGCGCTGCTGGACTTCGCCTTCGAGCGCTACTTCGAGCAGGCCTCGCTGCTCGGCCCGCAGGCCAAGTGCCAGGCGCTCATCAACAAGCTCACCGCGGTCGGCGTCAACGAGATCGCCTGCCTCGTCGACTTCGGTGTCGACGACGACGACGTGCTCGCCAGCCTGGAACTGCTGGCCGAGCTCGGCCAGGTCCCCGCCGGCGCGCCCCGCGGCGCCGCGACAGAACCCGCTCGCCCCCAGGAAATCGCATGAACCAGACATCGCAACGCATGGCGCAGGTCGACAGCCTCTCGCCGCAGGTCCGTGAGCTGCTGCTCGCCAAGCTCGCCCAGCGCTCCCGCGTGGCGCAGCGCCCCGAGGAACTCGTCCGCCATCCGGCCGAGTGGCTCGTGCTGGATCGCCGCCCGCTGCTCAACCTGTTCGCCGCCGGCGAGGAGGCCCCGGTCGACGCGGTGTCCATCACCTGCATGACCGAAGGCGTGGTGGGCAATGGCCATTCACTGACCGACATCACCCACAAGGTGTGCGGCGACATGCCGCTGTTGACCAACGTGCGCGAGCTGTCCATCGGCCGCATCGCCACCCTGACGCTGCCGCGCACCTACGGCCAGATCTACACCCAGAGCGACGATGTCGTGCGGCTGGTGGAACAGAGCCTGCGCATGGCCGCCACGCTGGGCGCCAAGGCGGTGTCGCTCACCGGCCTGATTCCGTCGGCCACCGACTACGGCCGGGCCGTGCGCCACGCGCCGGGGCTGCCGGCGATGACCACCGGACATGCGACGACGATCTCCTCGGTCGTGCTCGCGCTGCGCCGCCTGCTGCAGGACACCGGCCGTCGCCTGCCCGACGAGGACATGTGCTTCATCGGCCTGGGCTCGATCGGCGGTTCGACGCTGCGCCTGATGCTGGCCACGCTGGAGCACCCGCGCAGCCTGACGCTGTGCGACGTGTACGCCAAGCGCGCCGACGTCGATGCGCTGATGCTGGAGATCCGCGAGAAGTTCGGCTTCCGTGGCGAGCTGCGCTTCGTGGTCTCGCAGCGAACCTGCCCGGACGAGGTCTACGCCGCCAGCGTCGTCGTCGGCGCCACCAACGCGCCGAACGTGCTGGACATCTCGCGCGTGCGCCCGGGCACCCTGCTGGTGGACGACTCGGATCCGCACTGCTTCGACGCGCAGGCCGCCATCGAGCGCCTCGAGCGCGATGGCGACATCCTGTTCACCGAGGGCGGCGCGCTGCGCGCTCCCGACGTCATCCATCACCGCATCTACCTGCCTGAGCAATTCGAGTGGGCGCTGCAATACCCGGTCGACGACGACAACGCACACCACATCACGGGCTGCATCTTCTCGAGCCTGCTGTCGGCGCGCTTTGGCTACCCGTCCACGCTGGGCTATGTCGACCAGGAAGACGCGCAGGTGCACCTGTCGGGACTGGTCAAGCACGGCTTCGGCGCAGCCAACCTTCACCTGGGCACCTACCGGCTGGACGCGGCGCGGATCGAAGCCTTCCGGCGCGCGTTCGGCGGCCCGGCCGCGGCGCCGGTCGACCTTCGCTTCGACGAGCACCTCCTGCGACGCCGGCTGCCGCCGGACGTCGCGCCACGCTGAGCCGGCCCTGCTGGCCTTCCCGAACCAGCCGCCGCGCGCGGACGCCGACACCTCACTCGCATGACACACCTGGTCGACCACCTGCCGAACTTCCACGCCGTCGTCCGCCACTGGGCGCAGCGGCGTCCGGATCGCGTCGCGTTCCACTTCATGCCGGACGGCGAGTCCGTCTCCGGCGTGCTGTCGTTCGCCGACCTCGACGCGCGGGCGCGGGCGCTCGCGGCCGTGTTGCAGGCGCGCGGGTGGCGCGGAGAGCCGCTGCTGCTGCAGTACCGGCCCGGCCTGGATTTCATCGTCGCGTTCTTCGGGTGCCTGTACGCCGGCGCCATCGCGGTGCCGGCCTATCCGCCCACCAACAACCGATCGAAGTCGACCCGCCTGCAGGCGCTGGTGGCCAGCTGCGGCGCCCGCGCGGTGCTCACGGACGCGGCGACCGCGGCCGACCTGGAACGCGACCTCGACGGTTCGCCGATGCCGCTGCTGCGCACCGACACGATCGACCTCGCCGCAGCCGTCGACTGGGTCGACGACCAGATCGACGCCAGCGGCGTCGCGTTCCTGCAGTACTCGTCGGGCTCCACCGGCGACCCCAAGGGCGTCGTCATCACGCACGGCAACCTGATGCACAACCAGCAGACCATCCGCCGGGCGATGGGCAACGGCGACCACACGGTCTTCGCGAGCTGGCTGCCGCTGTTCCACGACATGGGGCTCGTGGGCAACGTGATGCAGCCGCTGTACTTGGGCGTGTCCTGCCATCTGATGCCGCCCATGGCGTTCATGCAGAAGCCGCGGCGCTGGCTGGACGTCATCTCGCGCCATGGCGTGACCTGCACCGGCGGCCCCAACTTCGCCTTCGATCTTTGCGTCGACAAGATCCCACCCGAGGATCGCGCAGGCCTCGACCTGTCGCGCTGGGACGTGGCCTACAACGGCTCCGAGCCGGTGCGCGCGGAGACGCTGCGCCGCTTCGCCGATGCGTTCCGTCCGCATGGCTTGCGCGACGGCGCGCTCTATCCGTGCTACGGCCTCGCGGAGGGGACGCTGCTGGTCTCGGGGCCGCAGGCCGGCGGCGGCTTCCGCACGCTGGCCGTCGATGGCGACGCGCTCGCCGCCGGCCAGGCCCGGTCCGCGCAGGGCGCGTCGGCGCAGGAAATCGTGTCCTGCGGACCGGTTGCCAACGGCCAGGACGTCCGCATCGTCGATCCCCAGACGCAGCGCACCTGCGAGGACGGCCGCGTCGGCGAGCTCTGGCTGCACGGTCCCAGCATCAGCGCCGGCTACTGGCGGCGGCCCGACGCGGACGCCGCGCTGTTCGCCGAGCCGCAGGACCTGCCGGGCTCCGGTCGCCACTGCCGCACCGGCGACCTCGGATTCTTCCGCAACGGCGAGCTGCACGTGACGGGACGCCTGAAGGAACTGCTGATCGTGCGCGGACGCAACCACTATCCCCAGGACATCGAGGCCAGCGTGCAGTCCGCGTGGCCCGGCTTCCAACGGTCGGGCGGCGCGGCCTTCCTCGACGGCGAGCGGCTGGTGCTGGTGCAGGAGGTCACGCGCACCGCGCTGCGTGGCTACGACGCGGCGCAGGCCGGGCGCCTGGCGCGGGCGGCCATCGCCGAGCACCACGGGCTGGCCCTCGCCGAACTCGTGGCGATCCGGCCGGCCACGCTCGCCAAGACCTCGAGCGGCAAGATCCGTCGCGGCGCCGCGCGCGACGCGTATCGCGCGGGCGAACTGGCGCGCGTCGACGCGGCGTCCCCGAACGCTGCTCCGGCGCCGATCGCCGCCGGGACGACGTCGTCCTTCGCTGTGCTGCGCGACACGATCGCCGGCCTGGGCGTGCCGCTCGCCGCGATCGTGCCCGAAGCCACCGTCTACCAGCTGGGCCTGGATTCGCTGCGGCTCGTCGAGCTGCACGAGCGCCTGGGCCGCGCGCTGGGCAGCGCCCCACCGATCGAGGCGGTCTTCGACGCGGTGCCGCTGTCCGATCTGGCGGCGCGTCTGGACGTGCCTGCCGCGACACCGCAGGCCGATGCGCCGGCCGGCCCGCCCAGCGACGCCCTGACGCCGTACCAGGTGGCGATCTGGCTGCGCCAGCTGCAGACGCCCGAACCCATCTACAACCTGGCCGTTGCGCTGGAGTTCGACGCCGGCGTCGAGCCCGTGCGCATCGAACAGGCCTTCGCGGCGCTGGTCGCCCGCCATCGCCACCTGCGCCAATGCGTGGGCCACGACGACGACGGCGCGCCGCACTGGCGCGACGCCGAGCCGCCGCGCGCGCTGCGCGTGGACGCCGCGGCGTGGAGCGAGGCGCGCCTCGATGCCGGCCTGCGCGCGTTCCGCGCCGCCGCCTTCATGCTCGAGGACGCCGCGCCGGTGCGCGCGAGCGTGTTCCTGCGCTCCGGGCAGGGCCCGCTGCTGGCGTTGTGCGTGCACCATGTGGCCACCGATTTCGCCGGCGCCACGGCGCTCGTCGACGAGCTCGTGCGCGAGGTCGCATCGGCCGGCGTCGCGCCCACGGTCGACGCGCGGGCGGCCCAGGGCCAGCTGGCCGCCGCTGCCGCCTCCGCGGCCGAGGCGGACGACGCGTGGCTCGATCGGCTGGCGTCCGCCTCCGCCGGCATCGACCTCGGCGTCTCGCTCGCCGGCGCGGACGACCTCGACCACGAGGCCGACGCGCAGCATTTCGGGATGCTGGACGCCGACCTCATGGCCGGCCTGCGCGAGGCCTGCGCTCGCACGGGCGCCACGCTCAACGTGCTCCTCGCGGCGGCCTTCGGTGCGCTGCTGCATCGCTACAGCGGCCAGGCGTCGCTGTGCCTGGGCATGCCATTCTCCGTGCGCCCGCTGCAGCTGGCGGCCTGGCCCGGCAGCGCGGTGAACATGGTGCCGGTGGACTTGCAGTTCGGCGACGGCGACGACATCGCCGCGCTCGTGAGGCGGACGATGCAGGGCGTCGCACTGGGCCTGCGCCATCGCTTCCTGCCGCTCACGCGGGTGGCCGAGGGCGTGCGTCGCCGCGACCCGGGACGGCAGCGCCTGTTCGACGCCGTGTTCATCTGCCAGGCCGAGCCGCGAGGCGACGACGCCGAGGCTGGCCGCCTGCTGGCCGGCAGCGACGCCTGGCTCGCGGCCGACCGCTGGTCCGGGCTGCGCGTGCGCTCGCGCCGCATCGCGTCGACGGCCGCTCAGGCCTTGCTGACGCTGCTGGTGTTCCCGTCGCTGGACGGCGCAGCCCGCCTATCGCTGGAGTTCGACCGCGCCCGCGTGCCGCAGGCGTTCGCCGGCCGCATCCTGTCGCACTACGTCGGCCTGCTGCAGGCCTTCCTGCGCACCCCCGACGCGCCGCTGCACGCGCTGGCCTACCTGCCCGAGCCCGAACTGCGCCGCCAGTGGCTGGGCTGGAACACCGGCGGTCGCGAGGCGCTGCCCTTGGCGCACGATGGCAGCACGCTGGCGACGCTGTTCCTCGACGCCGCGGCCGCGCAGCCGTCGGCACAGGCGGTCGTCGATTCATCGGGCGCGGCGTGGTCGTACGCCGAGTTGCGCACGGCCGCGCAACGCATCCGCGCCACCTTGTCGCGCCACGGCGTGGGGCCCGGCGACTGCGTGGGCGTCGCATTGCCGCGCGATCGCATGCTGCCCGCGGCGATCCTGGGCGTGTTGATGGCCGGCGCGGCCTATGTGCCGCTGGATCTGGACTACCCCGGCGAGCGCCTGCGCCACATCTTCGAGGCCAGTGGGGCACGCCATGTCCTGACGCTGCCTGCGCATGCCGGCGACTTCGCGCGTGCCGGCGCGTTGTGCGTATTCGCGAGCGACGCCGAGACGCCCGACGCCTCGCCCTTGCAGGCGCGCGCGGACGACGTCGCCTACGTGCTGTTCACCTCGGGGTCCACGGGCCAGCCCAAGGGCGTGCAGGTCACGCATCGCAACGTGGCCGCGCTGCTGCACTGGGCGCGCGACACGTTCGACGAGACGGAGCGTGCGCGCGTGCTCGCGTCCACGTCGATCTGCTTCGACCTGTCGGTGTTCGAGTTCTTCGTGCCGCTGTGCCTGGGCACGACCTGCGTGGTGGTGCCGGGCATCCTCGACCTGGTCGACGCTGCGCCCGACGCGGTGACGATGATCAACACCGTGCCCTCGGCGATCGAGGCCCTGCTCGGCGCCGGCGCGCTGCCCGCCAGCGTGACGACGGCGCTCGTCGCGGGCGAGCCGTTTCGCCAGCCGCTGGTGGATCGCCTGTATCGCGAGAGCCGCGTCCGCCGCGTGCTCGACCTCTACGGCCCGACCGAGGACACCGTCTATTCCACCGGCGCCGAGCGCCGCCTGCGCGGCCGCGAGACCATCGGCCGTCCGCTGCCCGGCACCCGCGCCTACGTCCTGGACACGCACGGCCAGCCCGTGCCGGTCGGCCTGCCGGGCGAGCTGCACCTGGCCGGTGCCGGCCTGAGCCTGGGTTACCGCGGGCGCGACGACCTCACGCGCGCGGCCTTCGTGCTGCCGCCGGCGCTCGCGCACCTGGAGACGCGCGCATACCGCACCGGAGACATCGTGCGCCTGGCGGAGGATGGCGAGATCGTCTACCTGGGCCGACGCGACCAGCAGGTGAAGATTCGCGGCTATCGCATCGAGCTGCAGGAGATCGAGGCCGCGCTGGCCAGCTGCGAGCCCGTGCGCGAGGCCGTCGTGCAGGTCGTGCGCGTGGCCGGCCAGCAACCCGCGCTCGCGGCCTACGTCGCGTGGCGCGATGGCGAGGCCGACGGCGCGACGCGCGCCGCCTTCGACGCCCATCTGGCCAGCCGCCTGCCGCACTACATGCGTCCGGCCTTCGTGGTGACGCTCGCGCGCCTGCCGCGCACGCTCAACGGCAAGGTCGACCGGCGCGCGCTGCCCGCGGTCGACATGACCTCGCCGCCGGCGGCCGAGGAGGCGACGCTGGCGGACGGCCTGGAAGCCGCGCTGGCGCAGGTGTGGGGCGACGTGCTGGGCACGCTGCCGCGCACGCCCGCCGCGCATTTCGTCGAGCTGGGAGGCAACTCGCTGTCGGCGGTGCAACTGCGCGCCGCCGTCCGTCGCCGGTTCGGCGTCGACTTCCCGCTGGCCGCGCTGCTGGTGATGCCCGTGCTGGGCGAGCAGGCGGCGCTGCTGGCCGAGCTGGTACGGCAGGCCGATCCTGCTGCAGCCGGCGCCTCCACCGAGCTCGAGGAGATCGAGCTGTGAACGCCGACATCGTCTCCCTGGTTCGCGGCCTGCGCGCCCGCGGCGTGCAACTGGCCGCGCGCGACGGCCAACTGAAGATCACGGCCCCGAAGGGCGCGCTCGCGCCGGAAGCGGTGCAGCGCCTGCGCGAGAGCAAGGCCGAGGTGCTCGCGGTGATCGAGCGGCTGGACGCGGAGGAGTCCGCAGCGGCGTTGCGGCCTGCGACATCCGCCGAACGCGACGCGGCCCTGGCCACGCACGGCCAGCGCGCGATGTGGCTGCTCGCCCAGCAGGGTGCGGCTGATGCCTACCACGTGGCAGCGGCGTTGCGCCTCGAGGGCACGCTGGACGCGGACTCGCTCGAAGTCGCCCTGTCCGCGGTGCTGGCGCGGCATGTCTCGCTGCGCACGCGGCTCGTGGAACGCGAGGGACAGCTCCGCCAGGTGGTCGACGGCGTGCCCGGCACGCTCGCGCGCCTGGACGTCCCGTTTTCCGGCGATGCCCAAGCCCAGGCGCGGGCGCTCCTGGCCGACTTCGCGCGCCGGCCCTTCGACCTCGCAGCCGAGGCACCGGCGCGTTTCGCGCTTGCGCGCCTGCGCCCATGCGACCACGTCCTGCTCGTGTCCATCCACCACGCCGCCATCGACGGCCAGGGCCTGTCCGTGCTGCTCGCCGAACTGGCCCGCGACCATGCGCGCCTGCTGGCGGGCGAGGTGCCCGCCGACGCGCCGCCCGCGCTGGACCTGGTCGACATCGCCGCCTGGCAGCAGCGCCGGGAGGACACGCTCGCCACCCAGGCCGCGCTTGCGCACTGGCAGTCGCGGCTGGGCGCGCTGGAGGATCCGGCGCGCCTGGGCGCCCCCGACGCGGACCCGTCCGACCGGCGCGCCGGCGTGCATGTCGCAGCGCTGCCCGAGACCCTGGGCGCGGCGCTGCGGCGGCTGTCGGCCGCCAGCGGCATCACGCCCTACCACTGGCTGCTGGCCGCGTTTCGCCTGGCATTGGCCAAGGTCGCAGGCTCGCGCGAGGTGTCGCTGCTCGTGCCCGTCGCCAACCGCGACGAGGTCGAGCTCGTGGACACCGTGGGCCTGCTGGCCAACACGCTGCCAAGCCCCGGCCGCATCGAGGCCGAGGCCACCTTCGCGTCGCTGGCGCGCCAGGAGGCCCAGGCCACGCGCGAGGGGCTCGTGCACCAGGCCGTGCCGTTCGAGCACGTGGCCCGGCATTGCCGCGCGCAGGGCATCGTCCTGCCAGCGCAGGCGATGTTCAGCCTGCAGACCGTGTCCGAGGACGACCTCGCCTTGCCGGGCCTGCGAATCGGCGTGCTGCGCCATGTGCCGGCCCAGGCCAAGTTCGACCTCACGTTGACCGTCGAACAGCGGGGCGACGCGTTCACCGCGGTGCTCGAATTCCGCCACGCCGTCTTCGATGCCGAACACATGGTCGCCTTCGCGCAGGCCTGGATCGGCGTGCTGGAGCAGGCCGTGGCCGCGCCGGAGGGTCGGCTGTCGCAGGTCGCGCTCGCGCCGTCCGGCGCGGCGGCGGCGGCGCGGTGCGTGGATCTTCCAACGCCGATCGAGCAGGTGGCGGCGCAGGTCGCGCGCACGCCCGAGGCCGTGGCGCTGCGCCACGGCGACCGGCAGGTCACCTATCGCGAGGCTTGGCGGCGCGTCGGCGTCGCCGCGCGCGCGCTGGCCGACGCGGGCGTGCGGCCCGGCGATCACGTGGCCCTGCTCCTGCCGCCCGGGCCGCAGCTGGTCGTCGGGCTGCTCGCGGCGCTCGCGGTGGGCGCGGCCTACGTGCCGCTCGATCCCGCGCTGCCGGCCGACCGGCTGCGGCAGATGCTCGAGGACGCCCGGCCCCGGGTGGTGTTCGCGCCGGCCTCGGCGCCCCGCGTCGGCCAAGCGCGCTGGCTGTCGCTGGACGAACTTCCAGATGCAGCGGACGACGCTCCGCCGCTCGTGCCGCAGCTGTCGGGCGCCGAGGCGCCGGCCTACCTGATCTTTACCTCCGGCTCCACCGGCCGTCCCAAGGGCGCGCGCGTGCACCAGCGCGGCCTGGCGCAGTTGCTGCAGTGGTATCGCGACACCTGTGTCGATGCCTCCACGCGCGTGCTGGTGGTGAGCAACCCCAGCTTCGACCTGACGCAGAAGAACCTGCTGGCGCCGCTCACGTGCGGGGCGTCGGTGGCGTGGCCGGTCGCGGAGCGCTTCGAGCCGGAGGCGATCGTCGAGGCCCTGGCGGCGCACGGCGCGACGCTGGTGAACTGCACGCCCACGGCCTTCCAGGCGCTGCTGGTGTCCACCGAGGCCGACGGCTACGCGGCGCTCGCCAGCCTGCGCACGGTCGTGCTGGGCGGCGAGCCCGTGGCGCTGGAGCCCCTGCGCCGCTGGCAACGCGCGCGCGGCGCCGATGCGCCAGCCGTGCGCATCATCAACAGCTATGGCCCGACGGAGTGCTCCGACGTGGTCGCCTGGGAAGCGTTGCCCGACGACCTGGAGACCGCCACCGCGCCCGTGGCCATCGGCCGCGCGGTGCCCGGTTGCCTGCTCGACGTGCTGGACTTCGACGACCAGCCGCTGCCCGTCGGCGCGGTGGGCGAACTGTGCATCGACGGCGACTGCGTCGGCCTGGGCTACTTCGGCCGCGACGACCTCACGCGCCAAGCCTTCATGCCGGGGGGCGCGGGGATCAGCGGCACGCGCTATCGCAGCGGCGACTTCGTGCAGCGCGGCACCGACGGTCGCCTGCACTACCTGGGCCGCCGCGACCAGCAGGTGAAGTTCAACGGTCATCGCATCGAGCTGGCCGAGGTGGAGGCCGCGCTGCTCGCGCACGCCGGCCTCGCGCAGGTGGCCGTGGCCCAGCGCCGCGACGAGCGGGGCAACGCGGCACTGGTGGCCTACGTCGTCACGCGCGACGGCGCACCGGTGGACGAGGACGACCTGCGTCGCACCGCGGCGCGCAGGCTGGCCGCATGGCAGGTGCCGTCGCGCTACGTGGGCCTGGCCGAGATGCCGCTCACGCGCAGCGGCAAGATCGACCGCAACGCGCTGCCTGCCGGGTTCCCGGCCAGCCGCCAGGCAGAGCCCGTTGCGGCGCGTGCCTTGAGCGCCGACGAGCAGGCCCTGGCCGAGCTCTGGCAAGAGCTGCTCGGGTGCGCTCGACTGCCCGGGCCCGGCGACGACTTCTTCGCGCTGGGCGGCCACTCGCTGCTCGCCATCCAGATGGTGGCGCACGCGCGCCGGCGCCTGGGCCGGGCCTGGACGGTGCAGCAGGTGTTCGAGATGCCCACGCTGGCCGCGCTCGCCGCCGGGGGCCGCACGGCCCCGGACGGCCCGGCGCCGCTGGTGCCGGCCGATCGCGGCTTGCCGTTGCCGCTCTCGTTCGCGCAGCAGCGCCTGTGGTTCCTGGATCGTTTCGAGGGCGCCGGCAAGGCCTACCACATCTGCGGGGGCGTCCACCTGGCGGGCGAGCTCGATGTCCCGGCACTGGAGCGCGCGCTGCGGACGATCGTGGTGCGGCACGAAGTGCTGCGCACGCGCTTCGTGGCGGGCACCACGCCCGCGGTGACCCAGGAGGTGATCGCGCCGGAACAGGCGCGCTTCGCGCTGCGCCGCGTCGACCTGCGCGCCGACGGCACCGACGCGACGGCCCGCCAGGCGGCGCTGCAGCGCCACGGCGCCGCCGAAGCGGCCGAACCGTTCGACCTTGCGGCGGGCACGCCGCTGCGCGCGAGCCTGCTGGCATTCGGCGCGCGCGACCACGTGCTGCTCGTGACGATGCACCACATCGTGTCCGACGGGTGGTCCGTCGCCGTGCTGGTGCGCGAGCTCGGCGCGCTCTACGACGCCTTCCTGCACGGCCGTCCCGATCCCCTGCCGCCGCTGGCCCTCCAGTATGCGGACTTCGCCGCCTGGCAGCGCCGCCACCTGGACGACCAGCACCTGGGGGCGCACCTCGACTACTGGCGCCTGGCGCTTGCCGGGGCACCGGTGCTGTTGGCGCTGCCCACCGACCGGCCGCGTCCGGCCGTCCAGAGCTACGCCGGCGCCACGCTGCCGGTGCGCATCCCTGTGGCTGTCGCCGACGCGCTGCGCGAGCTGTCGCGCGCCAGCGGCGCGACGCTGTTCATGACGCTCATGACGGGCTGGGCGGCGCTGTTGTCGCGGCTGTCGGGCCAGGACGACGTGGTGGTGGGAACGCCGCTCGTCAACCGCGACCACGCCGAGCTCGACGGCCTCATCGGACTGTTCGTCGACACGCTGGCTGTCCGCGTGGATCTGGCCGGCGGCGTCGATGCCGCGGGCGCGATCGCGCAGACCAAGGACCGCGTCCTGCAGGCCATCGCGCACGGCGCGGCGCCTTTCGACCGCGTGGTGGACGCGGTGCGCCCGCCGCGCAGCCTGGCGCACGCGCCGGTGTTCCAGGCCTTGTTCGCCTGGCAGAACGTGCCGTCGGCCACGCTGTGCCTGCCCGGCCTGGATCTGCGCATGCTGGACGTCGCCCAGCCCTCGGCGCAGTTCGACGTGTCGTTGAGCCTGGCCGAGGCGGACGGCGGCGGCATCGAGGGCGTCCTCGAGTACGCCACCGACCTGTTCGATGCCACGACGATCGCCCGCTGGGCCGGCCATCTGGTCTGCCTGCTCGAGGCGATGGCCGCGCGGCCCGGCGACGCGCTGCGCGCGATGCCGCTGCTGGACGACGCTGGGCGCGCGGCGCTGGTCGAGGGCTTCAATCCGCCGACGACACCGGCCGCCGGTGGCCGCGGCGTCCATGAGCTATTCGCGTCGCGTGCGGCGATGCAGCCCGCGGCGGTCGCGATCCGCCACGCGGGCGGCGAGGTGACCTACGGCGAGCTCGACGCGCGCTCGGACGCGCTGGCGTCGCGCCTGCGCGCGCGAGGCGCCGGTGCGGGCGCCGCCGTCGTGCTGTGCCTCGAACGCTCGCCGGCGCTGGTGGTGGCGATGCTCGCGGTGCTGAAGGTCGGCGCGGCGTACGTGCCGGTCGACCCGGCCTATCCCGCGGAGCGCATCGCGCTGGTGCTCGACGACGCTCGCCCCGCGCTCGTGCTGTCGCATCGCGCCCTCGCGGAGCGAGCGTCGT
>Ga0207667_10002124_pt1 | contig 24827 bp, 41 predicted proteins | sample KBSCornC52_FD_184301 | JGI IMG/M metagenome (GOLD analysis project Ga0207667, IMG submission 184301) | Corn rhizosphere microbial communities from Kellogg Biological Station, Michigan, USA - KBS Corn C5-2 (SPAdes) (version 2) | ecosystem: Host-associated > Plants > Roots > Rhizosphere > Soil ...
TGAGAGGTATTTTGCATGGCACTGCTCACAAAAGGGACGTAGTTCTACCTGATAAATCCCGCGACCAATGCGGTCGTCGAACTCTATTGCGTGAAAACGCTTGATCCGGGTGGCGCGCAGCGCGGCCAGATAGAAACGACCTGTCTGAACGCTTAGTCGCGTTCGTATCTTCCGGGCCTTCCGACTCCAGGGCAGGCAACGCTGACGATCGATTTCGATCCTCGCCAGCCTAGCCACGTTCTGTTTCACGATCTCTACCTCACTGGCGAAACACTGCATTTCGCGGTGGGCTGGTCGGATGGTACGGCAAGCCCGACCGTGAACTCTGCGGGCGATTTCGTCTTCCCAGCGACGCGCTCGTGGCTGTCGTTCGATGGCTTCATCCAAAACTGCCCGTTCAACTTTCAGGTTGACCAGACGGTGCAATCGAGCGTGCAGATTCAGGTATCAGACTTCCCGGACTTCCTCGCGAAGACCCCCTGATCATGCCTGATGCGGTTGACGTTCGCGGACTGGAGGGGGCGCTTGACTTGCTCAAGCGCCTCCCTGAAGAACTCGTCTCCAGCAAAGGGGGCGTTGTCCTGTCTGGCCTGCGCAAGGGCGCAACGCTCGTCCGCAAGGCTTGGCAGGCAGAAGTCCAGCGGATGGTGGATGAGCCAAATATCGCAGGAAAGTACAAGGATATCGGCCTATACAAAAAATCCATCGGAGCCAAGCGCGTCAGTAATCCGAAGAAATATGGGGCCGATGAAATGGTGCGTGTTCGCGTGAAGGCTGGCACGTATCCGGACGGTGATCCTGTCGCAATGGTCGCCGGCATCCTTGAGCACGGCGATGAACACATGGTCGCCAAGGCTCCTTTCAGCAAGGCTACGGAAGGCATAGGACAAGCCGTTGCTGATGCGGTTGTGCAAGGCATAAATGACGGCATCCAAAAGACAATAAAGAAACTCGACCCAACGGCTTAACCCAACGGCAAAAGCGGTTCATCGGGCGCGCGGCCTCTACGCTGTTCGCCGTGGCGCAAGTCGCGCGACCCGTCCCGCAAAGCAAAGGTGATTTATGGAACTGATTCAGAAAACTCTCAAGTACAAGGGCAAGGAAGAGCAGGTTTACTTCAAGGAACTGACCGCCGGCCAGCGGCTAAGCCTGCTCAAAGGACAGCGCATCTAGACGCATCCGGGCGACGAAAAGGCCACGATCGAAATTGACCTTGGTGATAATCTCGAACGCAATCATCGTTTGGTTCAGATGACGCTGGTAACTGCGGAAGGCATTCTGGTCTATCGCACTATTAGCGAACTACAAAGCGAATCCGATGCGAAGGTGCGTGCACTGGTCAAGCTGGCGTCAGAAGTCCATAAGGACGATGACGAAGAAAAAAACGACTAAGCGGTAATCCGCAGCTTCGGTTCCTTTGCCGACTTGCCCTGACGTTTCGCAGGCCACTTCATGAAGTCATGGACTGGCCTGCGTCCCATATTGATTTGTGGGCACAATATCTCGGCAAGGAACCGTCGCCGGATGACCGCATGGAAATCCAGATGGCCGCGCTGTAGGCGCTCTATATCAACTCGCATAAACGCGAGGGCGATCCAGCGAAACGCATCGATGAATTCCTCCTATTCCGCAATGCTTGGGGCGATGCTCCGCAGCCGGAATCCTCACTCTCTGATCTGCTAACCGAATTCGGGCACCATAACAAGGCGCGATAATGGCAACGATTGTATTTGACCTGAAGGCGATTACCGGGACGTTTACTACCGACTTCTAGCGCGCCTCGAAAGAGGCGCAGAAGGCGATGAAGGAAATCCGCGACTCGATCAACGAGACGGCGGCTGGAGCGAAAGAGGGTCTTCTTGATGCGGTGAAATCGCTAACCGGCCTGAGTGCTGGCTAGCTCGGTCTTGGCGCACTCGCTGCCGGCTTGGGCGAAGTGACAAAGCAAGCGATCGAGACTGGCGACAAGCTCAACAAGATGGCGCAGAAGGTCGGCGTTGGCGTCGATTCTCTCCAGGGCTTGGTCTATGCCGCATAGCTTTCAGACGTTGGCATCGAATCACTCGGGTCTGGGCTTGAGAAATTCAACAAGGCGATATCTGCCGCTGCGGGCGGTAGTAAGGAATAGGCAGCAGCGTTTGCGTCTATTGGCGTTAGCCTCAATGATGCGAACGGAAAACTTAAGCCTACAGCGCAGCTTGTGTCAGAGGTATCGGACAAATTCAAAGGGTTCACGGATGATGCGAACAAGACGGCGCTGGCAATGGCGCTATTCGGCAAATCTGGCGCCGAACTAATCCCATTTCTGAACACAGGAAGCGAGGAAATCGCAAAGCTCTCCAAGGAAGCAAAGCAACTTGGCCTTGATTTCGCCTCAATCGCGAAGCCGTCAGAAGAGTTCAACGACAATTTGACGCGCCTCAAGGGTGCGGCGGTTGGCCTGGGCGTAGACATCGCCAAAGAATTGTTGCCGGTGATGATCGCGGCAGAGGAAAAGGTACTTGAATTCATTAAGTCCGCGCGCGAGGACGGAACGATCCAGCGTTTCGCAAGCGCGATAGGCGTCCTGGTGGACAATTTTGACAAGTTCGCCGTCATCATTGGTTCGCGCATCGCATTTAGCGTTATTGCTCAGGGCTTTACTCTCATTACTGGCACGATAGCCTCTATGGGCGCCGCGGCGACCGTGACGGCTGGATCGCTTTAGCTGATGAATGGCTCACTCCTTTCCGTGAAAAGCGGCTTGGCCGTTGTTACTGCGGCCGTCTCTGGCTGGGAGTTCGGAAAATACCTTGAAGAAAACTTCTTGGAGGCAAAGCTTGGCGGCATTGCGCTTGTCGATGGCATTCTAAGCGCGTGGGAGCGCATTAAGCAGGGCGCTCAAGTTTCGTGGCTGTATGTCGAAAAGGTAGTCTCTGACTCAATCGACAACATCAAGCTCAAGATCGCCTCCTTACTCGATGACGCGGCAAAGATCGCGCAATACGGCGGCAATCTCGCCCTTGCCATTCAATTTGAGGGGCTTTCTCAGGCGATCAGCAAAACCGTTGGTTCTAGCCGTGATTACGCGAAAGAGATTTCAGACGTAAATACGCAGTCTGACAAGGCCGTTTCGGCCATTCACGAAACAACTTCCGCTATGGCTGATGATGCAATAGCCGCCTTCAAGGCCGGTGGCGCGCATAAGGTTGCCGCTGATGCGGTGAAAGATGCGGGAGATAAGGCGAAACAGGCAACGCCAAACTTCAACGGCCTTGCGAAGGCCATGACCGACGCAGAAAAGCAGGCTGAGAAGCTTGCTAAGGACGGAGTTGAGCTTGCCTCGTTTCTTGATCAGTTGTCTTCCAAAACTGCAGATAAGCATACGAAGGCATGGGCGGAATACGGTGCAGCAATCGAAAAGATTAATGCCCTTTCCGCTAAATTCATCAAGGATGGAATGGATCAGGCCAGGGTCCAGCAATTCATATCAGACGCGACCCAACTCGCAACCCGTTCATTGCGCGAATAGACAGATGCAAACGAGAATCTTCTTCATGTCTTTGGCGATCTCGATACGCAAATAGCGCAAGAAACTCAGACGCTGGGGCTGAATTCCGACCAGCGAGATATCGTGAATGCCACGATTAAGGCGTAGGCGGAAATCTCAAAAGCACTTGAGGGCGTAATGGGGCCATTGACTCAGGCGCAGCAAGACGAAATTGATGCAGAGCTTGGGCGCGTGTAGTCACTTGAGTTGCTGAAACAAGAAACAAAGCGCGGCGAAGAGGCGGCGAGAGACTGGCAAAATGTCTGGAAAACTGCGGGCGATGGATTGGCGAACACCTTTGCTAGCATTCTGGTCAATGGCGGCTCACTATTCGATGGCCTTGTTAACCTGGCCAAGCAAACCGTCTAGGCGATCATTGAATACTTCGCCAAGCTCGCGGTCATCAATCCGATTCTGAATGCAATTTTTGGCGGCGGCCAATCTGCAGGATTCAATCTGCTGCCGACGCTGGGTAGCGCGATTGCGGGCGGCGGTGGCGTTGCCGGTGGTTCAACCGGCATATCGTCGATCTTCTCCGCGTCGTCATGGGTCAACGCAGGTAAGAATCTCTGGTCGGGATTCAGCACCTTTTGGAATGGTGCTGGCGGTAGCGGTGTCGGCGGCAACTTCATGGGAAACTTTGTCACCGACAACGGCTCAACGACCTGGACGAATAGCGGGCTTGGGAGTGCAATTGGCATTGCGGGCGGCCTCTATGCTGGCTATAACAGATACTAGAGCGCTGGCGGCGGCCTCGCCGGCCTCGCAGGAGGGGCGGCGTATGGCGCGGGCACCTATGCCCTTGCCGGCGGCCTCGGCTCGCTTGCCGCGGGCGGTGGATTTGCTGCTGGCGTATCTGGCGCGTTCGCGGCAGTTCCCGTGGTGGGCTGGATTGCATTGGCCGCAATGGCCATTGACATGCTCTCTGGCGGAAACCTGTTTGGCACGGCCGCGAAGCCTACGGGCAATACGACTTAGAACATTGTTCTAGGCCAAGAGAGCGCGTCCGTACAAAATCAGTACGAGACGAAAAAGAAGGAAGCCTTCTTTGGTGGCAACTCGTATAGCTGGAAAGACTTTGCCGCGACAGACGATTAGAAAGCTGCTGCGGACGCGCTTTTCTCTGGCATCCTGAAGTCTGTCACCGCTGGCGCTGATGCGCTCGGCGGATAGGTCGGCACGCTAATCACCGGCTCGTTCTACTAGAAGTTCGACAAAGACGGCAAGGTACTCGATGCCTATTCGACCGTGCTCGGTTAGAAATACAAAGAAACGATGCAGCAGTTCGCGGAGCGCGTCACCGCTGAGAACTTGCTGGCATTGCTTCCCGCCGCATAGAACGCTTCGAAGATCGCCGACCAGTGGCGCGCCTCGGCTGATGCGTTGCTTGACGGCACCAGCCTGCTGCTTTCCGCTCAGGTTGATATCAACAAGGGTATCGGCTTGCTCGGGGACAATGGCAGCCTTGCGGACATCACGAAGGAGGTTCAGAAACTGCAATTGCAGAATGAATCTCTCTCGCAGACCTATTCGAGATTGCAGACCGAGCAGCAGACGTTCAAGACCATTCTGGACACATTGGGGCTGACGACTGGCAAAACGGGGGCCGACTTCCTCGAATTCACAGACAAGCTAGTCACCATGGCGGGCGGCATATAGAACCTGCAAAGCGCTTGGGATGGCTATTACAACGCCTACTATTCCGATTCCGAGCGGCAGGCGAATGCGCTCAAGGCGATGCAAAAGGCTGTTACCGATACTTTCCAAGTCATCGGCGAAGATCCCGCCGAGAGCATGGCGAAATTCCGTGCAGATTTTGAGGCGGCACTCCCAACGCTGACGCCAGAACAGGTTCTGCAATGGTTAGCCGGTGCAAACGCGCTCGCCAATCTGACCGCATATATGAGCCAAGCGGCAGATGCGGCAACGAAACAGGCCCAGGCAGATGCGGCGGCACAAGCTGCGGCGATGAAGAGCTATTCTGATTTCGTCGCTTAGTTCGATCCGAAGACGCTCGGCATCACGGCGTTTGAGAACTCGCTGATTGGCCTACACGGCACGTTGACGGACAATATTCAGAAGGCGAACGACTTGGCGAAGGCGGCCGGCATGGCTGGCGCTTCTCAGCAGGACATTGCAAAGATCATTACTGCCTCCGCATAGGCCGGCGTCGATGCGCTTAAGGCGTTTGAAGATCAGACGCAGCAGCTTGCTACGAAGCTCTACGGTACAGACATTGACCGGCTAACCAAGCAGTTGACCGATCTGCAAGCCATAGATAAAACGCGTCTTGCCGGCGTGGACCCGTATACCGCATCTCAGCTTGCTCCATTCTTCGCCAAGCAAGAGCAAGCGATTCAGGATCAGATCGATCAGGCGAACGCTTAGGCGGCAGCGCTCCAACGCCTGGCGGATGCCACCTCACTCCTGTCAAATCTCGGTTAGATCGGTTCAATCACTGGTCAATCGCTTGACGACTTGACAAAGCAGTTCAGCATCCCATTGGATAAGTTTGCGACCGATCTTGGCCTTTCTGGCAGTGATCTCAACAAGCAATTCCAGCAGGCCGAATTGCAGGCTCAGGCAGCGATCAAGGCGAACGAATATCTAGCCGATATTCTGGCCACATTGCAGGGCAAGCCAATCAATGCACTCAGTACACTTGATGGAATAATTGGCAGCAAGCCGGTGCCTACACAATCCGCGCCTGCGGACAATTCCACGGCGCTCAACGCCATTGCGGATAGGATCATCGCCGCGATCAATAATGGCACTGGAGCAACACAAAACACCGCGAGGGTTATCGCCAGTGCGCTAACGACTCAAACCACGCGGCAATCTGCGGCGGCATTGAGCGGTCCACGCACCACATGACACCTAGAGTTCTCGCCATTGAGGTCTTTCACGGCCTATCCATCCAAGGTTTCGCGCCTGGCGGATATGTTGGCAATGCGTATTCGGCAACACTCTAGGCGATAAACGGTATCGATCCGTTTACGTGGAGCGTGACCGGAACTTTGCCGCCGTCGATGACATTTTCAGGGAGTGGCACATCAGCAACGATTACGAGTGCATCCATTACATCTTCGGATGTGGGTAATTGGCCGGTTGTCATCAATCTTCGCGACAACACTCGAACGCGAGTGCAGAGGGCGTTGACCATCAATGTCATCGCCCTACCGCTTGCAATAACGAATTCGTTCTCAAGCTATACGGCTGGTATTGCGCAATCGTTCGATTACACGACAAGCGGCGGCGCATCTGGCGCCAAGACATTCGCGGTAACAAGCGGATCGCTTCCTCCCGGCCTTTCGCTTTCGAGCGCCGGGCATATCAGCGGCAACACGACCGGCCTTTCGGTCGGCACGCATTCGTATACATTCACCGTGACCGCAACAGATCTGACGTCCGCGACAGCTTCAGTGTCATAGACGGTAACGGTTACTGTCGTCTCGATTTCGGTCACGAACTCAGCGCCAGCCGGAACGCAGGGCGTTTCTTATTCGTTCACCTATACCAAGAGCGGCGGAACGGGTGCGGTGATGTGGTCAAAGCAGTCCGGCACGCTGCCTCCAGGTTTGTCGCTGTCGAGCGGAGGCGCGCTTAGCGGAACGCCGACGACAGCAGGCACTTACGCCTACGTGGTCGCGGCCACTGACAATGCGGGAACGGTGGCGACACGAAGCGAGTCGATCACGATCGCATACGCAACCCTGACCCTGACCGGAACTTACACGGCGAGCGATCAAATACTCACCGCGTACAGCTCCGATCTCGCAATCGCTGGCGGGAATGGGGTCTATAGCAACCCTCGCGCGACTGCCGGAACGTTGCCGGCCGGATTGTCACTCTCCATCGTCAACGTTTCCGGAGCATACAAGCTTCGCCTGTCTGGAACGCCGACAACCGTCGCCACTTATTCATTCACCGCTGCCGTTGATTCTGGAGATGGACAAACGGCGACGAGCGCGCAGTCGGTCACAATCACTGTCGACCCGACTGCGCTGTCGATCTACAACAAGATAAAAATCTCTGCCGGTGGCAATGGCGATTATTGGGATTTAACAGAGCCTAGCGGTAATCGTGCAGGATCAGCGAACGGAAATAATCTCCAAGTTTCGGTCGCAGGTTCAATTGGAACGGGTACAAATGGAACTGAGACGGGGCCGCGCGGTGGCGGCGATATCGCGTGGTACGCCGGTTCGTCCAATTCCTCATACCTATCCACGGCAAGAACAACAAACGATGGTCTCGATGTTCCTGCATCATCTCCTGGTCCGCAGAAATACTGCCTATTTGGCTGGATGAAGTTTCATGCGAACACCGCAAATTTGTGCGCCGGAGGCACATACGCGGGTGGCTCTGCACCGAACGGAGGATATTTCTGGTGGATGAAGACAACCGGTGGACTTTCTGCCTACGGCGGTGATTCGTCGACCAGTACGTGGATTACATCAGATGGAACGCTCCCAGATACAACTAACTGGCATTTCTATTGCCTATGGCGCGACTCGGCAGACGGGAAATTGCGCATGCAGATTGATGGTGGAACCCCCGTTGTTTCGTCATCTGTATTGACCACAGCGACACAGAGCGCAATAAATTTCAATATCGGCGGCGCTAACAGTGGATCGTTCAAGGCTGATGTTGGTTGCTCTCGTTGGGGATACATCAAGGGCAACTTCCTTACTTCGACCGAAATTACTTGGCTACGCAATAGCGGCAGCGGTCGCAATTGGGCCGAAATCAAAACGCTGGCGGGGCATTGATTAGTAAATGAAACAAATATTCTCCACGCTAGACAATGCCCATTGCGATTCCGCGCTCGATGTGAGCGATGGCGGAATAATTCTCGCCTGCAATACCGGGGGCGCCAATTCGCATCGCATGTGCCGCTGCACAGTTCCGCTGTCGGACACGATTAGCTAGTTTGAGACGCTAACATGGGGTAGTGGATCACTCACGAATGGCTCGCTCGGCGCCGTCTATATTGGCATCGTGAATGCGAGCGCTCCAACGAGCAAGTATGTTGGCGAAGACGCCAACGGCTATGGATTCCGGCTGGATGATGGCAAGCTCTACAATAACGGCTCGGTTGTCGCCACGTTCAGCGCATGCGCTGAGGGCGATCTCGTCTACGTGCGAGCCAATCTCGACAATAATCAGTTGTTAATCACGGTGCTTAATGGTCCAGACACCATCGGCACATATCTCGCTAGCACGACTAACACTGCGGCATGGTATCCGGCAATCACAGTTGCCGGCGGCTCGGCGTTCTCGCTGCAAACATTCTTCAACGCAGGCCAGAGAACATTCGAGAACAATACGAATGTGGATGGCTGGTGGGATTCGGCAGCGCAACCAGCCACGGTTTACCTCGCTACCGACCCATATCTGACTCTGCCAACTGACGGTCTGCCCTCGCAGCGTTTCGATGCCGTCAAGGCGGCATTGGTGCCGGACAATTCAATGGTGTTCCCGCGCGGAGCGGAATTCTGGATCAACAGAGGCGATAGTCGAACTGGGACATCACTTAGCACGCTAAAACTTGAAGACCCGGACGGCACCTATGATTTCATGCTGGATCATCGCAATGCGGCAATGAAGCTGGCAACGGTTGACTAGGGCGGCAGCTACGATAGCGCTCAACTTGAAGATACCGTCATTCTTGATCGCGTGGAAACAAGCGGCGATCAGACGAAAACTATTTATATGGCCGATCCGCTGGCGGAATTCCTTTCCAAGCCGTTCAACACAACCTATTTCCTGCCGAACTAGGATACGAGCGTTGTCGATACGCCAGTTCCAGTTCTGATCGGCATGGCTCGCAACTTTGAGCCAGTTTGCGAAGATCCCGTGAATCACGTTTACCGAATCAGCGATGCGCCAATCGGGGCAATCGGCGCAGTTCGCGTATAGGGCAAACTGCTGGTATTTGGCACCGACTACACGCTATCCGCAGATGGCATGCGCATTACGCTTACCGCGGCTCCGACCGGCAAGCTAACGGTAGAGGCGAGCGGCGTAGTGCAGGGAATCCCGCCCGGACCGACGGATCTTCTCAGCGGACATGGCGATTTCGGAAGTCAGACTACCCCTGCGGTATGGCAAGCGAATTGGCAGACCTATTGGAGCGGGAATGATTCCTACACTAATGGCGACAGGCCATGCTGGTTCGACGAATTCGGCGGCGGCCATGTTGACGGGGTTGACGATACCGGCGGCCTATCTGGCTCCAATGGTTCCGTCCTGATCAACTTTTACGCGACAACGCTGCGTCCGCAAAACTATGCCATAGGCTTCCGCACAAAGACCAACGTTGTTCAGAATGGCAAAAGCTATGCATGCCAAGTCAAGTTTTGGGATGCGCCTTATGTGGCAACATAGCAGCCGACAGATAGCACAACCTCGGTGCTGGCGCATTTCTTCATCGATGGCCACCACGATCAATACCAGTATCGTTCCGTCAATCATTGGTCTGGGATGTACTACTCGCAGTTCACCGACTCAGGCGGCAAGCCTGGTGCGCCTTAGCTCGCTGCGGCTGGCGGTGTTTGTAATGCGGTGTTCTTCAATACGGGCCTGAACCTTCAGCCCTACGCAACCGACTGTCCGGCAACTGCAACCATCAACTTCACCAACAATACCGGAGCAGATCTCCCGCTTTGCCTGAATTTCATTGACGGCAATGGTGGGTCTTGGTGGATACGCAAGGTTGTTTTGTACGAATTGCCAGATGCGATCGACGCGGTGCCGCTTTAGGGCGTTGGGCTTGAGGACTACATGCGCGCTGTATTCACCCGCGCCGGCATTTCAGAGAGCCAATGGGATCCAATTCAGGCGCGCGCAATCGATGCCGCCACAGGCTACTAGATCGGAAACTGGTTCTCTAATCAGCCCGTAACGGTGTAGCAGGCGCTGTAGCCAGCACTAGATACGTTCGGCGCAGGAATCTACCGTAAGCGCGATGGACGCATGGGCGTTGTGCGCCTGATCGATCCGGATACAGTTGCGGATGCGGATGTGAATTGGGAGATTGACGAGAGCGATATCCTCACCGAGCCATATGTTTATCCAGATGTCATGCAGGGCTTGACCACTGGCACCTATGGCCGAAAGAACATTTCTCCGGCATCCGAAAGCGATTTCACGAACATGACAACAACCGATGTCCCAATCGCCGAGCGCAAGTTGCTTGAACGACCATTTCAACTCACCTATACGAGCGGCGCACAACTTAGTGAAATGTACAGTCAGGCATAGCTCAATCTGCCGCGTGAATCCCTATTCGATCTGAAGACGGATATGCAGGCAGAAACAGAGCGTACCGTCTCCCTCGCAGTGAACACGCGAAAGTTTTTCTAGATCACCGTCAAGATGCCGCCGGGGACGCAATACGATGTGGGCGATGTGGGTAAAGTGACCTACAAACTCAACTCGACCGGAACATCACGACGCTATGGGCTTGATTCGGCGAAGGTGTTTGTCTTCGCAACCGATCCCAATCCGGCAATGCAAACCTGCCTTCTTGTTTGTTGGAGATAATCTGTGTCTGGATCATCAATTTTCGGTTATGGTGCGCCTGCCGCTGGCAGTGTTACCTACGCGATCACTGGCGGCGCAGCTTTTGTTGGCGATGTTGTTCTAGACAACGCCGCGCCCGCTGATGTAACTCGGTTCACCTGGTCAGCCACATCAAGCGCCGTAGTAACGCTCTAGGCGTTGTGGTCGTCGCCAATTGTTCCGCGCTGCGGCTGTTTTTTGGGGACAACGCTACCCGTTGGCATGGTGGTTACCATCAAGGGAAAGCGGTCTGGCGATTCAAACTTTCCTTACCTAATGGGCGGCAACTCGCAGACCTCGGTTGTCGTGTAGCTGGACGATGGATCGCGCGCAATCATCTGGGCCTTTGATGCCGGCCTGACTCCGATAATCGGCTATGAAATCGCCATGTACCCCCCTAGCGGTGGCGTGATCACAGCATCGGAGCTTTTCGAGATCGGCGAGGCCCGCATCTTCCAAGGCTATCGACCTAGCCGCGGCATCCAGGAGAAGTGGACCCCTGGCTTCGACAACATCCAGAATCCACAAACGACAGTCAACCGCCAGCCGCACGTTGTCAATCACCGCTACAACCATACGCTCAATCTGACCCTCGGCGTCTCTACCGAACAAGCCGCGTGGACGAGCGATAATGGCGACATATCGCTAAATCGCTTCGCGCACATTGCGGCCACACATCAAACCATTCTCGCGATTCCATACGCCTACAATAAAGATGTTCTGAACGCACAAATGCTCGCCAACTCTGCGATCTACGGTTACGCCAGCAAGGTCGAGCAACCCCAGCACATCGAGAACCATCTCTATTAGATGGCTATGTCGTTCACTGAATATCCTCCCCAGCAATACGGCTAACCAAGGAGTCAACATGTATAAGTTCATTCTTGCCGCGATCCTGTTCGCGATTGCTTCTTTGGCGCACGGCTAGGTCGCCACCTGTACCGTCACTGGCCCTGATGGCTATAGCGGCACTTACTCGCCAGCACTACATTTTGATTGCGGCAATACTCCACCGCCGCCAATTTGCACGCCACCCGCAACCCTCGATCCGGCGACACATCAATGCGTGACGCCGACCAACTATTGTGACGCAAGTCAGATCAGCACCGCGCTTGGCGGCAAGACGTTTCAGCGTCAGTGCGCAGGGCAGATGGTGCTACAGCCCAACGGCATCGGTGGGGGAATCGTCGGCCTGACTGATCTTGGCTCACTGCTCGGCAACAAGGCTTTCCCAAACTATCCGTATTCTGGACAATCGCTGACTTTCTACATCGACTCCGGATACTACGTGTCGCTCGCGTTCACACCCGCCGCTTCGGGGCTGATTAAGTTCACTGCGAACAACAGCTATGGCGATGGCGGCACAATTTCGCTGAGCACTTCGCCTGGTGTCTTGACCCTCGGCGCTCAGGGTGTCATTTGCGCATCAAGCTACGGCGGCCTGAATAGCATGATCGTAGGCACATCGACAGGATATTGCCAGGTCAAGATCGGGCAGACGTACTACATTAACTTCGCCGACACAAACGCCAACGGCGATCAGCTTTGCTTTGGTGGGACAGCGGGGACATGTGCGCAGTCGCGGGTGTCCTACGCCTTTACAGCAAGAGCGCAATAACCGGCATAGCTAAGCGATCCATCGCCGTCCGCAGCTTGCGGCACTGCTTCCGGGGTAGGCGTAGGGTAAAACACCGCAGCGATCGTAGCTATGGGCGTTCGCCGCGCCGCCATGTAGGAAATTTCCTACGCTGCAAATTGTCCGGTCCGGACGGGTAGGTTTGCGAGGCTTTGACGTTCCGCTTGGCGTCTCCCATTCGTTCGTGCAACCTATTGATTCATAACACACGCGAATGACTCATTTTGCAACATTGTATACAGCGCAATTTGATGCGTAAAGCTTTGAATATAAAAAAGAAATACGCAATCCTCTTTGTCTGCATGGGCAACATCTGTCGTATTTCTATGCCATTGATTTACAAATCAAAATATTTTTTATCCCGTTCGTCTCACCTGTATTATCCCATTAAGCAACCCTGAGTTTTCCGGCAGCAAGCATTGATCTGGCTATCTGCATAAGCACGGCATCGCCAAATTCATTCAGGGCCAAATTCACCGCAACGCATACTAAGCGGCAGTTGTCCGCCGTGTAGCCTTTCGAGCAATCCCTTCGGTCAACGCTTGGCATCCAAGGCCGCTTTGTGCAGCCCTTCATGCGCTGCGCTGAAAACCTGATTCTGGTTAGTTCGCACATCCCATACGATCCGCGCCATAGCTCAAGAAATTCATCCTTGGACATCACTTCGCGACCGTCTTTTTTCGCCCTTGTGACCATGAATGAAAATGCGCGCATGGCCATCTCAGAAAATGCTGAATTAGTCATCGCCCGAGCCGAATGCTTTGCGACCCTCTCAAACCCGTTCGGATAAGTCGCAGTGATGCCATCGGCGAACTTGACCGCCTCCGCTTCGTCGCGTCCTAGGCCGTGTTCTTTGCCAGAGCAATCTCGGAAGGAATAGTAGCCATCGCGACACCGCAGACCCTTGGGCAGTCTTGCGTTATGTAAGATTCGTTGACGTGGCATTCTTTTTCCTCCTTACCGCACTGCGACCCTAACCCACTCTGCGCCGCGCGAGTCGTGGTAAACAGCCGTCATTCTCGGGTCTTTGTGGCCGAGCAATTCCTGTGTGTTCACGTTCCCCTGCTCGGCGTACAGGCGCTCCGACAGACTGCGGATTTCGTGGAACGTTGGCGGCGTCTTCCCTTCCCAATCAATGCCAAGCGCTTCGACAGCGGCGCTGAAATGCCGCGTGATGGTATCAACCCAAATCTGCGATCCGACCTTCGAGTTGCCGCGCGGTCGAGTCTGATGGATCAGGAACCGGCTCAGGACGCCCGTAGAGCGGCACCGACTGAGCACGTCACTCAGCGATAGCCCCACCGCCGCGAGGCGCAGGGAAAGCGGCAGGCAAAGCCTGTTACCCGTTTTCCCCTGAACGCAGAACCATGCGTCATCGTGGAAGTCGGGAAACTTGGCGTCCGCGACATCTTCCCGACGTTGGGCTGAGACAATCGCCAGATCCATCGCATTCGCCATCCAACCTGTCGCCGTTTCACGGGCGCGCAGATACACATCAAGGGTGAGGCGCGCTCTCTGCACCTCGACCAATTCGTTGCGCGTGACGAGAACGGGATTTGTTTCGATCCATCCATCCGCCACGGCCTCGCGGAAAACATCGAGCAATAGCGAGCGCATCGCCTGCGCTGTACGCGCCTTTCCTTCGGCGCGCAGTCCGTTGAGAAAGTCGGCTAGCATCTTTGTGGTGATGCGCTCGATTGCGAGTGACAGATCGAGCTTTGAGCGAATGAGTTTCAGACGGCTCTTGTTGGATCGCTGCGTGTTGGCCTTGAGCTTGCGTGAGGCCAGCAAACGTTCGTAGTTATCCAGCCACGCGCCAAGCGAATGGTCCGACTGTCCGCTGAGCCGGTCAACGAGCCTGACATGACCGGCAACGCCAGCGATGTGAATGTTCGCCTCGTTGGCTTCGGCGATTGCCTTATCGCGGTCGCGACCAAGGCCGAATTCCTTGCCCGTCTCCGGGTGTCGCCACGAAAAATACCCGTCGCGAACACGCAATCCAGGCGGAAGCTTTCGGTTACGCACACTTCTTGGGTGCGGTGACATTCACGCGGTCCAGTAGGCGCGAACGCCTGCCATATGGGTTTGCCTTGTACGATGCGCCAGGAACGACAAAGTACGTCCTGCCGTGCTTTTCCGGCTTGGGCTGAATATTGCCGTCACGCGCCCAGCGCCGCAGAGTGTACAGCGATGGCGCCTTCCCGCCGTAGACGGACGCGGCCCAATCTTCCAACGAGATAAGTTGCGCAGTCACGGCTCAACCCTCAGTAGCTTCTCAGCGGCGCTCACTGCGTCTCAGCCTTCAATCGCGCAAGTTCGGTTCTGGCCTTCCACAACGATTCGAGCACCGATAGCATTGTGCCTGCCATGTGCTCCGCATCCCAGCATCCCTCTATCGGCGACTTCCGTTTTTTGTCGAGCAATATATCGGCGATCGAATGCAGATGGCGACTTGCCGGACAGGTGTTAATAGGGAAATTGCGCGCCCTGTTCACGCGACGCCGCAAGCGGCTGATCTCATTCGATGGGTGCATGGGTTCCTCGTCTTATCCCGCAATCAGTCGCTGGCTATTTATTGCAACCGGCTAAGCGCATCAATGGCGCGCTCCAAATCGTCGTTTGCCTCGTCGCAGTCTTCCAAGATTTGTTCGGCCTCGTCGCGAAGTTCGCGCAAGGCGTCACGATCCTTCGCCATTCTTGCCTGCAACACCTTCAACTTGCCGATAAGACTTTTTGCCGTTTTCATTCTCTCTTCCTCACTCCGCTAGATTAGGCTGTGTGTTTTGTTGCGCGCTTGGCCAAATGCTCAATCACAACCGATATTGAGACACCAATAACGACGAAGACTGCTGCTGCGAACCAGTTATCATCACGAATGGCAAGCGCGACCAGGGCGATCCATAGCGGATCAAACCTGTTGTATTGACGTTCTGCAATCCAACCAAGCATTTCAATCTCCAAAAAGTTCACCCCGGCGGACGATCCGCGAAAGAGGGAAGGATTAGGCGCCGTTTCCCGAATGCAGAGGCTTGCCGTCAGCATCCAAGTAACGACGGAATGGCGCTGCATGAATTCTCGATCTTCCGCACAGAGCGCATGTCATATCGAAGCCGTGCGGCGCGCAGACACGTATGCCATGTGGATAGCGGCAAATGTGCTCGCCAACATCGTCATGCTCAGGCGCAAACGGAGCGGACGTGTTTCCAGATTTCATCTCGTCCCCCAAATCACCCACCCACACCACCCAAAGAACACAACCCACCCGAGCAGGCACAGCACGCCATAGACTGATTTCGACGTTCGGCTGTACGGGATGTACCAGGCGAGCGACCAGAGCAGTGAGAGGTAGGAAATAGTCATCACCCCTCCTTGCTCTGCATGCTCGGCGTGGGCGCGGCGGCGAGCGGCGCCGGCAATGGTTGCCAGTGCGTCGGGCTAGTTGGCCAACAACTCGGTACGTCGTCGGCCTCTACGGACGTTTCGTACCATCCCTCCAAGAAATCGCTGCCGCTTTCCCATTCGTCGTCGATCTCGTCCTGAGTTATCCAGGTGCCGCGCAATGTGCGCCATTTGCCTAGCGGATTGAAATAACCGAGTAAGATCGTTCGACCCTTCGGCGCCGTCTCGATCGGTTGCCACCCCTCTGGCGCGCCTGACTGCGCCACGGGCTGCGCGGCGAGTGCGCTATCCAGTTCTTCCGCGCGCCTCGCGACAACTCTTCCAAGCGTGTCATTGCCGCGATCTGCCATATAGGCACGCTGTGCATCGCGCAAAGCCTTCGCGGCTAAGGCTATACGACCTTCCGACTGCCTTGGGGGAATAGGGGAACGGCAGTTCCACTGCATTGCGCTTTCCTGCATCCAGTCTGTATCGCAGCGAAATTTCATAGCCGCTAAGCAGGCTTTGCAGTAAATCTCTTGCACATTGCCCAACCAGAAATTGAATGTGGCTTCGCCGCCGCAAAACGGACACGGCAACAATTCCTGTCCCGAGTTCGCGCCCTCGATCTGTTCGTCCATCTTCTGCGCCATGTATTCGTTCACTTCCCACCTCCCGCAAGTTGATCGGCGACGGCTTGCGCAATGGCGACTGTCAATGCCAAATCTTCTAGCGCACGGAAAGGAACCTCGACGAGTTGATGACTATCCCAAAGCAAACGGTCACCGTCTTTCACGTTGCTTTGCATCCATAGGCGGGCGGCCATCAACCAGTCGCCACCACGTTCCAACTTGTCACGCACATGATCCCGCGTCACCATTCTCTTACCCTTACCCTTCTCCCCGCTCACCGATACCGGCTCGATCCTTTCCTTCCCCTGTCCGCCAGTTAACGATGAGGGCGGTTCGGGTGCTTGGGAACACGCTGCATGAATCTCGCGCGCCATGCGTTCAAGCCATTCGTACAAGTACGGCGATTCAGGAATGTTCAGGCGTTCGCCGTCTTTCGTATTCGCGATGCGGAACGAACTACCGCCGCCTTTCGTCTGCACTTCCCAGCCACCGGGTAGCGGAATGTATGCGCGCGAGCCTTCAAACTCGATTGGCCGAAGAGTCGTCCCCTCCGCTGCGGTGCATTGCTCGGCGAGGGCGGCGTCGAGGCGCTGTTCCTTGCGTTTTGGATAGTTCGTGCAAGAACCACAACCTGCGCCATCTATTGGTTTGCAATGTGGACACCACCATTCATCACTTTGCGTATTCGGATGAACGCTGATACCGACCGCAGCGAGGGCGGCGTCGATGCGAGCTTGTACTTCTATGGCCTCAGCGTTATCACGTCCGGCACGGCCAGTAATTAGTCGGCGGCAGTCGATCAGCAGTTGTCGGTTGGTCATGGCTTCGGCCCTCCAAGTAGCAGCGGCGGCATCGAGCCAGTTTCGTAAGCGCGAGCGATCTGCGGTTGCGCCCAATCTCCGAAGCGCGAACCGTTCGGCAATACGATGTGAGCCAGGAATTCGTCCTCGAACGTCGTTATTCCGATCTCGACGGCTTCGAGCTTCGCCTTGATTGCGAGCGCCAAAGCGCGCCAGCGCGATCGACAGGCTTGCTCCCAATCCTTGTGCGCAACATCAGTAGAGCGCGGCCCGCGCGCTCCGTGCGTGAATACGCGCGCCTGAGGATCAGGCAGCGGCAGGTTGAATCGAATGCGCCGGCCGTGCGCTTCGAACATGATCACAGCAGACGATCCCTGCCAACCGTAGGCAAAGCCCGACGCCTTGTATCGGCGCAAGGTCTGCTCGATTTCGTTGCGCGTGCGATCAGAACTGACCGTCGTGCGCTTGGCGTAGCTCATTCATTCTCCTTTCGCCGAGCCGATGAACTGGCCCGGCGGGGTTGGGATTGGGTGGCAGCGCCGAGTGCTGATTTCTCGGATTGGCCTTCATGGCAGTGGACGAATCGAACGTCCCATGTGCCCAAGCGTCTGCCACAAGCACAACCCATTCCGCCACTAGCGCATCAGCCTGCGCATTCGCTGCCGTAGTCGTTAAAACGGTGGTCTGTCATCGTCAAAGTTGTCCGGCGCAGGTGCTTGGCGTGAACTATGTTGCTTCTCGCCATCCTCGCGCTTACCAACCAGGGTGACGTTTGCAACGCGCAGGGTCAGATAGGTTTTGTTCTCGTGCTCGCGCGTGCCAAGCTCGCCAGTCACGCCAAGCTGCGCACCCTTGCGGATGTACTCGGATAGCGATTCAGCGCGCTTGCCCCACAGCGAGCAGTCGATCCACAGTGTTTGCTTCTTTTCGCCATAGCCAGAATCGACGGCAAGCGACCAGCCAGCGACGGGCTCGCCGGAGGCCGTGTGACGCACAACCGCATCTTTGCCAATGCGCCCCATTGCTGAAAAATTGTTCATGCCGTTTCCTTGTTGAGAGTCTTTTCGCGATTGCGCTGCAGATGCGCCACGGCCTTTTCCATATCCTCGCCGGCCAGCTTCATCGCCGCGCGCTCGTAGGACTTGAACATGGACCAGGCTGCGGATTTTTCCTCGGCGCCGTCGAGACCCGCGCGCTGCGAATAGTCGATAGCGCCCAAGATGTCATCTTGATCGAGATATTCCTGAATCGTCACGGCGACTCGCTGAACGAATTCCTTTCGATCATCGGTGAGCGAATCCCACACAACGGAGCGCGATGATTCGACCTTGGCGACAGTCGGGCTATCGGCCTGCGCCATTTCGTCTGACGTATAGAGACCGGAAAGCTCTGCTGGGAACGCGCGCCGCAGAGCCAGTGCTTCGGCGACCTTGGCGATCATCAGTTCCGGCATCTTTCCCCACAGGCCAGAGGGATTGCCTTCCTTCGTTTTCGGCATATAAGAATCAAGGCGAGCGACGGCGTACAGCGGTTCCTTGAAGTCGGAACGCATCACGCCGACCTTGGCTGCTGCCGGCATTTCCTTCGCCAGCCACACGTCAACCCACTCCTTGCCGTCTGCCGTCCACCACGGGCCAAGCTGACCAGCATATTTTCCGGTTCGCTCGGCTACCAAGCGGAAGCCATCGATGCTAACCTGTATCGCCATGACTTCGCGTTTCTCACGTGAATCCCAGCGCTTGATCGCATAGATCTGGCGAGCGAATGGATCGAGCCCGGTACGCCGGCACTGCGAAACGAAAAGATTCAGTTCGTCGTCGGTGCTTCCCTTGGCGATCGTTCGCTTGATTAGCGCAACCTGGTCATCTCCAAGATTCAGCGCATGCGATGGTTGGTGAATTGCGACTACAGCGTTCATCGTCTACTCCAAGTTAGTTAATCGTCTTGCGATGCATACCGAGTGCGTAATACCGCGCAGCCCAAGCCGCTCGGCGTTCGTCTTCGGTCGGGACAATTACGGATTCCATCTTTCGCGTAGCCCGCTGAATTAGCGCACGCCCACCAGTGCGGACCAGTCGGCGACCTATGGCGCGGTCGAGAAGTAGGGCGGACTTGTTCATGCGGTGCCAGCCACCTTGGCGATGACATAGCACGCCGCATCACGGTCAAAGTCGCCGACGCTATCGGGCAATACAGTCAGCGCCGCTCGAAGTAGTTCGAGCAATTCCGGCGCCGCTGCGATCAGGCGCGCATTAGCATCACGCACAGATTCGCTATCGACTTCGCGCGACATGGTCGCCAGAGCGACTTGTGATTGCGCAGCGCCATTGACGTACTCAAAAAATACGCCGCCTACGATTACGCCATGCCCCTTCGTGGCCCAAGGTCCGGGTGTGTGCATGTACATATTCACGCCGCCCCCAAAGGAAACGGCCTTCCCTGGCTCGCCCTGTCAAACTTGTGCTTGGTGACGTTCAGCGCCATTGCCTCACTGCATGGCTTTGCGCGCTGTAGGTCGCGGACGTAGTTGCCGGCGGACTTGCCCCAATGTTTCTCGGCGAGGCGGCGAGCGATGGGAAAGCGTAGGATTTTTTCGTCAGTCATTTGTCGACCTCGACCGGTTTGCCATCCCGGAGCACGTACCACGTATTAGGCTTGATGCCGTTTTCGCCAACCTTCGATGCGAACACCGAGAGAATTGTCAGTTCGTCGTTACGCTCCACGATGAAAATTGCACCACCCAATCCTGCGCGCGCCTTACCGTTTCCAGCGTTGGCTGCAATTGCTTTGTCACCTTTTGCTTCGCTGTTGGCGTGGTAGCCGCTCGTCGCGCTGTTGGCGGAGTCGCCGCTCGTCGCGCTGTGGGCGGAGTCGCCGCTCGTCGCGCTGTGGGCGGAGTAGCCGCTCGTCGCGCTGTGGGCGTAGTAGCCGCTCGTCGCGCTGTGGGCGGAGTAGCCGCTCGTCGCGCTGTTGGCGTAGTTGCCGCTCGTCGCGCTGTGGGCGGAGTAGCCGCTCGTCGCGCTGTGGGCGTAGTAGCCGCTCGTCGCGCTGTGGGCGGAGTAGCCGCTCGTCGCGCTGTTGGCGTAGTCGCCGCTCGTCGCGCTGTGGGCGTAGTCGCCGCTCGTCGCGCTGTTGGCGTAGTTGCCGCTCGTCGCGCTGTTGGCGTAGTTGCCGCTCGTCGCGCTGTTGGCGTGGTAGCCGCTCGTCGCGCTGTGGGCGGAGTAGCCGCTCGTCGCGTCCTTTGCACGATCACGAGTCCAGGTTACTTGAAGCTTAATCAGATCGAGCAGCTTGAGTTCTGCCTTGACCGTGATTTTGCCGGCGGCGAGCTTGCTATCGCCATCTGCTTTGCGATCGATCTTGCCGTCTGCTTCGACAACAGCAAAGACGCTCGAATTCGGAGGATAGTAGTTCCACACATCCAGCGGTATTTCGCAGGCATGGAATCCCTGCTTGCATGCGGCTACGCTGCCTTTGTGCTCGTAGGTATTGCCGACCGCATACTGGAAATCAAGGCATTTCCAATCCTTGTTGAAGCCCTTATAGGCAACCACCGGATTGCTAGAAACTGCATCTTCTTTCACCTTCTTGTTGCTCATCCCATCCTCCAAAAAAGTATCGAAACTTCCACCACAATTGCCAGCACGGAAAGCCAGTTCGGGACGTGACGGTGTGGGTCGATGGTCATAGCGCACCTGTCGCTTTGGCGATGGCTTTGCGCGCCTGTTCGTATGGCCCTGTCGGCGTCATGGTTGTGCCGCCCGGATAGCTTGTCAGCCACGACAGACACCGCTCTAATGCCGCCAGTAGTTCTGGCGCAGCGGCGATCAGGCGTGCGTCAGGATGGTTTTCGCCACCCGCGTCCGCAAAGTCGTGCATGATGCCGCCACGGCGTTCGCGCTGACCTTCGCCCCACATGGCAAATCTCGGCTGTGCGCCACGCATTCCCATGCGCGCGAACCCCATGACAAATAGTCTGCCGCGATCTGGCGTAGCGAGACGAATTTCGCCACCCGGCGATACGTCCCACATCCACGGCCCCGGAGTGTGCGCTACGTTGTTCATGCCGCCCTCCCGACAATTCCGCTGTCTTCGTCGTCAATGTCTTCCCGCGCCTTCTCGTCGGCTCGCTGCTGGACGAGTTCTTTTAGCTTCTGGCCGAATGCGATGTAGTCGTCGCGCATCAGTAGTAAGTAGAACAACCGAGCGGTATTCCTACTCGACGTACGCGACGAATGCTGCGCATCCAAAATGCTCGCCGCCTGTTCGCCAACCCAATTCGGATCGGCCATGTACGCTGCGGCGCGTGAGTCGATGCGGGTTAGTGTGCAGGTGTTGTTCATGGCAACTTCACCCTACTCTTGTTGGCCTCGTACTCGGCCTGCATGTAGGTCAGGTCGAGCAGCGCGTCCCACATGGCGGGACAGGGATCATGCGATGCGAACAGTTTTAGAATGTCGGCGTGCAGCTCATCCGCGCGGGCCTGAATCGCATCGAGTGCGCGATCCTCGTGGCGCTGCTGCGCAATCAGGGCGTTGACTGCGCGGATGTTGACGGCGGCGTTCATGGCGCACCCCGCGTCATCAGTGAAGCGACGCCATGCAGCCATGCGGAGACTTCGTGCGCGGCTATGTCAGCGACCAGTGCAATCGCAAACGCCGCTGCGCCGTACACAATCAGACGGGGAAGGTCGAGGCGGATCATACCGACACCTTCACGTCAAAGTAGATGACGTGGAACTTGTGTTCCGGGTTCAGCCGAACGAGGCGCGCCGCTTCTGCAAGGGCGCTATCACGGTGACGGTAGAAAGCTTGCGGGCGATGGCCGCGCTTGTTCCAGACGGCCCACTTGCCTTTGCGCGTGACGTTCAATCCAGCGACCGCACCATCTGTCGCGAGCACGCCGCCAAGGCTTACCGAAATCTGATTCATGGCGCACCGCCCGTTGCTTTGGCGATGGCTCTTGCGGCTTTGCGGGCAATTTCGCCACTGAACGACTTGCCGGACGGGACGCTGCCGTGCTCGCAGATTGCGAGAATCTCGCCAAGAGCTTCAAGCAGCTCCGGCGCGGCGCCGATAAGGCGGATGTTGGCTGCGATTTCCTGCGGCGACTTACCGCTCTTGCTGATGACGCACACATCAACTGGCGACACATCGGATGTGATGATGTCGTGCCCGCCAGAACTGCGGCGCGTGGTATTCCACGGCCCGGGCGTGTGAGCATTATTCGTATTCATCTTCCCCTCCATCGGTGGTCGATGTGGGGATTAGATACTATGTTGACATGCGTGTCAACAAAAATCTTGCACCAACGTCAACATTTCGATTGTGCGGTGCGGAAAATTGCTTATCCTGGGCAACAAAAAAGCCGCGCTAGGCGGCTTTGTGTGCGGTTTTGCCTATCGGTGGCCGCGCTATTCGCAAGCCTCACGAATCGCCTTTTCGGCATCAAGCTTGAGCGCAACATCCCCCGATGGCATGACGGTCGCGCGTCCATCAGCGAAGGCAAATGGCCGGAATCCAACATAGCCGCCGTAGGCATTCTTTCCGTTGACCTCGCCACACACGGCGCGGGTACGTTCGTGATAGGTGATGTTTCGGAACTGCGCCGCAGCGGGGTCTTTCAGTTGGTTCAATACTGCTTCCTTTGCGGATGTCGCCTCTTTGGTTGTTGCGGCTCGACCTGCACCAATCATCGGTGGCGCGGCATCAGCTCGCGCCTGAAGGCAGGTTGCCATGAAAGTCTTTCGAGCATCGCCCATAAGTCCCTTCGCTTTTGCTTCCGCACCGCAAGCGCGCATGTCATCTACGGCTCGCGAATCCCCTTCAGAAAAAGCCGATCCAGATCCAAGAATCGCCCATACAGCCACACATATCACTGCGGTTTTCGCGCTCATTTTCCGCCCCCTTTCTGCACATCCAGCGAGACGCCAGCAAGCTTTGCTTCTAACTTCACCTTATCCCACGCCGAAACCATCGCGGAGTCTGCGTCATCCAAACCGGCCTTGTAGGCGGCAACGCTTTGTCCGCCAATCAACCAGGCGTTTACGAGCGCCTTTTGCTTGATGTAGAAATCCTTCACGGCGGCGCGCAGATCATCCTTGCCATTTGCGGAATTGACGGCACCGACGATGCGCTCTTCTAGGCATTGATTTGCCTCTGTATAGGCCAGCTGCGGGGCTTGTGCACACTCCGCATCTCCCATGCGACCAAGAGATGCCCAATATCCAGCAGACGCTGTAACCATAGGGTTTATACAGTACTGCAGCGCTTTAATCGGATGCGCGCCTTCTGCGGAGCCAGGCATCGCCTTGGGATCGTTGCAAACACCAGCATTGCAAACCGATGCGTACATTAACGCGACCGTCACGAAAATTTTCATTGAACTCCCCTTGTCCTGAAACGTCTTATCCCCTGAGACTTCTAGGTGGCCTAATTCAAGGCCAGCATTAGGGGAGTAATGTGATGCCAGTTGATCCTATTTCCGCTTACCTTGACCGCGCTTTGCGTGAATTGGCGCGGCTTGAGCAGACGTGCTCAAAGATCCCTTTGACGCGCCAGAAAACTCTAAAAGACCTAGAAGCAATCCGCGAAACGCTTTCTCTTGATACGCAGGCGGTTCAGCCCCCTCTAGCCTTTCCTTCCAAGCCAAAGCTAACTCTGGCTTGGTCACAGCCAACGCGCGCGCGAACTCCAAAATCTGCTTCCTGATTTCAGTCAGGCTTCCGTAGATACGCGCTGACTTCAGCGCTTCGTTGATGATCGGGCCGGTCGGAAAGGCAAGCTCACCACGAGCGAGTAGCCAGTTCGCATCCGCGCCCGTTTTATCGTGCAGGGTCGTCATGCCATCGCGCCCGTATGTGTTGCGCGCGATCCAGGCATCAATATTCGCCCTGTTCTTTCCTAGCGCGTTTGCCAGCTCGTTGTAGGACGCATACCCGCACTCGTCCACGATGCGATCAATGCACTGACGCACCCAGCCCTCGGGGATTCCTTCGTCGTTTGCCACGGATGCTCCTTTCTTGGTTGGAGTTCCGCACAAATTTTCCTTTACTGATGGCATGTTAGGGAATGCGTCAATGAATTGTTGACACATACGTCAACATTATGCAAGAATGACTGCCATGGCACGTCATCTTCTTGGAAGGGAAAATCTCCGTAATGCTCGGATCATCGAGCTTTGCCGCGCCGGCCTGACGCTTCAACACGAGGGTGACGAGCCGCACGCCGGACGCGTCGAAGCCGATGAAGATCCGCATGCGGAAGTGGAGGCTGGCCTCGCCCGGATCG
>Ga0207667_10002125_pt1 | contig 24826 bp, 21 predicted proteins | sample KBSCornC52_FD_184301 | JGI IMG/M metagenome (GOLD analysis project Ga0207667, IMG submission 184301) | Corn rhizosphere microbial communities from Kellogg Biological Station, Michigan, USA - KBS Corn C5-2 (SPAdes) (version 2) | ecosystem: Host-associated > Plants > Roots > Rhizosphere > Soil ...
GCCTCGCCAGCCGGGCGCCTCGACCGCGATCATCGACCGACTTAGCCATTCCCGGGCCCTAAGGCGCACAGGGCGTGTCAGCGCTCCGCTCCGTCCCCCCGCCGCCAAATTCTGAACCAACCCCCAAAATCAGCTCTGTGATCTCTGTGCTCTCTGCGGCTCGGTGGTGAACTCTCCCTCTCCTCCCCCCGCAACTCGACGCCGAAGGCTGGGCCGCCGCGCGACGTAGCGCGTGACCATCAACCCCCCTGCTCTCGGCTTCGAACGCGGAGCTCGAGCGGTTTGGTCGGCCGAGCAGGGCGTGGGGGTTTGGCCCGACGCCCTATTCTGCGTAATTTCGGCTCAGATGACGGGCTTCATCGCCGTCATGTACGCGCGCAGCACGGTGCCGATTTGTTCGACCGGGTGGTTGCGAATTTCGCTGTCGACGCGCACGAGCTCGCGATTCGATACGGCGGTGTCGACCAAGGTGAGGCCCTTGCCGATCACGTCGGTGTCGACCTTGAGCATGAACTCTTTGAGCAGCGGGCGGCAGGCGTTGTCGAATAGGTAGCAGCCGTACTCCGCAGTGTCCGAGATGACCTTGTTCATCTCATACAACTTCTTGCGGCTGATCAGGTTGGCGATCAGCGGCGTTTCGTGGAGCGATTCGTAGTACGCGCTCTCGGCTTTGATGCCGGCGTCGGTCATGGTCTCGAACGCCAGCTCGACGCCCGCTTTGACCATCGCCACCATCAAGATGCCCTTGTCGAAGTATTCTTGCTCGCGGATTTCCGTCGAACCGGGCGCGGTTTGCTCGAAGGCCGTTTTGCCGGTGGCTTCGCGCCAGCCGAGCAGATCTTTGTCGCCGGCTTTCCAATCGGCCATCATCGTGCTCGAGAATTTGCCGCTGATGATGTCGTCTTGGTGCTTCTGATAGAGCGGCGCCATGATCTTCTTCAGCTCGAGCGAGAGCGCGTGCGCCTTGAGCTTCGCCGGGTTCTGCAAGCGATCCATCATGCCGGTGATGCCGCCGAACTTCAGAGCCTCGGTCACGGTTTCCCAGCCGTATTGCACGAATTTCGCCGCGTAAGCAGGGTCGATGCCCTTTTCGACCATCTTGTCGAAACAGAGCAGGGAGCCCGTCTGCAGCATGCCGCACAAGATCGTCTGCTCGCCCATCAAGTCGCTCTTTACCTCGGCGACGAAGGAGCTCGCGAGCACGCCCGCGCGGTCACCGCCGGTGCCGCTGGCCAATGCCTTGGCGACGGCCCAACCCTTGCGCTCCGGATCATTTTCCGGGTGCACGGCGATCAGCGTCGGGATGCCGAAGCCGCGCGTGTACTCGACGCGCACTTCCGAGCCGGGACCTTTGGGTGCCATCATCACGACCGTGATGTCTTTGCGCACCTGCATGCCCTCTTCGACGATGTTGAAGCCGTGCGAGTACCAGAGCGACGCGCCCTTCTTCATCAGCGGGATGAGCGCGCTCACCACCGCGGTGTGCTGCTTGTCCGGGGTGAGATTGCCGACCACGTCAGCGGTCGGGATCAGCTCTTCGTAGGTGCCGACTTTGAAGCCGTTCTCGGTCGCGTTTTTCCAGCTCGCGCGCTTCTCGCTGATCGCTTCTTTACGCAGCGCGTAGCTTACGTCGAGGCCGCTGTCGCGCAGGTTCAGGCCCTGGTTCAAACCCTGGGCGCCTGCACCGACAATCACGATCTTCTTGCCGCGGAGTACGTTGACCCCGTCAGTGAACTCGCTCTTGTCCATGAAGCGACACACGCCAAGCTGCTTGAGAGCTTCGCGAAACGGCAGGGAATTGAAGTAACTCATGCGGGCAATCCTCGATGTTCCTGAACGAAAGGGGCCGGAACCTTTGTCTCTGCTCGGGCAACTGTCAACATACGGCCGCGGGAACCATGAGCGCGTTCAGTATTCAGTTCCGGAAGGCCACGATTGGCCCTGTCGACCAGCCCATTTTCCGCGATTTTTCCTGGAGCGTCGAGCCTTTCCAGTCCTGGGTGATTACCGGGCCGAACGGCAGCGGCAAGAGCGCCCTGGCCCAGGCGCTGGCTGGGGGGCTGCTCGTGACGCAGAGCGACACGCCTGGCGGCCAGGCGCAGCCACTGCCCGCAGCGAGTTCGGTCGCCCTGATCTCGTTCGAGCGGCAGCGGGACGTGGTCTTCGACGAGCGCTACCACGACGATAGCGACTTCGTCGAAGGCGGCGTGGACCCAGGCACGTGCGCGCTCGATTTCATGCTGCGGCGGAAGCGCGGCGCGGCCGCCGTGGTCGAGCCACCGCGTTTGCGCGAGCTCGTCGCGCGCTTGGGCATCGAGGGCCTGCTCGATCGCGGTCTGAAGTATTTATCGACGGGCGAAATCCGCAAGGTGCTTTTGTGCCGCGAGCTCTTGCAAGAACCCGCGCTCTTGATCTTCGACGAGCCGTACGAGGGGCTCGATACGGCCACGCGCGCGGTGCTCTGCGAGGAGCTCCAGCGCTTGGTGAGTGCGTCGCTCGTGCCGCCCGCGGGCACGGAGCGCGCCGCGGCGAGCCAAGTGCTCGTGATCACCGATCGCTACGAGCATCTGCCGGCAGCGACGACGCACGTGCTCTTTTTGGACGAGCGGCGCGTGCTCTTTGCTGGGCCACGCGCAGAGTTCGAGAGCTCCGAGCTGCCCGCGCGGCTCGGCAAGCTCGACCGAGCCGCGAGCGAATCGCTAACGCGCGCGCTCGAAGGCACGGTCGAGCCAGTGCGCGGAAGCGAGCGCGGCGCGGGCGAACCGACCGGCGACGTACTCGTTCGGCTGAGCAACGTGCGGGTCTCGTACTCGGAGCGCGCCGTGCTGGACGGCTTGAACCTCACCATTCGCGCCGGCGAGCACACGCTTTTGCGCGGCCCGAACGGCTGCGGCAAAACCACTTTGCTGAATTTGATCAACGGCGATAACCCGCAGGTGTACGCCAACGACGTCACCGTTTGCGGGATGAAGCGCGGCTCGGGCGAATCGATCTGGGACGTGAAGAAGCAACTCGGCCAGGTCTCCTACGCCTTGCACGTGGAGTACGCCTATCGCTGCCAATCGAACTTGATCGAGACCGCGCTGTCCGGGTTTTATGACTCGATTGGGCTTTATCAAGAGCCGAGCTACGCCGAAATTCGCGCGGCCGAGCGCTGGCTCAGGGTCGTGGGCCTACTGCACAAGCGCGCTGAGCCATTCCTGCAGCTCTCGTACGGAGAGCAGCGGGTGGCGTTGATCGTGCGCGCCGTCATCAAACAACCGCCGCTCTTGATTCTGGACGAGCCCTGTCACGGCCTCGACGCGCGCCACCGCGAGGAAGTGCTGACGATTGCCGATTACATCGGGAAAGCGGCAAATTCCACGATTTTGTACGTGACTCACGACCCAGCCGAGGAACTATCCTGCACTCGGCAATGGCTCGAATTTCGCGGCGCGGCGGGCTGGGTGCAAAGTAAGCGCTAAGCGGAGCTCGTCCGTGTGTTCGGGACCTCTCCGGCGACTGCGGAGAGCACCGCACGCAAATCGAACGGTTTGCACAGGTGCAGCTGAAAGCCCGCCTCCAGACTGCGCCGGCGATCGGCCGGCTCGGCGTGTCCGGTGAGCGCGATGAAGCGGCACTCTGAAAGCTCCGGCTCTTGGCGCAGTAGCTCGAGTAACTCATAGCCACTCATGCCCGGGAGCCCAATATCCAAAATGGCAACCTGCGGCTTCAGCTCGAGCGCCTCGCGAACGGCTGAACTCGGATCGTGCGCCACGCGCGTTTCGTGGCCTTGCGCGGAGAGCAGCTCACTCAACAGCTCGGCCGAGTCGACGTGATCGTCGACAATCAACACGCGACGCCTACTGGCGTTATCGGCAACGGCGAACACGCCGGAACCTCTTCCGTCTTTTCCCATAACCACAATAATCCGACACGTTGTCCCGCTCGTAAAGAAACAAAGCCAGAAGCCGCCTGCCGCGATTGGCGAATGAGCCCGCAGGCCGCTCGGAAGGCGCGACTCTTGGGTGGGGAATTGGCAGAAACATGATGGGAATTCAGCGGGGTGTTGCGAAACGCGGGGCCCAGCTGGTTCGACCGCCCTGAAGCGCCAAGCGCCCCACCTCGCGCACGATGTCCGCTGCCCGCCCCTCTGCGTCGGTGAAAACTCCGCGGTTCCCAGCGAGCGTGAAGCTTCCGATCTTTTGATCGTCGAGCAGCCGCACTACTTCGTATGTTCCGCGCGCAAAGCGGACGATCCGATAAGTAATACTATCGACTTGAACCATCCCTCTTACGACAGTCTGCATATTTTGGCATTCCGCATAGCAATCGTCGGGCCATCACCACACCCGCCCAAATTTGGCGAGCAAAATCTGCGAAGAGGCGGGCGTTCAACCAGTTCGGGATCGGAAAACGTTCGCTATTTTCCGCGCGCGGACGAGGCGCAAGGTCACAGGCGTAGCTGATTGGTCCTCACACCGATTGCGCGGCTCCGGCCAGCGGACGCCGCTTCGAGTCGCGGCTTCGCTCGCAATTCGCGGGTTTCCGTTCCTGTACGCCGGCATGCTCAGGATTCGTTACTCCTGAGTGCGCGAGCCAGCGCCGGTCCGGTGCACGCGGCGCTGGGCAACCAAGAGTGTGGCGGAAACCGCCAGCTTGCGCGTGAACGCGATTGGCATGGCGAGTGCACCTGACCTCTCATTCCATGGCTCATATCGATCCCTTGCTCGCGCAGCGCCCTGAGTTGGCTGACACTTTGCCGGACGTGCTGTCGCTCGCGACCGCAACCCCAGCCGCGCTGGCCGCCAATCGGCCGCTCAAAGCGAGTTTCGCTCGATCGGCGGCCCTTCCCTTCCTGGTCGGAGCTGGTGTCGGCGCCGCCGCGGTACTGGCGTTCGGGCGCCAAAAGCAGCCGTTATTCACGCTCTTTCCGGTCTCGAAGTCGATGCTCCTCAGCAGGGTGGTCAAGATCGTCGCGCTGGGTGTTGGACGCGCACTGCTCCGGCGTGCGTTCTCGCGCGCCGTCGCGCGAGCTGAATTTCAAGCCGCCTGAGGCGAGCGCGCGCGCGTGCGGCCCGTCACTTCTCGAGTTCGAGCGCGCGAGATTGTCTCGCTGCGCAGCCGCGCGAGAGATGATTGAGTCACAACGCCCCGTTCAATCTACGAACGTCGACGAGCCTCGAGCCGAGCGCGTCGGGCTTGCAACTTGCACGGCTGCTCCCGCCATGAGGTTGAAATGAACTTACCCGTCCCGCCGAGCGCCGAGGCGCCCACTCAGCTGCCATCTGCGAGCGCCCCACTCGATCAGATGGTCGACGAATTCCTGCGGGACACGGGCGATGACCGGCAGCGGTCCGAGCTCGGCGCGATGGTGGTGGGCGGCAACTATCGAGTCTTGGGCGAGCTCGGCCGCGGCGGCATGGGCGTCGTGCTGCTCGGCTTCGACCAGCAATTGCAGCGCAAGGTGGCGATCAAGCTCGTCCACGCCCACGAACGACGCGAGGAGGTGCGGCAGCGTTTCCTGCAAGAGGCACGTGCCATGGCGCTCGTGAATCACCCGAACGTGCTGCAAATTCATGCCTTTGGTGAGCACGCCTCCGTGCCCTATTTCGTGATGGAATTCGTCGAAGGTCAGACGGTCGAGGACTATCTGGCCAAGCTCGACGGCCCGCCAGATGTGGACGTCGCGCTCCGCATTTTGGACGATGTTTGCCAGGGCGTTTCGGCGATTCACGCTGCCGGCGCGGTGCATCGCGATCTCAAGCCCAGCAACGTGCTCTTGGACAGCCAAATGCGCGCGCGCGTGGCTGATCTGGGCCTGGCGGCGCCCTACCTCGATGGCGGCGTAGTCAAGGAAATTGCGGGCACCCCGGCGTACATGGCGCCCGAGGTCGCGTTCAACGGCGAGCAAGCCCCAAGCCCGCTGAGCGACGTGTACGCGCTCGGCTGCATGGCTTACGAGCTGCTCACCGGCAAGCTGCCCTTCGACGCCGAAACCGCGCTTGGCTTGATGGTTCAGCACGCGACGGGTCAAGCCCCCGCGCCGAGTAGCGTTCGCCCGGGCCTATCAGCGATGTTCGACGAAGTGATTTTGCACGCGCTCGCCAAGAAGCCGGAGGATCGCACCGCCTCTGCGGATCTGTTCCGCCGCAGCTTGAGGGAAGCGCGCGCCTCGAGCGTGGAGCCCGTACGCATTCTGGTGGCCGAGGACGATCCGGATTTCCGAGACCTGCTCGCATTGAAGCTGAGTCTGGAATTTCCCGACGTGGAGCTGGTCTGTGTCGATAACGGGCGGGCGCTCGTGGAAGCATTCCTAGAAAAGCGCCCCTCGGCGGTGATGATCGACCTGCAGATGCCGGTCCTCGACGGAGTCGCCGTTACGGTACTGCTGCGCGCGCGACCGGAGGCCGAGAACGTGCCGATCATCGTCATGACGGCTTCGGGCGGCCCCAAGGATTGGAAGCTACTCGCGTCGCTGGGCGCCGATCGCTTCCTCGTCAAACCCGTCAATCTGGACGACGTGGTCGATACGTTACGGAGCGCCATGCGCGAGCGTTCGAGCACGCCTCCCTCCGTCCAGCACGCGCCGGCCTGACCGCTTCGGGTTGTGTGGCTCGCTGGGTCACGCTAAAAGAAGCCGTGTTCATGCATTTGCGATCGCGCGTGGCGTCCCTCATCATCGTCTTCGGCGGGCTGTGCGGCTCGGCTTGCAGCGGGCCCTCGCTCTCCACCGCCTCGAGCGAAGCCGGCTGCCCGAGCTGCGCGGTGCTCGCCGAAGCGGACATGCCATTGCTCGAGCTACGCAGTCACGATGACTCGCTGTTCGTGCTCGATGAAGCCGGCGCAATCTTCGCTTTGCCCAAAGCCGGCGGGGACCTCCGGGGCTTGGTGGCCCACGGCTCGAATGCCGAACACTTCGGTGTGACCGCAACCGACGTGGCCTGGGTGAGCCTGGTCGACCCGAGTAACCGCAACCTGAGCCAAGTGCATGCGCTCGGGCGCGAACTCTTGGACCGGCCCGAACTCCCGGCATTTCAGGGGCCACCGCTGCTCGCAGTCGGGCTGGGTGAAGGCTTCGTGGCGGCCTTTCTCAACGGCACCTCGGGTTCGGAGGTGGTGCGCGAAACGCTGCAAAACGGCGAAACCAGCCGGCCCGCAGAAACCCTCACCGACGAAGAACAGAGCGAGCTGCCGACGATTGCCGGCAGCGATCTGGAAGTCGTGTGGTGCCGAGCTCACGCCGACCAGAGCTCGAGCCTGTGGCGGCTCAGCGGCACGACTGACCCGACGCGCACCGATTATCCATTCTCATGCAGCGACCTCTGGACGACCGGAAACGGTGACGTGTTCATCTTGGATCCGTCGTCAGGCATGAACTGCTACCACCGCATCGACGCGAGCGGGCAAGATCAGCTGCTGACTTGCACCGACCAAGTGTACACCAACCTGACGCCGCTCCCGAGCGGCAGCATCGCATTCATCGACGGCGGTGCGGCGGTGCGAAGCATGACCCCCGACGGACGAATTTCGACTCTATTCAGCGCCGACGAGTTGGTCGGGATTCAGAACGATGGCGATCTGCTCTACTACGCGACCGCTGCCCACATCGGTAGCTTCCCGCTCAAAGCGGCACCCTGATCGATCAGGGGTCCGCACGCGGCTTTACCCCGAGTGCGTTGAAATGCCAGCGTCGGCTGCGATGGATTGTGCGATGCGCTCGCCAATCCGCAATAAGAGCCCGAAAAATTCGTCATCTCCGAACTCTGCGCCGCTCGTGAGTAGCCCCGGGTCGATGATCTTGTCGTCGATCAGCGAGCTGCGCCGGTAGCGGCCGAGCACGTCCACGTGATCGCCGATCACGACGGCGATCAGCTCGCCCAAAATCTGGCGCTGACTCGTGACGACACCGTCGCTGTCGCCTTCAGCGACCTTGGGCAGTGCGAGCTCGCGCTGGGACGGCAACCGCAGCGCGGGATCGTCGAGCAGGGCGGCTGGCGCGTGCGGCACACCGGCGCAAGCCACGGAACCATCGTGCGTCCAGTGCCACAAATCACGAAATAGTTTGTCCGGGTGAGCCGCCGCCGGGCGCGGGGCCACCGTGGCCACCGAAAACATGCGTTGCTCGGCGCCGGCGCGCAGCGGCTGCGCGGAGAGCGCACTCGACACCGCCGGCCGCAGATCCTCCGCCAGCTGGTTCATGAGCAGCATTTGTGCCCAGAAAAACGGCATTTTGCTGATCCCGGGCGCAGCGCTCAGCGCGAAGCGAATGCGACTTTCGAGATCGTCGCGCCGCGCGAGATCGAGCGTTACTTTCGCTAAATCGCGGAGCACGAGCGGCGAAGGATGACCGGCCGCGAAGCGTGCCAAAGGCGACTCGGCCAAGCCAGTGCCGAAGTGCGGCGCAGAAATACTGATCACTGAACGCACCCGCTCGACGAGCTCGGCCCACTCGCCCCAGCCGCCGGCGCGGACGGGCGAACGGCTCGCCTCTGCCTCCAGCGGCGATTCACGGAGCAGGAGCGCGGCATCTACCCCACCCGTGCTGTGACCGACCAGATGCCAGGCACGCGGGCCGCCCAGCTTCGGTTTGCCGGGACTTGGGCTTTCGAGCGCGCGGAGCTCCGCGAGCAGGTCGGTCTGGCGGCGGCGCAAGCTGCCAATGCCGAGCGTCGAGACCGCGAGCACCGGGACGTGCGAAATGCCGCGCGCCTCGAGCACCGAGCGCAGGCCGGCCACGAAACGATCGGCGAAATACGTCATTTCGCCGCGATGATCGAAGCCGAAGAAACCCGGCACCAGCGCAACGGCAGGCGGCAACACACCGAGCACGATACACCAACTCGAGCTCGAAAGCGCGAGTGAGCGCCCGAACTCGGGCACCCGGGAAAGCGGCGTCGCGCGCGGTTACGGGCGGGCGGCGGAGGGTGCCGCAGCGCGTTCCGCCCAGCGACGGCCGAGGGCGCTGAACACCGTGCGCAGCACGGCGAGCTGCGCACAATGATCGGCTTTGTCATTGCCGGCGTAGCCGCGCACTTGAAAACCGCCGCGGGAATAATACTCGACGAGTTCGAGCCCGAGCGGGTCGGCGCGGCGCACCGCGAGCGGCGTACCGCCGAGTGCCGCGATCAAATAGTGCGCGCACTCGGTGGTCGACGCAAAGTTGGGTGGGTCGATCGAGGAATGACTCACGACCATGAAGCGCTCACCCGCGGCGGCGCGCCGGGCGTAACTCAGGAATGGATCGAGCTGGGCCTTGAACGCGGCTTGGTCCCCGCGCGGTGCGTGCAGGCCGTCGATCAGAATGACTGCGTCGACGTCCTTGCTTTGCGGCTGCGCGAGCGCAGCTTCGATGCCCACGAAACCCGCACTCCACGCGCTCAGCGCCACGCGCCGAGCGTGCGCAGGCCTGCCGGCTCGCTGAGTCATCGCCTGCTCGATGGCCGAGACCATCGCGCCGTAGACCTGCGCGCCGGTAAATATCGGCGCGTAACTCTGACTCGGGTCGAGCGTGAGCGCGTAGAGCACGAACGGCTGACCGCTCTTGATCAACTCCCGGCGCACTGGGACGTCGCCGTTCAGATGGATGATCAGCTCGAAATCACCGGACTCCCCGAGGTCGAGCGAACGCGGCGCGCTCAGCTTGCCAAGGCCGATCAGCGTCCAATCGGAGAACGAACTCGTGTCACCCTCGGCAAGCGCGCAGGGTTCGACTCCGCCACGCTCGGCGGCGGACCGCGAGTATTGAAAGCCGGGCCGAGCCTTGACCCAGCTTCCCGCGTCCGGGCGGGGCTCCTCGTCGAGCGTCGCCGGACGCTCTGGGCTCAGGGGATCGGTCAGCGTAGCAGGCCCAGGCGCAACCGAACTTACCGCACGCTCCAACGCAGGACTTGCCGGCTCTGCTGCGGAGACGATGCGCGAGTGCGCGCGCCAGCCGCCGTAAACGGCGCTTGCCGCGAGCGCGAGAGCCGCACCGAACAGCACGACTCTCGACGCTCGCTGCATCGCGCTCTACCCTACCTACCAGCTTTGGCGACGCGGAACGGGCCACGTCTGCGGTTCAAACCACTCTACGGCCCTGCAGCAGCTGGATGATCAGCATGACGACCGCGACGACGAGCAGCAAATGAATCAGCCCGCCCATCGTGTATGCGCTGGCCAACCCAACGGCCCAAAGCACGAGCAATACGAGAATCAATGTCCACAACATGACGACCTCCGCGTGATGACCTGGACAAGAGCACGCGCCGTGCCAGCGCCGGTACGGCTTCGAAAATCCGCACATTCACCCAGTTCTGGAGCGGTTCGGGATCGCTCGGGCTTCGCCAGGCGAAAGCGCCGCTGCTCGGGCTGTAGCGGTTTAGCGTGTCTGAGGCGAAACGGTGTGCGCCGCGGGCAATTAGAAGCCCTTGATGACCTTGAACGTCGCCGTCACGGTCTCGGCAGGTGACGGTGCGGGCAACGCGCGATCTTCGAACACGGCAACGATCGCGGTCAGATTATCGTCACCGCCGCGGTCGTTGGCGAGCTGAATGAGACGCAAGCAGGCTTCATAGGGCTCGTTGGCTTGCAAGATATCGCGAAGCTCGTCGTCTTCAATCGCGTTCGAGATGCCGTCCGAGCAGAGCAACATCTTGTCCCGTTGCCGGAGCGTGACGTGCGCCAGCGCCGCATGGACTTCCGGCGCCAGGCCCATCGCCTGGAGCAAGATGTTTTTTTGCGGCGAATGCTCGGCTTGCTCTTTGGTGTAGAGGCCGACATCGATCATCATTTGCACGAGGCTCTGATCGCGCGTGAGCTGCTTCAGTTGCCCAGCGCGCAGCAGATACGCGCGCGAATCACCGACCTCCGCCACGTACACCCCGGAAGAGTCGAGCAACGCGGCCGTGAGGGTCGCGCCCATGCCGTGCTTACGCCGCTCTTTTGCGGCCGCGGCGACGTCCGCATTGGCACGGCGAATGGCGGCTTCCAAACGCTGGTCGGCCTGACCGCCGGCATCGCTGAGCAAGGCCTGCCTCAGCGAATCCATCACCACCGCGCTCGCGATCTCACCGCCGGCGTGCCCACCCATGCCGTCGGACAGCGCGAGCAGCGCGCCGCGCGCGCCGACTTGGAGGCTTGCCTCACGCGAACTCGCGTTGACGACCATGCCCGTCGACAGGTCCGTGATCTGAAACGCGTCTTCGTTATTTTTGCGCGCGCGCCCCACGTCCGTCAGCGCCGCGAAGCGAATCGACAAGTCACTCACTGGTGCCTGCCTCGTGAGCCAACGCCGGGCGAGACGGCAGCGCTTTGCTCGCGAGCCGTGCTGCGCCAACTCGGACCACGGTTTGCGCCGCCGCGAACAGCGCGCTCTTCAGGACTACGCCGAGTACGCCGCTGCCCCTCCGATCCTCCTCGCGCGCGCGGCGTCGCACACGGCTCCGCACGATCAAGGCCGTGACCGCGAGCGCTGCGGCGAGCGCCGCCCCGCGCCAAATCGTGGTCAAATGCCCTGGTTTTGTGCCCGAGCCCGTGAGTGGAAATGGGGCTGCGGGCGAGCGAGCCGAATACGGTGTGCCGGTCAGCACCGAGCTGCCAGCGGAAGACCTGGTTGCCAAAATCTGAGCTCCTGAACCGCGCGGCGTTCGCCGCAGCGACCAGCAAAATGCACTCAGCATGCCAGCAGCACTCTGCGGGCGACGCTGGCGCGATTTCTGCTTAGCGGGCTGCGGCGCGCGGCCGTGGCTTATCCGTTGAGCTCCGGCGAGGCGCAGTTGTTTACCTCTTTTGTCACATCGAGCCAGAAAGTCACCAGCATGAAGTCATTCGACCTTCGATTCAAACACGTTTTCTTGTGGGCCTCTCTCGGCAGCTTGTTCGCGCTCACGACGACCGCCGGCTGCAGCGGCACCGACGGCAGCGGTGCGCCAGCTAGCTGTGGCGGGCTCGATGTCAGCTCCAAAGCGCAAGCCACGGTCAAGGCCTATGGCGAAGCCTGCGGCAAGCTCAACACGCGCGCCAAAGAAGTCGAAGCCAAGTGGCTCTCGGTGTGTAACGAAATCAACGCCGAGCTCGGCGAAGACAGCACGCAGACCGACACGGCCAAGGCCTGCGCGGTCCTCAATCACCGCGTCAAAGCGGCCCTCGACGCAGGCGTGACCGTGAGCCTCGATGTGCAGGCCGACTGCCACGCCGATGTGAGCGTCCAAGCGGATTGCGAAGCCCAATGCCAGGTCGACGCCAGCTGCGACGTTGCCGCCAAATGCGAGCCCGGCAAGCTCGTCGTGGAGTGCAGTGGAGCCTGCGATGCAGAATGTGACGTACAAGCGCCGTCCGCGACGTGCACCGGCACGTGCCAAGGCAGCTGTACGGCGGACGCTGCGATCACCTGCATGGGAGAATGCTCCGGGAGCTGCAGCGATCCTTCCTGGGAGGGGACGTGCGACGCCGGTTGCACGGCCATGTTCAGCGGCACCTGCGGCGGCACCTGCATGGGCAAATGCGACGGTCAGGATTCGAGCGCAGCTTGCGCGGGCAAGTGCGAAGGGACGTGCTCGGCCAACGCGAGCGGCAGTTGCGCCGCGAAATGCACCGGCATGTTCAAGGGCGGTTGCAAAGGCAGCTGCAGCGGCTCTTGTGCCGCCAGCGCCGGAGCGCAGTGCAACGGCAAGTGCGACGGGACCTGCACCTACGCTCCCGGTAAGGCCGACTGTAACGGGGAGTGCCACGGCACCTGCATGGGCGCCGTCAAACCGCCGACCTGCACGGGCAAGCTCGATTGCCAGGGCAGCGCGGATTGCCACGCTTCGTGTCAGGGCTCGGCGCAAGCCGACGCGGCCTGCACCTCTACCGCCGTCCTGCAGGTGGAGGGGGATGCCAAGCTCTATAGCGCCATCAACACGCACCTCGGCGATTTGAAGGAAGCCTTTGCGTTGACGATCGCATTGAAGGATCCGATCATCGACCTCGCGGGCAGGACGCAAGCGACGTTCAGCGCGCTCGGCGACATCGGCGTACAGGGCGGCGCGTGTCTGGCATCGTCCCTTGCTGTCGCGGCAGAGGCCAGCGTGAGCATCAACGTGTCGGTGCAGGCGAGCGCCAGCGTACAGGGCAAAGCCAGCACCTAATCGTCACCGAGAGCCAGTAGTTTCGCGGCGCGAAGCGGCCTACGCTGCGCGCCGTGATCTGCAACGGCTGCCCCTCTCCTTCCCGCTCTCGTTCTGCGCCACCAAGCACGTCGCTTCGGGAGCTCGCGCTGCTGTTCGCGCGACTCGGCGCCACGGCGTTCGGCGGGCCAGCGGCGCACATCGCCATGATGCGCGATGACGTGGTGAACCGTCGAAAGTGGCTCAGCGAAGAGCGCTTCCTCGATCTACTCGGGGCAACGAACCTGATCCCCGGCCCCAATTCCACCGAGCTTGCGCTGCACATCGGTTGGGAGCGACGCCGTCTCCCCGGTTTGGTGGTCGCTGGAGTTGCCTTCATTGTCCCGGCCATGCTGGTCACGGGAGCGCTCGGCTGGGCTTACGTGCGTTTCGGCGCGCTGCCCAGCGCTGGCTGGCTGCTCTACGGGGTCAAGCCGGTGATCTTGAGCGTGGTCGCTCAGGCCATTTGGGGGCTTTTGCCGCGCGCCGCGCGAAATCGTCCCCTATCTGTGATCGGCGGGCTGGCCGCGGTGCTTTCCGCGTGCGGCGTGCACGAGCTCTTGCTGTTATTGGGCGCGGGCCTGTGCGCGATCGCAATCGCGGGCGCTCGCGGTCGGCTCGCTCCGCCGCGCATGCTTGCGCTGTCACCAGGCCTGCCATTGGCGGCTGCCGCAAAGCTGGGCGCCTCGTCCCTGCCCAACTTGTTCTGGGTGTTCTTCAAGACGGGCTCGGTGCTGTTCGGCAGTGGCTACGTGCTGCTCGCATTTCTGCGAGCCGACCTCGTGGAGCGGCTGCATTGGCTCAACCCTGCGCAGCTGATCGACGCCATCGCCGTCGGACAAATAACGCCGGGACCCGTGTTCACGACCGCGACCTTCATCGGCTATGTGATCGCCGGGCCAGGCGGAGCATTGGCTGCCACCGCGGGCATTTTTCTGCCGGCGTTTTTCTTCGTCGCGATCAGCGGCCCGCTCATCCCGCGGCTTCGCGCCTCTGCGACCGCTGCGGCGTTCCTCGACGGCGTCAACGTCGCGTCACTGGCCTTGATGGCGGTCGTGACCGTGCAGCTCGGACGCGCCGCGATCATCGATTTGCCGGCGCTCGGTCTTGCGCTCACGTCCGCGGTGCTGCTGCTGCGCTTCAAGCTCAATTCGGCGTGGCTCGTCTTGGGCGGCGCGGCGGCGGGCTTTGCGATCCACACGCTCGGCCTGGGCGTAGCATGAGCCGTGTCGCGCCACGCCGCGGGACGAGCTATTTGGGCGCGGCTTCGCAGCAGCCGGTCACGCAATATTCGTCGTTTCCGCATTCGGCCTGCCCGGGCTGTCCACACGGTGTGGCGCCTCCTTGGCATTGGCTCGTGCCGCTGCCGGCACACGACGGCGCGGGAGCCGTGCGACCGACGCAAATCTCACACGGGTCGCAAGCATTGAAGCAGGATTTCACCGGCGTGCACGGGTGGCACGCGGCCGGATCCGAGAGCTTATCCGGCGTGCAAGTGCCGCCCGTGCGATCGGCAGAACCAATCCAGACGAACGAGCCGCTATCGGCGGGCAGCTCGCAACAGCCGAAGCAATCGCAGCCGTTCGGCGCAAGCGGCAAGCAATACGACAGGCAGCTAGGGTCTTGGGTAGCCCTCAGCTCCGCGCAGCTCGCATTCGTCCCCGCGGTGTGAGCGTTCTCATCGTAGGCGCAGCGGGCGTCACCGCTCGGCGGATAGTCGGGCGACACGGAACTCATGTCGCAGGCTTGGTTCCAATAGCAGTGGTCGTTGCCGGCTCCGGTATCCTGGTCGAAATAGCAATCCTCGTGACACGGAGAGTTATTCTGACCAGGGATGCCGCCGAAGTAAGAATCCTCGGTGTCGTCACACGGGCCAGTGCATTCCGGATCCGCCGAATCGACGAGGCCGTCACCGTCGTCGTCCATGCAATTGCCGCAATGGTAGAGCTTGCCCTGGCAATACGACATCTGACACGGGCCCGCACCCGCCGCGCCGCTGGTTGCGCCCGCGCCGCTGGTTGCGCCCGCGCCGCTGGTTGCGCCCGCGCCACCGGTTCCAGAGCTCGTCGTTCCGCCGTTCCCGGAGAGCGTGCCGCCGCCGCTGTCGGTAAAGTCCTGAGCGAGTCGGATCGTGTCGGTGCAGGCCGAGAGGGCGAGCCCGATACCGAGCACTAATCCACAGGCGCGGCGAACGGGCGAGTGCACCCGACGAATTTCATCACTTCGCGGGCTCGGCATCAACCGTGCGTTGATGCGCCGAGTGCGGGTAGCTGCGATCGAAGGCTTCTGCGCGGCGTTCGGCCTCCACACTGCGCCCGAGCCGACGCAGCGCGGCGATGGCAATGACCTCGCGCTCCTGGCTGAGGACGCCGCGCGGGAAGAGCTTGACGTGCTCGGCCGTGAGCGCGAGAGCCTGGGCCGGGTTCGAAGCCAATTGCGCGCGGGCGCTTTCCAAAATAGCGGCTTCGTCGCGCACGGGGCTCGCAGCGCGCGCGCTCGTCGGCGTGTGGGCGCTCGGCGCGGTACGCGAAGACGGTGCGGGCGAAAGCTCCTCAGCCGGAAGTGCGGGAGCTGCCTCGACGCTGGGCGCCCTGACTTCGGGCTCGGTAGCCACTGGCGGCGGCACTGCGATCACCGGCGGTTTGGCGGCCGAGACGGCCGGGAGCGGCTCGTGCGCACGCTGATGGCTTACGCCCCAAACTCCCAAGCCGACCAGCAACACGCCTGAGCCGACCTTAGCGAGCAGCGCGAGCTTACCTGCCGCGGGTGCCGCTGGCGCGGGACCGAGCACCGGACCCAGGCGAGCCGCGACCTGCGCCAGCTCTTGATCGGTGGCCACGTCTTCGCGAGCGGAGCGAAACAGCGCGCCGAGCCGGGCATCAGTCGCAGAATCAGCCAGCCGCGGCGGATCTTTGAAGTCGGTCATGATTCCTCCGACTCACGCTTGAGCGCGGCGAGCATCAGCTCACGCGCCGCGTGTAGCCGCGAATAGGCCGTCTGCAGGGGGCAGCCCACGATTTCTGCCACTTCTTTCATGGAGAAACCCTCGACCTCGTACAAGACGACGACTTCACGTTTCTCGGGATCCAGTAACTCGAGCAGCGCTTGGACGGCATGTCGCTGTTCGACTTGTGAATCAGGCTCGTGGCCGGTTCGTTCGCCCACGTCTGCCACCGGTTCGGCGGTGGCGCGCTCGTGACGAACGTAGGCGCGGCGGCGGTGGTCAGCGGCGACACGAATGCAGATTCCATACAGCCAAGTCCGAAGACTTGAACGGCCTTCGAAGCCTGACAGCTTTCGGTGGACCGTGAGAAAAACTTCCTGACATACATCGGGGATCTCGGCTTCCGCCACGCCCAAATGCCGGAGTGTTCTCCACACATAGCGCCCGTGTTCATCGAACACGCCGCGCACCGTGTAGGCTTCTTTTTCACTCACGGTATTGCCCGCAGTGAAGCACCGGGTTGATTGGTCGTTCACCCAGTATGTGGGACCTGCGCGCCAGAATTATCATCGCCAAGCGAAGGCCAAACCGAGTTCGAGTAAGCCAGAAAACAAGCTAGCCTGATAAATTCCCGCGTCCTTGCCGTCGCGCGCCCCGTAGACGAAGCTGGCCCGCGTCACCGGCAGCTCGGCGCGACCGTCCAGCCGCGCCGAAAGCGCGCCGGAGATGGGCAAAGACAGCCCGAGGCGGGCATGCAAGGCGAAGCGGACCAAGGTGGCCGAGGAGTTTTGATCGAAACCGAACGCCGTGGCACGAAAACGTCCAACCGCCTCCCCAAGGCAGAAAAACGGCCGCGCCCGGCCGCCATACGCCGACCAAGGACAGGTTTCGAGCCCGGCGTAGGCCAGCGCAAAACGTGCCCCGGCAGCGCTCTCACCCACATGGGTCTCCCGACTCCCATACAGGCCACCGAACAGCCGCAGCTCGGGCAGTGCTACCGGCAATATTCCCAGACTGAGCTCCGACGCAAAGGCAATGCCCGGCAGAGCTCCGCCAGCGGCGACCGCTCCGAGCTCGACATCCGCATGCCAGGGTTCACGCGGCGCGTAGCTGTCCGCTGGAATGTAGAGCCGCGTGGCAGATGGTGTCGTTTTCGGGCGAGCAACCGGGCCGGCGCTGCTCGGAGCGGGTGGCGTTGGCGTCGCGGCACTGCCGGCGTCGGTCGAAGGCTCTGGTTGCGCTGGCGCAGGCTCGGGAGGCGGCGCCTCCACCGGTGGTGGCGGGGAATCGACGAGCAGCGCGATCACGAGCGCGAGCGATTCGTCGAGCGCCGAGCAGTGCGGCGCGCTGCTCTCTAAGCTGCGTTGTCCGAGCGACACGCCTGCGGCGGTCGCCAAGCTGAGCTCCGCAGACCAGGTGCCGTCCTCGGCGCGAGCGAGCGCGAGCCGAATGCGTAGCTGCGCGCCGTCCGGAGCGACGAACACCTTGCGGTGTAGCCGCGCCTCGACCGCGCGCTGCAGCGCGCCCGCTTCGATGCATTGCTCGGTACCCGCCGCGCGCTCCATGTCCAGCGCCGCGTCCACATGACTGGACGCGAACGCAGGCCGAGCGAGAAGAAAGCCCCACAGGCCAAGCCAGGTCGTTGCAAGCGCGCGCATCGATGGTGCTGGGAACGCACCATATCAGCATCGCGTGCGAGGCCTAGCGGCTCGTCCGGCAACCCTGACGAACGGCCGTTACTGCACGAGGCAACTGTTTTGGGTGAGGCAGTCCGCTACGCAAAGTCGAGCATTTGGCCGGCTTGCCAGCGCGCGTCGGAGCCGAAAGACTATTACGGCGTCAGCGTGCAGCCCGGTTGGTTCGAACACTGGGTCGTAGTCAGACCGGAACACGTGCTCGGTGCCGTCCCGGAGCAGAAGGTATAGGAACAGCCCGAGATGGCGTAGCACGAGACAGGAGAAGAATAGGTACTGCACGCATTCTGCGTTCCGTCACAATGGGCAGCCACAGGACCCGCCTGGGGTACCCAAGTACAACCATTCTTGCACAGCGCTGGCGAGGCAAAGACCGAACATGGCGTCGACGGAGTTCCGGCGCACTTCGCATCCCCGTTGCAGCCCATCGCGTTCGCGCATTGCTGGCTGTCGAGGGCCGAGCACGCGGTCGGAGTGCCCGTGCACGTCTGCGCCGCGCCACCCGAGCCGCCCTTGCCGCCACTGCCGGCCGTTGCGCCACCGCTGCCCGCGGCTGCGCCACCCGTGCCGCCGGTCGTTGTTCCACCTGTGCCCGCACTTGCGCCACCCGTGCCGCCGCTCGCGCCGCCGGTGCCCGCGGTTGCGCCACCCGAGCCGCCGCTCGCCGCGCCGCCAGTTCCGCCCGTGCTCGGCGCGCCAGCTTCTCCCGCGGAGCCGATCATTTCGCCGGCCGCGCCCGCGACCGCCCCCATGCCACCCGAAGTCATTCCGCCAGTGGTCACGGTTCCATCGCTGCCGCCTGACGTATTGCTCGTGCCGCCGCTCGTCGTGCCGCCAACGTCGGATCCGCCGCTACCGCCGGATCCGCCGGTCGTGCCGCCGCTGGTGCTGTCGTTCGAACTACAGCTCACGCCGACGAGAAGCACACACGGAACTAAGATGACCCAGGAAAGTTTTTTCATGTCCTATGAAGTGGTGAGGATGATTGAAAATTACGAGAGCTCGTTTTTGCGACGATTGCTGGCGAATATCGCCAGTTGAAACGCCGATTCACTGATTCACTGATTCACTGATGCAAAGCGGGCACTGCGCCGCCGCGGACTGCCGAGATGGTTTCGAAGCCGAGCAGCGCCGCTGTGCCGCAAAACACCGCAAAAAAGAGCAATGTCGAGCCCAACCGCCGCAGGCGCGTGGGCTCGGGCCCTGACGCCGACGGTACGATCGACAGCAGATTGTCGACTGAATAGCGCGGTGACTCGTTCCAAAACTGCTCTTCGGTGCCGGCCGCCGAGAGCTCAGCCTGCTCGGGAGCGTCGGGCGCGGGCGCAGAAATGCCGCTGCAATTTGCCATTTGCTTGCGATTCCCTCAGTCGCGCAACGGGCGCGCAACTCGGAGGGTCAGTGGGGCATAAGTCAAGATCTTATGATTGCCGACTCGAGTCCGTTTGGCTCAACGCCTACACCGGCTGCGCTCGGCTCACCCTTTGCCGCGCTCGGCGGCGCCGGAATTTCGGTCACGTCATAAAAGCGGCCCGCGGCTGCCACTCACTAGCTCGTACACCGACCCGATCCGCCCAATTCTGGGAAGAAATACGGAGAATCAGGATGCGAATCGCGCGAAGTCTACTGGCCACGTTCATCATCGCTACGGCTGCTTGGACGGGGTGCGGAGGGAGTAACTCGACGACGGGTGGCTCCGCCGGCAGCGCGGCTGCGGGCTCGGACAGTGGCGGCAGCGTGGGCACGGGCGGTTCCAATGCACACGCCGGCTCGACGAACAACGATTGTCACGCGGTCGGCGACGCCTGCGCCGCGAGCGGTGATTGCTGCTCTGGAGTCTGCGATCCCAAATCGGGTTGTGTGGCCGCGCTCACGACTTGCGCCGCCGCGGGTAACGCGTGCTCGGCGAGCACCGACTGCTGCTCGCTGAGCTGTACGGGCGGCAAGTGTTCGACCACTCAATGCGTCTCTGACGGTAGCGCGTGCACGAGCAACGACGGCTGCTGCAGCGGCACGTGCGGTGCGGATAAGACGTGCACGCCGCTCAGCACCAGTTGCAAGAGTGCGGGCAACACCTGCGCCGGCAATGACGACTGTTGCTCCGGCTTGTGCGACAGCGGCAAACATTGCGCGCTCGGCTCGTCGTTTTGCATTCAGCCCGGTGACGCCTGCGCACGCGACACTGATTGCTGCACCGCCAACTGCGTGATCGAGACGGGCCACACCATCGGTGCCTGTGCGGCTCCGCCGAGCGGTCCCTCCTACTGCACCAAGGTCGACGGCATGTTGTGCTCGGGTTGCGGCGATTGCTGCAGCCGCTTGTGCGCGCCCGGTCCGGCTGGTGTCTCGATTTGCCAACCGGCGAGCGGTTGCCACGTCACGGGTGACTTGTGCCTGAAGGACACCGACTGCTGCGGTGGCGACCCGAACAGCGGCCTGCCCGGCGCGGGCAACGGCCAATGCCACCTCGACCCGAGCGGCAAAATCGGTATTTGCACGAACCCGATGAACGGCGGCAACAACGCCTGCAATCCGGAAGGCAACGTGTGTCACTATTTGGCAGATCCAGGCTACGCTTGTACGAGCTCGTCGGCGCGCTCGGATTGTTGCGGACCGGAGACGCCCAAGTCGCTGATGTGCAAGCTCGACCCGCTCGGCGTGCCGCGCTGCCTCGGCGTCGGCATGTGCCACGAGGCCGGAGACGTGTGCGCTGCCGCGGCAGACTGTTGCGACAATGCGCCGTGCGTACCGGATGCAACCGGTGCGCTTCACTGCTCGGCAGCAAAGTGCGTGCCGACGGGCGATAGCTGCACCATCAACGGTGATTGCTGTCCGGGCGGCCTGTGCCATCGCGCTCCGGGCTCTACGGTCGGCAGCTGCACGGGCTCTGGTGGAACGGGCGCCGGCGGAGGCTCGGGCACCGGCGGAGCGAGCACGGGCGGCGGAGCGGGTGTGGGCGGCGCGCCGCCACCGGTCTGCGCGGAGTACGGTCAGATCTGCAATGTGGACGGTGACTGCTGCAACGGCGTACCGTGCACGTTCGGCATTTGCTCCGAACCCGTCGTCAAGTGATCGGCACCATTCTGACACGAACCGCGAGGACATTCTCAAGATGAAGCGCAGCCAGCTTTTGCATGCACCGCTCTGGCTTTCGTTGGCCTGCGCACTCGCCAGCGCCTGCGGCAGCTCGGGCTCCGGGAGCACGACGACGAACACCGGGCAGGCCTGTAAAACCGTTGCCGACTGCTACCCCGGCATCGACGCCGGGGCCCTGCTCGGTGCACCGAGCTGCTTGACCGCCGTGCAGAACGGCTACTGCACGCATCACTGCGCAAGCGACGACGACTGTTGCGCAGTGCCCGGTGAGTGCCCGAATAAGCTTGCGCAAGTCTGCGGCCCCTTCGAGTCGACCGGCGAAATGGACTGCTTTTTGAGCTGCGAAGACGCGCTCGTCACGCAGACGGGGCTGAGCGATGCCAACGCTTTCTGCGCAAAGTACGCGAATACGACGTTCATTTGCCGGTCTACGGGCGGCGGCTCGCTGAACCGAAAAGTGTGCGTGCCAAACGGCTGAGCGCGAAACTCGATAAGAGCCGTCGAATCACGCGGTCGGAGTGAAGCGGGCCGACCGTCCGAATGGCCTGGCCTGGCTCCCCTCACCTGCTCCTAGCCGAGCAGGTGGAGCCGAGTGCCGCCCATGCACTCGAGTTGCGTCCCTCTGAAGATCCAGACTAACGTTTGCGATCTTGGCCGATCTATCTTCGGCTTCAAAAAGGAAGAGGGACACGCGATGAGCAAGAGATGGTGGGTATCTGCGTTGCTTGGCTTGAGTGCGATGGCGGTGACCGGAGCGGCCGCGGCCGAGCCGAGGATGCATGACGGCTTCTATTTTCGTGGTGCGACGGGCTTGGGTTACACGCGCAGCAGCGTTTCCTATTCGCCCGCTGTTGCCGGATTCGGGGACCAGTCCCTCGGTGGCGTGTCGATCGGTTTCGATGCCTGGTTTGGCGGCTCGCCGACGCCCGGGCTCGCCATTGGCGGTGGCCTCACCGGTTACGATGTGCCGAGTCCAACCTTGAAAGTGGGCGGCAGCTCGGCAACGTTCGATGGTCACGAGACACTGTCGATCATCGCTCTGTTCGGCGATTACTACTTCGATCCGACCAAAGGCATGCACCTCGAAGGCTTGGTCGGCTTCGGAGCCCTGGGGCTCACCGCAAGCAACGGGCAGACGAGCAACAACGATCCGAGCGGTCTCGCGCTGGGTCTCGGCTTCGGCAATGACTGGTGGGTGAGCGACGAATGGAGCATCGGCGTGCTCGGCCGCTTCATCTATGCTCCGCTGAGCTATTCGGCCGGTGGTCAGAGCCTCAAGTACTCGACCATCACGCCCGCGCTGATGGCGACGTTCACGTACAACTGACGCGAAGCGGGACCTCGGCGAGGCTCGAGGTCCCGCGTCGCGCTTCAGGGTGCGGCAAGCTTGCGGCTCTTCCAGATCGCGAACAGCGCCGGATATACCGTGAGCTCGAGCAGGAACGACGTGACGAGGCCGCCGACCATCGGGGCCGCGATGCGCTTCATCACGTCAGCGCCTGTGCCCGTGCTCCAGAGCACCGGCACGAGACCGATGATCATCGTCGAGACCGTCATCAGCTTCGGTCGAAGCCGCTTGGCTGCGCCCTCCACGATCGTCTCGCGCAAATCAGCCGCTGAATGGAGCTGCCCGTCGCGCTTTCGCCGTTCATAAGCGAGCGTGAGGTAAAGCAGCATCACGACGCCAGTTTCTGCGTCGAGCCCCGCGAGGGCGATGATGCCGACCCAGACCGCGACGCTGATGTTGTAGTGGAGCAGATACAAAAGCCAAACCGCGCCGACCAGCGAGAACGGCACCGCGAGCATCACGATCGCCGTCTCGGTGAAGGATTGGGTGCTCAGATAAATCAGTAGAAAGACGATGCCGAGCGTGAGCGGAATCACCCACTTCAAGCGCGCTTTGGCGCGTTCGAAGTATTTGAATTGGCCCACCCAGTCGAGCCGCGTGCCGGCCGGCAACACGGCGTCGCGGCTCACGACTGTTTTGGCCTCGGCCACGTAATCCGCGATCGGCCGATCGGTGTCGACGAACACAAAGCCGACGAGTTTACCGCCCTCGCTGCGAATCATTGGGGGCCCGAGCACGCTGCGAATGTTCACGACCTCGGAAAGCGGCACCTGCTTGCCGTCGGGGGTGCCGATCAGGATTCGCCCGAGTTGTTCGGGATCGTCCCGGTACTCCCGGGCGTAGCGGACCGAGATCGGGTATCGCTCGCGGCCTTCCACCGCTTCGGACACGTTGTCCCCACCGATGGCTTGCGCGACGACCATGTTCACGTCCGCGACGCTCAGCCCGTGACGCGCGGCGTCCTCGCGCTTGACCTCGAAATCTAGGTAAAAACCACCGGTCGAGCGCTCGGCGAAGGCGCTGCGCGTGCCAGGGATTTTGGCCACGGCGTGCTCTACCGAAATGGCGGCCTGCTCGATCGCGTTCAGATCGTCGCCGAAGACTTGAATGCCGAGCGGGCTGCGCACGCCGGTCGCGAGCATTTCGGTGCGCGTTTGAATGGGCATCCACCAGACGTTGGGCATGCCCGGGAAATGCAGCTTCTCGTCCATGCGCTGAATCAGACCGTCCCAAGTCAGGCCCTTCCGCCACTGGTCCCGCGGTTTCAGCGTGACGATCACTTCGGCCATGCCGAGCGGGGCGGGATCCGTGGCCGTCTCCGCGCGCCCTTCCTTGCCGAATACGGTCGCGACCTCGGGGAACGCCTTCAGCTCGCGATCCATGACTTGCAGCAAGCGTGCGGCTTCGTTCTCCGACATGCCCGGCGGCGCGGTCGGCATGTACAAGATCACCCCCTCGTTCAGCGGCGGCATGAACTCGCTCTTCAGGCGAGTGACGGCAGGCGCGGTCAGTGCGACGATCAGTAGCGCTAGGCCGACCACCAGCCAACGCTGATCCACGACGAAGCGCACCACCGGCGAATAAGCGGCGGTCAACCAGCGATTGACCGGATTTTTGGCTTCATCCCGAACTTTGCCGCGAATCAGCAGCACGGCCAACGCCGGGGTGAGCGTGACCGCCAAGATCGCCGCAAAGCCGATGGCGTAGGTCTTGGTGAACGCGAGCGGTTTGAACAACCGGCCCTCGGTGGCCTCGAGCGTGAACACGGGCAAAAAGGAAATCGTGATCACGAGTAACGAGTAGAAGATCGATGGCCCGACCTCCTGCATCGCGCGCACGATCACCGTCGTTTGCGGCTCGCTCTTGCCCGTCGCCTCCCAGTCCGCGAGCTGCTTGTGAATATTTTCGATGATGATGATCGAAGCGTCGACCATTGCGCCGATCGCCACCGCGATTCCACCGAGCGACATGATGTTGGCAGTCAGGTGCTGCTCGGACAGCGGAATGAACGCCAAGAGCACACCGAGTGGCAAAGTCAGAATCGGAATCAGCGCGCTCCGCGCGTGCAGCAAAAACACGAAGATCACCAAGCTGACGACCAGCATCTCCTCGATCAGCGTGTGGCGTAGAGTCGCCACCGAATCTTCGATCAAGCCCGAGCGGTCGTAGGTGGTGACGATTTTTACGCCTTCCGGCAGCCCGCGTTCGATTTCGCGCAGTCGATCCTTGACCGCGTCGATCACGGTCAGCGCGTTCTCGCCGTAGCGCATGATCACGACGCCGCCAGGCGCCTCACCCTCGCCGTCGAGCTCGGCCACGCCGCGACGGATGTCGGGCCCGATGCTCACCACCGCCACGTCGCGCACTCGGATCGGAGTGCCGTCCACGACCTTGACCGGCGCGCGACCAATGTCGTCTGGGGTTTTCACGTAACCGCGCCCGCGAATCACCTGCTCGTGCCCCGCGATCTCGATCACCCGCCCTCCGACCTCCTGATTCGACGCGCGCACGGCCCGCGCCACGTCCTCGGTCGTGATGCCGAAGCCGAGCAACTTATTGGGGTCGACGTTGACCTGATATTGTTTGACGAAGCCGCCGACGCTGGCGACCTCGGCCACTCCCGGTACGCTCTCCAGCG
>Ga0207667_10002130_pt1 | contig 24819 bp, 20 predicted proteins | sample KBSCornC52_FD_184301 | JGI IMG/M metagenome (GOLD analysis project Ga0207667, IMG submission 184301) | Corn rhizosphere microbial communities from Kellogg Biological Station, Michigan, USA - KBS Corn C5-2 (SPAdes) (version 2) | ecosystem: Host-associated > Plants > Roots > Rhizosphere > Soil ...
CTTGGCGGTTTCGCCGAGGAGTTTGGCGTAGAGCGGGCTGTGCGACGCGCCCGCGGCGGATTCGTGTTGGTGGGAGGACATCGTTGTGCGTTGGAAAGACTGCGTGGCGCCACTATAAACCATCCGGACGACCGGCCGGCGGCCCGGCGCGGCCCACGCGGTTCAAGCGTCGCGCAACGCGCGGCGGACGATCTTGCCGGTCGCCGTCATCGGCAGGCTGTCGACGAACGCGATCGCCCGCGGGTACTCGTGCGCGGCCAGGCGCGTGCGCACGTGCGCCTGCAGCGCCTGGACGAGCGCGTCGTCGCCGACATGGCCGGGGTTCAGCACGACGAACGCCTTGACGATCTCGGTGCGCATCGGGTCGGGCACGCCGACGACGGCCGCCATCCGCACCGCCGGATGCGTGAGCAGGCAGTCCTCGATCGGCCCCGGGCCGATCCGGTAGCCGGCGCTCGTGATCACGTCGTCATCGCGGCCGACGAAGCGCACGAACCCGTCCGCGTCGATCGTGCCGGTGTCGCCGGTCAGGAGGTAGTCACCCGCGAACTTGTCGCGCGTCGCGGCGGGATTGCGCCAGTATTCGATGAACATCACCGGGTCGGGGCGGCGCACCGCGATGCGCCCTTCGACGCCCGGCGGCAGCGGCGTGCCGTGCTCGTCGACGATCGCGACCGTATGGCCGGGCACGGCCTTGCCGATCGCGCCGGGCTGCGCGTCGAACAGCGCGGCGCACGACGATAGCACCATGTTGCATTCGGTCTGTCCGTAGAACTCGTTGATCGTCACGCCGAGCGCGTCGCGTCCCCAGGCCGTCAGTTCGGTGCCGAGCGATTCCCCGCCGCTCGCGACCGATTTCAGCGCCAGCGTGTGGCGCTCGCGCGGTGCCGGCACCGCGCGCATCAGCTTCAGCGCGGTGGGCGGCAGGAACGCGTGAGTCACGCCGTGCCGCGCCATCAGCGCGAACGCGGCCTCGCCGTCGAACTTCTCGAAGCGGCGCGCGAGCACGGGCACGCCGTGATGCCACGACGGCAGCAGCACGTCGAGCAGGCCGCCGATCCACGCCCAGTCGGCGGGCGTCCAGAACAGGCGCGCGTCGCGCGGAAAGCATTGCTGCGACATCTCGACGCCCGGCAGGTGGCCCAGCAGCACGCGATGGGCGTGCAGCGCGCCTTTCGGCTTGCCGGTCGTGCCGGACGTATAGATGATCACCGCCGGATCGTCGGCGGCGGTGTCGGCCGGCACGAAATCCGGCGATTCGGCCGCGAGGGCCGCGTCGTAGCGAAGCACGCCCGGCGCGTCGGGCACGTCGTCGCCGATGCAGTAACACGTGCGCAGCGTCGGCAGTTGCGCGCGCAGCGGCGCGATCTTCGCATAGCCGGCCGCGTCGGTGACGAGCGCGGCGGCTTCGCTGTTCGCGAGCCGGTATTCGAGCGCGTCGGTGCCGAACAGCGTGAACAGCGGCACCGCGATCGCGCCGAGCTTGTACGCGGCGAGATGGGCAATCGCCGTTTCGGGACCCTGCGCGAGGAAGATGGCGATCCGGTCGCCGCGTTGCAAACCCGCACGCGTAAAGCTGTTCGCGAGCCGGTTAGAAGCATTCCTCAGGTCGTCGAATGTGATGCGCGACACGTCGCCTTGCGACGTTTCGTGGATCAGCGCGAGCCGTCCGCTGCCGTCGGCCCACTTGTCGCAGACGTCCACCGCGATGTTGTAGCGGGCCGGAACCTCCCACCGGAAGCGGGAGAGCAGGTCGTCGTAGCGTTCGGCGGCGGGCAGCATCGCGGGTCTCCTTTATGTCGATCGACGGATCCGGTCGATGGTTTACATCAACATTTCACGCGACCTAACCACAATGGCGTGCGAGAGATAGGGAATGTGCGGACTCGTCCAACGGGTGCGGCTCAGTGCACGATTCCGCAATGACGCATAAGATCACGACAAAACAGTGATGTGACCATGGATTTGCTTTTGATAGCTGCGGGGTTCAGCCTGTTCGGAATCGGGGCGCTGGTGGTGTTTGCCAGCCGCGTCGATCCGTTGTCCGGCCGTTTCACCGGCCGTCTGCGCAAGCGCTGACACAACCTTCCCGATTCTCCTCGCGACGACATGCGATGCATGCCGCCATCGCGTGTCGTCCTGTCGATGCCGGGCGCGTTCAGCGCGCCGGCAGGTAGCGTGCCGGATCGATCGAGCGGCCGCCGTAACGCAGCTCGAAATGCAGCGCGACGCGATCGCTGTCGCTGTTGCCCATCTCCGCGATCGTCTGCCCCTGCGTGACCGACTGACCTTCCTTCACGAGCAGCGCACGGTTGTGTGCGTACGCCGTCAGGTAATCGGCGTTGTGCTTGAGGATGATCAGGTTGCCGTAGCCGCGCAATCCGTTACCCGCATAGACTACCGTGCCCGGCGCGGCGGCCAGCACCGGCGAGCCTGCGGCGTTCGCGATATCGATGCCCTTGGATTTCGAACCGTCGAACGTGCGCACCACGTTGCCGGCGGCCGGCCAGATCAGCGCGATGCTGCTGGCCGGCTTGACGGCCGATTCGACCGGCGCGGAAGGCGCGGGGCGACTGCGTCCCGCGCTGCCGGTGCCGGTGGTCGAAGCGGCCGTGGTGCCGGGCGGCGGCGCGACGCGCAACACCTGGCCGACCTCGATCGCATCGGGGTTCGTGATCTGGTTCCAGCGCACGATGTTCGCCATCGACGTGCGATTCTCGCGCGCGATCTTGTAGAGCGTGTCGCCGCGCTCGACGCGGTAGTAACCGGGGCCGACGGGCGCGGAGCCGCACGCGACGAGCAGCGCGGCGCAGGCGGCCGCGACGAGTCGCTTCGTTGTTGTTCCGAACATTGAACCTCGCAAAACCCTGCCGCGTGATGCGGCAGGCAATACAAAACGTCAGATTTTAACGGGTTCGACCCGAGCGCCGCAGTTTCGCACCCTCGCGCGCCGTTTCGGCGCGCGAGGGCATCAGCCCGCGAGCGGCAGCACGCGGATGCGCAGCGTGGCCGTTTCGGTCGCGCCCGGCGCGAGCATGCGCAGCCCGAGACCGTTGTGGATCGCGTCCGGCAGGCCGAGCCACGGCTCGACGCAGTAGAAGTCCGATTCCGGCTTTTCGGTCCAGGTCGTGACCGCGTACCACGGGATCGAGCCCGGTACGTCGAGCGCGATCTCGATCGTGCGGCGGCGACCCGGCATCACGATGCGCACCGGCGTGGACGGCGCGCCGTCCAGGCAATGGAAGCGGTCGAGGATGTCCGGATCGTCGAGCGTGTAACGCGCGTCGCCGCGTTCGGGCGCGCTGATGGAGCCGTCGGCGTTCTGCGCGCAGCGGTGCGTGGGCGGCAGCTCGAGCGTGGTTTGCGCGCGCTCGCCGTGCGGCAGCGCGAAATAGAAATGGTGGCCCGCGTAGTAGGGCAGCGGCGCGTCGCCGCGGTTGGTCGTGGTGAGTGCGACCTCCAGCGTGTGCGCGTCGGCGAGCCGGTAGGTCGTTTCGAAGCGGAAATCGAACGGGTAGCTCGCCTGCAGCGCTTCGTTGCCTTCCAGCGTCATCGTGAGTGCGGCGCCGTCGGCCGACGGTTGTGCCGCGAACGGCAGGTCACGCGCGAAACCGTGCATCGGCAGGTCGCGGACCACGCCGGCGGCATCGCGCCAGCGGCCCAGTTCGCCGTCGACGCGGTGGCGGCCGAGGAACGGGAACAGCAGCGGATTGCCGCCGCGCACGCGCGCGAGGTTGCTCCAGTCGGCCGTTTCCGGCCAGAAGATGATCGGCTCGCCGTCGACGTGCCACGACAGCAGGCGGCCGCCGAATTGCGGGGCGACCCGAACGAGCGACGGGCCGGCGTGAAGTTCGTGAATGTCGTGCTGCTGGAAGATCGGCATGGCGAATCGGTATGAACGGGGTGGGCGGGGGGCGCGATGGCGCGCTCCATTATCGGGCCGCGACGCGGTCGGGGAAAACCCTTCTCGGGGAAATCGCGAGTTTTTCAGATTGTCAGCTGTCGGGATAATGCCTCTAAACCGGTGAGGTTGCCGGGTCATGACACTTCGAGGAGCGGCCATGGATCTGGCAATGGCAATGGGAATCGCACTGTTCGGCATGTTCACCGGCAGCACGGTATTGTTTTTCTACCAGCTCGGCCGCTGACGGCAATTTCTGCCGGAATCGAAAGGCCCGCCATGCAAATGGCGGGCTTTTTGCTTTCCGAACGCTTACAAATTGCAAGTGTTTGTGTGCATTGCCGCAATAACCTGCCAAATGCCTTGGCGCGGTAATCCTGGCTGGGCATAATCGGGGCGCGTTTTTTCGGACGCGCGCTGCGTCGTCCGCTTGTTCACCCGATTGCTCATCACTAAAAGGACCGACGCGTGAGTCTCTGGTTTCTGGTATTCCTGAGCGTCCTGCAGGGCGTTACCGAACTCTTCCCCGTCAGCAGTCTCGGCCACACGCTGCTCGTGCCGGCGTTGTTCGGCATGCACATCGACAAGCATGCGCCGCAGTTGTTGCCGTTCCTCGTCGCGCTGCACCTCGGCACCGCGCTCGCGCTGTTGTGGTATTTCCGTGCGCGCTGGATTGCGCTGATCAGCGGCTTCTTCGCGCAACTCGGCGGGCGCAAGAACGACGACGGGCACCTGATGTGGGCGCTGATCATCGGCACGATCCCGACCGGGATCGTCGGTTTGCTGCTCGAGAAGCGCCTCGAGCGCGTGTTCCACGATCTGCGGATCGTCGCGGTCGCGCTGATCATCAACGGCGTGCTGCTGTGGGTCGGTGATCGCATCCAGCGCAGTCGGGCGCACCAGGCACCTGAGAAGATGACGTTCAAGCAGGCGTTCTTCGTGGGCCTCGCGCAGATCGGCGCGCTGATTCCGGGTTTCTCGCGCAGCGGCCTGACGATGATCGCCGGCAATGTGGCCGGGCTGACGGCGGAGAAGGCGGCGGAGTTTTCATTCCTGCTCGGCACGCCGATCATTTTTGCCGCGGGCGTGCTCGAGTTGCCGAAGCTCTTTCATGCGCGCGACCAGCTCATGGACGCGCTGCTCGGCGGCGTGCTGACGGCGATTGCCGCTTATCTGAGCGTGCGGTTTCTGATGCGCTATTTTGAAGGGCGCGGGCGGTTGGCTTCGTTCGGCGTGTATTGCGTGATCGCCGGCGTGTTCTTCCTCGGCTGGTTCATGCTGCATCCGCAGCCGGTTTGACGGTTGCGGCGCCGGGGTCGCGTGATATGGCGCGATGATCGGGTATAATTTCGGGCTCGGCTTCATGCCGGGCCCGTTTCGTTTCGGGGCTTTGAGTTCGTGATTGTTGGGGGGGGGCTCGAAGCTTCGTGCGTCAAATGCGGCCCGGGTTTTGTGGCCGTGTCTTGTTCCCTCGACCGCCCTTAGCTCAGTTGGATAGAGCAACGGCCTTCTAAGCCGTAGGTCACACGTTCGAATCGTGTAGGGCGGGCCAGAATTCTTCGCTTATTCAAGCACTTATCCACGAGAGCGACTGCGGTTAAGTTGGCCCCATTCGCTGTTCGCAGTGAATGGAGTGTGAATGAATTCTACCTTCTGCGGCCGGGTCGGCCGCTGAGATGCAGCGCCGTTATTATTTCCCGAGTGCTTGGGTGATGAGAGTCCCCCCAACGCCCAATGCAGCACCCATGACGGCCGCGAGTAGGTTGACGAGGATGTCATCGCGCTTGCGCAACCAGAACGATTTCCGACCATCGCGGCGGATACCATAAAAGACGGTATCCCTCTTTCGGTGCGGCCTAAATGTGTCAAAAGCCATCGCCATGCCGACACAGGCTAGAGCGGCGGAGGGCACCACGAGCCACGACTTGTAGTGAACCACGGCCTCAGTGACGCCAAGCAAAGGTAGGCCACCAGATGCAGCCGCATACCATACTCGATCTCGACCCGGGAGAAAACGTTAGGACCACTCCGCTGGCGTGCAGCCCGGCCCGCCGGATCGGCAATGCTCGCATCCATTCAAAATTGCCGCTGAACTGTCACTTCGGTCATCCGTCGCTCACTGCAGGTAGCGGGCGCGCTGCTTTGCGACATTGCATGGTTCATTACCCGATCCAAGCGCAAGTGCGTAGGTGCGAGCCGATTCCGAGAGACGGTAGCTTGCCGTGACACCGACGAAGCTCACGTCGAGGATCGACTTTTCGACCAGTTGCGCAATGCAGTCGAGCGCGGTCGTGCGGTCGACACTGTCGTCGCAAACGACGGAGTACATCGAATCCAGCGTGAACGCATGGTCAAACCGTGCGATGCGACGAACGACGGCCTGTTCGTTGTGCGTGAGCCGCTGGAAACTCCAGTCAAATGCGGCGCGCAATGTTTGGTGTCGCGGTTGCGCCGTGCGATAACCGCCTGCGAGAAGCAGAAAGCGTTCTTCGAGACGCTGGTGCACCCCTTCGATACCCAACACGGACACACGCCCGGCGGCGAGCTCGATCGCAAGAGGAAGCCCGTCGAGCCGGCGACAGATTTCAGCGACGAGCCTGAGTTGATGCTCGTCGTCAACTCGCACGCCGCATCGGCTTGCGCGCTCCAGGAACAGCTCGACGGCAGGCGACTGCATCAGCTTGTCGCGGCACGACTCGTCTGCCGGTAGCGCTAGCGGTTCGACGCGGAACACAGTCTCGGGCGCGATGCGAAGGCGCTCGCGGCTCGTGAGCAGCACGCGCAAGCTATGCCATTGGCCGATCAGCCGTTCCACGAGGTCCGCCACCTCGTCAACGATGTGCTCTGCATTGTCCAGTACGAGCAGTGTACCGGCGGGCCGCGAGGGCGCGGGCCCGATCTGCGAGACGGCCGCGAGCGATCCCGCTTCCTCGAGGTCGATGAATACGACATCTGACGTGCCGGCGGCGGTCGTGCGGTGCGCATGTTCAATGGCGAGGCAAGTCTTGCCGACGCCACCTGGCCCCGTCAGCGTGACCACGCGGCTGAGCGCAAAGCGACCCTCGATTTCATCAAGAGCCGTGGCGCGACCGAGCAGCGTTCTTCTGCCCGGCAATCGATGCCTCGGCGGGGTCATTGTATCCGCGTTGCGGAAGAGCGGCGCATGCCGCTCAGTCGGTACGTCGCGTCCGGGCTCCGCTGACATGCCGTCGAATACCTTGAATCGGTAGCCGCGTCCCGGTACGGTGTCGATCAGTTGACGATGGTCGCCGAGCGCTTTACGGACCGCGCTCAGATGCACATGGATGTTGTTTTCTTCGACGAACACACCGGGCCATACGGTGTCCATCAGTTCGTCCTTGGACACGATGCGCCCGGATGCAAGCACGATCACCGATAGAATGTCGAACGCGCGCGAGCCGAGCGGCACTTCGCGTCCCGCCTTGTACAGCGCACGCATGCCGAGGTTCAGTTCGAATTCCCCCAGCGCGATGACGGAATGCTCGGGGGTACTTCGATACTGCGGCCTGGCCGGCTGTTCCATCACCGTGTTCATAAGCATCGTCTGACAAAGTGTGAATGGGTTGCACCTGCCGGCGGGGCTCGGTGCGCGTGAGTTTCGCACCGTCATCTTATGAAGCGGCGGCTTTTCGGAGCGTTGCGATACCGTTAACGTTTGTTAATGTGCGCGGTCGGATGCCGCCGAGCCCCGCTGGCAAACGGCGGCAGGTAGCCCACGCGCGCCTTGATTAAAAAAATTTAATACGGGGTGGTCGCTTCATCTGTCCCGACGAGGCGATAATGAAAGGTCAGCGCGACGGTGCACTATTTCGCCCGACCTGCACACGTCGGCGGCCTTTCTGTCAGGTCGCACACGACGCGTGACCGACGGGCCGCGAATCCAGAAATGAAAATCCTCTTGGTCGAAGACAATCAGCAGGTGGCGGGCTTTCTGAAGAAAGGCCTGCTTGAAACCGGCCACGTCGTCGATTGGGCCGACAACGGCCGCGACGGCATGGCGCTCGCGATCGGGGAATCCTACGACGCGATCGTGCTCGACCGCATGCTGCCCGGCGGTATCGACGGACTCAAGATCGTCGCTGCGCTGCGCGCGGCGGGCAGCAAGGTTCCCGTGCTGATCCTCAGCGCACTCGACGAAGTCGACGAACGGATTCGCGGGCTGAAGGCGGGCGGCGACGATTACGTCGTCAAGCCATTTTCGTTCGGCGAGGTCGTTGCGCGGCTCGAAGCGCTCGCGCGGCGTTCGCAGGACAACGGCTTCGACACGAAGCTCAAGGTCGGCGATCTCTGCATCGACCTGCTGTCGCGGAAAGTGGCGCGCGCGGGCAATGCGATCCTGCTCAAGCCGCGCGAGTTTAAGCTGCTCGAATATCTGATGCGCCACGCGGAGCAGGTCGTCACCCGCACGATGCTGCTCGAAAACATCTGGGAATACCATTTCGATCCGCAAACGAACGTCATCGACGTGCACGTGAGCAAGCTGCGCCAGAAGATCGACACGGGCTTTGACCGCTCGCTGCTGCGGACCATCCGCAACGCGGGCTACATGCTCACTGCCGCCGACTGACCCAGAGCGTCTCGCGAGATAGGAACCATGATGCTGACGGGCTACGACGTAACGACATTGAGCGACGATGGTCAGTTCGTGCTGTCGCGCCTGACGAGCCCGGGGGCGTCGGACAGCTGGCTGACGGTCACGTTGTCGGCATCGCAGCCGCAGCCGGAAAGCCACGAGCGTCTGGAGCACGCGTATCAGTTGCGCGGCATGCTCGACGGCGCGCATGTCACGCGGCCTCACGCGCTGCTGCGCGACGAGCGCAACGCGACGCTCGTGCTCGAGGATCCGGGCGGCAGATCGCTTCGCGTGGCGCAAGCGGGGCCGTTGCCGATAGGCCTGTTCCTTACCCTTGCCGTCAACCTCGCGTCGGCGCTGCGCTCCCTGCACAGCCGCGGCCTCACGCACAACGACATCCGGCCGGGCAACATTCTCATCGACGATGCGACCCAGGCCATCGCGCTGACGGGTCTCGGCCTTGTCTCCCGTGCGCCGCGCGAGCGTCCGCGCGACGGCCCGCCCGCGATCGCCGTCGAAGCGCTTCCCTATCTGTCGCCCGAACGCACGGGGCTGATGAACCGCTGGTCTGACTCGCGTGCCGATCTGTACTCGCTCGGCGTCGTGTTGTACGAAATGATGACGGGGAAGTTGCCGTATCGGGCCGCTTCGGCGGCGGAATGGCTGCATTGCCATACGGCGCAAGTGCCCATTCCGGTGGCCGAATGCATCGACGGCGTGCCCGCGCAACTGAGCGCGATCGTTGCACGCCTGCTGTCGAAGGACGCCGCGCAGCGCTATCAGACCGCAGCAGGGCTCGAACACGATCTGCGGCGCTGTCTCGACGCATGGCGCACATCGGGCAACGTCGAGGCGTTCGCGTCGGGTGCCTCCGATGCGCCCGATCAGCTGCAACGGCCGTTTCGTCTTTATGGACGCCAGAAGCAGCAGCACAAGCTCGAAGCCGCGCTGGAGCACGTCGTGCAGAGCGGCGAGACTGGCGTGGCGTTGGTGTCGGGCTATTCGGGCATCGGCAAATCGACGCTCGTGAGCGGGTTGCGCATGACGCCTGCTGCGTCACGCGGGTGGTTCGCATCGGGCAAGTTCGAACGCTACAAGCGCGACATTCCGTACGCCACGCTCGCGCAGGCGTTCCAGACGCTGATCCGCGAGCTGATCGACGACGGCATGCGCACACACGCGGACCTGCGCCAGCGCCTGCACGATGCGCTCGGCGCGAACGGCCAGCTGATCGTCGATCTGATTCCCGAGCTGGAGGCGATCGTCGGGCCGCAGCCGCCCGTGCCCGAACTCGCGCCGCAGGAAGCACGCATGCGCTTTCTCGCCGTGTTCACGCGTTTCATCGCTGCGTTCCCGTGCGACGGCCAGCCGCTCGTGCTGTTTCTCGACGACCTGCAATGGAGCGACGCGGGCACGTTCAGCGTACTCGAACAGCTGTGCGGGCCGGGCGCGCGCAACGTGTTCGTGGTCGGCGCGTATCGCGACAACGAAGTGGGTGTCGCGCATCCGCTCAGACGCACAGTCGATCTGATCCGGCAGACGGGCACGCGCGTCGACGAAATCATGCTGACGCCGCTGCAACCTGACGACGTCGCGCATCTGATCGGCGACGCCCTCACGACCACGCGGCCCGAACTGGAGGGCCTGAGCCGTCTCGTGTTCGAGCGCACGGGCGGCAATCCGTTCTACGTCGTGCAGTTTCTGCAATTTCTCGCCGACGAGCGTTTCCTCGCGTTCGATCTCGACTGCCGCATCTGGACGTGGGACAACGAAAGGCTGCGCGAAGCGCGTTTCGCGGACACCATCGTCGATTTGATGGTCGGCAAGATCGAACGGTTGCCGCGCGGCACGCAGGCGTTGCTCGAACAGTTCGCGTGTCTGGGCGGCCGCGCGACGTCGCCGCTGCTCGCGCGCATCAGCGGCCTGGACGAGGCGCAGGTGGCCACGACCCTCGCCGATGGCGTCGAGGCCGGCCTGCTGTACCGCAGCCGCGAAGGCTATGCGTTCGTGCACGACCGCGTGCACGAGGCGGCGTATGAACTGATCCCGCCGCAGTTGCGTGCGCAGGCGCATCTGCGGATCGGCCGGATTCTCGCGGCGCAGCCGGCTACGGACGAAGCGCGCAGCATCTTCGAGATCGTCAACCAGTACAACCGCGTCATTCCTCTACTCGACGATCCCGCCGAACGCGCGCGGGTGGTGGACTTCAATCTCGAGGCGGGCCAGCGCGCACGCGCGTCGGCGGCGTACAGCTCGGCGCTCGCGTACCTCTCGACGGGCAGCGAACTGCTCGGCGAAGCAGGCTGGGACGCGGACTATGCCCGCAAATTCCAGCTGGAATGCCAGCTCGCCGAATGCGAGTTTCTGACGGGCGCCATGGAAAGCAGCGAACGACGGCTGTCGATGCTCGACACGCGCGCGCGCACGCTGGCCGACCGCGCGGCCGTCACGTTTCTGCGCGTCACGCTCTACACGGCGCTCGATCGGATGAACCTCGCGGTGCAGACGTGCCTCGACTATCTGCGGCACGTCGGCATCGGCTGGGATCCGCATCCGGGCCGCGACGCGGCGCGCGCAGAATACGACACGCTGTTGCAGGGCATCGGCGGCGCGCCGATCGAAACGCTGGTCGATCTGCCCTTGCTCGACGACGCGGGACTCGCCGCGACGATGAACGTGCTGACGGCCGTGTTGCCGCCCGCGTTCTTCAGCGATGAAAACCTCGTGTGCCTCGTGCTGTGCCGGATGGCGAACCTGAGCCTGCTGTACGGCAACAGCGATGCGTCGTCGCTCGGCTATGCGTATCTCGGCATGGTCGCGGGTCCGCTGTTCGACGACTACGACGCGGGCTACCGCTTCGGCCAGCTCGGCCTCGCGCTCGTGGACAAGCGCGGGCTGGACCGTTTCAAGGCGCGTGTCTACATGTGCTTCGCGTATCACGTGACGCCGTGGACGCGGCCGATCCGTACCGGTTTGCCCTTGCTGCGCCGCGCGTTCGAAGTCGCGAGCGAAGGCGGGGACCTGACCTACATCGGTTTCAGCAGCTGCTGTACGGTCACGACGCTGATCGCCGCGGGCGAGCCGCTCGCGGAAGTCGAGCAGGAAGCGCAGCGTCGCCTGCAGATCGTTCAGGCCGCGAAGTTCGGCCTCATCGTCGACATCATCACCGCGCAACTCGCGCTGATTCAATCGTTGCGCGGCAACCTCGACGCGCATGATACGCTTCCCGATCGCTTCGATGACGCGGCGTTCGAGCAGCGCCTCGACGGCGATCCGAGTCTCGCGATCGCGGCGTGCTGGTACTGGATCCGCAAGCTGCAGGCGCGCTATCTGGCCGGCGATATCGAAGGCGCGATGCATGCGGACAGCAAGGCGTCGCCGTTGCTGTGGACATCGTCGGGTCATTTCGAAATCGCCGAGTATCAGTTCTTTGCGGGGCTCACGCGCGCAAGCTGGCACGACGGCGCGCCGGAAATCGCCAAGGCCGGGAATCTGGACAAGCTCGCCGCGCATCAGCGGCAGCTGGCGCTGTGGGCCGAGCACTGCCCGAGCAACTTCAGCAGCCGCGCGGCGTTGATGAGCGGCGAAATCGCTCGCATCGCGGGCCGCGAGTTCGAAGCGATGAACAGCTACGAAGAAGCGATCCGTCTCGCGCGCAAGCATGATTTCCCGCACGACGAAGCGCTCGCGCACGAGATTGCCGCGAAGTTCTATCTGGCGCGCGGCTTTACGACGACGGCCGCCGCGTATGTTCGCAACGCGCGCCGCGCGTGGTTGCGCTGGGGCGCGATCGCGCGCGTGAAGTCGCTCGATCGGCGTTATGCCGAGCTGCTGCGCGAGCCCGTCGAGCAGGCGCCGGCGCCCGGCGTCGTCGCCGAACAACTCGACGTCGATACCGTGGTGAAGGCGTCGCAGGCGATCTCCGGCGAACTGGTTCCCGAGCGTCTGATGCGCACGCTGATGACGATCATGCTCGAACACGCGGGCGCACGGCGCGCGCTGCTCGTGCTGCCGCGCGCCGACGCGTTGTGGATCGAAGCAACGGCGGTGGCGGGGCGCGAAGGACCGGAAGTGCACTTCGACAGCAGACCGGTGAATGCGCAGGATCTGTCGAGTGCCGTGCTGCTCGAAAGCATTCGCACGCAACGCGCGTTGCTGATCGACGATGCGATCTTCGACCAGACCTGGTCGGCCGACGAGCATTTCGCCGCGCAGCATTCGCGTTCGGTGCTGTCGCTGCCGCTCGTCAAGCAGTCGAAGCTGATCGGCGTGCTGTATCTGGAGAACGAACTCGCGCCCGGCGTGTTCACGCCCGCGCGTCTCGCCGTGCTCAGGCTGCTTGCGTCACAGGCGGCCGTGTCGCTCGAAAATGCGTCGCTCGAAGAGAAACATGCGTTGCTTGCCGAGAAAGATGCACTGCTGCATGAAGTGCATCATCGCGTGAAGAACAATCTGCAATTGATCAGCAGCCTGCTGAATCTTCAGGCGGAGCGCGTGACGAACAAGGCCGTTGCCGAACTGTTCGCCGACAGCCGCAACCGCGTACGCTCGATGGCGATGGTGCACGAGAACCTCTATCGCGCGGGCAACTTCGCGCGCATCGCGATGACGGCGCACGTGAAGACCTTATGCGGTCATCTGGCGCGCGTCTACGACATGGGGCGACTAGGCGTCGACCTGCAGATCGACGTCGACGACATTCAGCTCGACATGAACCGCGCGGTGTCGTGCGGTCTCGTCATCAACGAACTGGTGTCGAATGCGCTCAAGCATGCGTTTCCGGATCAGCGCGGCGGCGTGCTCAAGGTCGAACTCAAGGCGATCGACGACCAGCGCTGCGCGTTGATCGTCGCCGACGACGGCGTCGGCCTCGCGCCCGGCTTTTCGTTCGAACGCGATGAAACGCTCGGCTTGCGCCTCGTTCACGACCTCGTGCTGCAATTGCGCGGCCGCATCGATATCGCGCAGCAGCACGGCACCACTTTCACCATTCAATTCAATGCAGCAGAACGTTGACAGCCACACGCCATGACCAGCGCGCAGATCTTGATCGTCGAGGATGACCGCATCGTCGCACGCGATATCGCGCAACAGATGAGCCGCGCGGGCTATGTCGTGGTCGGCAGCACGGGTAGCGGCGAAGAAGCGCTCGCGCTGGTCGAGACGCTGCCCGCAGGCAGCAAGCCGGATCTGGTGCTGATGGACGTGCGGCTCGAGGGCGAACTGGACGGCATCGACACCGCGCGGTGTATCCGCGAAGCGCGCGATATTCCCGTCGTGTTTCTCACCGCCTACGCGGACGAAGAGACGATCCGCCGCGCGACGGCAGCGGAACCGTACGGCTACGTGCTCAAGCCATTCGACGACATGCAATTGCGTACCGTCGTCGAAATGGCGCTTTACAAGCACGGCGCCGAGCGGCGTTTGCGCGAGAGCGAGCAGCGCTATGCGATCACGCTGTCGAGTATCGGCGACGGTGTGCTGTCGACGGATGTGGATGGCTTCGTCACCTTCGTCAATCTCGCCGGCGAAGCGCTGACGGGCTGGTCGCGCAGCGAAGCGACGGGACGGCGGCTGGGCGAGGTCTTCAGTCTGCACGATGAGAACACGCACGCACCGATCGAGGATCCGATGGCCGCCGTGCTGCAAACCGGGAGCGACGGCGGGCTGCCCGCGCGCGCCATTCTGCGCGCGCGCGGCGGCAGCGACCTGCCGGTCGAATGCACCGGCACGCCGATGACGGACGAACGCGGCGTGCGGCAGGGCATCGTGATTGTGTTTCGGGACGTGACGCAAAAGCGCCGCGCGCAGGAAGCGGAAATTCTTCGTGAGACCAATGCGCGACTCGAAATGGCGATGTACGGCTCGAATGTCGGCGTGTGGGAAATCGACATGCCCGAAGGCGATCACAAGCGCGGCTTCGCTCGCTATTCGAACATCTACGAGTGGCTCGGCTTCGACACGCCGCAAGCGCGCCTCGATTACGAAGCGTACATGAGCGTGCTGCATCCCGATCATCGCGACAGCACGGATCGCGCGGTCGCATCGTTCCTCGAAAGCGGCGACGGCCTGTTCGAGCTGGAGAACCGGCTGCGGCATCGCGACGGCACCGACCGCTGGGTGCTGGTGCGCGGCACCGCGCGCCGCGACGCGATGGGCAAGCCGGTGCGCTTCGTCGGCAGTCTGGTCGACATCACGGAACTGAAAATGACCGAGCAGGCGCTGCGCGCGAGCGAGGAGCGCTTTCGCGGCACCTTCGAAAACGCCGCGGTCGGCGTCGCGCATTGCGATCTCGATGGGCGCTTTCTGCGTGTGAATCATCGGTCGGGCGAGATCGTCGGCTGGCCGCGGGACGCGTTGCAGCACCGACGGCTTCACGATCTGATTCATGCCGATTTCAGCGTGGCGAGCATTGAGCGGTTCTGCCTGCTGACGGAAGGCAAGCTCAAGCATTATTCGGAGGAAGTGCCGCTCGTCAGGTTCGACGGGGAGCGCGTGTGGGTAACGCTGTCGGTTGCGCTTCAGCACGACGCGTCAGGTCAGACGGCTCACGTCATCGTCATCATTCAGGACATCTCCGAGCGCAAGGCGCTGGAAGAAACGGTGCGCGTCGCGAAGGATGCGGCGGAAGCGGCCAGCCGCGCGAAGGACCAGTTCCTCGCCAACATCAGCCATGAGCTGCGCACGCCGCTCAACGGCATTCTCGGCTATGCGCAGATACTCCAGCGTGACGTGCGGCTCGACACGCGCCAGCTGGCGAGCGTCGGCGTGATCGAGCAGAGCGGGCAGCATCTGCTGACGCTGATCAACGATATTCTCGACTTCGCACGTCTGGGCGCCGGCAAGCTGGAACTGCAGGTCGGCGAAGTGCCGCTGCGCGGGTTTCTCGAGACGATCGCGGAAATCGTCGCCGTGCGCGCGCAGCAAAAGCGCCTCGTGCTGAACTATGTGGCGGCGCCGGATCTGCCTGCCGTGGTCCGTGTCGATGAGCGCCGGCTACGCCAGGTGCTGCTCAATCTGCTCGCGAATGCCGTCCAGTTCACCGACCGCGGCGAGGTCACGCTGTCGGTCAGCCGAGGCGCGGCCGGGCGCCTGCGCTTCGAGGTGCGCGATACCGGTATCGGCGTGAGCGCCGACCGGCTGGAAGCGATCTTTCAACCGTTCGAACAGGCGGGCGATCACACGCGACGCAGCGGCGGCGCGGGGCTGGGTCTCGCGATCAGCCAGCAACTCGTGCGCATGATGGGCGGCGAGATCGAAGTCACGAGTTCGGCCGGAGAGGGCAGCGTGTTCGGTTTTGAACTGGATGCGCCCGCGTCGGCGGCGTGGCCGTGCGAGCGCATACCGCGTCTCCAGGCGGACCGCCTTGATGGCGCGCGCCGCGTCATTCTGGTGGTCGACGATGTCCCCGCGAACCGCACGCTTCTGGCGGAAGTGCTGGGACAGGCGGGCTTTCGAGTGATCGAAAGCAGCGATGGGCGCGATGCGCTCGACAAGGCTGCAGCGTGCGCGCCCGACCTGATCGTTCTCGACACGGTGATGCCCGTGATGGGCGGCATAGAGACGCTGCGCCATCTGCGCCGTTCGCAAACATTGGGAGCGACGCCCGTGATCGTCGTATCCGCCGACGCTTCCGAACAGAACGCACGCGCGAACATCGACGCGGGCGCAAACGTGTTTCTGGAAAAGCCGCTCAATCTCGACCGCCTGTTGGGCTCGATCGCAATGCTGCTCGGCCTGGTGACACTGCAGGGAGCCGGCCCGGCCTGCGAAGCTAACCGGCCGATGATCATCCCGCCGCGCGAGGACATGGCGGCGCTGCACCGCTATGCACTGCTCGGCTCGATGCGCGACATCAGCCGGCACGCCGATCGTCTTGCGAGTTCGCATGAAAAGTATGAACCGTTCGCCGCGCGTTTGCGGCACCTTGCCATGACCTACGAATCGCAGGCCCTGCTTTCGTTGATCGAACATCATCTGAACAACGAAGGGAGTTGACGATGCGAGAGCACAACAAAGACGCGCCCGTCGTGCTCGTGGTCGACGACACGGCGGCGAATCTGGCGCTCGTCGTCGATACGCTGGAAGCCGAAGGGCTGAGCGTGGCCGTCGCGCGCGACGGCCACGAAGCGCTGCGCCGCGCCGAACTGGTCAAGCCCGACCTGATCCTGCTCGACGTGATGATGCCCGGTCTCGACGGTTTCCAGACCTGCCGCGCGCTCAAGGACAATCCCGTCACGCGGGATATCCCCGTGATTTTCATGACCTCGCTGACGCAGACCGAGGACAAGATCACGGGTTTCCGCGTCGGCGCGATGGACTTCGTGACCAAGCCGCTGCAAATGGAAGAAGTGGCCGTGCGCGTGCAGATGCATCTGAAGCTGCATGCATTGCAACGCTTGCAGCAGGAACAGAACGCGAGGCTCGAAGAAGAGATCAAGACGCGCGTCCAGGCGCAGGACGCGTTGATCGAAGTGCTGGACGGCGTTCGCAATGTGTCGAACGCGATTGCGCACGATCTGCGCACGCCGCTCACCGAACTGCGTTCGAGACTCGAGGTGCTGCTGCTCGGGCTGCGCAAGAAGGGCGACGAAGACACGCTGGGCCAGCTCGAAGTGGCGATGGCCGACGTGGACCGCGTGATCGGTATTTTCAATGCGCTGCTCCGTCTCGCCGAGATCGATGCGGGCGTGCGGCGCTCGGGTTTTGTCAAAATCGACGTCGTGACTATCCTGTCGGATGCCGTCGAGTTCTATCAGCCCGTCGCGGAGTTGCGCGGCATTTCGCTGACGCTGTTGCTATGTTCGGAAAGGGAGGTGCTGGCCGACGTCGACCCGTTGCTGCTTGCGCAAGCGATTGGTAACCTGATCGACAACGCGCTGAAGTACGCGCAGGACAACGGCGAGGTCGAGGTGTCGCTGTGTGAGCGTGACAACCGTATCGACGTCACGGTGTCGGATGACGGACCCGGTATCCCGCTCGCCGAACGGTCCAAGGTGACAGAGCGGTTCTATCGCGGCGACCGAAGCCGGGGAACCCCTGGCGTCGGACTCGGGCTCGCGCTCGTCAAAGCGGTGGCGACGCTGCACCATGGTTTTTTGGAGTTCGCTGACAACGAGCCAGGCCTTGCTGCCACCATGACGATCCTCCGGTTCAGCTAGTTGGGAGCCACGGGGTTCAAGAGGGCCATTTCAGAAAATGCGTACCCCGCTGCGGTACAAGTGCCACCGGCAGGCCGCAACATCGATCGGTTCAGTCGCTCCCGCGGACGTCTGCAAACCGACACTGTATCTATCAGCAGCCCTCGCATCTGCCCCATGCGTGGCGCACGTAATGGAATTTCAGCCGCACGTTGAGGAGCCAGGAAACAGGTTCATTGACAAGCCCGAAATCAACCCTTCTCCTGAGCACGTTCTTGTCATTCGCGGCCTCAAGAGCCGGAATTTTCCAACTAAGACCGGGACGGAAATTGGGCCAGCCTCAGTCCATTTGTGTCACTAATCGCTGACCAGCAGTAGTCTCTCTTTTGGGGAGCTGTCTCGCATCCGCGGAGAGGCTGCCGAATGGGCACACCAACTGAGACAGTACTCAGATGAAACGCTATATGGTCCTAACGGACGACAAGACAACAGCGGCCGGTACGGTACAGGCTAAGGCCACCCACGCTCTGCAGTGGACCAATGTCCACGTTGCACATGAGAGATGACGTTGTGTGCCAGCCTGCCATTCGACCGGACCGCCGGGTCAGTGCGGCGACAACATGCTCGCCACGCAATGAGCCGTCGACTTCAACGAACAGGCATTCCTGCGGGTAGTTGTCCACGATCGTGAGCGTAGCGATCACTCAATTCATCGATCCACATGCGCCGACGCAACGTCGCAATCAAACCAGCCGATCACACCGCTCACCAACCAAACGCAACGCCGCCTGATTTCACAGACCCTCGCATGGTTCGTCCCTGCAGCAGTCCTGCCGAATTTCCGGCAAGGTCGTCGCGCATCCATTCCCGGGAGAACATCATGCGATATCCGTTGCAGTACTCCGACGCACACGCGTCTGCGCCGCATCCATCCGACCTCGAACCCGACCCACACTCACCGGCGCCGCGGCCGGACATCGAGGAGGCGTGAGCCATGAGCAACGAAGCACTTGACCCGCTGCTGCGGCAGTTCGCGGAAAAGCGACTGGGGCGGCCACTCGAGCCGGGCGAAGAACAGGCACTGCTGGAGCGACTGCCGAGCAGGCACACCAACCAGCCGACGCCAACCGCCGGCACCGCCACGCAGGCGCACGCCGCGCAGGCGTACCCCACGAACCCACCGCAGCCGCAGCCGAAAACCCGCCAGGAGGCGCGCGAGCAGATCAAGCATTTCCTGCAGCTCAACCAGCAAAAGGCGTACGAGAAGATGCGCGGCATCCTGCAGACAATCGATGCGCAGAACGAAACAACCCTCGGCATGCTGGCGTCGGAACAGCGAAAGGTGTCCGGAGTACTCGACGCACACGAGCCGCCGGCCGACGCTCAGGCATCCGGCGCGGCCGACATCCAGGACAGCACACGCGAGGCAATGGCGATGATCGGCGAACAACTGACGGGTCTCATCCGGCAGGAAATCGATGCGTGCTTTCGGCAATACGTCGACGTACTCGCCGTCCGGCTCGACGCGATATACGACCGCCTCCAAAGTATCGGCGCCAGTCCGACCGAATTGTCGGAAAAAACCGCGCCGGATGCCGCCGCCAGCGCGATCGTTCACGACACCCCCGGCCCAGCGTCCATGTAGTAGCACACGGGTCATGCGGCTGAACGCGAAAAACGGCCAGCCCCGATGTGCGCCTTCTCAACTACGTGAACCAAGGAGCAACAAATGACTGAAAAGTGTCAAGTGTGCCAAGTCAATCCCGCGATTACGGATGCGGTCACACAGGTCAACGTCAAGGTGGTCGCCGAAGCGCCGGCAATGGCGATGGGCTCGCTGTACCAGGCCCAAAGTCATTCGCTGAGCATCCTGTTCGAGAACGCGGTGCAGCAGCAGTCGCAGGCCGCGATCCAGTCGCAGACGTCGACGAACGTGGGGACGATGCAGCTCTACACGATCGGGCCGGAAAGCGCAGGCGCGGCCGCCACGGAAATCGGCTCGAACGGGATCATCTCGCTGCTGGCCGACGTGATCGCGATCGGCAAGGCGGTGGCTCGTCCGTAAGGCGCCGTCGCAACACCGTGGTTGAGCGGCGGCGCAAGCGGTACGAACCGCCAAGGCCGCCGCGCCGCGGATCCGCAGCACGGCCGCCGCGCCCAGCACAGCGGTGCCGTGTGGTGTTCCGGAGCAACTGACAGAACTGACAGAACGGGCAGAGCCGATTCGATGCGGCGCCCAATCGCAAACCAGGAGAAACTCGATGGGAAACGAAAACGATACGACCATTGGCGACCCGACCGACGCCTGCGACTGCAAGACCTGCGCGGTCAATGCCGCGATCACCGACGCGGTCACGCAGACCAACGTCAAGGTGGTGGGCGAAGCGCCCGCGATGGCGACGGGCTCGCTGTACCAGGCCCAGAGCCATTCGCTCAGCGTGCTGTTCGAAAACGCCGTGCAGCAGCAGTCGCAGTCCGCGGTGCAACTGCCGACGTCGACGAACGTGGGGACGATGCAGCTCTACACGCTGGGGCCGGCGAGCGCAGGCGCCGCCGCGACGGAAATCGGCTCGAGCGGCGTGCTTTCCGTGCTGGCTGACGTGCTCGCGATCGGCAAGGCGCTCGCCTGACGCGCAACCTGGCGTTGACGCCTGGCGGCGGCCGCGGTGGCGGCCGCCAGGCACCCGACGTCGTGCCGACGCCCGCGAAGGCGGGCGCCCGCGCCGCATCGACGGCCGCGCGGCGCGCTTCGCCGACCGACCCACTCATGCTTTCGCCGTGACCGCGTCGACTGCGCCGCTGCGGCGAGCAACAACAGGAGTAACGACATGCCGGAACAGGCCTCCGCCGCGATTGCCGATGCAGTCACGCAAGCCAACGTCAAGGTGGTGGGCGAAGCGCCCGCCGTGGCCTTGGGCACGCTCATGCAGTCGAACAGCCACGCGTCCGCGATCCTGCTTCACAACGCGGTGCAGATGCAGGCGAACCAGGCGGCGTCCAACCTCGCCGCCACGACCGTCGGCATCATGCAGCTCTATGCCGGCTCGCCGGTGGCGGCGGCTGCCGCGGCACGATCGTCGAACGACAGTTTCGTGTCGCAACTGGCCGCCGTCGCGCAGTTGATGAACGCCATCGGTCACTGGCGCAGCTGATCTGCACCGCGCGCCGCGTGATCCTGCGCGCTACCTCCTCACGCCGCGGCGCCGCACGACGACGTGCGCGCCGCGGCATCAATTGGCGTCGGCGATATACCGGAGCCGCTCCGGTTTCTCGATCGTCACACCGTGTGCGTGAAGCCGGATCAGGCCGTCGCGCTGCATCTTCTGCAGCGTGCCGTTCAGTCGCGGACGGCTGACGTTGAGCATCGCGGCCAGGATGCTCTGATTCTCCGGCAGCGGCACCTCGACGTCGTTCCCTTGCATGCGATTCAACAGATGGCGCGCGAGCCTTGCCTCGAGCCGGTACAGGCACGCCGACTCGGCGAAGTCGCTCAGCTGGTGGATGTGCAGGCACAGCTGCTCGTAGATGCGCTCCATGAAATCGGCGTTGGCGCGCAGCGGTGCGAAGTGCTGGCGATGCAGCAGCGAAATGCGGCAGTCGTGACTCAACTGGGCGGTGAAGCTGCGCCGGTGCGCGCGAAGGAGGGTGCTTTCACCGATGAGTTCTCCCGGCACCGAATGGCCGAGAATGATTTCGCGTCCGCCGGGTTCGTGCAGTGTCTTGTAGACGCGGCCGCGGTGTACGAAGGCGACGAAATCTTCCGGGTCGCCCTTGAAGAACAACATTCGGTTGCCGTGTTCGGGCCAGGGCATGAGATGCCGCTCGACGTGGGCGAGCAGGCTTTCCGGAAGATCGGTGAGTATCCGTATATTGCGCAGCGTTTGAGCGTTAGCAAGGGCAGGCATGTTTTCCGTGCGAGGTTGTTTGACGATGCGGCCACCTAGCGGAAAACGCTGCTTCCGGTACTGCGTGAAAAAATAATGAAGATACCGAAATAATCGACGATCAGTCCGGACGCGACGCCACTTTAGCGGCGATGACGTTCGGGCGACCGACATCGATAGCGGCGTGCCGGCGCGCGAACGCGTCGCGACGCTAGTCGTTCTTTTTTCATCGCAATGCCGTTATTTACGCCCGGCAGAGTGCCTGACACGGCGGAACGGGCGACGCTCGTGGGTTAAAAATTTCCGTTCACAATAATCAAGAAAATTGACCAAAACGATTATCTCAATAACGGTGTTACGCGGGTAACAGCGCCGTTCTCGGCATCAAATCGATTCTGTGTTTTCCATAAAAACGGAGGGCACGGAATGACAACCTCGAACCCGCACGCTGCCCCGCCGGCCGCGTCACAGTCGCAGCAGCTCGATCGTACGTGGCGTGAAATGCAGGGGAAATTGCGGCGGCGCGCGCGCCTCTTGTGCAAGGGGGATATTTACCGTGCCGACGAATTGCTTTCGGATACCGCACTCAAGGTTCACATTTACCTGCAGCGTTCGCCCGAGCGCGTTCGGAACCTGGCCGGCTTTCTCTTTCTGGCGCTGAACCACGCATTCCTCTCTGGCGCGCGCCAGCGTCAACGCGAAAACGGCATGCTCGAATACGACTCGAGCTGGGACGACGATCACATCGCCGAGCTGGCGGGCCACGCACCGTCGATGGAGCAGCAGTTGCTGCTCCGACAGCAATTGCTGCGTCTCGACCAGGCGCTGTCGATGCTCCCGCAGCAGCAGCAAATCCTGTTCACGCTGAAGTTCGAGGAGGACATGCCCTATCCGCATATCGCGGCGACGCTCGGCATCAACGAGCCGCTTGCCAGAAAGCGCGTCGAGCTGCTGCGCAAGAAATTGCGCGACGGACTCGCTTGAGCGCGTTCACGAATGCGGGGACGCAGCGTTCCTAACGGCATACGCGGTGTCGATGGCCTGCCGGCCCGCCCGTTCCTTCAACCGCATGCCGGAGCCGAGATTCGAGGAGGCCTCGTGGCAGACAAAGTCAATGAGCAGGTTACCGACGCACTGACGCAGACCAATGTCAACGTCGTGGCCGGATCCCCGGCCCAGGCGCTGGGCACGCTTTACCAGATGTTCAGCCAGGCCGTCGGCATCTCCGCACAGAACATGACGCAGCAGCAGGCGGCGCTGAACCAGATTTCGAACGCCGTCGTGTCGAAAGCGGTGGCGATGATCCTGTCCGTCGAAGCGTCGCCGAAGGGGGCGTCGGGCGCCACATCGGGTGGCGCGCCGCATGCCGCGACGGGCGGGCCGCAGACGGGTACCACGCATTAGCACGTGCTGACTCTCGGGATACCTGAACCATGAATATGAAAGGCCTTTTGGGCGGGCGCGGCGACGACGCGCCGCAGACGCCGCGGGATGTCGACGACGCCGCAGCCGAAGCCGACGCCACGACGCCAGCCGATGTCGCGCCGGCCGCCGCGGCGTCGAAGGTCGGCGCGCGTGCGTGGCCGGTCAACCGGCTGCGCAGGTTCACCGATGCGCTGAAGGCGCCGAACCAGATCGCGGGTGGGGCCGGGCCAGGCGGCTCGGCGCTGCAGACCGTGCAGGCGATCAACGCGGAGGCGGCGTCCTACGCGACGACGCAGATCGCGGTCGGTCCGAACATGTTGATCACGCAGGCGGGCGGCATGGTTGCGCAGGCGGCGGCCAACTACTTCGAGGCGTCGACGTCGCTGGCGATCGCGGGCAAGAGCGTGCTGATGAAGGATCTCGCGCAGAAGACCATCGACGAGAACGTGTCCGGGATGGCGATGGATGCGATGGGCCTGCTGTTGACGGACCTGTTCGTCGCGACCGCGGCGCTCGTCGCGGGTGCCGCGGAAGCGATCGAAGGGGAGGCCGCGAGCGTCGCGCTCGACAAGATCGACGAGAGTCTGCAGAAGTATCAGGCGCTGTTGGACAAGAAGGGTGCGTAGTCGTGTCGGTGGCGGCGGACTTCCCTGAGGAAGAAGGACGAAGGCATGCGGAGCTTCAAACTGCCGACCTCGGGCACGAGTGGAGAAACAATGAGTACACCGACAGGTTCAGAAATCGATACCGTGTGCACAAGCGGGACCGCTTGCATGAAAGGCGACGGAGAAGCGACCCACATCGGCCACGACAGGCCGGTCCATTGTCGCGTGGATGACGAACGTCCCGGGCAATCATGCCCGTGAACACAGGTCGATTGACTCCGGTGTGCGCGGCGACAAAGAATCAATCGACACGATCCGCCGGGCCGTCAGGCCGGATGCGGAAAGTGAGCAGCGGGGCCGACGCACGTCCGTGTTCCCGAACACGTCGCGGCTCCGCCACCAGCAGTCCCATCGAGTCATGCGAGGAACCCATGCCCTACATCATTCAGAACGTACAAGGTCCCGCGCCGCTGTCGGTTGGCGAGCGCATCTGGGGAGATGCGACGGAAATCGATTTCGGCGCGATGACGAGTTGCATCGCGCTCGTCGAGCAGACGCCGGGCCAACCGGCGTCGGTGCGCGGGATCCATCTGTCGATCGTCAGCGCAGACGGCACGCCGGTCTACGATCCGGCGTCGAACGTGGCCGGACAGGTCGGCACGATCATGCAGCCGAGCGGCAACCTGCGTGCGTGCCTGGGGCGCATCGACGTCTGGCAGGCCAGCGAGTCGCAACAGTTACGGGATTTCTTCGCCGGGCTGATGCAGAGTCTCGACATGACGACCTGGGTTCCGTTGCCGGATGGCACCCTGCGGGTGCGGTTGAACGGCGGTGTGATCCAGTATCGGCAGGGCAGCGGCGCGTGGATCGACGTATAGGCGGCCCGACCCATTGAAGCCGGCGCCCGCCACGCGAGAGGGCACCGGCTAATACGATTCAGTCGATCGTAGCGAAACTTCAGGAAACGACGTCCGCGAGTCGCACACTCACGCCTGCGTTCGTAAATCGAATATGCAGGTCATCGGTGTCCACTTCAGACTCGGTCGTGTCCACGGAGTGGGGGCTTGATGCGGGCGGTTTCATATGCTTCGGAGGTGGCAGGCAACTCCGTCTTGAGCGCAGGCGAGTTGTTCGATAGTGGACACGATCCGATCGCTGCGCAAACCGCGATGCGCGCCCATCTTCAAGCGTCGGAGGAGCGCTGGATCGGCGGCGCATTGCAGCACGGGATTGCGCCCTGACTGCGCCGATACCGGTCCCACGAAAGCGC